>Ga0307433_1000591_pt1 | contig 26443 bp, 15 predicted proteins | sample SalMarWE160210MG_FD_202166 | JGI IMG/M metagenome (GOLD analysis project Ga0307433, IMG submission 202166) | Salt marsh sediment microbial communities from the Plum Island Ecosystem LTER, Massachusetts, United States - WE1603-210 | ecosystem: Environmental > Aquatic > Marine > Intertidal zone >... | reverse complement strand
CAGCCGTTCGCGGTGCATGACGCGTTCACCCCCCAACCCACCGAATGACGAAGTGATACGCCACCACGAGCGCCAGCACCGCCGCGGCGGGGAGGAGCAGGCCGCGGAGGCTGTGCAGGAGTTGGGTGCGGAAGTGCTGGTTCGTCACGATCAGGCACACGTGCACCGGCGAGAGCATCATTCCCATGTAACCGAACCCGAAGGCGAGCGCCGTGGCCGCCATCAGGTGGGCCGGCGAGGGGTCAGGGCCCAGGAGGCCCACGACGACGGGGAAACTTGCCCCGACGAAGCCGATGCACACCCCCGTCGTGATGCCCGCGATGAACGGCAGGAGCATGATGATGGTGAGGTCCACGAGTTCCGACTCGTGTCCGAAGAGGTGGACGGCCCACCCGTCGATCTCGGCCTGCATCTGCTTGACGAGCGACGCCCCGCCGCCCAGATTCGACTCGATAAGGCCCCCGAAAACCAGGATGATGGCGATGATAACGACCATCGTCACGGTCCGTCGCGAGGAGAGGATCGGCTTCCATTTGGCCCATCCGAGCGGCCGCTGAATCTGCAGCGTGAGGATGCCGCACATGAGGCCGATCATCATGGGCACGAATTTCAGGCCCAGGTCATCGAGCGCTGGGACATCCGGCCGCGCGGATCGGACGCCCCACATCGCCAGGCTGATGGCGGCGAAACACACGGCCACCACGATGATCGGCAGCATGAGGGCGAGAAAATGCGACCGCGGGCGGGCCTGGCCGCTGGCATCCGGCACGCCTTCGGTCGGATGGATCCGCCTGAGCAGCAGCACGTACCCCACCGCCACGGCAAACACGGTCAACGGCATCTGGAAGAGCATGAACTTCCACATCTCTAGTTTTGTGATCTTGATCGCCAGCAGCACACCCGGATAGAGCGGCCACCAGTATTCCCAGACGTGGCGGAACCAGTAGTTTGTCTTGGTCTTGAGGAGCGCGGCCACCGACCCGTCGGTATCGCACCGGTCCACCAGCGGGGCCGAGAAGAGCGCCCCGCCCGGCATCGGCAGAAACCCGATGACCGCCGGCAGGAACGCCATCGATCCCCGGCGGCTGAGACGCGACCGCACCGACTCCACCAAATCCTCCAGGACCCCGGCTTCCGCCATCTGCGAACTCAGCCAGATTACGAGGAAGATCGTGCCCATCAGGCACAGTTGATCGACCGACCGCAGCCGCGCCCAGGCCGTCTCGACCACGACCGACGCCGGGTGCCCCGTCCACAGGCCCAGCGCCAGCGTCCCCGCCGCGACGCTCACGACCAGGTTCCGCACAAAACGGTTGACCATCAGGATCAGCGCCAGCGATCCGACAACTTTCACGAGCACCGGCGCGGCCAGCAGCGCATCGAGCATCTCACAACGTCTCCGGGTCCTCGGCGTCAGACGGAAGGGTAGCGTGTGTGTGGGCCTGTGTCTACCCGAAGTGGCGGCGGGCGAAGGCTGGTGGCCTGCCAAGGCGAAGTTCGCCGCAGTCTGCCGCAGGTGAACAGAGCCCGGCTTCGTCCCAACGGGACTTCGCCGTGGCAGTCTTCGTTCGCCGCACGCGGCGAAGGAAGACTGGTGGGCGATACAGGACTCGAACCTGTGACCTCGCGGGTGTGATCCGCGCGCTCTAGCCAACTGAGCTAATCGCCCACGCCAAGGCAGGTTACGGCGGGCAACTATACCCCCGCGCGACGGGGCATGCAAGGCCCAATCGGCCGCACGGCATGCATCGCTGAAGCCTCTCAGAAACGCCACAGGCCAATCGTGACGGCGAAGATTGCCCAGTAGGCGAGCGCCCCCGCCAGAATGGCTGCGCGGATCCTGACCGGCAGCCGCGAGACCGACGCCTGTCGGCGGACCATCGCCAACACCACCACCAGCGAGGCGACGAGAACGACTGCCGCGAGCGCCGTCGTAACGGGCTGAAGCGACTGCGGCAGCGACTTGTTGACCACAAGCGTCCCAGCGGCAATCCGGTTGGCCGTCTCGACGCCGCTTGTGTCGGTCACCACGATAGGCCAGTACGGCAGGCGAGAGGTCATCTTGAAGGCCGCCTTGATGAGGTGGGCGCCGGCCATGGTCGGCAGCAACATCAAGGCGAGGGCCTTGGCCGAGGCGGCCGGCGGCGTCCGTCCGAGAAGCCTGGCCAGGACGATCACCACCAGAAAAATGACGGCGGGGAAGACGACAAACATCACCACCGCGCCGGCGAGTCCCGCCGCCGGTCCTGCCAGGCCCAGGGCGGCGACGACTTGATTCGGCGCCCATTTCACGACGGCCTTCGAGGGAGCCCATTCCGACAGGACCTCATAGACGACGAAGCCGCTGACGACGAGGACAAACCCGACCTGCGCGACCGTCAGGCCGAGCGGCTGAAAGAAATCGGCGAACGGCCGTCGCACCGACAGCCGCAGGTTGTCGTTCGGGCACACCGTGCACCAGACCCGGCCGAAGAGCACTGCGCCGACGATGACCAGCGGCCACCAGTATGCCCACACCAGCAGATTCGCCAGGTTCGTGTTCCGCAGCACCTTGGCGAAGGCGGGGTCCGGCGCATGGATGCCGAACCCGCGCCAGATAATCAGCGCAAACGCCACCAGCAGCACGACCTGGGCCGCCAGCGGAAACCACCACGACTTCAGCAGATTCCGCAGCGGGCGAAACCGCAGCAGGTTCATTCGGAGGGGCTCTTCGAGATCCATTTCCGCCACTATCGCGCCCCCCCCGCAGTCAAGATTATTCTTCACAGCGCCCTGGTCCTCTTGCAGCGCGGGCTGTGTGATTCGCTTGACATCCTCCACCCGCCCCGCCAGCATGACCCGTGCGGCGGCGCGAGAGGAGCCGCGGCACTCTCGACCCGTCGCGCAACGTAGCGTTGTACTATTAGCCGCCCGGCAGTGAGAAAGGCACACGGACGATGAGCACCGACGAAACGACCCGGCCCGCGGATTTCATCCGCGAGATGGTGGCGGCGGACGTGGCCGCCGGCAAGTGGGACGGCAAGGTGGTCACCCGTTTTCCGCCCGAGCCGAATGCGTATCTGCACATCGGCCACGCCAAGGCGATCTGGACCAGTTACGGCATCGCCCTCGATTTCGGCGGCCGGTTTCATCTGCGGTTCGACGACACGAACCCCACCAAGGAAGAGCAGGAATACATCGACGCCATCATCGACGATGTCCGGTGGCTCGGCTGCGACTGGGGAGACCACCTGTACTTCGCCAGCGACTACTTCGAGCAGATGGTCGCCTGCGCCGTCGAACTCATCCGGAAAGGCAAGGCGTACGTCGACGACCTCTCGGCCGACGAGATTCGCGCCCATCGCGGTACGCTCACCCAGCCCGGCCGCGAGAGCCCGTACCGGGGACGCTCGGCCGAAGAGAACCTCGACCTCTTCGAGCGGATGCGGGGTGGCGAGTTCCCCGACGGCTCGCGGGTCCTCAGGGCCAGGATCGACATGGCGTCGCCCAACCTGAACCTGCGCGACCCCGTCATGTACCGGATCCTCCACGCCCCGCACCCGCACGTGGGCGACCGATGGTGCATCTACCCGACGTACGACTGGGCCCACGGCCTGGAGGATTCGATCGAGGGCGTGACCCATTCGCTGTGCTCGATCGAGTTCGAGAACCACCGCCCGCTCTACGACTGGTTCATCGACGCCATTAACGACGGTCGGGAGCAGCCGATCCACCACCCCCGGCAGATCGAGTTTGCCCGCTACAACCTGACTCACACGGTCATGAGCAAACGGATGCTGCGCGAACTGGTCGAAGGCGGGTACGTCGGCGGCTGGGACGATCCGCGGATGCCGACGCTCTTGGGCCTCAGGCGCCGCGGCTACACGCCCGAGGCCATCCGCGACTTCTCGCGGCACACCGGCATCAGCAAGTACCCCGCCGTGTTCGACATCGCCCTCATCGAGCACTTCCTGCGGCAGAACCTGAACCGGACGTCGCCGCGCGTCATGGGGGTCCTCAATCCCCTGCGGCTGGTCATCGACAACTACCCCGACGGCGAGAGCGAGGAACTTCAGGCCATCAACAACCCCGAAGACCCGAGCGCCGGCACGCGCCAGGTCCCGTTCTCGAAGGTCCTTTACATCGAGCGCGAGGATTTTCTCGAGGAGCCGCCGAAAAAGTTCTTCCGCCTCGCGACCGGCCGCGAAGTGCGACTGCGGTACGCGTACTTCATCACCTGCACCGACGTCGTGAAGGACGAGCGCGGCGAGGTCACCGAACTGCACTGCACGTACGACCCGGCGACGCGCGGCGGCGATGCGCCCGACGGACGCAAAGTCAAGGCCACGCTCCATTGGGTCAGCGCCGACCATGCCCTCGACGCCGAGGTGCGGCTGTACGATCATCTCTTCACGAAGGATGACCCCGGCGACGTGGCGGAGGGCGAGGACTGGAAGGCGGGCGTCAACCCCGACTCGCTCCAGGTGCTGGCCGGCTGCAAAGTGGAGCCGAGCCTCGCGGGCGCCGAGCCCGGCTACCGCTGCCAGTTCGAGCGGAAGGGCTACTTTTGCGTCGATCCCGATTCCGCGCCCGGCCGCCTCGTCTTCAACCGAACGGTCGGCCTGCGGGATACCTGGGCGAAGATCCAGAAGCGGGAAGGGAAGGGCTCTTAGGGGGGCGAAGTACGGCGGAGCAAGCCCTATCCGGATGAGGTTTTTCGCTTGACGTGGGGCCGATTGCGGTCGATAGTATAGGTAATCCGGTTTACCGGAGGTGGATGGCGAATGCCATCGGGGCCCGCAAGGGCCCTCTTTTTGGGCTACAACATCTTCTTGCCGAAGATCCTGTTGTGTTCCCTGTCGTACTTGCTCTGAAGAATCGAGATCACTTTCCCTGCGAAAGGCGCGACGCTGCCTTGAAGCAGATCGTGCTCGTCCAGGATCTCATTGCGGCTCGGGTGGGCAAGCAGGTCCGCGAGCTGCAGCCCTGAGATGTTGTTCGATTTCGTCTTGACCTTCAGTTGCCTGCTGGTGAGGCGGCGCTGGAAACGCTCGGGACCGATGTATTCGCTGCCTTCGCACCACAGCCTTGCATAGGAGTCCTTGAGGCGTCGATCTTCCTTGCCTCCGCGGGATTCGGCCATTACGTCCCCTACGGCGTTCTCGCGCTCGAGAAAGAGAACGAATCGCTCCAAGAGCAACTTCAGGCAGTAGTGGTAAGGGTCGTATCGCCACACGGCATATGTCTGCTTGTGCCTCTTCTTGTCGAGGCAGACGGAGATGACAGTGTACTCCCAACGGGCCATGAGCCGCAGCAGTTCCTCGTCGAATCGGCTGCGCACAGACACGTCTCGCAACGCCTCAAACGGAGGCTTGGCATTCAACAATTCCTTCCGGTGCAAGATAACCGGTTCGTCCGGATGTGACCGAAAGTGGGCGGTCTTGAGGGCTTCCATCTGCGGATGCAGGACGTCCCGCACGTACGCCAAGCTCAAGATAACGCCAGTCAGGCTGAGAAAACGGTGGTTCGGGTTATCCGAACTCTCCAGATCAGGATTCCCCACCTCGTCGATGTAGATGCGGTACTTCACGTGGTACCGCCTTCTGCAGGGTCCGCCCAAAGTATCAGCGCCTGCCCTGCCCAGGTCATGGCCGTACGACAATAAGTTGCTGGTCAGTGTACCGCCGCTCACTCCTGTGCCCAAGTGAAAAGGCGGTTGAAACAGTTGGCGCAGCGTCGCACAATGGTTAGCATTGCGTGCTGTCGGAGACCGCTCAAGACCTGAAACGGAGACGACCCATGGCCAGGACACTCAACCCCAAACGCTCGGACAAGTTCGCTTTCGGTATCTGGTGTGTGATGAACCAGGGGGCCGACCCGTTCGGCGTGGCCACGCGGCCCAAGATCAGCGGCCTCGATGCCATCAGAGGGCTGGGCAAGCGCGGCGTGTACGGGTTCGAGTATCACGATAACGATCTGTGGCCGCTTAAGGCGAGCGCTGCCAGGCGGCGGACCGTCGTCAAGGACGTCCGGCGGATCATGCGCGCCACGGGCATCCGGTGCACCGCCGCCACCACCAACCTGTTCACCCATCCGGTGTTCAAGGACGGGGCGTTCACGAGCCACGACCCGAAGGTCCGGGCCTACGCCGTCCAGAAGGCGATGGTGAACATCGACGTGGCGGCCGAACTCGGCGCCAAGGTCTACATCTTCTGGGGCGGCCGCGAGGGCGCCGACGTCGACATCGCCAAGGACCCCGTCGAGGCCTTGAAGTGGTTCCGCGATTGCATCAACTTCCTCTCGGAGTACGTCCTCCAGCAGAACCACAAGATGGTCTTCTCGATTGAACCCAAACCCAACGAACCGCGCTCCGATACGTACCTGCCGACGGCCGGTCACGCCCTGGCGATGATCGCCACGCTCGACCATCCGGAGATGGTGGGCGTGAACCCCGAGACGGCCCACATCAAGATGGCGGGCCTCAACCCGCTCCACGAGTTCGCCCAGTGTCTGGAGGCGGGCAAACTCGTCGATATCCACCTCAACGGCCAGAAGCCCCTCCGCTACGACCAGGACATGAGTTTCGGCTGCGACAACCCCAAGGAGGCCCTTCTGGTCGTCAAACTCCTCAAGGACTACGGGTACAGCGGCACGAAGTCGTTCGACGCTCACCCGTACCGGACCGAGGCCGACCCGTGGGACTTCGTCGAGCGGTGCATGCGGGCCTACAAGGCGTATGAGATCAAGGCCGACCAGGCGGACGCCGACGCGACGCTGTGCCAGATGCTCGAGCAACTCGAGCGCACGGGCGGCGCGAGTTGGGCCAGACTGCTCGGTTCCTACTCGGCCGCCGGCGCCGGCAAACTCCGCAGTGCCAAATTCGATCCGGACAAACTCGCCAAACGTAAACTCCTCTATGAGCAGATCGACCAGCGTCTGACGGAGATCCTGCTGGGACTGGTCTAGACGTTCGCCGCAGCCATCGAGTCCGGGTAGTCGGGGGGCGGCAGCCTCGTTGCCGAAGCGGCTGCTTGCCCTCTTTGTCGGCGGCGCTGCGCGGTCGGGGAGGATGCCGTGAAGGACGAGCGGAAAACCAAGGCTCAACTGGCCGAGGAACTGGCGGACCTCCGCCTGCAGGTTGCCGACCTGAGACAGCGCGAGGCCCGCGCTTCGGAGGCCGAGGAGGCGCTGCGAAAAGCCTCCGAGGAAAAATCCCTTATCCTCAGCAGTGTGTCCGAAGAGGTGATCTATCACGACCGTGACATGGGCATCGTCTGGGCAAACCGCGCGGCCGCCGAGTCGTCCGGCCTGACGCTCGATCAACTCGTCGGCCGCATGTGCTATGAGATCTGGCACGGACGCGAGCAGGTGTGCGACGGGTGTCCGGTACGAAAGGCGTTGGATACCGGCTCGCCCGCGGAAACCGAAATCACCACGCCCGACGCCAGCGTGTGGCATGTCGGCGGGTACCCGGTTTTTGGGGACGGCGGCCAGGTCGTCGGCGCCGTCGAGGTCGTCCGCGACATCACCGAACGCAGGCGAGCCGAACAGGTCCTCCGCGAGAACGAGCAGTTCCTGCGCGACGTGTTCAACGGCATCCAGGACGGCATCACCGTCCGCGACCGCGACCTCACGCTTCTGCGGGTCAACCGCTGGATGGAGCAGATGTTCGCCAACGAGATGCCCCTGGTCGGCAAGAAATGTTACCGGGCATTCCATAACCGGGACGAGCCCTGCCCCTGGTGTGTGGCCATCAAAACGATGGAAACCGGCAACGTGCTCAGCGGGGTCGTGTTCGTCCCCTTGGCCGGGGGCACGGGCCGGTGGGTTGAACTGACGGTCTTCCCACTCAGGGACGCCGAGGGAGAGATCGTCGGCGCCATTGAGCACGTCAAGGATGTCACGGACCGCAAGCGAGTCGAGGATGCCTTGCGCGAGAGCGAGGCCCGCTACCGGGCGGTCGTCGAGACGCAGACGGAAATGGTCGTGCGTTTCCTTCCCGACTGCACGCTCACGTTTGCCAACGAGGCTTATTGTCGATACTTCGGCACCACCCCGGAGGAGTCGACCGGGGCGAACTTCCTGCCTTTCATCCCCGACGAGGACCGCCGCGAAGTGGTCAAGCACTTGGCCTCGATCACGCCCGAGGGGCCCGTGGCAGAGCAAGAGCATCGGGTAATGCTGCCTGACGGCGAGGTCTGCTGGATGCACTGGATCAACCGTGGCATCTTCGACGATCAGGGTCGCCTGGTTGAGTTCCAGGCGACCGGTCACGACATCACGGAACGTAGGCGAGCCGAAGAGGCGCTACGCCGGTCCGAGGAGAACTACCGCGCCATCTTCAATGCGGCGGGCGACGTGCTGTTCGTCCACGACATCGAAACCGGCGACGTGGTCGATTTCAATCAGAAGGCGATCGACGTGTACGGCTACACGCACGAAGAGATCGACCGGATGAACGAGCAGTTCCGGCAGGCCGCCGACCCGCCGTACTCCTACGAGGACCAGACACGCTGGCTCCGGCGGGCCGCCGACCAGGGACCCCAACTGTTCGAATGGCTCGCAACAGACCGAAACGGTCGGCGGTTCTGGGTTGAGATCAGCCTGAGGCGCGCCGCGATCGGCGGCCGCGACCGTATCCTGGCGGTCCTTCGCAATATTGAGGACCGCAAACACGCCGAAGAGGCGCTACGCCGGTCCGAGGAGAACTACCGCGTCCTGTTCGAGCAGAGTCTCGACGGCATCGTCGTGATCTGTGACGGCCGCATCGCCGGCGCCAACCAGGCCTTCGCCGACATCCATCGCATGGACCTGAAGGACGTTCTCGGCACGCCGATCACCGAGTTCATCCATCCGGACGACCGTGAGGGAGTCTTCGCGCACATCCGGAGCGTCCTCGAAGGACGGGCCGAAAGCCATACCGACCGCGGACGCCGAGCCCAACGCGCCGACGGAACCCTTGCCCTCATCGAGATCCTGGTCAAGCGGATCGATTGGGAAGGCCGGCCGGCCGGCCTGGCCATCATCCGCGACGTCACCGAGCGGACCCGCCTCGAGGAGGACCTGCGCCAGGCGCTGAAGATGGAGGCCGTCGGCCAACTGGCCGGCGGCATCGCCCACGATTTCAGCAACCTGATGACCGGCATCCTCTGCCACGCCGATCTGCTCAAGACCGAGAACCCGTCGCCCGACGACGTCCGCGAGGCGGCCGACCTGATCGAAGGCGCGGCACAGCGGGCAACCGAACTGACCAGTCAACTCCTCGGGTTCGCACGGCGCGGAAAGCGGCAGGACGCCGCGGTGGACCTGAACGCCACCGTCGAGACGAGCGTGCGGTTGCTCAGCCGGTCTCTCGACTCGCGCGTTCACGTCGGCACCCGGTTCTGCGACGAGCAGGCCTTCGTCCGGGGGGACCCCGTCCAGATGGAACAGGTGGTCCTGAACCTCGCCATGAACGCGCGCGACGCCATGCCCGACGGCGGGAACCTGTCCTTTATCACCCAAACCGTCGATGTCCGTGCCGAGGACTGCGACCGCCGGCCCGGCGCCCAGCCCGGACGGTACGTCGTGCTCAGCGTCGAGGACACCGGCTGCGGCATTCCCGTAGCGACGCGCGGCCGCGTCTTCGAGCCGTTCTACACGACCAAGCCCCAGGGCAAAGGGACCGGCATGGGCCTGGCCATGGTCTACGGCATCGTCAAGGACCACGGCGGCTGGGTCGAGGTGACCAGCGAAGCGGGGCGCGGCACGGCGTTCCGGGTCTTTCTGCGGGAAGCCGAGCCGCCGGCCGACCTCAACCTGCACGCCCCGCCGGACGCCGGACCCATCCTTGCCGACGACGACGAGGAACTTGAAGGGCGTTGACACGGTCGCTCCGGCGTGTAGAATGCCCCTCCGGCATCGTCCCCATAGCTCAATTGGATAGAGCGTTGGCCTCCGGAGCCAAAGGTTGGAGGTTCGAATCCTCCTGGGGACGCCACCGTAAGCCCTCATAGCCGTTTTTCGGTCTGTAAAGGCCGGTGTGGGTCAGTGAGTGGGTCAGTCCCGCTCGCCGGGGGCGGGTCAGACGCGATCCCTTACGGCAACTGCTTGTACATGAGGACCGCCGCCGTGCGCGGGGCCTCGATCGCCAGCGGCAGGCCCTTCTCCGCCAGTTCCTTCCCGGTGGCTTCCGTGGTTCTGCCCGTGTCGAGGTCGGCGAACGCATAGCGCGCCTCGGCCGCCAGGCCCCGGAGCCTCAGGCGGGCCGACTCGTACGGGCTCTCGGCCCGGCGGAAGACCTGGATCATGCCGTCGCCCGCGTCGCCGATCTGAAGCATGAAGGTCGCCTCGCCCCGCAGGTCGGCGCTCACCTCCAGCGGCGGCATGCCTTCGCGGACCACGCCGGACTTGAAGGCCTCCTTGCCCGCGACCTTCACGGCGAAGACGACACTCCCCCGGCCGCCGGACGTCTGGTCGTTGGTGTCGATGCCGGCCGTGGCCGTGAAGGTCTTGCCGGGCGACGGCAGCCGCACCGCCAGGAGGCTGGGCGCGTGGCAGTAGAGGCCGCGCCTGTACTCGGTCTTCCCGAGATGCAGCGGCCCCGTGCCCCGCCAGAAGCGTCACGGTGCTGCGTCTTCCGCGGGGAACTCGATCGTCAGGATCTTCTTTGCGGCGATCTCGAAGGCGACCCAGCCTTCCGGGTCGACGGCCAGTTCGGCCTCGGGGACTTCCTCCAGGCTGACCATCCGTGCCACGGGCCAGCGGGCACCGCGTTCGGCCGGCAGGGCAAACGACGCCCGGATCCGCTCGACGGGCGACTGGGTCACCCGCGGGCCGGCGAACCCCCCGTTGAGGCGCAACCGGCCGTTGACCGTCCGTTCGGACGGGTTGAACAGCCGGACGATCCATCCCCGGCCGCTCTCGCTCTGCTTGACCCCGCTGACGTGCAGGCCGTCGGGCTCCACTTCCAGGAACGACTTGGCCAGCGGCTGGCTGCCGTGAGGCGTCGGCCCGATCTGGACGACGCGAAGGCCGTGACAGAATCGCTCGGCATGCTGCCAGAGCCCGGCGGCATGCCCGTCGCCCTCATGCGGAAGCAGCGCGTAGCGGAACCGGTGTGGCCCCAGGCACTGCGACCCGTTGTCCAACTCGCCGAAGTTGGTCATCTCCAGGTTCGTTATGCAGATTCGCAACGGGAAGCATCGCAGCAGCGTCAGGCTGAGGGTATGGGGCTCGTCCTCGTGGGCCTCGTAGGCCTTCAGTCCCTCGTTCAGCAGGGCGACGCCGGCCTCGCCGTCGCGGATGTCCACGAACCGGTCCATCGGGTGTTCGGTCTGCGGATCCTCGCCGAACGGCGCGGGATCCGGCCGGGCGATCGGGCGCGTGACGACGTCGAACGGCGTCTGGGCGGTCACATGGTCCGCCTTCACGCCGGTCGGGAAGGAGACCTGGAGGTAGTGGTCCTCAGCGGTGTTGTCCAGTTCGGTGACGATCTCGACCCACGGCTGGCCCCGGCGCAGGGTGACCGTGTTGACGATTGGATAGGGCACGTGGTCTGGATGACGCTGCGTCTCATCCTCGGACCGGCCCCGCGGCAGGGCCCAGTCGATCTCCACGCGCAGGGACGTCACCAACTCGCCGTCGCGGACGACCGAGACGGCGGCCCTGGCGCCCAGCGTGGTGAAGAGGGCGTCGCTGGCGACCGGGTGGCGCTCCCATGGGTTGCCGATCTCACTGGTGTCGCGGAAGTACCCCATGTCCGTCCAGACGCGCCCCGTGGCCTTGTGCGTCACGGTCAGGGCCCCGTTGGACTGGACGGTGACGGCCAGATGCTCGTTCTCCATGGTCTGCGGGGCGGTGCGCATCGTTCGCTTGGCGCGCCGAACCTTCTTGGCAAGCGGCTTGACGAAGAACGTGCGGTATCCCGTCGGCGGCACGTCCGGCAGTTGGGCGTGGAGGCGGTGGCGTCGCATCTGCATCATGTTGGCGCAGTCGTTGGGCGACTGCACGATCGTGTACTTGGGCCGCTCCCCGAGTTTCTGCGTGGCGGCGACGTTGCCCGCCTCGTCGACCATGTCGAAGTCCTCCGCCTCCAGTTCGGCGGGCACGTCGAGGGTGAGTTCAACCACTTCCGTCCGCCGCTGGGGGGTCGGGTTCCAGGCCACGACGGCGACGTCCTCCGGAGACCGGGCCGACAGGTCGATCGCGCCGGCGATGTCCATCAGGGCCCGCTCCATCACACACGCACTGATCTCGCGCGCCTGCCGGGAACGGAAGCGCATGTCATCGGGCACGATGTCGCGGCTGCACCCGCCGATGGAATCGTGGCCGTGGTTCTGGAGAAGCCAGTTCCACGCGCCGTCCAGGAAGCCCCGCGGGAACGGGGCGCCCAGCAGCGATGCGAACACCGCCAGGGGCTCCGCATAGACCCCCAGGGCTCGCTCCGTGACGTAGTTGTCCTGCTTGATGTCGGTGCGGGCCGAGGTGATCCAGCCGTACAGCGCCGAACTGCTTCCGGGCGTGTGGTAGTGCCTCATCTCGCCCCGGATCACGGGCAGATGGTCCGGGTCCACGCTCTCGCAGACCGCGCGCTGGAAGTCCTCGAACGTGCTGTGGAAGACGTCCGCTTCGTCCGCCAGGGCGGCATCGCAGTCGGCGATCATCCGCGCCTCGCGGATGTCCGGGCAGGAAGAGTCGTGACCGGCCGACCAGAAGCGGTGAGGGGTCGTCCACTCGCCGTCCTGCTCCGCCAGGGCCTGACGCGACCGCGCGGGCACCTCCTCTGCGTGGTAGGCGAACCTCGGGTGGGCGTACTGCGCGTCCACGTCGGTCAGGAGCGGATCGGCAAACCGGAACGGCCCGTGCCCGGCCCCCCAGGCCACCTTGCGGTAGTTCTCATCGGCCATGCCCCAATAGACCGGCCGCTGGATGACGTACCACACGTTGTAACGGGGGCGCTGCGCGAGGCGCGACCCCACCAGCCGGGAACCGTCCGGGCCTTCCCAGAGAAACTCCGAGTTGGGCGAGACCAGCGTGTTGACCCCACGATAGAAGGCGGCCATCGGGATGCCGAACCCGCGGTAGATCTGCGGCATCTGCGAGATCTGCCCCCACGAGAACGGAGAGTACCCGGTCTTGCTGACGTGTCCCAAGCCCTTGGCGATCCGATGCCCCAGGAGAAGGTTCCGTATCAACGACTCGCCGCCCACGCAGAACTCGTCCGGCAAGACGAACCACGGGCCGACCAGCAGCCGCTTGTCCCGGACGTGCTTGCGGATCCGCTCCGCCCGGTCCGGGCGAATCTCGAGGTAGTCCTGGACAGGCACGGACTGCGAGTCCAGGTGAAACGACCGGAAGCCCGGCTCCTTCTCCAGGATGTCAAGCAGCATGTCCAGCATGTACACCAGCATATAGCGCGTTCGCTGCATGGAGTACCGCCACTCGCGGTCCCAGTGGGTATTGGAGATGAAGTGGCACTGGGGCCGCAGCGGGTCGCTGGGCGTGTTCATCATAGGGTCCTCTCATCGGGCAGCCGGCTAACGCCCCGGCTATAGGATGATCTTCAGAATGTCGTTGAAGCCCCGGCAGAAATGGCTGCACAGCGCCCGGGTGCCGCTTTCGACGATGTTGCCGCCGCTCACGCCGATCGCCGCGAAGCCGGCGAGGCGAATGGCGCAGACGCCGGCGCCGCTGTCCTCGATGCCCACCACGTGGTGGCGCTGCTCGAACGGAATGCCCAGCCCGACGCGGCAGACCTCCGCGTACAGCCAGGGGTGTGGCTTGGGCGACAGTTCGCCGAGCGTGCCGGGCCCCACGCCCTTCCGCATCGGAAACCCCGCCGTGATGACGGCGTCGTAGAACTCCACCGGGTCGCCCATCTGGAGCGCGCGGAACGCCGAGACGATCTCCGGCCAGGCCTTCTCGTGGAGCCCCGAGGTCACCAGGCCGATCCGGATGCCCTCGCGCACGAGCGCGAGCAGGAACTCCTTCAGCCCCGGGCTGGGCTGGAAGGCGCCGGCCCGGCCCCGACCGGCCAGAATCTCGGCCATTTCACGGTGCGTGTGCTCGAAGTAGTGCCCGCGGGCCTCCTCCACCGTCCTGCCCGGGCAGTACTTGTCGATGCAGTACTGGAGGTGTTCGGAGACGCTGTGGCCGGAGACGTGCGGCAGGTCGCTCTCCTGGAGCCGGAAGCCCGGCTCCCCCAGCAGGCTGGCCGTTGTCTGCTCGATGATCCGGATCCAGAACGCCTCGCTGCGTACACTCGTGCCGTCCAGGTCCATCAGGACCGCTTGGACGGGCTTGCGGATCTCGACCGGGTGGACGGGGTAGTAGGCGGGGTACCCCATGGCCGACTGGACATACCCAAGCGTGCGGTCCTCGAAGGCGATGAACTCTACCTTGCCGTCGCCCGTGGCCAGGACGGCCCTCACGCCGTCGTGGCCGACGCGGAAGCAGCCATCGCTGCAGGCGCTCAGCGGACGGAATCCATCGCTCTGGTTGAGTTCGCCAAGCCCGGGCACGTCGATCGATCCGTCCGCCATCCGCCGTCCTTGCTCGCCCATCCCGTCCGTGAGCGTCCTGCCCGCCAAGCCCCATGCCGACGAGGCGAGGCCGCATCATCCTGCTCGTCTCGTGCCGCCCGGGATGGGGTCATGGGCAACCGAGTCTCCCTCGCCTTGCGTATGGGGTATACCAGATAGCCAGGTGGCGGGCAAGCCCAGGACGCGGCCGGGCCCGTATGGTGTCGGACCGCGACCAGGATTGGCCTTGGACGGCCGGCGTACCCGACGTGGCCGACCAGGTGTACGAGCAGTACGTCTGGTCGCCGCGGTACGTCGGCGCGCCGGTCTTTCGCGATCGGGACGCCGACGGCAACCCCAACACCGGCGACCTCGGCGCGGAGATCCCGAGGCGCGATCTCGACCACACGGACAAGGACTGGGGCGTCGAGAAGCCGGGCGAGAAGCCCAAGCCGAAGGGCATGGCCGTCCTGCCGCTGAACGCCGCCGAGGAAGGGAAACTCGCGGTCGAAGACGATGAACTCCGCCCAGTTCACGTCCAGGCGGTAGAAGTCCAGGCCGCGGATACCCCTCTCGGCGAGACGCTTCTCGAGGGACTCGATCCACCAGAAGTGATCCGGGAGCGGGATCGAGGGATACGTCTCGATGTCGCCGATCAGGACGCCGGGATAGTGCTTGCGGACCCGCGCGATGAAGTCGATCGTCTCCCGTAACGCATAGTCGTCCGGCCGGTGGATGTGCTTGCGGCAGCAGAGCAACGGCTCGTCCATGCCGATCGCGTAGATGCTGCCGCCGAGCCGCTGCACGCGGTCCCATATGGGGCGCTGGACGCCGAAGGTCTTCTCGGCGGTGACGCCCCAGGGCTTGATCGCGCCGACCTCGAGCGCGAACTTCATCTTCCACTGCCGCAGTTGCGCGAACCACGCCCGCAACTCGTCGTCGGTGAACTGCTTCTGGAGCCGGTGATCGGCGTACATGAGCACGTCAACGACCGAACGCGTTTCCTTCCACCCGTCCGGGGTCTCGAACATCTCGCGGAAGCACTTGCCATTTGCATAGGATGGCGGGCCCATCCAGACCTTCGCCTGCGGCTCTCGGTCTTTCGCCCGCGTGTGCGAGACCGAGAGAAGTGCCACGAGGGGGAGCGCCAGCAGAAAAGCCGCCCTCCTCGAACTTCCCCCCAGCGGCCTCGTGCGGAGCATCCGAGCCGGCAACTGCTTTATCATCGTCTCTCGCATCTCCCGTTCTGCCCGGTGCTCCAAGCATACCGAGAAGGGGGCCGGATGCAAGGGGGCTGCGCTGAGCCGATAACCCCCGACGGCCAAAGGCCGTTGTTTCTTCTGGCAGACCCCGCCACGCCGTAACTCGGGCCCGTAACGTGGCCTGCGACAAGTGTTTACACGCCGGCCGCCAGGATTCTCTCATGGGACCTGGATGAAATCACGGAAAGGGGCTCAAACGCTACTGCACGTCGAGGACGAACTCCTGAGTCGCCGTGCCCACGCGCTCCACCGTGGTGGAAAGCACCTTCTCGTTGCCCCAGGCGAGGGCCTTCTCGTCCAGCGTCCGCACCTCCCGGGTCAAGGTCACGGTGACCGCGACGGCCGTCTTGCCCGCGGCATCCGGAATGCCTGACAGAACGCCCGTGGCGGCGTCGATCCTGAGCCAGGCCGGCCCCTTCTCGAGCGTGAACGTGGCCTTCTCGATGTCGAAGTAGCCGCTGACCTGATTGCCCCCTCGCATCCGCGCGGTAAGGTCGCCAAGGGACCGGTTGGCGCACGCTTGGTATCGGTACTCGGCGCCGACCTTGGCGGCCGTCACGGGGCGGGTGTAGATGACGGGCCGGGGGGCGGTTGCGTAGTCGGACGGCCCGCTGCGCTTGCCCCGGCCGTCGGCCGCCACGACGCGGTAGTAGGTCTTGTTGGCAGCGGGCGCGTCGACGCCGCAGCCCAGGACCGCCAGTTCCGTGGCTGTCGTCTCGGCGATGAAGTTCGCCGGGAACCACGGGTTCCAGGCGGCCATCTCCGTTTTCGTGACACCTACCGTGCTCTGATACCGTTCGTCGGCAATCGTGAAGCCCTTCTCGTCGCTGCCGTAGACCCGGTATCGGGCCGGCGGGCGACCCGCGGCGTTGGCCTTCCAGCGTAGTACGCCCGCGCCCTTGGCCGGGTCGAAATCGGCGGTGACGTCCAGTGGATACGCCGGGCCGCGAGGCGTGAATCTCCAGGTCGCGCTCCAAGGCCCCCAGACGCCCTGGTCGTCCATCGCCCTTACGTGCCAGTAATGCCGCTGATCGGGCGACAGCAGGCCCGGCTGAAGCAGCGTGTACTGGGGCTTGACGGCGACCTTCTCCTTGCCGGTGTCCGGGTCCTTCTCCTTGATGGCATCACGCGTCCGGGAGATGAGTTTGTAGAAACTCATCGAGAGAGGGTACTTCATGTCGGGGCGGCGCGACAACTCGAAGTGGTAGTCGCCGATGGCGTCGCCGTCCGGGTCCCGGGCCGCCGCCCACTGGAAGACAATGTCGGTGCCATCGGCCTCGCCGCCGTCGGGCGGGTAGACCGGCGCCGCCGGCGCCTCCGGCGGCCTCGTCGCCGAGCGTTCGACCCACGTGTGCGTGATGCGGACCTTGCGGCCCCCGGGCGACCGGTCGGAGTACGTGAAGGCGTTCCGGCCGACAGCCATCTCGGGCATTGCCAGGGGGGCCATCTGCACGTCGCTGGCGATCGCCAGGCGGCGAAGCCTCGCGGCACCCTCCAACTCGCACTTGAGATGGTACGCGTAACGGGCCGGACCGACGGTCGGGAAGAACTTGTCCAGGTTGTTCTTCACGGGCTGCCACGCCTTGCCGTCGGCGGAGATGAAGAACCTGGCGTCTGCGCCCTCCGCTTCGATCCGGCCTCCCACGAAGACGTACGGGCTTCGCATCCGCCAGACGATGACGCCCTTCTTTCCCCCCTCGGCCTTGAGGCCGTCGGGGCCGGAGGCGACGTTCTCCGCGCCGGCCGCTCCTTGGCGCCACGTGTCGTTTGAGAAGTCCGGGCGGTACTCCCAGAGCCCGTTGTAGATCGCCTGCGGGTACGTGGGCATCGTATGGAGCGCCCCGTGATACTTGACCGGATCGCATTGCCCCCATCGCCAGACGATCGCCTCGCCGGGGCGCAGGACCATGTTCATCGTTGTGTCGCCTTTGCCGCCTCGCTCCCCCGCGACCTCCCCCTCATAGAAGTACATGGCGCACATTTCCGGGCCGGCCCACCAGGTGTCGGGGAAGAGGATTCCCTTGGAGTGGGTTCGCTTGATGAGGTCGTGGTCCCGTACGATGTCCTGCTCGCCGGCCACGGTCTCGTTGTCCCGCAGGAGATAGACAGAGTGCATGTCGCCGTCGAAGAAGTGCCATCGCCCGTCGTAGAACGCCTGGGAGATGCAGTGCCCGAGGGCCCGGGCCGGCGCCACCTTGAGGCCGGCCGCGCGCCACAGCGTCGCCAGGCTGATCGAATCGTTGCCGCACGTGTTATATCCGTAGATGTTGAACACCATCACGGGGTCGCCGAGTTCGCTGTTGTCGCCGGGGGAATGGTGGCGATGCCGGATCTCCTGGAACCAGAGCGCAAAGGCCTTCTCGGCGTCGGTCATGCCGGGCGAGACGGCGGCGGAGACGATCTCCCCGACGGTTCGAAAGTTGTTCCGACCGTTGGAGAGCCACGGGTCGACGACATCCGTTTCGCCCACGTTCTCCATCCGCACCGACCGGCTGGATTCCCACGTCTGGACGAAGGCTCCCTCCCGGTTGATGCCGCATCCCATGGGCGACCGGCAGTTCCGGCCGTCCATGGTGCCGCCCTGGACAACCTTGTAGACGTGCGGCCCCGCGGTGATCTCCTCAAGGTGGGACTTCGCCACGTCGGTGGGATGCGTGTCCGCCAGCCGAAACATCCCGGCGCCGTCCGCCCCGGCTGCCAGGAAGCAGATCATGGCCATAAACACGAGGGATTTATGCATTGCCGTTGCCCCCGCTGCGTGTCTCGTCCGCCGGCGAATCCTGCGCCGGGGCTGCGCGCCCAGGATAGCCGTTCTCCGGTCGGTGGCCAATGAGATTCGGCAGCGGGGCGGCCTGGCGCCGGCCCCGCCCGAACGGCCCGGCTGTTGCCTCGGGACAGGCGGCGCGGTAGAAGCGTGCGGCCGGGACGTGGCGGGTTCCCGGAGGACCACTCGGGACCGGGGGCCCCGCTGCGGCCGCGGCCGAGCCCGGAGAATGGGGGATCGATCACCGCGTGCCCGTGGAAGGACCGCTGACGCAAGTGGACGCGGCTCGCAGACGCCCCGGCGGCGTGACTTTTTGATGACACGAGTGGCCCTTGGGCGTATAAACTACTGACGTGTTTGTGAAACGGGGCCGGGGGCGTACCCGAAAGGATAGAGGATGTGGAAGGCTATCTCACTGGGCCTGGTCGCGGCGCTGCTCGTGGGCGCAACGTGGCAGGCGGCCCTGGCGCTGACCGACGAGCAGGTCGTCAAGGCCGTCGAGAGGGCCCAGAGGTACATCATGAGCCAGCAGGGCCCGGACGGGTCCTGGCCCGAGGCAAAGCACAACGCGTCCCCGACGCCGTGCGGCCATACCGAGATGGCCGTCTTCACCCTGGTGTACACGGGCGTCCATCCGAACCGCGACGCCGTCTCCAGGGGGGTCAACACGCTGCTGACGCGGAACCTCGATTACACCTACGCCGTTGCCATTCGGACGATGGCCTACGCCCATCTTCAGCGTAAACTCGCCGACAAGCGGCGCGACATGATCCGCAAGGCCCTGATTACGGACACCATGTGGCTGGTCCAGGCCCAGGGGGTGCACGGCGGCTGGGACTACACGAGCCTTGGGGGCTCCAACGGGCGGCACGACCTCTCGAACACGCAGTTGGCGGTCCTGGCCTTGCGTGAGGCGGCCTTGGCGGGCGTCGAGATACCCCGCACCGTCTGGGAACGCAACTACGCCCTCTACAACAAGGAACAAAAGAGCGACGGGTCGTGGAACTACGGCACCCCGCCCGTCGGGGAGAACAACCAACTCGGCGTCAACACGCCCGGGTACGGGACCATGACGGCGGCCGGCCTGGCCAGCATCTTCATCGACATGGACAACCTGGACCTGGCCAGCGGCTGTCCCTGCCGAGGCGGGCGAAGCGCCCGTATGAGCGGCGATTTCGACCGGCGCGTGGACTCGGCGCTGGGATGGCTCGAGAAGCACTTCAAGGCCGACAAGAGCCCCAAGCATCCTCACAACGAGAACGCCTGGCAACGCTACTGGCTCTACAGCGTCGAGCGGGTCGGCATCGCCGCCGGGTACAAGTACTTCGGCACCCACAACTGGTACAAGGAGGGGGCCGAGTATCTGGTCAGGATCCAGGGGGGAGACGGGGGCTGGGGCGGCCTTTCCCAGACCTGCTTCGCCCTGCTCTTCCTCTACAAGGGTCGTGCCCCCATCCTCTACAACAAACTCGAGTACGAGGGCGAGTGGAACAACCACCGCCGCGACATCGCCAACCTGACCTCTTACATCGAAAAGGTCAAAGAGCAACCGTTCCACTGGCAGATCGTCAGCCTGAGGGCCCCCGCCGACGAACTCCACGATGCGCCCGTCCTCTACATCACCGCCGAGAAGGAGCCTGTCTTCTCGGACGGGCACAAGAAGAAACTCCGCGAGTTCACCGACACCGGCGGCACGATTCTGCTGGAGGCGTCGTGCGGCAACCCGAAGGTGCGCAGGTGGGCCCAGACGTTCGTCAAGGAACTATGGCCCGAGTGGGACCTCAAACCCCTTGGACCCGACCACGGGTCGTTCAAGCACCCGAACCTGCTGAAGCAGCGGCCCGAGATCCTCGGCCTCCACGACGGGGTCAGGACCTTCCTGTTCTACTCCATGGACGACATCTCCTGCCCGTGGCAGACCAAGGCCTACGCCCGCCGGGGCTACCTGTTCCAGTGGGGCATCAACCTGTTCACCTACGCCACCGACCAGAGCCCCCTCAGGGCCAAACTCCAGGCCCGACTGCCGGTCGAGAAAGACCGGTACCCCGGCGCGGTCAAGGCCGGCAGCCGCCCGAGCCTGCGCCTGGCCCGTGTCACGTACGACGGACCCGGATGGCTGACCGGACGCAACTACAAGGTGTTCCCGCGGCTTCAGAAGGCGCTCTCCGAGAAGGCGTCGGTTAACCTGGCTGTCACCGAGGGTGGCGTCGAGGCGAGCGGCCTCCGCGGGCACGACATCGCCTACCTCACCGGCCCCGGCGAGATCAAGATGGCCGAGACCCAGAAACAGGCCCTCAAGGCCTACCTTGCCAACGGCGGGTTCCTCTGGGCGGAGCCGGCCTGCGGGTCGCCCGACTTCAACGGCGCGTTCCGCAAACTCTGCGCCGAGACCGGCCTGACGCTGAAACTCATCCCGCAGACCCATCCGCTGATGACCGGCCGCCTGCCGAACGGCAAGGGCTACAGCCTGATCTCGGGCGTCCAGTTCAGCCGGTCGCTGCGGGTCCCGCGGCTCGGCCGCCCCCACGCCGACCTCACCGGCATCTACCTCGGCGACAAACTCGTCGGCGTCTACAGCCCGCTCGACATCATGTTCTCGATGACCGGCTACGACGCGTGCGGCCGTCGGGGCTACAAGATGCAGGATGCCCGGGCGGTCGCCATGAACATTATCCTGTTCTTGACCGACCGGCCGGCAACCTGATAATGGCCCCGGCGCCGGTTCGGCGGGGCGGATGCCTGCCCGGGTCGCGATGGGGCGAGGCACCCCGGAACGCATACCCCCGGTTGCCGGGAAACGAGACGGGCAGGCGGCGCCTTTGCCGCGCGACGCTCCGGGCCGCCCGCCCATGCCTCCATCCCAATGCGAAAGGATTTCCCGATGACACGCGGGTTGGTTGTCGTGGTGCTCGCGGCCGTAGCGGCCGCTTTTCTGATGGTTCCTGCCGCCCGGGCCGAGTCCGCGCCGCCCACCACCAAGCCCGCGGCGGGCCTGACCGACGAACACGTCCGCAGCGCCATCGAGCGGGGACGCCAGTTTCTCATCCAGCAGGCCAAAGCCGACGGCTCCATGGCGACCGGAGGTATGAGCGGCGGTCTCAGCGCGCTGGTCTTCATGACGCTCGCCTACATGGGCGAGCACCCCAACCGCGCCCACATGGACAACGGACTCCAGTACCTGATGGACCTGGGAGTCGAGAGCGGCTTCAACCGCAGGCAGGGCTACGCCGTTCCCATCCGCATCATGGGCTTCTCCTACATCTACAAGAAACTCCTCGGCGACCGAAAGAAGCACGTGGCCCTCAAGGCCAAGGAAGACATCATGCGCCTGCAAATGGGCCAGGCGGTGAACGGCGGGTGGCGGTACGAACTCAAAGGGGGACACGATTACGACTTCAGTGTCACCCAGTGGCCGATCCTGGCCATGCGCGACGCCCAGCGGGCCGGCATCGAGTTCCCCGACCCGACCGCGCACCTCCAGAAGGCCCTCTCGCTTTACCTCAACACGCAGCAGGACAGCGGGGGGTGGTACTACCAAGGCCGCAACGAGAAGCCCTCCGGGTCGATGACGGCGGCGGGGCTCGCCTCCCTCTTCATTATCGCCGACTTCCTTGAACCCGGCAGCGGCTGCCCGTGCAAGCGCGGCGGGAGCCCGAGGGCTACCACCAAGACCGAACGCGCCATGGACGCCGCCCTCGGATGGCTCGGCAAGTACTTCGATGTCAAGACCAACCCCCAGGCGTTCAAGGTCGGCAAGGGGAACGTCTTGTACTGGCTGTACTGCGTCGAGCGCGTCGGCATCGCCGCCGGATACAAGTACTTCGGTACGCACAATTGGTACAAGGAAGGGGCGGCCGAGGTCATCCGCAGACAGATGAGGGACGGCTCCTGGGGCACCCTGGACAAGACCTGCTTCGCCCTGCTGTTCCTCTACAAGGGCCGCGCGCCGATCCTCTTCAACAAACTCAAGTTCGACGACGCCGACGGGCAGCCCGGTACCTGGAACGCCCACCGCCGCGACATCGCCAACCTCACGCACTTCGTCGAGCAGCGAAAAGAGCAGATGTTCCACTGGCAGATCGTGGAACTGAGGGCGCCCCTCGAGGAACTCCACGACGCCCCCATCCTGTACATCACGGCCGAGAGCATCCCCGGCTTTACGCCCGAACAGACGAAGAAACTCCGCGACTTCACCGACACCGGCGGCACGATCCTGTTTGAGGCGTCGTGCGGCAACGCGGACGTACGCCGGTGGTTCTTGAAATTTGCCGCCGACGTCTGGCCCGAATCGAAAACACGCCCACGCGGACCCGAGTGGAAACTGATCAAACTGGCCAAGGACCACGGTGTCTGGGATGCCGTCCAGAAACTCAAGACCCGGCCCGAGATCATGGGCATCCACGACGGTGTCCGCACCTGCGTCTTCTACAGCCCCGACGACATCTCATGCCCCTGGCAGACCAAGGCCTTCACGCAGAAACTCTACCTCTTTGACTGGGGTATCAACCTGTACACCTACGCGACCGACGCGGCGCCGCTTCGGGCAAAACTCGCCGGACGCGAACCCTCAACGGCCGACAGGTTCGCCGGACCCGTCAAGGCCGGCCCCGGGAAAACACTCCGGATCGCCCGCGTCAAGCACGGCGGCAACTGGGAAGCCGGCGCCAACTACCGCGGGTTCGCTTCGCTGGCCGGCCACGTCAAGGCCGCCGCCGGCATCACCGTCCAGGTGACCGAACCGACTGATGCACCGTTCAGCGAGGGCGGCGTGGACATCAAGGACCTCGCGCCGGACCAGGTCGCTTACCTCGGCGGGTCGCGGCCCTTCGCACTGACGCCTGCCGAGAACGCTGCCCTCAAGAAGTACCTGGCCGCCGGCGGGTTCCTCTGGATCGAGGCGGTCACCGGCACCCTGACGTTCGACCAGTCGGTCCGCAAGTTGGCCGCCGAAATGGGGTGGACGCTGAAGGCGCTCACCGGCAGCCACCCGCTGCTCCACGGTCGCATGGAAGGCGCCGAAGGGCACAACCTGACCTCCGGTGTCGAGTACCGCAAGACCCTCGTCAAGGCCGGCAGACTCGGACGCCAGACCCCCCGGTTCTCCGGCATCTACGACGGCGAGAAGATGATCGGCCTCTACTCGCCCTTTGACGTGGTCTTCGCCACCACCGGCTACCAGGCCCACGGATGCCGCGGTTACAAGACGGCCGATGCCCGAGCGGTCGCCACCAACCTCGCCATCTACCTCTCGACGCTGAAATAGAGTCCCGCGGATGCGATGGCCGGGCCTGAGCCTGTTCGGCGCCGGGATTCCGGCACGTTACGAGGGATGCTATTGATATGCTGAGGCTTCCATCTGCGCGCCTCGCCACATGCCTTCTTGTCCTCGGCGCTACGCCGACGGCGGCGCCCGCAGCCGAGGTCGGCCGCGGCGCCGTCTTCGCCGTTCTGGAGATCCCCTTCGAGGGGCCTGCGTGCAAGGCGGCCGACGCGCCCACGCGCGATATCGAGTTCCGGGTCCGCTTCCGGCACGAAAGCGGCAAGCCGGAACACACGGTCCACGGCTTCTACGACGGCGACGGCAAAGGCGGCCGCGAGGGCGACGTCTTCAACGTCCGCTTCTGCCCCACCAGGCCCGGCACGTGGACGCTTGCCGAGGTCCACTCAAGCGACAAGCGGCTGGCCGGCAAGCACCGCGGCGACGTCGTGGTCGCCACCGCCTCCGACCATCCGGGCTTCTGGCTCGTGGACCCCGACACGCCCGGCGGACGGTGGTACAAACGGTCCGACGGATCGCACCCGTACATCTTCGGCAACACGCATTACTCATTCCTCAGCCAGATGGCGGGCAAGGTCGCACGCCCCGGCAACATCGCCGCCGACGTGGCCGCCGGCGCGGCCTACCTCAACAAGGTCCGGTTCTCCATCCACCCCTGCCGCTACCCCAACCCGAAGGCCAAGCCGTTTCTTGACGATGCCGGCAAGCCGACCGACGACGGCAACTTCTCGCACCGTCCCAATCCCGAGTGGTTCCACAAGCGGGTGGACGTGGCCGTTCGCACGGCCTGGCAGGAGGACATCATCGCCGACCTCATCCTGTGCGGTCCCGACACGCGCGAGGCGCGGTCCATCCTCCGCGCCGAGAAGAACCAGGGCGACGCGACGCCCATCCTCCGATACGCCGCCGCCCGATACGGCAGTTACCCGAACGTGTGGATGTGCCTCGTGAACGAATGGAACATCAAGAACCCGAAATACACGGCCGACGAGATCAAGCGATTCGGTGCGACCCTCCGCAAACACCTTCCCTATCCCACGCCGGTCAGCGTGCACGCCGGCGGCGGCCCGTGGGACAAGCGGCTCAACTCCAAGCCGCCGTGGAACGACCACGTCATCATCCAGAGCAAAATCCGCACGCTGGCCCGCTCAGCCGACGCCATTGCGAAGAGCCACACCCTCGGCGGCCTAACTGTCGTAGTACAGGTTGAACTCGTACGGATGCGGCCGCAGTGCCATCTCGGCCAGTTCGTTCTTGCGTTTCCACTCGATCCAGCCTTGGACGAGGTCGTCGGTGAAGACGTCGCCCTTGGTCAGGAAGGCGTGGTCGGCTTCGAGGGCGTTGATGGCCTCTTCGAGCGACGCGGGCGTCTTGGGGTACTTGGCGAGTTCCTCGGGTTTCATCTCGTAGATGTCGCGATCGAGCGGTTCGCCGGGGTCGATTTTGTTTTCAATGCCGTCGAGGGCGGCCATGAGCATGGCCGTCCAGGTCACGTAGCCGTTGCACGTCGGGTCGGGGCAGCGGAACTCGAGCCGCTTGGCCTTCGGATTGGACGAGTACATGGGGATGCGGATGCCCGCCGACCGGTTCCGGGCGGACATGACGAGGTTCACGGGCGCCTCGAAGCCGGGGACAAGACGGCGGTAGGAGTTCGTCGTCGGGGCCGCGAAGGCCAGGATCGCCGGCGCGTGCGCGAGGATGCCGCCGATTGAGTGCAGGCCGAGGTCGCTCAGCCCGGCGTACCCGTCGCCGGCGAAGAGCGGCTCGCCGCCCTTCCAGAGCGAGAAGTGCGTGTGCATGCCGGAACCGTTGTCCTCGAAGACCGGTTTCGGCATGAAGGTGACGGTCTTGCCGTTGCGGCGTGCAATGTTCTTAATCACGTATTTGTACCACATGAAGTGGTCGGCCATCTTCAGCAGGGGCCCGAACTTCATGTCGATCTCGGCCTGTCCGGCCGTGGCAACCTCGTGATGGTGCGCTTCGATGGCGATGCCGAGTTTGCGCATCGCGTACACCATCTCGCCGCGCAGATCGTGGTACGTGTCGGTCGGGCTGACGGGGAAGTAACCGCCCTTGAAACTCGGTTTGTACCCGAGGTTCGGCTCTTCGAAGCGGGCGGTGTTCCAGGCGCCCTCGACCGAGTCGATCCGGTACATGCCGGTGTGTTGGTTCTGCTCGTAGCGGACCTCGTCGAAAATGAAGAACTCCGGTTCCGGGCCGATGTGACACGTGTCGGCGATGCCCGTGCCCTTGAGGTATTCCTCGCCTTTGCGGGCCACGTGACGCGGGTCGCGCGTGTAGTCCTCGCGGGTGATCGGGTCCACGATGTTCGCGATGACGCTGACGGTCGGCTCGGCGAAGAACGGGTCGATGCAGGCCGTGGAGGCATCGGGCACGGCCATCATGTCCGAGACGTGAATGCTCTGCCAGCCCCGGATGGAGGACCCGTCGAAGCCCACGCCCTCCTCGAACGTGTCCTCGTCCCACGTATCGACGGGAAACGAGCAGTGTTGCCACGTGCCCAGGAGGTCGGTGAACTTCAGGTCGACCATCTCGGCGCGGTTCTTCTTGGCGAACTCGAAGAACGCTTTCCGGGTCATGTCCCAACTCCTTTCCGGCAGAGGGTTCAGACCACTTGCGTGATGGCTCGGCCCGTTTA
>Ga0307433_1000590_pt1 | contig 26459 bp, 28 predicted proteins | sample SalMarWE160210MG_FD_202166 | JGI IMG/M metagenome (GOLD analysis project Ga0307433, IMG submission 202166) | Salt marsh sediment microbial communities from the Plum Island Ecosystem LTER, Massachusetts, United States - WE1603-210 | ecosystem: Environmental > Aquatic > Marine > Intertidal zone >... | reverse complement strand
TCTCTTCCCTGAGATTGATACTAATCCGATTCCCAACAATTCTATTGAATCAGAATCGTTTAGTTCCTCTTGAAAAAGATTATTCTCTAATACAATCATTTTTTGTGGTAAAAAATCTTTTAGAAATTCTGTTTGTGTAAAAAGACACTAATTTGTGCTAATAAATAAAATGTTTTTGTATATATTTAAAGTTTTTCTTTTTCACGGGATTTTTTCGATTATATAATCCTAATCATTTTTACATGTTTAAAAATCGATTATATTAAGAATTATAGGAAGTAATAATTATCTACTTATAGGTGTACATTTTCTTATTTGTTGTAAGAAAGATCATATATTACACAATAAAAGGCTAAATGGACTATACTTATATTTTAAGATAAATCCAATTAAAATTAAAGGGAAGATGTTGAGAACCATATTTTAACGGGGATTAAATCTTGAGTTTCTCTTTTTATTCTTCTTTTTTTTTAAAAAAATCGGTCTATATTCTTCGAAATCAGGGTAGGATAGAAAAATTGATTCTTTACCAGTATCAGGTCGATAATTTTTTATCAACACGCCTTTTTTCCGAAATACTAACCATAAAAAAGAACTCGACGATTTATGAACTAAAAGTACATGCATATTTAAGAACCTTGTTTTAAGTTTCTCAACATCTTCTATTAAAAAATTTAGACTAGTTTTACATTTAAGTATGATCGTTATAAATTATTTATACTCCACAACTGATTCTATAAATGAAGGAACTTTATAAATATTAAAGATGGGCCTAGCAGGATTCGAACCTGCGACTTTGGGTTAATTCCTAATTGGAATTAAAATCCCAGTCCGAAGCCGGGCACCCTATCCAGATTTTTTTTGAAAAAAATTATCCAGACTAGATTATAGGCCCTAAATAGAAAAATGCATAGAACATAGGATTGTTCTATAGGTCCTTTTGTAAATAAAAGATAACGAGAATAAAAATTTTAGGTATTATAGACTCATGATTGGTTTTAGTTAGTAATAAGATGTCTAAAAAATTTTGAGAAGTATAACCATAGATTTTTTATCATCATTGCATCGGCTAGAAACCCATCAATTTCGATTAATCCTTTCATATATGCTTCGGAAGCAGGTAACTTTTGCCGAAACATTTTTTTTAATACTTCTCTCTTGAGAATAAAATGAATAATTTTTTCCTCTTTAGAATGATTTTCATAGATGTTATTATTAAATGATAATTTTCCATCAGTATGATTAATCCATATATTAAAATCGAGATCTTTTACGTAAACATGGCAAATAAAATCATCATAAGTACTCAATTCTTCTTTAAATTCTTCAGAATTATTAGCTATATCTAAAGCTAATTTAATAATTCTTCCGATGCTGGTTTTAAATCGCTCGTCAGTTGATTCAAGTGATTCTAATATAACTGTGATCAAATTTGAGTCAATCATCATAGAGAAAGATTAACACCTGTTATTTCATAATTAAATATGATTTCTATTAAAAGAAATAAATTATAATCATATTAAAAAGGGATGGTTTAAAATTCAGTATAATATAACGATAATAATCATTTCATTTGTGGTTATTATTACCATTTTTCAATTGTAAATATTTGAAAAAAGTCCTAGCAAATTTCACATATTTTAAACCTTGAGAAAGATTCCCATCAACTCGGATTCTTCCCTTTAAAAATTCATCCGCTCCACTCAGCTCTCTCATGAGTATTTTTAAAAATAATTCTTTACTAAAAAAACAACTAAAAGGCGCATTAGGATGCACTCCTTTTTCATATAGAAGTTGTCCTTCAGTAACTTCGAACCAATAGTTAAAATCAGCATCATAAATATAGGTTTGGTATATACCATCATATCCCATTAATTCTTCTTTAAGCTCTTCTGTTTTATTAACTAAATTTACTCCTGCTTTTATAATTCTGTCTGTAATTGAGATAAATTTCTCGTTATCTTCTAAAGCACCTTTAAAAATTGAGTTTAACACGGTTTTACTTACCATCATTTAAGATTTGTTTCTTAAAAAACAATCTCTTTGCTAAATCTTATACCTATATGTTACTAATCAAAAAACTCACTTATATTTCTTTTTAATATGCATATCATTCATTCTAATAAGTATTAGCATCTTAGTGAAAGGAATATAATAGTAAATACTAGAAAAAATTTGAAGGATTACTTGAATATCCTTTCTAATTTTTAAGGAATCTAATATAAAATGTATGATCTGAGACATATTTCTCAATAACTTTAAATCCTATACTTTCACCAAGATTTGAGTATATATCGCTACTTTGTACCCTATTCCATCGAGTTGCATACCCTGTTGAGATTTTTTTTTCACCAATTTTAATCGTGAAATTTATACCATAAAAATCCTTAGCATTTAACTTACTTTCTGGTATCATTAAATCCCATATTACAAATTCGCCACCTTTTTTCAATACACGGTATACTTCATTAAAAATTTCCTTGCGATCTGAGGATGGAACATACATAAAACTAAAAAAGGCAGTGGTAGTATCAAAATATTCATCTAAAAATTTCAAATCTTTCGCATCCATAATAATTTTTAAATAATCACCCTCCGCAGCTTCTTGTAATTCATTCGCCCGTAAATCTATTGCGACTACTTGAGCGCCTTTTAATTGCCCAATCACACCTTCTCCACCACCTCCAATATCTAATATACGCCCCTTTAAAGCAACTTCAGAAATATCTATTTCTCCTACACATATCATTACAGCTCTCTCTCTAAATAGCATTTCTTCGATTTCATCAAATACCTTTTCCTCTCCGTACCATTGATTGTCTATCATTTTCCCCGGAATTTTCTTATTATTAAAAAATTCATTCAGTTTTTTCTTTTTGATTCTACGTTCTAGTTTTTCGCATATCTCATCAACATTAGAATATTTTTTGCCTTCAATTTCTTTCATATGTAATCACAATTCTGATAATACCTAATAAATCATTATATATGTTTACTAATATCTTACAAAATATATTCTCTCTCAATAGAGAATAAAATTTTTATAGGGTTCTTTCTTTTTTTTGTTATACTATCAAGATTTATTTAATCTTTACAAGGCAATTATGCCCACATAGTGTAGCCCGGTCCAGCATTCGGGACTGTCACTCCTGCGACGCGGGTTCAAATCTCCATGTGGTTTCCGCATATGATGAAAATCCCGCTGTGGGCGCCATTTATTCTCTAATTTTTTTTGAACTTATTTTCATTTTCTCCTATATTGGAATAAATCTTATCGTTGCAATGATTCGACAAAACTTAGCTCTTTCCCAATATATATTCACTTCAAATCTCATAAAAAATAGTTAAATAAAAAAGCTATCCTTCAAAAATTATAAATTAATATATGAGAAGAAATAAAATCTTTTTATATATTAAAAAGTTATAATTAATAGTATTTATTTTATCGTTTAATTAAATTAAGTACAAAAATACAAAAAATAGGTTGAAAAATCAAAATGGTTGATGAAGGCTTAATAAAAGAAGTAAAAGTCAAGATTGACGCGGGTGCAGGCGCAGCCGATGTCAATGATACATTAAAAATGTTTGAGCTTTTCAAACAAATTGCTGAAGAGAATGATGACTTAAAAGAAGAGTTAGAAGACATGGACATTGCCATCCAAATGGTAATCACAGATGCTGATGCGAAATTCTGGTTAAAAGCCCATGATGGTACCCTAGAATTTGGCGAAGGCGAAGTAGACAGTCCATCCTTTACATTTTCAGCAACAAAGGAAGTCGGAGCAGGAATGCTTTTCGGTGAGGTTGATGCGACGAGCGCTTACATGGCAGGAGATATCACAGTCGAGGGAAATCTTCAAGACGCCATGGCCTTCCAAGAAATTATTGAGTTAGCCTTGGAAGCGTATGAAGATTTAGCAGAAGATTTATAAATTTAATATAATCTTTAAAAGCTCTCAATCTTTCGCCAAATCTTTACTAATTTTTTTTTCTTTTCTATTTAATTTTAGTGTTATTAGCGGTATTTATGATTCTTGATCGTTTTTTTCCCAGTTTGAAAATTTTATCATTTTTCTTAACAGGTGTATCAACCAAAATGCCAACGGCTATTCTATTATTTTTAGAAGTTATTAAAGGCGTTTCAACTAAATTCTGCTTCTGTTTAATTTGAAGTGAAATTATTTTTTGTTTGAGGTATGTATTAGTATTAGTTCCAATGATATAGATTTCATCATTTATCTTAAGTTTACCTTTAGTTAATAGAATTTTAGCTGCTTTCTTATCGGGGTAATAGGATAAAACCTTTCCGATTTCAATCTTCTTGAATTCAGATATATTTCCATCATATTCTCGCTGAATTTCACTACCCTTAGGATATCCAAAATAAAAACCAGTGGAAAAACCTCGATTATAAACCTTCTTTAATCTTTTGAGCCAATCGTCAACCTTTTCTTGATTATATTCATTATTGTAATACGCGACTATTGCTTCTTTATAGCAAGAAGTAACTTCATCGATATAGATGGGATCTCTCATCCGCCCTTCGATCTTGAAAGCATCAATTTTAGCTTCTATTAACTCAGGAATGTATTCAATCATACATAAGTCTTTAGCGTTAATGAAGAATACACCATCATATATGAACTCATTCGACTGATCATCATATACACGCCATTTTCGGCGGCATGGTTGTACACATCTTCCCCTATTTGCTGAATATTCTTGATTATTACACGTCTCAGCAGAGAAATAACAACGACCAGAAATAGAGGTACATTGAGCACCATGAACAAACGTTTCAACTTCAGCAGAGTTAATTTGATTTTTAATCTCCTTTATCTGCTTTAAACTTAATTCTCGTGCGAGAATCAATCTTGATGCGCCCAAACTTTCGTAAAACTGTGCAGACTTAGAGTTTGATATACTTGCCTGAGTTGATATGTGAAACGATAGCCCTTTTTCTTTGACTAATTGAATTGCGCCTAAATCATGAATTATAACGGCATCAATTTCAGAGTTGTTAGCCTCTTCTAATACATTGTCGAGAAGTTCAAATTCATTTTCATATATTATAATATTAGTTGTAAGATACGCTTTTATATTATTATCATGACAAATCTTAACAACTTCATTTAAATCACTCAATTTGATATTGTCACTAAAAATTCTCATATTAAAGGATTCTACTCCGAAATATACCGCATTCGCATTTGAAATGACAGCATTTAAAGATTGTACATTTTTTAAAGGTGCCATCAATTCAACTTTCTTTTTTTCTGCCATGGTAGATGTATCTCATCTTCTTATGAATTAATTGAAATAAGGAAGAGTTATACTAAATTTTTAGGGTTATAAGTATAAAAAAAAATTATTTAAAATGGTAGTATAAACCAGAAATAGAAAAGAAGTATTCCGATTAAAAAGAGAATTATCGCGCCTACATAAGTTAGATGCTTAGAATAATTCCGGTACCTTTTTCCCGTTTCAGTTTCTAGTTTATCTATCTGTAGATAAGGACTAGGGCCTCTTCTGTACCAACCCTGAATTTTTACCCTCTGTCCTACTAATCTATTTACTTTAGTTATTGCCCAGAAAAAATCGACAATACGTAATCCAAATCGATAATCAATATATAATAAACCTGTTTCATCTTGAAAGAATAAATCATCACTAAAATAATAACCAGGTATACCCTTTCCTACTATTCTTCCCTCTATAATTGCTGGTACTGGGCGAACAGGGGATACATTGATCACAGTAACCAGATCTAATACAGATTTAGGCTCAAATCCACTCCGATACATGAACAGAGTCCTTGCAATATAACCAAAACCCATTATTAAGAAACCAACTGCCCAAAGGAGCAATAAGTTTTCAAGAGTTGTCAATGTACTAAAGGGAGTCACAAGAATATATCCGAAAAACCAAATTACTGTAAAAATTATCAGTAAGCTAAAAATTAATGATGGTAATGACTTCATGATCCAATCGGTCAAGAATTCTCCGGCCATAGATTTTCCAACTTGAAGCTCTTTTAATTGTCGTGCTTCTGAAAAATCTATTTCAACGGATTTTCCATATGTTTTACATTGCTCATTTAGTCTCTGGATTCTTTTAGCGGGTAATGGGTGAGTACTAAAGATTTGGAAATATTTGGCCCAAGGGTTAAATAGATCCCATCCGGCTGCTTTTTGTATTGCTTCATTTGAAATTACTCCTGATTTTCCTACTCCTTCTACTGCTAAGAGACTAGCTTTTTTAGGGTCAAAAATTCCTAACCCTCGGAGTGCTCTTACCTTAGATTTATTCCTTTCTTTAATTTCTGTTTCTGAACCTCCAACTAACAATCCGTAAGCGATCTTTACCAAGGCTGTAGATAGCGTATTAGGGTTTTCTGTTAATTCCGCAGAATGTTCATCCGCATAATATTCTCTTATCCTACTAACCACTAGTGATATTAAATATCCAAGATAATAAGAGATATAAGAAATCACTGTAATTACTAACAATGCTAAAACAATATAACTTCCCTCATCACGATCACCAGAACGCCTGCCTGAAAATCGTACGGCATAATATGACCATCGAGCAATTGTCAATAAAATTAAAGGAATCGCAAAAACTATGGTCATGATTATAAAATCGTTATGAACCACATGACCTAATTCATGAGCTACCACTGCGGTCTGCTCCTCTTCATCTAAGTAATGTAGAATCCCATCAGTTATAACAATCCGTGCATTATTTTTTGTATGACCAAAAGTGAAAGCATTAGGATTTAAATCATGAATTATACCCATTCTGGGGTGCTTTATTCCCTGTAATGCCGCCACTTTATCAACTGCTTCAGCAAGATGGGGATATTGATTTGCAAAATTTTCATAGGGAATCCAATCGATTCTATAAATCCATTGAATGATATAAGGGGAGACTCCATATTGAAAAAGAACAATCAATACCGTTAAACCAACCATTATCAATAATCCAAAAAGATCTGCTGGAAGAAACCAAATTCCAATAGTAAAAACTACCGCGTATATAAGGGCAAAAAGAAACATTATAGCAAAAGAAGTTGCTAATTTTAATCCCATTAATGAAAACCTCGTCTTTTTATGTTAATTTTTTTTAATTAGATTATAAAATTTTTAATAAAATGATCATGATATACATGATTATCTAAGTAATAAATTTTATTTTGTAGAATTATTTAATTCAATTAATCCAATTTACTTTACCTTTGGTAATATATTAGAGTGTTTTCTATAAGCAAAATATTAAATCAAATTAATTTTATTATTGTTTTAGGTCGTATTTATATAATAAATTGGATTCATTTAGGTGTTTTATAATAGCAATGGATATGAAAAGGTTATTTATTACCACGGATAATCTTATAGAGCAACAGTTTTATAAAACTGGTTCTGATACGATATTAGGTAGAACACCTGAGGTTTCAGTGCGTATAAAAAATTCAGGTTTAGTAATAAAACGATTTAAAGCGTTATTTTACAACAATATTCACTTATTTTTAGAAGAGAAGTATTTGGAATTTTTTGCCCCTTTTAAGAAAATTAAGGGAATGGATGAAAATTCTTTTGTAGAAATTCTACAAGACATTCAGATAAAACTTACTACGATGCAAGAAACAAAGTTTGATGTATTAATACTATACACGATTGTGCTTAGCTCATTAATATCTAGGATGAGAAATACCCATTTTAATGACTCGGTTTCCGAAATAATTAAAAGAGTTAAAATAAAAAATGAAAAAATAAATGTAAATGAAATTAAAAGAGAATTGGATAAATTATTTATGCGAAACAATAAAAATATTTCTATTCTATACAATCTTTCATATTTAGATGCCTTAGCAGAATCATTTAATTTTAAAAAAGTAGCACAAACATGCAAGATTCAAAAAGGTAAATATATGAATAAGATTGTGGATTTAGTTATAAAAGCATAAACAAAATTAACGTTTCAAATATTTTTAAATTGAAATCTAGAAATTCTAATCGTTTTATTTAAAATTATTAAAATCCTATTCATAGTTGACTGACGAATAATAAAAAGATATAATTATGTGTTCATATAAAAATGATGAGAATTTGAATCCACTAAAGAATTATACTAAAAAAGAAGTTTCATTAAGTAATGCTATAAAGAAATTTATCAATCCAGGGGATAGAATTTTTATAGATTCTGGATGTTCCGAACCAACTGATTTAACTAAAAAGTTAATTGAACTTGGTCCTGAATTGCCAGATATAGAGATTTTACACTTTCTTAGTTTAAGTGATCTTGACTACTATGAGACAGCTGGTGGTATAGAGGATTTATTTAGGCATAATGCATTTTTCATTGGAAAGTCACTTCGCAAATACATAAAATCAGGGCAAGCAGATTATACGCCAATGCTCTTATCTGAGATACCGTGGTTATTCAAGTTAGGTAAAATGCACTTAGATACTGCCCTTATTCAAGTAAGCCCCCCTGACAGATATGGATTTTGTAGTTATGGAATTAATGTTGATATTGTTAAACCAATAGCTGAAGCGGCTGAATATGTGATAGCAGAAGTAAATCCAAATATGCCTCGTACTTTAGGAGACTCATTTATACATATGGATGATATTGATGCCTATGTAACTACTAAGCATGACGTCATAGAATTCTCCTATGGTGAACCCGATGAGGTCTCAAAAAAAATAGCTAAGTTTGTTTCTTCTTTAATTGAGGATGAATCAACAATTCAAATGGGTATTGGTCAAATTCCAAATGCGGTGACCCAAGAATTAAAAGATAAGAAAGATTTGGGGGTTCATAGTGAAGTATTTTCAGATGGTATAGTTGATTTAGTCGAGGAAGGGGTAGTAACATGCAAAAAGAAGACAATTCATAGGGATAAAATAATCTGCTCTTTTGTAATGGGTTCAAGAAAGTTATATAATTTCGTAGATGATAATCCGATGGTCGAATTTCACCCATGTGATTATACAAATGACCCATATATCATTAGTCAGAATAAAAAACAGGTTGCAATAAATGCTGCTCTCTCTATAGATTTAACAGGGCAAGTAAATTCTGATTCGTTAGGACATCGGTTTTATAGTGGTATAGGAGGTCAAGTAGATTTTGTAAGAGGCGCTGGAAGGGCAAAAGAAGGAAAACCTATAATGGTTTTGCCTTCAACCGCCACTTTAAAAGATGGATCAATAGTCTCAAGAATCGTCCCTTTTCTCCAACCGGGTTCTGGAGTAGTAATTACCAGAGGTGATATTCATTATATTGCAACTGAGTGGGGAATTGCCTATCTCTATGGAAAAAGTATAAGAGAACGGGTTTTAGAGATGATAAACATTGCTCATCCCGATTTTCGAGAAGGTCTTTTAGAACATGCAAAGAAATGGAATTATGTATATTCCGACCAAAAATTACCCATTTCAATAGATGGGCGAATTAGTATCTATCCCGAAAAATATGAAACCTTTCTCAAATTAAAAGATGGTAAAACAATTAAAATTCGCCCTGTTAAACCTACCGATGAGAGAATGATGCAGGAGCTTCATTATTCATTAGATGAACAAGATAGATATCTAAGATTTTTTTCCCCCGTACAAGATTTTCGTCATAAAAAAATCCAACCAATGGTGAATATCGATTATTCAACCGATATGATTTTAGTTGCTTTATATAATGAAGGAGGAGAAGAAAAGATTATTGCAATTGGAGCGTTCTTTAAAACAATAAAACCATCTGTCGCAGAATTAGCATTTGTAGTCCATAAAGAGTGGCGTGGATTAGGAATTTCACGGTTTTTATTAAACTATTTAGTAAAAATTGGCAGAGAGTTGAATTACAAAACATTTGGAGGATCTATTTTACTAGAAAACCGCCCAATGCTACATATTATAGATACTTCAGGTTATAAATTGAATTTAAAGAAGATAGAAGGGGGAGTGACTGAATTTGCGTTTAGTATCTCTAAATAATTCAATAAATTTAAGAAAACTATAATTTATTTTTAATAGTAATTAATTTAATTAAAACTCCTAAATTACTCTTTAAAGGATTACGTAAGGTGTTTTAAAATTTTAATTACTGAATTTCATAAATTATATCAAGAAAACCATTTAAATAAAGAAGTTGTAAAAATATTTCAAGATATAATTTATTCTTACTATAAAAAGAGTAAGCGAGATTTCCCATTTAGGAGCGATATTTCACCGTATAAGGTTTTAGTATCAGAAATGATGCTTCAACAAACTCAAACTAATAGAGTATCAGATAAATTTATTGAATTTATCTATGAATTTCCTGATTTTCACACTTTGATGGCAGCTCCTTTAGATAAAGTATTGAAAAAGTGGCAGGGCCTTGGATATAATCGACGAGCAATTGCTTTAAAGAAAATCGCAAAGATTGTTATGGAAGAGTATGGAGGAAACCTTCCTGCAGATATCGACATTTTGAAATCTTTCCCCCAAATAGGGCATAATACGGCCTCTTCAATTATATCTTTTGCTTTTAATCTTCCAACTTTTTTTATTGAAACAAACATAAGACGTGTCTTTATATACTTTTATTTCCCACGATCAAATTCTGTATCGGATGAAAAAATCTTACCTATTATTAAAAAAACTTTAGATTATAATAATCCTCGAGAGTGGTATTATGCTCTTATGGATTATGGGGTAATGCTAAAAAAAAGCCATCCCGAATTGAATAAAAGGAGTTCCCACTATCGAAAGCAGCCAACATTTAAGGGATCTACTCGAGAGTTACGTGGTAAAATACTCAAATTAATTGTAAAGAATTCTGAAATGCTCATATCACATCTTACTCAAAAATTGAAATTGAATTCAAATAAATTAATGGAAGTTCTAATGCAGTTAGAAAAAGAAGGATTTCTAAAAATAGAAGATGAGAAGATTCGTATTATTTGAAGATATAATTATTCAACTTTCGCTTGTCTTAGATATTTAGAAATCTTTAAAGCGATTTTTTCCTGCTTTTTCCAATCACCAAATGCTAAACCCCTTGTATTCAAATTATTTACAACTTTTTTGATTTCCTCATGAATAGGGGTTATTTTTTTTTCAGCAAACGGAGTCTGGGGTAGTGGAATAAATGCATGAGTATGAATTTTAGCACCTTTAGCTGTTAATGTATTCATCAGATTAATTGTTAATTTGATGTCTTCTTCAGATTCATTTGGTAACCCAAAAATGAAATCAACATTAATTTTCAGCCCAAAATTGACTGTTAAATCGACAGCATTAATCACATCTTCGATTGTATGATCTCGATGGCATAAATCTAAAATTTTTTGGCTTCCAGATTGAGCACCTATAATGATATTGTCATTATTTGCATAATCTAATATTAACCCCAAGGTTTCTTTTGTTACATGTTCCGGTCTAACTTCTGATGGAAATGAACCAAAGAATATTCTTCCTGATCTTCCGATGATTGTTCTCGCATTTGTTAATAATTCTTCCATTTTTGAAATATTTACTATTTTGCCATTAATTGATCCGTAGGAGAATGCGTTTGGAGTGATAAAGCGAATATCAGTCAAGTTTTCTTTCTTCATGATCTCAATATATTTACAAATAGATTTGATACTTCTATGTCTTGGTTGAGTACCTAGAATATACGGTGTTTGGCAGAAATAACACACATACGGACATCCTCTTGTGATTTCAATGGCACCGAACTGTGAATTTTTGATAGGAAAAGGTGGATACAAATCTAAGTCAATCAATTTTCTTTTACCTGTATAGTGATATTTCTTTTCTGAGTTAAGATATGCTATTCCTTTAACATTGTCAAAAATTGCGTTTTCATTTACTTTCTTAAGCAAATCTCGAAGGGTTTCTTCTCCTTCCCCTATTACTACAATATCAAAACCCATCTTAAGAGTTCTTAGAGGATCTCCCGTAGGATGAGGCCCTCCTGCAATAATTATTATTTGGTTAGAATACTTTTTTCTTAAAGCTTTTACAAGGGTATTTATTTCCCATAGTTGAGTAGTGAAAAAAGAAATTCCCAAAATTACAATCTGATGTTCTTTTTTAATTGTTACTAATTCTCTAAATAAATTTTCCTTACCACGTACAAAATATATTTTAATATCTGTTAAATCATCATCAGTTTCAATTGCCCCGATCAAAGCATTAAAACTGTATATATTTTGTTTCTGATAATATGCGACAAAGGCAATTCTTTCTATCAAATAATGACCCTAAATATTATATTAAATTTAAAAGACTGATATAATATATTTAATATACTTTTAAAGTTAAATTTATAATTAAATAAAAAAGAACTCATACGAAAAATGTGAAAGATAATGTTATTTAATGAAATATTTGCTGAAACAATTAGTGAAGTTGGAGAATCTTGGTTTGATTTTTATTCAATTGGCCATATTTGTTTTGGAATTGGCGTTTTTCTCTTTTTTAGTCTTTTTTATACAATCCCTAAAAATAAAGGAAAAACACCAATATTTTCATTACTCTTTGTTTTTATTTTAACATTTGTCATTCTGATTGCATGGGAATTGCTTGAAAATCTTTTATTTGTAGAAATTGGGTGGAAATTTGAAGGGAGACGTGATAGTTGGCAAAACATTACAATGGATATAATAATTGGCGTTATTGGAGCATTGAGCTCTTGGTTATTTTGTCATTTAATTTTTACTAAGGGTAAAAATATTTGGGCATATTATATCTTTGGAATTATTGGTTTTGGAATATGGATAGGTGTTTTTATTATCCTTCGCGCAGTATATTTCGGTTATTAATTTTTACCTTTTTCATTTTTTATTCTATTTAACTAAATAATCACAAAATTAGATATTAAGATGGTAAATGTTGATAAGTATGTTTCACATGAAAAAGGGGCTATACCCCTAATTTTATCTGTACCTCATGGTGGTGAATTAATATACGAGGAAATTCCTACACGATCTCTTGGTATCCTTGGGATTGACAAAAAGACTATTCAACTCGCTCAAGAATTAATACAAGAATTTCAATCTATTTACTTTAGAAAAACTTCAGAGAATAAAAAACCCTCATTCGTTTTTTGTAATGTGACAAGAAGAAAAATTGATTTAAATAGACCAATAGAGAAAGCTTTCAATCACGAATCCCAACTAGCAAAATATATTTACCATTTTTATCATAAAACTATTCAAGAATATATATTTCACAATATAGAAGCATATAATAGATCATTATTAATTGATATTCATGGATTTGAGAGAAACAAGCGCCCCCAAGGATTTCGTGATGTAGATATAATATTAGGGACAGATAACCTTAAATCAATGTATTCTAATTCTCTTAAGAAAAAAGATTTGAGTAAAAATTTACGCGGACTAATAGTAAAAAAGTTTTTAGAACTAAATATCCCTATTGCTCCAGGGCATCAGAGAAGACGTGAATATGTGCTCTCTGGGGGGTATATAACTAAAAAATATGGTGCGAGTAACATACCTAAAAGTCAAAGTATGCAAATAGAGTTTTCTGATAGAATTCGGTTATATGATAATGACTTAAGAAAAACCGTGTTAAAAACCTTAGCTGAAATTATTTTTGATGAATTCAGTCATTTTAATTTCTAACATTGATAAAAGAATAGTAATGTATATTATAAATAAATAATTAAGAATATTGAATACTAAAAACCCGTTTAAATTCAATCTAAACAATTAAAATTTCGTCAGTTTTGATTATGGATGATAAAAAGGTTGATATCCGAGATTTAGAAGCATTTATTGACGGTTTACAAACTTCCTTAGATATGTTAGACGGAGCAGATATCTCTGAGGCAAAAGGGTTTCAAGCACAATTAGCTAAAGCAATATCAAGCTTGAGAATCAAGAGAATTGAGAAATTTGAACCTCTCCCTAAAATTTTAGGTTTTGTGACAAAAGAAGATATTAAAAACTATTTATTAAAAGAATTGGAAACGTTCAAAAATTATTTAGAAAAACAAGAATATCCGCAAGGTAAATTTAAGTTGGTTATGAAGATTGTCAAATTAAGAGAAGAAATAAATCAATTATAAGTTAATGATCAACTTGTATTCTGTATAATATCATAAATCATCATAAAGGTATTTAATTTGTTAATTGATGTCCATTGTCATATGAATCTTTACTTAAATATTGATGAAATAATAAATGAAGCCAAAAATTTTGGAATTGATAAAATAATTGCAGTTGGAATGAGTGCGTTAAGTCAAAAAAGAATATTAGAGATTGCGGAACAATACGAATCAGTATATCCTGCTTTAGGAATTCATCCTGAAGAAGTAAAAATGAATAAAAATATTGAATCTGAGCTTGATTCTGTTATTGATTTGATTACTTCAAACGGAAGTAAGTTGTGTGCTATCGGTGAAATTGGCTTAGATCATCATTTTATTAAAGAGAAAGAGTTATATCCTCTTCAAATTAAAATATTTAACCAAATGCTCGCATTAGCTCAGAAATTACAATTACCTGTTAATGTACATACTAAGGGCGCTGAAAAGCTAATTTTTGAAACGCTTACATCTTATAATTTAACTAATGTAAACATACACTGGTATTCTGGTCCAGAAAAATATCTCAAATTAGGTATCGATCGAGGATATTATTTCTCGATAACACCTGCAATAAAATATTCACCAGCTGTTAAAAAAACAGCCTCATTATTAGATAATAACCATTTATTATTAGAAAGTGATGGTCCTGTTAAATTTTCTGGAAAGTTAGGGACTCCGGCTATGATTAAAGATGTATTAAACGAAATATCTTTGATAAAAAAAGTACTAATTGACGAACTAGAAGAAATAATCCTGCAAAACACCAAAAATATTTTCCCACGTCTATTTAATAAAGAATAATTGATTAAGGAATATTTCTTTCAATTAATTCTAAAATGTCTTTAGGGAATTCTTCGCCCTTATTCTTCATGCGTTTTAGCATATCTTCAAGTTCTGCTATTGTATTTCCGTAAATATGTAGAGAATTACTAAAATCTAAGTAATGTCCTATTTCTACACTTAGCTGATCCGCTACATATTTTTGGATTCTGATCATACCATTTACATTAGCTTCCCATGCTCTAAATAAATCTCGACTCCGCCAGGTAGTTTGCATAATAAGCTTATTATTTTTAATTCGCATAAAAATACGTTGCAGGCAAGGAGGATCTGAATGGAAGGGATCAACAAGAGGTCTCCATGTAATTGCTTGTGCTCTACGAGAATACGGCTTTTCTTTTAATTTCTGAATGATATACTCAATCTGGTTTATTTTGGGGAAATCTATAACACCAATTGGGATTTTTTCGATTCCAACTTGTTCTGAAATTTTCTTGTCTAAATTATAATTTACACGATCCTTCAATTTCCACGTTAAACCCTCTGGCGTCTTTATAATTTTCTTTGCATATGCTAATTTTTGATGCGTCTTAACAAATTCTTTATCAACTAATTCTAAATCATAATTAACATGAATACTATCTTCTAAAGAAAATGGGGTATAATTGAATATTCTATCATGATATGAATAGGGAAAACTTGCGCCCGATTCCCATATGTAATGATCATTAACACCCTCTACAATTTCTTCGATATAACCACTTTGAATTGAACCAATCAAATACGTGTCGGCCATACATCCATAGACTTCAAATGAATTTCCATATTTGGTTTTTATTTTTATGATCTTATCCCTTCTCGTAATAGGATCACTCATTGGTTCCTTAATTTCTATTAGAACTGATGCATCTTTAGAAGGAGGATCTTTCTCTTTATCATATTCTGTCTTAATATCATCACCGTTATACAAAACCTGAGCTAGAGCTGAAAGCCATGCATCACGGACATTACTGCTTGATATAAATATAACTTGAGCCATAATAATTACCTATCTTTAACATTAATCAAAATATCATTCCTAACTTTATAATCTAATTGTTAAAACTTTAACAAAATTCATTTTCATTCATTATTTAAGGATATTTATATTGAAATTATTAATACATAGAACATTTTTATCGTATTTCCTTTTAATTTACTTCGCTATATATAATAATCAACAAAAATTTAAACATCCCCCAATTCACTAGAATTAAGATTAAATAAAATATGAATATGAGTACCTAAATTGATAGAACTTTCTCTTTCATTTGAACCTCCATTCAATGAATTGACAAAAAGCCTTCATAAGAAACTCAAGTTTGAAAATGAAATTACATTAAGAGAGTTAATAGAGTATCTGAAAAAGGAATATGGCGAAGATTTCCATAATCTACTCTGGGATAAGAAAAATACAGGGGATTTTAGTTCTTTTCTCTCAATTATCATTAATGGAATGAGTTATAGGAAGGAAGGCTTCTTAGATACAATTTTAAAAAATAATGATGATATAACATTTCTTTATCTCTATTTTGGTGGATAGGCTTATTAGAGTAGATAAATTATCCACATTCCAAACCCTGTCAATATTGGATTTAATATATTATCTGATATATTTTTTATAAAATAATCGACCATTAGAAACAGTATTGTTGAAATTGTTGCCATTAAAATGATTTTAACACTGTCTACTAAGATATATTGATTGAATAAATGCATGATACCAAATACAATAATAAAAGTACATATACCTCCTGCTATAAAACCTTCAACAGTTTTATCAGATCCTTTTTTAAGTTGGTGTTTTCCAAATTTTTTGCCAACTAAACATGCCGCAGCATCAGCAGCAGTTGTGATTAATGCAACAGAAGCAAAAATAGGGAATGGTGCAAAAGTAAAAGGCACAAATGATAATACCAACGGAGTAGACGCAATAAACGTATCTAATTCACTGGGTCGCATTGATAAATACCATTTCTTAGCCCATTTAGGAAGCATATAAAAATAATTTAAGCGCGCTAAATCAGCAATCTGAAACATAAATACAAATGCATAACCGATAGTGATTATCCACCAATAAGAAAAAGTGTATATCTCTAGATTCATCATTTCCAAAATCCCAAATTGGTCAAGGATCATACCAATTATCCAAAAAATGAAAACAACAGAACATGTAAATAAGTGTAATATTTTTCGTCCAAATTCATCTTTAATATTGTCACTCCAATTACTCCTCACAATCTCTTTATACTTATTATAATTACGCTTTGCCATAATCTCGGGATTCTCTATAGAGACTGCAGCATTATAGGTCAAAGTTAGAATCCATACAGCCATCTCTATTAAAAATATGAGTGATGATAATAACCATAAAATATTTAAAATATCTAAAGAGAGATAGGGTGTATGAAATTGATACATAAATGGAAAAAGAATTCCCGCAGTTAGTAATAGTAATGCTAAAAGGATTTCATTGATAAATTGATGGTTTTTCACTTTTTTTTTCCGAACTTTTACGGCATACAACAATGTTGCTATAGAAAATGCAATAAAAATAATACTGGTTGGTAAGAAATACATTATCTTAATCACTAAAGTTGAATACCTTAAAAATGTTTAGCAATACAAAAGAGTAGATTTTATTCATACTTTCAATCAATCTAGATCCCTAATAGTTCTATAATTGGAATTATGTAATCTAAATTAAAAGTAAATCGAATTACAAAATAAATAGCACTACAAGCTATTGGTACTATTAGATTATCAGATATATTAAGAGGTTTCATGGTTAAAATATCAAAAATGAAAAAGATAAGTGTAAAAATTATTGCCCATATAATTCCGATGAAAAAGAAACATATGATAAATGATGATATTATTCCCGCAATTGCACCCTCCCAGGTTTTATCTTTGTTCCACTTAATATGCTTTCTGCCATATCGAATTCCAATTTGACTAGTCATTAAATCTGAAATGGAACATATCCCTAAAATGGAAAATAATACCATTGGAGGGGAAATAAAAGAAGCAATCATCAAGCCAATGGCGAAATGTAGATAAGTACCATAACTTTTCTTTTCATTATCACATAAAAAAATAGTACAGAAAAGATTAAATGGATAAGATAACGAGTTTATTTTTCGTGTAAATTCATTAAACAGCATAAAGATACAAAAGATATAGAAAAAGAAAAAAAGCAAATAATAGAACCACCCTAATGAAAGAAGGATAGGTTTTATATTGCCTGTTTCAGTTAAAATTTGGATATATAGATATAGTATATTATTTTCAGAAGGGATCATTCCTTCAGTTGATCCAGTAAGATTAATTACAAATATAGCTCCAATTAACCATAAGAGAAGTAATCCAATAAATATTAAGACATGTGGAATCTTACGATAAGTGTCGTTTTTAGTTTTACTCCTTTCCGCTAACTTCCTTTCCATCCTTAATTTGAAATCTTTAAGATCTATAGACTTAAAAAATCTTTTATATGAGATGACAATTAATGTCGAAATCACTACCAATAGACCATTTAAAATGATTGGAAATCCAAATCCAAATAAAAATCCAGGTACTAAGTCTAAACGAAGCGAGATATCTTGATACATTTTTATGTTTACTATTAAAATATTTGCAAAAACGATAAAAAGCGCTGAAAATCCAAAAAAATTATTTATTGCTTCTAATTTATCTGAAAAATATAAATAGGCATAAAGAATAACGAGATAGGAAAACATAATTAAAATGAAACAAAGAACAAAATAGACCATTTTCTCCTAATGAAACCTAGTATAATTTATGCTATTAATTTAAATTAAAAATCTTTATTAAAATAGTTTTATTCTCCCGATAAATTTACAATTATTTTCATCTTATTAATAATTATTTTAATAATAATCAATTTCGTTTTAAAATATGAAAAAAATAATACTCGCTTCAAGATCAGTTGATCGTAGAGAACTCTTTGAAAAAATTAGAATCCCCGTTGAAATAATAATTACAAATGTTGATGAGGATGAGTATAAAGATCAAAATTTAGATCCGTTTGAACTTGTGATGAAACTGTCAGAAATTAAAGCACTTAAAGCTAAAAAAAAATTAATGAAAAGAAGTGACAATGCCATTGTGATTGCTGCTGACACGATCATAGAATATAACGGAAAAATCATTGGAAAGGCAACGAATAAAGAGCATGCATTTGAGATATTAAAAACTTTGAACAATTCTACTCATAATTTAATATCTGGTATTGCAATAACTCAAAATAACAATGATAAAATTCTTAAAGATTTTGATCAAACAAAAGTTACTTTTATGAAGCTATCTGATGATGAGATTCAAAAGTATATTGATACAGGCGAATGGGAAGGGAGAGCTGGAGCTTATTCAATTAAAGATAAAGCTAGTATCTTTATAAAAAGTATTAATGGTTCTCCCTCAAATGTTGTGGGTCTACCAATGCATAAAATATTTAACATACTAAAATACGAATTTAACCTTAATTTATTTGATCTTTAAAAACTAATTTAAGAACTCAATTTTTAAATATATTCTTTCCAAAGTTTTAGTCTTTCATAAAATTTAATCATTTTTTCTAAGTGAGATATCATTTCTTTATAATAATCGCGATCTGCATATCTGTTATTTATTAGATTTTTAGCAGTTTGTAATTCGTCTCTAAATTTAGTTAATTTTTCTTCTATCACATAATTCTTGCAGAATAGATTTTATTTAAAAATTGAAAATATCTGGATATTATTGTAATATTACATAATGAGGTGTCATTTACCAAAATTTATTTTTAAATGACATACTTCTTTTTAAAATATTATATATTTTTATCCCTAATTATCTTATAAATAATAATAAATACATGGTGATTGATTTAAAATGGCGAAACATTATAAAAATGAAGGAATTATGAAATTTTTAACTATATTAGGTGGATTAGTTGGTTTAGTTTGGATAATTTCTGGTTTTGCTTCTCTAGCAGGATTAGGTTTTGTTCCTATAATTGTACCAAATATAATACCTCTTGAAAGGTTTTTAACTTTAATTATTGGACTAGTTATTGTTGTACTAACCTTGTTAGTTGGGATTAAACCAGATAAACCATTTCCCTTTCATTGGCTAGTGTTGTTCATTCTTGGAATATTATTAGTGATATTTCTAGCAGGAATATGGGCATGTGTGTTGCTAATTATTGCTGCTTTAATTGGATTGATTGAAGAATTGTGATTTCAGCATTACTGAATAATTAATTTTTTACTCTTTTTTTTATGATTTTGCATTTTTAAGAAAATAAGAAATTATTTCCGCAGCGAGATTAATATCAGTTACCTTTTGCAATGCTGTAAAACCAGGTATAGAATTCACTTCCAACACCTTTAATCCATCCTCCGTTTCAATTATATCTACACCCGCAATTTCGGTTTTTGTGACTTTAGCTGCTTTAATCGCAATATTTTTCAATTCTTTAGTTAATTCTATTGGTTCCATATGAGCTCCGGCATGAATGTTTGTTTTCCAATTATCACTTACTCTATACATCCCCGCTACAGCTCTACCACCTATAACGAGAATGCGAATATCTCGGTTATTATGATCAATAAATTCTTGTAGATAGAATATTTCATTTAATTCTGCTAAAGTATAAATTACATTTTCTGCTAAGCCTTTATCGTTCAAGCGGGAGATACCGATACCTTTCGATCCATATAGTGGTTTTATCACCACATCACTTCCAAGTTCCGCAAATGAAGATAAGGCTTCTTCTGGATCTTCACATACGACAGTCTTTGGAGTAGGCACATTATGTCTTTCCAAGTATACAGATGTTAAGAATTTATCACTTGAAATTTCTAATGCAGTCCTAGAATTAATAAGAGTTATTCCATATTCTTCGATTGCACTTAATAGATCGAGTCTAAAAAAGATTTTCTGGGTTGCAGCAGCGCCAAAACCTCTTACTAATGCTGCTTTAGGTTCAAGTGTTTCAAAAAGGTTTCCAAAATAATTAAGATTTACTGTAACCTTAACTTTTTCAGGGATAAAATATTCAACACTATACCCCCTGTTATTAAATTCTTTTGCAAGAATCTTTACTTCGTTGTCATCCGGTTTAGGTGTTATAATCATTGTATGCATGATTTTTTCCATTAAAAATTATTAATTAATACAAATAATACTAAATAAATAAATAAAATAAATGTCTTTAAAAATATATATGAAGACCTCGGACCATACCAATAAAGAAACGGAAACGGAAAAATTAACTCAAATACTTTCTATGCTCCAAAGTCTTTATTATAAGAAAAAAGACCAATTAGAAGAATTACAAACAGAAATTTCTGAAATTCATACAATCTTAAATTATCTCAATTCAATAATAACGAATAAATCGTTTTCTAGTGCAGATAAACTATACTCCGATTTAGTGAAAAAGGAAACTATTTCTGTTGAAGATTATTTTAAGGAAGATATCTCAGAAGAAAAATTCAAGGGAACTAATATAAAACGCAAGATATTTTCAGATGAAAAGCAAAAAGAAGAAGATCTTCTTTGTATCCTCAACTTGTATGATTTTAAAAAAGTAGAAATTAAGTTCATGAATCCTGAAATAAGGGCTATAAGAGAAACGTCTGAAAATTTTATAAATCTCTTTTTAAGAGGGGCTCTCATCAAGATAAAGGAAAATAACCCAAATTTAAGTGTGAGTTATAGCTTCTTCAAGAACACGGATAAAATTGAATATATCCACATTTCTAATTTGCACTCAATAAATGATTACGATTTAATTACTGAAAAAATACGAGAATTATTAGCTTGCGAAAAAATTTCCAATTAATCTTCAAAACTTAAATTGGAATTAAAAATTATTTATCTAATAGGAATAAATATATTGGTATAACATATTGTTTAATAAAAATGCAAAAAATTAATTATTCAGCATTTTTATTATATTCTTAAATAACATGTGAAGTGAGATAACTTTGCCAAAAGAGAAAAAATGGCTAATAATGCCTATTATTCATTCGAAATTCAATGATAAGTATCTTGAAGAAGTCTTGATTAATAAATCACGAGATTTTCTTACGAAGGAACAAGGATTCATCCCTTCTTTTATCTTTCTTTCAGGAAGCTTCTTTGATATAAAAGGTTTTGTATATACTGGGCTTAGAGCATGGAAAGGCGCTGTTAAGCCTTCAGATAGCGATGAAGGTAGAAGACCATTATTGGAAGCCACATTTGCCTCTTTATCAGTGTATCTAAGTTCATTGTTAGCTTTGCAATCTGATTTTTATTTTGCTTACGATGAAATAAAAGATATTTTATTAGATAAAAAGCGAGAAGATTTGTGGACAATTGTAGCTGAAAAACTTCCATTCATATCATTACCTCCTAAGGAAATGTATGGAAACCAAGTTTCTCCTATATCTCCATATTTTGTAATCGAACAAGATGAAGAACTCACATTAGGAGAAATTTATCCTTCAGCATATCTCACAAAAATAATAAGATCTATCAAAACACGATTTTTTGTATTTTTCCAATATCAAGGATATTCTGCTTTTGGTTTCTTTAATAGCTTACCTGATCGTTCAAAATTTGGATTTGATGAAAAAGTTAGAGAATTTAATAGTGATCCGTCACCTGAACATATAATTCAATATGCTGAGAAAGCTAAAAACTTAAAAGAAGTATTAATTGCGCTAATTGAATCTCATAATAATGCATATTTGGAACAGTTTTTAATTCCAGATTATGAATTATTACTTAACAAATTATTGGAGGGTGAAGTTTAGTGGTTAATATCGGAATCCTAGGAGATGTATCAGCGGGTAAAACTTCTATTTTACGTCTTTTTGTTAGGTATTTGAGCAAAGGAGATATTGAAAAAGTAGAAGGTGGGAAAAAATGTACAGTTCTAAAAACGGATTTCTCAGGCGAGGCAACAGTACCTTCAGGAAATAAAGATGATACTCTTAATGAAAAAGAAACTAAAACTATCCATCCAAATAGAGTAGTTTTTCGAGAAGTAGACTCTGGCAAAGCTCATACAATTTTCGCTCCGGGAGGAGATCGAAAGCGAGCCGTAGTGAAAATGGGAATTATAACTATAAGTAGGATCGCAACTCAGATAATCGCTATTTTTTCTTGTGACCGTGAATTAAATGAACAATTTGACTTTTTTAATGATGTACGATTTTTCCCAGATAAGATTTATGTATGTATTAATAAAATTGATTTATTAGACGGAGACAGAGAGAAGAAGCTTGAAACAATGAAAAAAGATATAATTGATTTTTTCACAGCAAGAAAGATTAAAATTAACGATGTATATGTAACTTGTGGTGAGACTATTGACAACTTTATCGATGTTGAGAAATATAATAATCGTGTCGCCGAAATGATTTTAAATGTCACTACAACCCATTAGTCTAGAAGACTCTAAAATGAACTAATTTTCTTCTCTTAATTTTAAAGCCAAATTTATAAATAATTTATTTATATCTAATTGATATCCTATTAAGGGTGTAAGCTTTATTTCTCCAGAATCTTTATTTAATATAATATATCCATAATTTTCTAATTCTCTTAAATCTACAAGAATCCCCTTCTTTTTCCTTAATTTTACTATTTCTGAAATTGTGGTTTTTCCAAAATTGGTTATGCAACTTATTATAACACAAAACAAAGTAGCTGCTAGCCTTGGCTTATTTTCAAAGGGATTAGCTTTTATTATATCAGACATTTCAGCTTCAAAGGATATAAACCAATGAGAATCGATTGAATTAAATTTTATAATTAACCCCAATATCTCAATGTATTTTGATAGATTTATCATTAATTGGTTAAATAAAAGTGATTGATTTTTCCCAGAAATATTTAATATTTCGCAAATCTCATCTTCTGTTGCACCAATCTGATGCTTATTAATACGTCTACTTAATAAATGCATTATTATTGAAAGCTCATTCATATCATTCACTCCTCATATATATAATGTTTTTGTTTCTTTTTGATATTTAATCTTTCCTAATTGAAGAAGATGCAAAAGAAAAATAAAATGTTCATATAATAACATTTGATCTTTCTCATTTTCAAAAATATCTCCAAATTGACAAGGTAGCTTATCTATTATTGTCTGGAGATATTCATTCATTTTTTCGGTAAATTTTAGTTTTGGTATTTCTAAAAAAAATTGATCCTTAAAATCTAATCTTGATAACTCCTTTATATTTATTGGTTCTTTAAGAAAATTTAATAATCTATTTCTACTCATTTGTAAATATTCAAATGATAAGGATTCAACCTGTAGAGAGCCATTCCAACACCCTTCATATAAAACCGCAATTTCTAAATCCTTAGGATTTGTTTCTAAGTATTTTATAAATTTCTGCTCATTATCCATCCTCATAAGCAGGCTTTTTAATTCTTCAAACTTTTGATTTAAAATCAGGTAAGTTTCTTTGAAAAGTTGAGAATATTGAAAAATGTTGTTCTTACTGACTGAATCTTTGATGCTTTGAAAGATAGGGTTTAATTCTAATTCTAATAAATAGATCTTACCTGATAAGATATCTTCCTTTACTTTAATTAGCTGATTATGAATCTCTTCTGGTAAGATCATGGAATCTGGCATTCAATCTCCCCTAATAATTTTTGGGTTAAATATTGTTGATACTTCATTTTTTCCCACTCTAGCGACTCCTATTAATTTATCGGCTAATAGAAACAAATGATTAGATGATTTGGGTAAAAACATGAATAATTGGATTGGATTTTGTTCAAGTGTAGATTTAATCATCTGATAAGAAGCTTCTGAATTTTTATCATCTAAAAACATTCCTGCTTCATCAAACATACATAATGGGGAAGGCTTAATTTCTTGCAAAGAAAGGATTAAACAAATAGATATCATAGAAATCTGACCCCCACTTAAGGCAGTACATGATTTTAATTGGTCTTTTGACGTTGCTGCTCTAATATTTATTCCTAGCTCTTCAAAATTGCCCATTAATTCGAGTGAACAATATGCCTTAATGTTTGCAGTTTTAAATTTATGATTTATCTTTTCTTGTAATTCAACCAATATTTCACTAAACTTATCATAATATGTGTGTTCCATTTTTTTTTCAGCATCTATAGCGGCATTTATATCTCTTTCTAAATCATTTTGATTTTTACTAATTTGATTTAAATTATTAAGGATTTCTTCCTTTTCAACTAAAATCGTATCATCAATATCAATATATTTTATTAAATCTCTTTCAATTTTTTCTAAATCTCCCTCTATATCTTCAATCGGCCTAATTTGTGTTCCAAGAGAAGAAAATAAAGGATCAATTTCAGAGTTAACACGTTCTAAATTTTGCTTTTTAATAATTAAATCTTGATTTAGAGAATCTAGTTTGAAATTTTCTTGTTCAAATTTTATTTTAAAATGAAGTGTGTTCTTTTCTACATCAAATTTTTCTTCTTGAAATCTCTTTTTTACTTCTTGCAGTTCCAAAACAGACTTATCCACATTTTGAATTTCTTCTTCAACATGCTCTAAATTTTGATAAATTAAAAACGCTTTTTTATCAGCTTTACGAAAATGTCTTTGCTTGTTTTCATATTCAGATGATTTAAGCATTATTTTATTTTGGAAATTAATAATTTTTTTATTTAGTTCATCGAAAATTTCTCTATTTTCATTTGATTTCTTGCCAATGATTTTTAATTTATCATTTAAATCATTTATTTGAATCGGAATTTCTTTTAATCTTTCATTCCAATTGAAAAACTCAGGATCTCTCTGAGCCTTAAAATCTTTAATCAAATCATTCAAATTGGTGATTTCTTTTTTACAGTTTTCTTGATCATTTTCTAATGAATATAATAAAGAGTATAATTCATTTTTTTTTGTAGTAAGGCGCTGTTTTTGATTGAAATTATAAAGTAAATCATTAAACGAGTCTTTTTTATTATATAATTCCTTTTGATAATTATCCAGATGAGTTAAATCGATCCTTAAATTACTGATTTTTTCATTTAGAGCTTCAATCTCACTTTCTAAAATTCTTACTTGTTCCTTCTGCGTTCCAGTACTAAGAAAACCTTTAAGTTTTTTCAGATACGGTGTTTCATAAACATATTTGTATGAGACTATCTGTTCTCCTTTCAATGTCACACATTTGCCCTTATAATCCATTTTAGTATAAAGTTCCTTGCCTGAATAGTAGTTATTGACAACAACACAGTTTTTAACTTTTGAATAAATCACTTTTTTAATATCAATATCCTCACTTATAATGTGAATTAAATCAACCAAATAACCAATAAGCCCCTCAGCAGAAAACTGAGGATAAGAAGAAATTATGAGCTTTTTTGTAATATAAATATTACAATATGCATTAAACTTATTTTTTAGGCGATTCAATAAACTAAGAGTATCCCAATCATTTACTACAAAACTATAAAGTAATCTTTCACCTAATACAGATTCGATAGCATAACTTAGAGTATCATCATATTTTAAATATTCAATG
>Ga0307433_1000589_pt1 | contig 26479 bp, 23 predicted proteins | sample SalMarWE160210MG_FD_202166 | JGI IMG/M metagenome (GOLD analysis project Ga0307433, IMG submission 202166) | Salt marsh sediment microbial communities from the Plum Island Ecosystem LTER, Massachusetts, United States - WE1603-210 | ecosystem: Environmental > Aquatic > Marine > Intertidal zone >... | reverse complement strand
TCCACTTTCAGGAATGCTCTGGCACCCTCCTGTATTGCGTCCGAAATTTCCTGCATCTTCGCGGTTCCACTACTTTGCCTATTAATGTAGAAATAGAGGTAAATCGCAACCAGTATTGACGCTACAGCCGTAATCGGCGCAATTGTCCAATCAATCATCATTATTTTACTCACCCATGTTTGAGGTATTACGGTTTCGACATGTATGTCTTAAGGTTTTCGCCGAAATTCTGTCAGAGTGTTTGTTTCGTGACTCTGTTCTGGTGTCTAACCTCAAACTCTGAGTCTAATTTTAGATTTGATTGTATCCGTGAAAAAATTTGCATGAAAACTGAAAGAAACGCTTTTTAGTAAATACGTTAACTTTAAGCTTCTAAACTAGGTCTGTGAGACAGGGCGGTTGAAATGAGCACTGAATGGCACTCCATGAAAAAGGAGAAACTCCTAGAATCTCTCAAAGCCACTGAAGCAGGCTTGAGCACAGAAGAGGCTGAACGTCGACTCAAAGAGTTCGGACCCAACGAACTTGTTGCAAAGAAGGGAGTAAGCCCTCTTCAGATATTCTTTGGTCAATTCAAGGACATATTTGTTATCATGCTTCTAATCGCAATCGTCATCTCCGTTGCGATAAACGAGATTGTAGACGCAGCAACCATAGGTACCATCGTGTTCCTCAACGCCGTAGTCGGTTTTGTACAGGAATACCGATCGGAAAAGGCAATGGAAGCAATGAAAAAGCTTACTGCCCCCAAGGCTCGGGTTCTAAGGAACGGAAAAGAGGTGGTGATTCCCTCCAAAGATGTTGTGCCCGGAGACATCGTTCTCTTGGAAGCTGGAGACCGCATCCCCGCTGACGCACGACTCCTCAACGTTGTCGACCTGAAAACCGACGAAGCAATCTTAACTGGCGAATCCACAGCCGTATCTAAACAGGACGAAGTTCTTAACGAAAAAACGGCTGTAGCGGACAGAAAAAACTCGGTTTTCATGGCAACCCACATAACTTATGGCAGAGGCAAAGCTGTAATCACCTCCACTGGTATGGGAACAGAATTCGGCAAAGTCGCCAAAATGGTTCAGTCCGTGGAAAAGGTGGACACGCCTCTCAAGCAGAAACTGGCAAAGTTCGCCAAGAAACTGGGAATGATAATTGTATTCGTGTGTGCCATCATCTTCCTCCTTGAACTGTATGAACTATTTGTTCTTGGAACAAGTGGAATAGGTGAAATAATAAATGCCTTTGAAGTTGCAATTGCGCTTGCTGTCTCAGCGGTTCCTGAAGGTTTGCCTGCGGTGGTAACTGTGTCCCTTGCCTTAGGCGCCAGAGAACTCGCAAAACGTAATGCGCTAATAAGAAAGCTTTCATCCGCAGAAACTTTGGGTGCCACAGACATCATATGTTCCGACAAAACAGGAACGCTGACAAAGGGCGAAATGACTGTGCGCAAAATCTACGTCAACAATAAAATGATTGATGTGACAGGCGCTGGCTACGAACCAAAAGGAGAATTCCTCCTAGATGGTTCCACCATAGACCCGAAAAAGGATGAATCCCTTACTCTGCTGTTGAAGGCTGGCACATTATGTTCTAACGCCAGTTACGACGGACAAAAAGTGCTCGGAGACACTACAGAGGGGGCGTTGATTGTTGCAGCCGCAAAGATGGGACTTACAAAAACAGACCTCGACAACAGTTATCCCCGCCTTCAGGAAGTTCCCTTCACCTCCGAGAGAAAGCTGATGACGACAGCCCATAGGTCACCTGAGGGGCAAGTCTTCGCATACGTTAAAGGAGCCGCCGAAATCGTCTTAGCCCGCTCAGAGAACATCCTCAAGGATGGCAAAGCAGTTAAACTAACCAGTAGAGAAAAACAGAAAATCTTAAAGACAAACGAGGAGATGGCGAGTCAGGCTCTTCGTGTCCTAGCCGTAGCCTACAAAGAGTTGCCAAAAGCTGAAGCTGGGAAATACGACGAAGACAAACTAGAAAGCAACCTAACATTCATCGGATTAGCGGGAATGATTGACCCTCCCAGAGATGAAGCGAAAGGCGCTAACGAGCTGTGCCGGAAAGCAGGCATAAAAACGGTGATGATTACTGGAGACCACAAGCTTACAGCAGTTGCCATAGCTAAAGAATTAACCATAATGCAGGAGGGGGATTTGGCTTTTACAGGTGCCGAAATAGACAAGATGAGTGACGCAGAATTCGATGAAATCGTGGAGAAAGCGGTTGTTTACGCTCGTGTTTCTCCTGAACACAAGCTTCGAATCGTGAAAGCCCTCAAGGACAAAGGTCACATCGTCGCCATGACAGGAGACGGAGTTAACGACGCACCAGCCCTCAAACAGGCAGACATAGGCATAGCCATGGGCATCACAGGAACCGACGTAACCCGAGAAGCCGCCGACATGGTGCTGGCAGACGACAACTTCGCCACAATCGTTACCGCAGTTGAAGGTGGACGAGCCATATATGACAACATACGCAAATTCTCATTCTTCCTGTTGCGCTCCAACTTCGACGAACTTCTTGTCATAGGACTCTTTGCTTTGCTGGGTCTAGAACTGCCCTTAGCGGCTGGCATGATTCTGTGGATAAATCTGATAACAGACGGCGGTCCCGCCTTAGCTTTGAGCTTAGACCCACCCCAGAAAGACTTGATGGAGAAGCCTCCGCGAGACCCGAAAGAGGGAATACTTCATGGACGGTTCGCTTCGATTCTGATGAGCTTCACAACCCAATTCCTTGGAACAGGAGTAGTGTTCTTCCTAATGTTCTATGTCTTTGGAGACGGCGTTGTAGGAAGTCACGATTTTCAGCGTGCGCGAACAATGGCTTTCATGCAGGCCACCCTACGTGAATTGATGGTTGTTTGGAACTGCCGATCAGAACGAAAGAATGCATTCAGGGTTGGATTCACCTCAAATAAGTGGCTGCTCTTTGCTGTAGTTGCCTCGGCAATTGTAACAATTATTGTGCCTTTCACAGGCTTGTTCGGCACAGTACCCTTAACCCTTGAGGAATGGGCCATAGTTGCATCCTTATCGCTATCAGGATTGCTAATATTGCCTGAAATCTTCTATGACCGAAAGATTTGGCGCTGGAGATAAACTAGAATAGAAGGATTCACTGCCTAGAAACAGGTAGCACAAATCCTTTTTTCTAATCTTTATTCTGTTTTCATAAGTGTGATAAGGTCTCAGCGTAAGCGTTTTTCGAAGAACAATGAGTAAAGCGCCATTACGTTTGCGGTTCCTGTTCCACAGTTTGGGTCTCGGCTGCATAAGCAGTGCCATCTTCCTGCAGATGCTAGTTTTCTGGGAAATATCTCAAACAGGAATCTTCAAGGCAACTGAGCAGAACCAAACGATACTGTCGTTCGAGGTTTTTCTGGCATTTTTTGCTTTGATTTATTTCGTTTATCTGTACCAAAAACTTGTTCGTTCAATACGGTAATTCATGTTGAACTTTTTTTCTAAACTTTTTCTCTGTTTTTATGAAGCACAGACATTCGAAGAAAATAACAACTGTTAAATATCTCTCTGCCAAAAAGAGGGAACAGTGATTTTGAGAGGTGAAAACAGTGTCACTCAAAAAATTATGTGCAATGATACTATGTACGTTTCTTTTAACCGTAGCCTTTTTGGGGGTCGGCAAGGCAGCCCCTGAAAAAACAAAGAATGTATATCACATCGATTATGGGGGTCTCACAATAGATATTGCTGCCCCGATTCAAGCCTATCCCGGCGAGAATATCATCATCACTGTAACAACGGAAGCTGTAACCCAAATCGACATCGAGTATATCTATGTAAGAATCTATGGGCTTGTAAACGCCACAACGGAAGTTACCTTAGGCAACATCACTCACATTGAAGATTCACCACTCACTTTTCAGGAGGCAACATACAACATAGCAATCCCCGACAACCTTTCCCCAGGATTAACATATGGACTCATAAGTTGCGAATGGAATTTTATGGGTTCGCCGGAAAAGATTCCTTCATCAGGATTTGCTTTGACGTACATTAAAAACGTGGCATTAGAACAACTCCAAGCAGAATATGATGAATTGAACGCCACTTACCAATCTGTCGTCAAAGAAAACACAGAATTGAAATCAGGCCTCAAAGAAGAGGCGGATTCTACCCGAAATCTGATGTACATCTTTCTCGCAACAACCGTTGTTGCCAGCATCACAGTCGTTGTTCTGCTAATGAGAAAACCCAAAAAGGTCTGGGTCTAAAACCCCAATATTCTTTTTGCTTCAATAATCTCTTCGGGCAGCAACTGCCTCGGATAATTATAGAGAGGACCGCCAGGTCTCTCATTATAGTAGGGGCGATTGCATCCTGGACACCCCGAGGTTAGAAAAGGCTCGCCAGTGCCTATGACTTCCAGCAGCCGTTCTTCAGTGACGCCAAAGTCGGTGGGACAACCGTTGCTGTCGAATGTCATGTTTTCAAATCGGATTTTTCTGCGAGTTAAGAGGTAATGGGCAACTTGAACCCTCCGATAACTGCTTAGTGAAGGCGGGGGATTGTCTTCAAGCGCAGTTTCAGGAATCGGCGTAAAAGCAAACAAGCCAGGATATACTCCCAAATCAATGCACCATTGAATCGTTTGACACATTTCCTTTTCTGTCTCTCCTAGACCTACAATAAGATGTGTACTCACGTAGCCTTCTCCGAAGACTCTAACAGCCTCCCGCAAAGCCTCACGCTGTCTCTCCCAACGGTAAGGTCCGCCAATGTTTCTTCCCTTAACCCTGTCAAAAATTTCCTTTGTGGCGGCATCCAAGGCTATGCTTATTCGATTAACACCAGCGTCTGCTAATCTCTTCATTTTGTCTGGGTTTAAGGGCTGGCAAGAAACGGATATGGGAACTGCTACGCGCGTCTTGATTTCCCCGACAAGAAGCAGAAGCTCATCAAAAACCTGTGGATAATTCAGCGTCTGAATGCAAACCCGCTTTATCGAGCTGCCTCTCACGGTTCTCTCTATTCCATCAACTACCTGTCTTGTCTCGAAAGTAGGCCAGGTGACTCTGGAAAGCATGTCTGCTCTACCCTTGCTGTCTCTGGCTTGGGGGCAGAAGCCGCAGTTGGCAGAGCATTTCTCTTTTCGGCAGGTTAGTAGATAGATGGTGGTGGGTTTTGCGTCCAGTTTACCCTTTAACAAGCCGAGCACTATGGCTGAGCCTGTGGAGACGCGGATTCTTTCAGGAATAGATACAGCAGTCATTGAAGAGCACCGAACGTTTTTGGAATCTATAGTTTAGTAATTTGGCGCCTATATTTATCTCTCCCAAAAAGGAGACTAAAAGGAGCAACTTGTGTGTACTTTATTCTGTAAAGAAGAACTGAAAACACAAACGTTCTTATGGGCTTTTCACATTCTCTTTCTTGATTGCTTTTGGAGACTTGAAAATGGCTGACGGCCCTCGAATAAGGCGAGAGAAAAAAACAGTTGACATCATGATACGCCTTTACTGTCATAAACATCACGGAACTAAGAAGGATGAACTTTGCCCAGAATGTAAGGAACTTCGTGAATATGCAATGCTACGCCTATCAAATTGTCCTTTTCAGGAGGATAAACCAACTTGTGCGAATTGTTTAGTTCATTGCTACAAACCGGATATGATGGCAAAAATAACGAAAGTTATGCGCTATTCCGGACCTAGACTCTTGTTTTATCATCCTTTCCTTGCTTTGCATCATATTTTTGATGGCAGAAAAAAGGCCGAGACAGTGGAGCATTATCGCGCACGAAAGAAACAAGTCATTTGATGTGTACTCAAAAGGTTTTTAGAAACCTAAGATGATTGTAAGCGGGTATGTCAAACCTAAATGCTGAAAACGTGTGGCGGATGCCGAAAGAAGAATTGGTTTCGTTAATTGAAGGAGGATACTTTACAAACAGAACAGGGAAGATTCGGTTCTATGCCCCAACTTTTGCCTACTACAAAAACAAATATTTCCATTCGCACCCCAACGCTTTTCCATCCATCTCCATCACAGGCTCCTTCTGCGCCCTGAACTGTAAGCACTGCAACGGAAAAGTGTTAGACACCATGGTTCCAGCCCTAACTCCAGAAAAACTCTTTGATGTTTGTGCAAAACTGAAAAAGAACGGAGCGGTTGGTTGTCTCATCAGCGGGGGTTGTCTTCCGGACGGTTCCGTTCCCCTCGGCAAGTTCGTGGACGCCATCGCCCAGATAAAGAAGAAGCTGGGTCTAACTGTTATCACCCACACAGGGGTAATTGACTTCTCTACTGCAAAACGGCTGAAGGCTGCTGGAGTTGACGCCGCGTTAATCGACATAATCGGCTCCGACGAAACCATCCGCGAAGTATACCGCCTCGATGCCAGCGTTGCAGATTATGAACTATCTTTACGGGCATTCCATGACGCCGGAATTCCCTTTGTTCCACACGTGCTTGTGGGGTTACACTACGGCGAACTGAAGGGCGAAATTGAGGCGCTAAAATTGGTCGCCAAATATTCGCCTTCAGCAGTCATAATTATAGCATTCATGCCGATCCGTGGAACACCCATGGAGAAGGTGGTTCCGCCTGAGCCAGAAGACATCGCCCGGATTCTGGTTTCTGCTAGACTAATGATGCCCAAAACTCCAGTTGCCTTGGGGTGCATGAGACCCAAGGGCAAACATCGAATAAAAACTGACCTGCTTGCTGTTAGAGCAGGCGTCGACGCCATAGCCTTCCCTGCCGAGGAAGCCATCCAGTTGGCAGAATCCATGAATCTGAAAACATCCTTTTCACCTCTCTGTTGTTCCCAAATTTTTGGAGACATTAATCTTAACTCTTTCTAGGAAATCAAATGTATTCTGGATTAAAGCTTTAAGAATGGATTGAACCGAAAAAAGCGAAAGACGGAAAAACCAAAAACAACATAGGTCTCAAATTATGCCCTCAGAAAGCGCCATCAAGGTCTCAGAGTTAACTAAGTGTTACGGTAAATTGTTGGCTGTCGACCACATCAACTTAACTGTAAATAAGGGCGAAATCTTTGGCTTTCTTGGTCCCAACGGGGCAGGCAAAACCACAACAATAAACATGCTTACTGGCGTAACCAAGCCTACATCAGGTACAGCATTTATTTCAGGCTTTGATGTTAAGCATGAACCTATTAAGGCAAAAGAACTGGTTGGCGTCGTACCCGAAGTTTCGTTTCTTTATGACGAGATGACGGCATGGGATAACATCAATTTCAGCGCCAAACTTCACAGCGTACCTAAAAAGAAAAGAGCAGCTTTAGCCCGAGAGCTTCTCCGCCTATTCAGATTGTATGATAGGCGTAACGATCGGGTTGGCGCTTTTTCTGGAGGGATGAAGAAGCGTCTTATGATCGCCACAGCTTTGATGCATGAACCAGAGATACTCTTTTTGGATGAACCTACCACGGGGCTTGATGTGCAGAGCGCAATGCAGATTCGAGACCTAATAAAAGAGTTGAACGAAAAAGGGACAACGGTTTTTCTGACTACCCACTACATTGAGGAGGCAGATCAGTTGTGCCAACGAATCGCAATCATCAACAGAGGAAAAATAATCACCGTAGATACGCCGGAAGAACTCAAAAACACCGTTAAAAAAGAAAACATTATCGAAGTTTCGTTTGACCACGCAGGCGATATAGTTGACGAACTCAAGGAACTTAGCGAAGTTAGGGATGTGGTTATTGCAGGGGACAAGTTTAGGCTTTATGTGGAAGACCCCGCGGAAACATTGCCTTCACTGGTTCATTTTGCTGAGAAAAAACGATTGAAAGTTACATCAGTCAGCACCTTAAAGCCAACTTTAGAGGATGCTTTTGTCAAACTTACTGGTTTACGTCCCGAACTTATGACCCTCGAAAAGGAGAACACAAAACCAAGTTGAGGTCTGGCAGATGGCTGAGGCATGGATTGAAGAAATGAAAAGGGTCTTCTACATAGCAGAGAAGGATGTCAAAATCTATTTCTTTAAGGGACCCAACCTCACCTTCGGTCTTCTCCTTCCCGTGGTTTTGTATGTGGCATTTTCTATCGGCAGAACTGTGGAATCAGCCTTTGTTATACCTGGATTAGTGGCGATGGCAGCGTTCTTTGGGGCAGGAGCAATCCAAGCAGTATCTCTTCCCTTGGAAAGAAGAACAGGAACGTTCAAAATGCTTCTCACCGCACCCACATCACTATCCACAATAATATTTGGCAAAACCCTTGCCGGCTTCTTCTTCGGCACATTTCTTTCTGTAGTGTACACCTTAATTATGCTGCCCTTTTCCCCGCTGCCTAATCTGCTCCCCTTTTTCCTTGCAATATTAGTTTCTTCGCTAATGTTCTCCGTCTTTGGGCTGCTTCTCTCAGTGCCTTTCCAGGACATACCTGACGCCATGCCACCCGCAACAGTTGTGAGAATTGCGATGGTTTTCATCTGCGGCGTATTCACACCCATAGAAACCATGCCCGCTTCTCTACAAACTGTGGCATATGCATTACCACTTACCTATTCGGTAGACGCATTACGTCAAGCGATGAGCGGATCCCTAAATAATCAAATGTTTCTCATTGATTTAGCGGTTCAAATCTTCTATTCGTTTGTTTTCTTATTTGCCACCATCAAATTACTCAAGAAGACCATCGAATAACTTCCCGTTTTGATTGGATAGTCAATGAATTTTTATCTGAATGCGGATTTATGATATTCTATGGAAGAGATATTATTTTGGTTAGCCGCATTCTTTGCCGAGTTGATAGGCACCATGGCAGGTTTCGGTTCTTCCACAATCTTCCTGCCGATTGCGTTGTTTTTTCTGGATTTCAGAACGGCACTGACTTTGGTTGCAATTTTTCATATGTCTGGAAACATTGGCAGAATAACGTTTTTCCGACATGGCTTCAATAAACGATTGCTGTTAATTTTTGGATTGCCGAGCGTCATCTTAACGCTCTTGGGCGCATTACTTGTCACTTATGTCCCATCTGACATCCTGAAACTTGTCCTTGGCGTGTTCCTCATTGTTTTCTCTTTTGCTTCATTATACAAACCCGAATTTTCTTTCTCTCCAAGCACAAAGAACAGTTTTGTTGGGGGAAGTCTGTCCGGCTTCTTTGCTGGACTTATAGGAACTGGAGGCGCCTTGCGGGGCGCGTTCTTGACAGCGTTTAACTTGGAAAAATCAGTGTATATCGCAACAGCAGCAGCCATATCATTAGCCGTGGACGTAACAAGGATTCCCGTTTACTTCGGCAGCGGATTTCTGCAGCCACAATTCTACTATTATATTCCAATACTGTTCTTGTTAGCAATTTTTGGTTCTTTTACTGGCAAAACAATTGTTAACAGAATTTCCCAACCAACATTCAGGAAAGTGGTACTCGTAGCAATTACTTTGGTAAGCCTAAAATTTGTCTACGACGGCGTAATCTACCTAATCTAGTTTTTACCGTGAATGCATCAAGTTTTTCTATGAATGCGTGCGCTAGCCCATCTCACCAAAGTGAAGATATTTTTTTAATTTTCTAACTTATGTAATGTGGTTCTGGGGTTGTGTGTATCCATCCGTATGATCTGTAGATTTTTTTGCCTTTTTCTGATGTGGCATAGTTGATGAATTGTTTTGCTGTCTCTTTTTGCTTTGAGAATTGGATCACAGCGATGCCGGTACTTCTGAATACTTGCAATTCTCTGGGCAAATCAACAACTTCTATGGTTGCTGGCCATAACTTCTGAAATGCATCCCAACCAAAAATAGCGTCAGCCTTCTTCTGGTTAAGCAAAGCAACAACTGCGCCGCATCCATCCGCAAACTCCGTAATGTTCCTTCTAATCTTGTCAGTAAGCCCCGCTTTACTCGAAACCTCATCCCACACACCTAATAGACAGCCGCCAATAGCGATTCCAACTTTCATTCCTTTTTCGGCTAAATCAGAAATTGATCCTATACCTTTTGGATTGCCCTTTGAAACAAGAATTGCAGACCTCCTGTAACCAACACTTCTTCTTGTTTCTCCAAAAATCAATCCCTTCACTTGTGCTTCATCGAAAATGAATTCAGCTCCGCACGTCAAAACATCGCCATGTTTCAATTCGGTAATCTCAGAAATTAGTTCTTCCGCCTTGCCTACAGTGAACTCGAAATCTATCCCATGTTTTGCTGTGAACTCTTCAGCGCACTTCTTGATTGGCGGAGCAACTGCCCCTGACGAATAAATATGCAACCTTTTGTTTGGCATGCTTATCTCCACCTCAGTATACAGTTTGTCACCTCAATCTAATACATCTTATCCAAAAAATACTCCATCATCATCTCTGGATGTTTTTACCTGACGTAAGATACCTTTACAAGTGCGCTTTTCTCGGTGTTTCTTGAATCACCTCATTTTCCTTTTCACATTGCTTCAGCTTCGTGCTTTTCTTCAAATTTGAATCGTTATGTTTTTAAGATAAACAGCTATCACAATAACGTAACTGACTGAGGTGAAATGTTTGGTCAAAGTAGAAGACTACGAAGTGCCTGAAAACCTGTATTACCACAAAGAATACCTGTGGGCAAAGGTAGAAAACGGAAAAGTAAAAATTGGAATAATCGATTTCGCCCAAAAACAACTAAACGACATCGTATACGTCGAACTCCCCAGCGTAGGTGACAACATAACCCAAAATGAGCCCTTCGGAACCCTAGAGTCGGTGAAAGCAGTCTCCGACCTCATTGCTCCTATAAGCGGCTCAATCGAAGCCGTAAACGAAGAACTGGAGTCCAAACCCGAACTGGTCAACGAAGACCCCTATGGTGAAGGATGGCTTGTAATCGTAGCCCCAACAAATTTAGATGCAGAATTAAAAGCGATCATGAACTTCGATGCAGCTGTCAATTGGCACAAAAGCCTCGTAAAAGAGGGTTAACTGAACTATCGCTAAATGCCTATTTTCCTAGGAAAACAGGTAGGATTCTTAGCAGGGGTTAGCCCAAAACAATTTTTTCCCTAAAAGTTTTTTTATCTATGAACAGACAATCACTGTATAAAAAGAGGCTGGAATCCATAATGGCCAAAATCCATAAAGATATAATTAAGTTACTCTCAGAAAAGCCATTGACTCTCACTGAGATTACGGAAAAACTCGAAAAATCCGAAAAGAAAGTTTACAATGCTTTAAAGAAACTCTTCGGCGACGGCGAAATCGACTGCGATGGCAAGACTCACAAGTACTCGCTTGCAAAGGAGTAAAGCCGAGCATTTCTGTTCCATTTTTAATGAGATATCCGCCGAGAATAAGATTAATATGGAATCAAATGATAATTTGACAGCCAGAAGTTGAGGATCGAAAAATGACCCGAAAAATAGTTATTATTGGAGCCCACGCCGCAGGCCTTGATGCGGCTTCTGCAGCCAGGAAAACGGATAGAACCGCTGAAATAACTCTGATAACAAGAGAGAAGAATACAGCATACTCCCGATGTGGCCTACCCTTTGTTCTGGGCGGACACATAAAAACTTTCGATGACCTGCTGGTCTTTCCTGACAAATTCTACAAAATGATGAAACTGAACCTTCTAACAGAGACTACAGTAACAAAAATTGATGCAAAAGCAAAGACAGTAGATATACAGGACAAGAATGGAAACAAAGAAACACTTTCCTACGATAACTTGGTGCTAACCACTGGCGCCGATCCTTTTATGCCTCCCATAAAGGGCTGCGACAAAAAGGGAATATTCATTGTTAGGACAATACAAGACGGAGAAAAAATCAACAAAGCCATTGAAACAGCCAAGTCAGCAGTAATCATAGGCGCCGGACTCATCGGACTTGAAGTTGCCGTAGCCTGCGTTGAACGAGGACTAAAAACCACAGTCGTCGAATTCCTTCCCTACGTTCTACCTGTCCTTCTCGACAAAGATATGGCTGACCGCGTCCAAACTGCCCTAGAAGAGAAAGGCATGAACATCATTGTAGGAAAAGGAGCAGAGGAAATGCTTGGAACCGACAAAGTTACTGGAGTTCTGGTCGCAGGAGAAACAATTCCCGCAGACTTGGTCGTTGTAGCCACCGGCGTAAGAGCCAACACCGAATTAGCCACAAATGCTGGAGTAGCACTTGGAGAAAAAAGAGGCATCAAAACCAACTTGAGAATGGAAACCAACATCAAAGGTGTCTATGCAGCTGGAGACTGCGCTGAATCAATTGATCTTGTTACTCTAAGGCCAACGATGAGTCAGCTTGGCACCACAGCCGTGAAACAAGCGAAAGTGGCGGGAATCAATGCTGCAGGCGGATACGCCATCTTTAAAGGAGTTTTGGGTTCATGGATTACCCGACTGTTTGACACGGAAATCGGCGGTACAGGACTTACAGAGTTCATGGCTGGCCGAGCGGGAATAGAAACAGTGTCGGGAACAATAGTTTCCAAAACAAGGGCTGACTACTTCCCCGGAGGCTTACCCATCAGAATCAAACTTACCGCCGAAAAAGAGAGCGGAAAGCTGATCGGAGCACAAATAATAGGCGGAGAAGAGGTAACACAGCGCATAAACGCCCTCTCCTTTGCTATCCAAAACGAAATGACAGTCAAAGAATTAGCGAAAGCTGAAACATGCTATGCGCCACCAGTTTGCGAAACTTGGGAACCAATGGTGTTAGCTGCAGAGATGGTGCTAAGAAGACTCCAATAGCCCTCGTGAAAAAACCTTTTCTAGAATACACGCCTAGCCCTTCACCCGGCTAGGCAACTTTCTGTTTTTTATCAGAATTTTTGTTTAAAAAGAAAACTTTATTTGAGCGCGTTATATTAACCGAACTTCTCGGTAAGCGGTGGTTCCAATGGAAAAGGAAAAATTAAAAATTGCTTTTTATTGGTCTGCCAGTTGTGGAGGCTGCGAAATAGCCGTTCTCGACATCAACGAAAAAATCTTAGATGTTGTCGCTAAGGCCGACATCGTTTTTTGGCCTGTGGCTATAGACACAAAATACAAAGACGTCGAAGCCATGCCCGACAAGAGCATAGACGTGAGTTTCTGCAACGGCGCAATAAGAAATTCGGAAAATGAAAAGATCGTTAAACTTCTGAGACGGAAATCAAAGATAATAGTGGCTTTTGGCTCATGCGCCTGTGACGGCTGCGTGAAGGGTCTCGCAAATCTTTGGGACCGAGAAACAGTCTTTGAACGGGTTTACTCCGAGACTCCGTCAACAGAAAATGCGGAGTTCGTTATGCCTCAAACACACTTCAAAGCGGAAGAGGGAGAGCTTGAGCTCCCAGAATTCTATGACACCGTGAAAACCTTACCCCAAACCATTGACGTTGACTACACAATTTCTGGTTGCCCCCCGCCAATCCCCTCTATAATCTTGATGTTTGAGGCGTTATTAAACGGTAAACTGCCTCCTAAAGGTTCAAGTTTCTTGCCCAACAAATCCGTTTGTGACGAGTGCCCGCGCGAGAAGAAGAACCGTCAACTCACGGAAATAAAGAGAATCTACGAAATCGAGGATGACGGCAAAACCTGCTTCTGGGATCAAGGCGTAATCTGCATGGGTCCAGCCACTCGTGCGGGATGCGGAGCCCAGTGCCCAAACGTTAACATACCGTGCACCGGTTGCGATGGCCCAGGTCCCCGCGTTATCGACCAAGGTGCTGCAGCTATAAGCGCTCTTGCTTCCATCGCTACTAATCCAGATGTTGTTAAGCAGGTTGTGGATCCCATAGGAACGTTCTATAAGTATTCATTAGCTAACTCTATTCTCAGAAGGAAGGTGAAAAAATGAAAGAAATAACAATAGATCCAATAACCCGACTGGAAGGCCACGGAAAAATAACCATCTTCCTGAACGATGACGGCAACGTGGAAAACGCCTACCTACAGATTCCGGAACTACGAGGCTTTGAGCGGTTCTGTGAAGGAAGACGGGCTGAAGACTTGCCCATAATAACAACCAGAATCTGCGGGGTTTGCCCAGTTGCTCACCATATGGCAGGGGCGAAGGCTGTAGACGCTGCATTCAACGTGGAGCCAACGGAAACAGCGAAAAAGCTGCGAGAACTTGAGTATTGCGGTTACTTCATTTACGATCATATCCTTCACTTCTACTTCTTGGGTGGTCCAGACTTTGTTGTGGGACCTGACGCTCCCGCCGCTAAACGTAACATTCTGGGAGTGATAGAGAAGGCCGGTTTGGAAATCGGCAAAGAAGTCATAAAGCATCGAGCTTACGGGCAAAAGATAACCGGGATTATCGGAGGAAGACCAACCCATCCTGTAAGCGCTCTTCCCGGCGGCATGGCAAAAGCACTGAATGAAGAGGAACGGCAAGAAATCGAAAAAATGCTTCGAAGTTGCCACGAGTTCGCTAAGTTCTCACTGAAACTCTTCGATGATATTGTTCTGAAGAACGCTGACTACGTGAACCTGATCACCAGTGACCCCTACAATTTGGAGACCTACTACATGGGCATGGTCGACAAGAACAACAAGATGAACTTCTATGACGGTGATGTCCGCGTGGTCGATACGAGAGGAAAAGAGTTCGTGAAATTCGGTCCTTCAGAATACTTGGACATAATCGAAGAACACGTTGAACCGTGGACTTACGTTAAAATGCCTTACCTGAAGAAAATCGGCTGGAAGGGCTTCGTTACTGGACCTGAAACCAGCATATATCGGGTCGGTCCGCTTGGAAGACTTAACGCCTCTGATGGTATGGCAACTCCCGTTGCACAGGCAGAATATGAGAGGATGTACAAGACTCTTGGCGGAAAACCTGTTCACGCAACCTTGGCTTTCCACTGGGCGAGACTGATTGAACTCATGTATGCAACTGAAAGAGGGATAGAGCTTATCACGGATAAGGAAATAACCAGCAAAGACATCAAAAACAAGCCTGGTAAGCCGGGGGAGGGCGTTGGAATAGTTGAAGCTGCAAGAGGCACTCTTATTCACCATTACCAGTTGGATGAGAATGCTTTAGCGAAGAAAGTCAACTTGGTGGTAGCTACAACACATAACGCTCCCGGCATCTGCATGTCCATAAAGAATGCTGCGAAGGGTCTCATAAAGAATGGCGAGGTTAACGATGGACTGCTAAACAAGGTTGAGATGGCGTTCAGAGCCTACGACCCATGCTTCGCGTGCGCTACACACTTCGCTATTGGCGAGATGCCCTTAGAAGTTAACATATTCGACAGTGACAAGCAACTGCTAAAGACTATAAAAAGATGAGTGAATGAAAAATGGAACACCCTAAAATCGGAGTATTCTTATCTGACTGCGGAAAACAACTCTCCGAAATCCTAGACTTCGATGCCATGACAAACTTCGTGAAGAACGTTCCCAACGTAACCCTCATTGCAAGAGACAGCGAATTCTGGCGAGGCAAAGGATTACAGACTATTATAGATTCCATAAAAGACAAAAAAATTAACCGTGTTGTTGTCGCTGAGACCCTTCCCAAACTGAGCGAAGTACACATAGCCGAGACAGTTGAAAACGCAGGTCTCAATCCCTACTTGGTGGAAGTAATCGACCTCAAAGACCACTGCGCATGGCCACACCGAGCAACACCAAAAGAAGCCACAGAAAAGGCTAAAGCCATGCTTCTAGCAGCTATTGAACGGGCAAAACTTCTTGAACCCATAGAGAAACTTGAGTTCCCAGCCCTCAAATCCGCTCTGATTATTGGCGGAGGCATCGCCGGTATGCAGGCGGCTGTGGACCTGACGGATTTAGGATTCCAAGTGAACCTGATTGAGAAGCAACCGTTTCTTGGAGGTTTAGCTGCCCGTGCTGGACATTTCTTCCCAACCGACGACTGCGCCATATGTATTCAGTCCCCGTCCTCTGACGTGAAAACCATTACCCACACTTCCAGAAAGTGTGTGTATCGTTCAGGTTTCAGCGAGCTACCTAACCTTAAAATTTTGACAAACTCGAGGGTTGTCGCTGTTGAGGGGGTTCCTGGAAACTACACTGTTACAATCGAAAAGAAGCCACGATACGTTGACGAGTCTAAATGTATAGCCTGCGACAAATGCACTACTGTTTGTCCAGTGGAAGTGCCTGACGAATACAACGCCAAACTGAAGACCCGCAAAGCCATCTACATGAATGTTCCGAACGTTCACCCGCCCGTCTATGTCATCGACGAGAGCGTCTGCAGGTTTCATGACTGCGCCAAATGTGTAAAAGTTTGTCCTACAAACGCCATTGACTTGGATCAGAAACCTGAACAGGTAACCTTGAATGTGGGCAGCGTAGTTGTTGCCACGGGATTCCGCGAATTCGATTCCAGCGCCATAAAAGAGTATCATTACGACGATTACCCTGACGTCATCACCAACCTTGAATTGGCTAGGATGATTGACGGTTTCGGTCCGACAGGCGGCGCAATTATTCGACCTTCAGACGGCAAACCCGCCAAGAAAATCGTTTTTATTCAATGTGTGGGTTCGCGAGATAGAAGATACAATCCTTATTGTTCTGGCATCTGCTGTATGATTTCGCTGAAGCATGCCTCGTTGATTAAGTCTGCAGTTCCGGACGCGGATGTTTCCATCTGTTACATCGACATACGAACTACAGGACGAGAACATGAGTATTACTATGAACGAGCTAGAGAGATGGGCATAAAGTTCGTTAAGGGACGCCCAACTGAAATCTACGCTGACACAGAAACAGGCAAATTAATCGTCGATGTTGAGGATGCTCTTCTTAAAAGATTCCTAGACTTGGAGGCTGACTTGGTTGTTTTGGCTCCTGCCATGATACCTGCTGAAGGCACCAAGGAACTCGCCGAGATTCTGGGTCTTGAGTTGGAGGCAGACGGTTTCTTCAAGGAATACAATGCCAAACTTAGACCAACAGAGACCAAACTGAGAGGAATATTCCTCTGTGGAGGAACAACCTTCCCGAAGGATGCGCCCACCGCTTCTCTGCATGCACACTCAGCAGCTATGAAAACTGCAAAGTTCTTGACCAGCGGCAAAATAGTCAAGGACCAAAGAACCGCCATAGTCAACGAAGATTACTGTGGCGACTGCGAATTCTGCCCAGTAACCTGCCCATACGGCGCCATAAGTTTGGAGCCCACAACTGAAGACCACTTTGTTGCCCGCGTTAACGACCTTCTTTGCGAGGGATGCGGCGTCTGTGTGGGAACCTGCCCCCTCAATGCTATCGAACTTCGACACTCTAGACCCAACCAGATGTGGGCACAGATGAATGCTCTCATGTCAATAAATGGAACATCAAAACCTCTGGTTCTAGCCATCTGCTGCCAAGAGTGTGGACATACAGCCGTGGACTCTTCGGGGATGGCTGGGATGCAGTATCCCGCCAACGTGAGGGTCATGAAGGTTCCATGCGCTGGAATAGTGCGCGTTGACCAAATTCTTGGAGCTTTCAAAGCTGGCGCCCAAGCTGTTATGGTGGTGGGATGCAAGAGCGACGGCTGCCACTACGAGGTTGGCAGTGACAAAGCTGAGAAGAAGATAGACCTTGCCAAGGTGCTGCTGAAAGAATACGGGATAGAACCAGAAAGGTTGGAGATGTTCAAGATGGTGTACATAGAAGGCGACAAGTTCGCAGAAGCTGCTCAAATGATGACCGAGCGAGCAACTAAGTTAGGTCCATTAAAGTTGATGGTTACTGAAGGAGGCGAAATATGATGACTGATAAAATGGAAAGAACTGTGATGTCCTTCTCTGATGAGGTTACGAGCCGTCATGGAGGCGAAACATTGACAGCCTGTTACCAATGTGGAACATGCGCCAGCAGCTGTCCGGTAGCCAAACTTGATTCCAGCTTTAATCCCCGAGAAATCATCAAGCTGTCTCTCTTAGGCGAAAAAGAAGAGGTGCTCTCTGGAAACGCGATATGGCTGTGCTGCTCATGCTTCAACTGCCAAGAAAGGTGCCCTCAAAAGGTTGAGATAGCCGATTTAATCTACGCGCTGAGGAACATTGCGCTGGAAGCGGGGCACTCTCCAAGTATATACTCAGATTTCGCTTCGGCTCTCATGAACGAGGGACGGGTTGTGTCGATTTCCAAGTTTGTGGAAAAGAAGAGAGAAGAGTATGGTTTACCGCCCCTCAGACCTGTGGGAATGGAGGCGCTCAATAAGATTCTATCTGCAACGGGCTTTACTAAACCAGAAAAGACGGAGGCGACAAAATGAAACGTTACGCTCTGTTTCTGGGATGCACCATACCTGCACGGCAACCAAACTACGAATTGTCAGCGAGAAAAACTCTTGCAAAGCTGGGAGTTGAGCTTGTTGACTTGGATAACTTTACTTGCTGTTGTCCTCCGCCCATCCAGTCGATTAATCTGGAATCCAGTCAGGCGGTAGCTGCATACAACATCTGCTTGGCTGAAGAGGCTGGTCTGGACATTGTTGCGTTGTGTAACGGATGCTTCGAGTCTCTGGCGATGGCAAACGCCGCTCTCAAGAAAGACAAAAACTTGCGGGCGAAGATTAACGAAATCCTAGCAGAAGTCGGTAAAGAGTTCAAAGGCACCATCGAAGTGAAACATTTCCTTCAGGTCTTAATCGACGACATTGGAGTTGAAGCTATCAAAGCAAGCGTAGTTAAACCATTAAGCACGTTGAAAGTGGCGCCTTTCTATGGCTGTCACTCCCTCAGACCCAGCGAACTGCTGCAGTTCGACGATCCCGAGCGCCCCCACATCTTGGAGGACCTCATTGAGGCTTTGGGTGCAGAGAGCATTGAATATCGGGACAAGTTGAAGTGCTGTGGCGGTCTTCTGCGGGGTGTCTCTGACGATCTTGCACTTGATCTTGCTAGAGAAAAACTTGTAAACACAACTAAGGCGGGTGCGGAATGCATTACAACCTTATGTCCCTTCTGTTTCGTCGCCTTGGATATTGGTCAGGTCCAAGTGAAATCCAAGTTCAATGAAGTCTATGACATGCCTATCCTTCACTATTCGGAACTGCTGGCTTTGGCTCTGGGCGTAGACCCTGAGGAGCTTGCGCTTAGAAGCCACAAGGTAAAGACCGATATGGTTCTCGAAAAAATCGCATAACAAACTAGAGGTTAAGCGGGTTTTTTGGTTCCCGCTACGTTTCTTTTTTCTTGCTTTTAAAGACTGCAATAAAGTTAATATTGCAAAACTCCTTAATTTGCAACCAGAATAAAGGTGATAGAAATGGTGAACGCAGCAATAAACGGATTTGGAAGAATAGGGAGGCTCCTTTACCGAGCAGCCCTTGAAGAAAACGCAGACATAAACTTTGTAGCAGTCAACGACCTAACCGACGCCAAAACATTAGCACACCTGCTCAAAAACGACACCACCCACGGCAAATTCCCATTCGACGTAAAAGTCAAAGGTACGTCGCTAATAGTTGACGGAAAAGAACTGAAAATTCTGGCAGAACCAGACCCCGCTAAACTACCATGGAAAGAAATGGACGTATACGTTGCAGTTGAATCAACAGGAAGATTCAGATCAAGAGATGCAGCCGGAAAACACCTGCAAGCTGGCGCAAAGAAGGTTCTTGTTTCCGCTCCCATGAGCCCAGCAGCAAGCGCTGACTTGACAGTGGTTTATGGTGTAAATGATGACATGTATGATCCGGAAAAGCATACCATAATGTCCTTGGCTTCATGCACTACTAACTGTTTGGCGCCAGTGGCAAAAGTTCTCAACGACACGTTCGGGGTTGAGAAAGGCCTCATGACCACAGTTCACGCTATGACCAATGACCAGAGACTTCTTGACATGCAACACAGCGACCTGAGACGAGCAAGGTCTGCAGCCTTCAACATGATTCCAACAACCACCGGTGCAGCCACAGCAGTTGGTTTAGCTCTTCCCGTGCTTAATGGAAAACTGAACGGTTTGTCCTTACGTGTTCCGCTGCCTGATGTCTCCATAGTTGACTTGGTGGCGATACTGAAGAAAGAGGCTACAAAAGAGGAAATCAACGCAGCATTAAAGAAGGCGGCTGAAGGAAAGCTGAAAGGCATCCTAGCCTACAGTGAGGAACCACTGGTTTCATCGGATTTGATACATGACAATAACTCCGCTATCATAGACGCGCAATCAACCATGGTCATAGGAAACTTGGTTAAAGTCCTTGCCTGGTATGACAACGAGTGGGGCTACTCAGTTAAGATGGCGCGGATGATCGAAAAAATCTGCAAGATGGCCGCCTAAACTGGAAAACAGCAAAACTCTCAAATCCAACCCTTTTCCTTTTTTTAATAGGTGATAAAATGCCAAAATTCTTAACAATAGACGATTTCAACCTAAAAAATAAAACAGTCCTTGTGCGAGTGGACTTTAATTCGCCAGTTGACCCAAATACGAAGAAGGTTCTTGACGACACAAGAATCCGTGCCCACGCAGATGCAACAATCAGAGAGCTTGTTGAAAAAGGCGCAAAAACCGTGATCTTAGCACACCAGGGAAGACCCGGAGACGCAGACTTTATTCCTCTTGATCAGCACGCTAAACTTCTCGGCAAAGCATTGAACATGCCCGTAAAGTATGTGGATGATGTCTTCGGAGAGAATGCACAGAAAGCCATCAAGGCGTTGAAGAGCGGAGAAGTTCTGGTTTTAGGAAACGTTCGAGGCGTCTCAAATGAGCAGAATAAGGGAACGCCTGAAGAGCACTCTAAAACCGAGTTCGTGAAAAACCTAGCGCCTTTGGCAGACGTTTTCATTAACGATGCCTTCGCTGCGGCTCACAGGGCTCACGTGTCAATGGTTGGTTTCACAGCTGTTTTGCCCAGCGCCGCTGGCAGAATAATGGAACGGGAACTCAAGGCTTTAGGTAAGGTTCTGGAATCTCCTGAGAAGCCCTCTGTTTTTGTGATTGGCGGAGCGAAAGGCGACGATTCACTGGATATATCACGGTATGTGCTGAAGAACGGCATCGCTGACTACGTATTAACCGGAGGAGTAATAGGACACATCTTTCTGGCTGCTAAAGGCTTTGATTTGGGCAAAGGAAACATGGATTTCCTGAAGAAGAAGGAGCTGATGGGTCTAGTTCCGGGCATGAAGGAACTCATGAATCAATATCCTGGAGCTATCGTTGTTCCCGTTGACTTGGCTATGGAAGTGAACCAGAAACGGAAGGAAATAACTGTTGAAGAGCTACCCACAAACTATCCAATCTTTGACATCGGAACAAAAACAGCAAAGAAATTCGCTGATATAATACTTAAAGCCAAAACAATAGTAGTCAGCGGTCCTGTTGGCGTCTTCGAGAATCCAGAGTTCAAGAAGGGCTCCCAGATAGTTCTTGAAGCGGTAGCAGAATCTGAAGGGTTCTCTCTTGTTGGCGGAGGACACACAGTTGCCGCTGTAGAAAAACTGGGGCTGGCTGACAAAATGTCCTATGTAAGCACTGCAGGAGGCGCCCTGATAGAGTTTCTTATGGGGAAGCAGTTGCCCGGAGTTGTTGCTCTGGAGAAAGCAGCCGCCAGAACCTAACCCATCCATTTTTTGTTCAACATTTTTTCCATACAAGAGTAACAACTATTCCCACTAATGCCAGTGCTGCAAGCGCCGTTAACTTCAGTAACTCGGCTACGAATTCCATTGCCATGATTACTTCGCCTTCACACTATGCTGGAAACAAGCTGCTGTGCAGAATCCTAATTGAGGTAACGATCCAGTAGCGAACGCTTCAAGACGTGGATGTGGCATCTCAATTATCAACGGCATACCGAGTTCTCGTTAAATTCTTGGTTAAGTAAATACCCGAAGAGACCATTTGATTCTTAGCGTTCTTTGGCAACTCTGCTGTTTCAAATAATCATACGATGCAGAGAACCACTTTCTCATTCTGCAAAAACTGATAATATTGCAAAAAGTTATATTTATTAACTGAAGAGCGAGACTATTCGCTTGTCCAAAAACCTGCTCTTCTGAGAGGAACTGTTAAGATGCCTGAACCTTTCGTTGTGATTACTGCAACCGGAAAAGACAAACCTGGTTTGACAACTGAGATAACCGAGTTGATTGCCAATGCAAACGGGAACATCGTTGACATCGAAGCCTTCAGTATGCGTGGGCTTTTCGCCATCTTCATGATAGTGGACTGCCGTGATATGTCAATTTCTCTGGAAAACCTTAGAAGTCAGCTTATGGAGATGGGAAAGAAGATAGGCTTAGACGTTAACATTGAGGCTCTCCCATCTGGGCGCCGTAAGAGCGGCAAAAAACTTGTGCTCTTAACAACCCTTGGAAAGGATAGACCCGGCATAGTGGCGAAGATTTCCCGGTTTCTTTCTGAGAACAACGCAAACATTGAAAGGATACGAATGATCGCCTATGGCGAATTGAATGCCATGGAGATACTCATAGACATCAACGACGTCCCTATTCCAATCGAAGACTTCAAAGAAGCCTTGAACAGGGAATGCAAAGCGGTTGGGCAGGACGTTGTTTTTCAGAAGGATACAGTTTTCAGGAGACCAAAGAGGCTGATAGTCTTCGACGTAGACGGCACACTAATCGACGCTGAGATGATCGACGAGTTGGCGAAGGCTGCGGGAGTCGGCGGGAAAGTCAGCGAAATCACCTCAAGAGCCATGGACGGAGAAATCGAATTCAAGCAGGCACTCAAAGAAAGAGTTCAGCTGTTAAAGGGCTTACCTGTGACAGTTCTTGATTCTATCGTCGAAAACTTGGATGTAACCCCTGGCGCTGAGGAACTGATAACCGCCCTCAAAGCCCTAGGCTACAAGGTAGCCCTTATTTCTGGGGGCTTCACTCAGTTTGTTGAGAAGATAAAGGAAAAACTCGGCATCGACTATGTTTACGCCAACAGGCTCGTAATCGAAGATGGGAAGCTGACTGGGGAGCTGGTGGAGCCCATAATTGATGCGGAGCGAAAGGCCGAGTTGATGAGGGAGATAGCTGAGCGAGAGAATCTTTTGATGGAGCAAGTGGTCGCGGTTGGTGACGGGGCAAACGACAGGTTTATGCTCCAAAATTCGGGGCTGGGAATTGCGCTCTATCCGAAGGAAGTTCTTCAGAAAGTGGCGTCTGGAGTCATAACCAAGGACAACCTTGCTGGGATACTCTACTGTCTGGGTGCACCAGAAGAAAAGCTAAAGGAAGTAGTTCCAGACAAGAAGCCTCATTCTTGACTGTGACGTGTTGTTTAGAATAAATTATCTGAGATTAGCGTAAAATATTGTTTGACAAATTTTTTCACAAGTAGCTATGTCCTTTTCCTTAAATTCCATAATCCCATAATGAAGTTAAATCGTGGGACTTCTTTCATATACTGTAGGTATTCTCTCCCCCACTTGGGAATGTCAAGCATTCTCTCCTCCACCACGCACTCATAATAGTGGTAGGCAACTATCTCAACAATTGCAACCACGCTTAAAATTGTGAAAGGAACCACCCCACTAAGAATTATAGGTGCGGTTACAAAAAATGTGGCCCAAGCTACACCACTTGGATGTCTCACTATCGCATAAGGTCCGCTCTTAAGAAGTATCAATGTATGATCTTCGGAACGGCAGCCTCCCTTCCTAGAATTAAAATACATGCCCCAAACCGTCAGTGGGATCATGCCAATGAACAGAATGATTGATAAGTATACAACGATTGCTGGGAATTGTATTCTAGGCAGTTGAGCGAAGAAACTCAAAAACCCTAACTTCGTCTCCCTTGCGAACACAGGAAGAAAACATAGAATCCCCCACACCACATATCCAATAAAATCCTTCCACGTTTCTTCGTGCCCAAGCCCTATCTTTCTTAATTCTCTCCGCGCCTCATCGGATGTGATTTCCCCTTTTCTTAGTTTCTCCCCTAAATCCTTTACTTTGCTTTGGTTCTCCTCCATTGTACCCCCCGTACAATATCATTTTATGTTATACTAAAGATTTTATAGAGACCTACTCTAAACTCAGATATACCCAATTAAAGGTTGTCAAGTTCTGAATTGCCTGATTTTCAGGATGTCGTTGTTCACGTCTTGGAATGTTTTGTATACGTCTTCCACATGCAACGTTGACTTTTTGATTCTGTTCTGAATAAGCCCAGCCGCCAAGACTACGGCGCCCATACTTTCGCTTATTGGAGTGGGCTCCGGAAAGGTTATCAAAGCTAAGGCGATTTTGATGAGTTTAGACTTGTAGCCGTCTCTCCACAACTTCTTTGCATCTTTCACATCCTTAGCCATTTCATTCATGACCTCGACAGTTTCTGCGTAGCTTAGCCCCAACTCCTGCAGCACAGCAGCCATTCTCTTCAATTCTTTCTGTTCCACAGCTAACCCCAGTTCTATGTTAAATATTGAAGGGAGTGTAAGTATTTTCTAGCACAAAAGCTTTGGCACCAATAAAACGCACAAACCACGATTCTCAGAGATTCTGGCAACAAAAAGTTTCAACAAATTATGCAAAAAGCAGTTCCATTACCTTTCTTTTTTAAATAAAAACCGTCAAGTTTCCGTCCAGAAATTTCAGCAATGGCTACAATTAAGCACATGCAGTTTTATTCTTTTAACCTTTCATTTCTAGAAAAACAAGCAACACTAATTATTCACACGAACTTACCACATATTAGTATACTAATAGAGGTACATTGTTGAAAACAGTATTTTTTCTGGAAAATCAGCGAGACCGTTAGATTTGTTGCTGGGCTTTTGAATGAACGTGCATGTAACCGCGAAAAACCAGCAAGTATATGTAGTATATGACTCCGATGATTCCAAGCCAGACGCAAATGTTGTAGATTGTTGTGCTCAGAGAAGGATTGTAGAGCGGATTGATTGTTAGTGGATAAAAGGGTTGCATTTCGCTGTAAAGCGGGGCGTCCAAAAGAATGTGGATTGTGGTGCCTAAAACACCCGCAGCCATGAAAGATTTTAAACCTAACTTGCCGTTCGGTTCCAATAGTAGCCGTCTATAGAAGTCATGTAGAAATTTCTCGAGCAGAAACATTGTGTAACCGAGACCGAGACCCACAAATAAGGCTAGAAGGAATGTGTGAAAATGTCCATGTAAAGGATACCGTAACCCCAGAAGAAGAACCAGGAACGGTTCAACATCGAGTATTACGTTGGCTAATATGAAGGTGGGTGCATGCAAATATTTTCTGAAGGGAAGCCCTAAAGCTAAAGCTGGACCCAAATGGAATGGCGTGAAAGGCATAAACATCACACCTACTGTTTTGTGGTTCTGTTTGCGGTAACGATTGATATGCTTACATGCCGACGTATTTTAAGAGTTTTTGTAAAAAATTGACTGACTGTGACAGATTGGTATAGCTCTCGACAGCGCTTCTGTCTCAAATTATGCTGCGCATCATTGAATAGAAACAATCCCGCGAAATTTTTATCCAAAAAATCCTGATACTAAGAGAAGCATGCATTCATATTTAACATTCCAAAAGTTTTTCTTGCACTGCCTTATTGACAATTTAGATGCATCCGTAGCTTTAATATTAATGAACCATTAAAACATACGACGAAGTTCTAAGGGGAGAGGCGGTTGGCGAAGAAACCTGTTGGTGAGGAGATTCGGAGCAGATTTCCTAGGTTAACGATGAGTCTGGTCATGGCGTTTATATTTTATCTAATAAACACCTTTGTGCCAAGCACAATAGAGGGCATAGACCTTCCGGGCATTAACATAAACGCCGGAACGCTAATAGGAGCCATTGCGCTGATCTTCACAGCAATCTTTCTCATACGCGCATTGGCAGATGCTTTGGTGCTAAGCGACATCGTAACTGACATATTCGTTAAACAGTTGGGAATAAAGGAAGAGCGGTCTCCGAAGAGGGCTGCAAGAGACCTCATATACATTATTATCATTATTCTGGTGACGACTGCCCTTCAGCCTTTAATAGCAACTCTGGAGCCGAGTATCGAAGGTCCTTTTGCAACCGGTACTATCTATGTTGCTCTTGCGATAATCCTTATCCTAATTTATGATATTGGACGAATCCTTTACAGAATAGTTGAACGAAAAGCCGAGTCTATGGCAAACAGTCTTGCCAAAATGACTGACAGAAGAAAGAACAGGGATTAACATGGACCCAGTTCAAATACTCTTCATCCTCATCTACCTGCTGACAATTCTCATCACGGCTACCAAAATTGTTCCCATGTCAGTTGCTGCCTTGATAGGAGCCTTGCTTACAGTATGGTTCGGTCTACTATACGATGTCTTCGGATACGAAGAAGCTTTGGGCTTCATAGACATGAAACTAATCTTTCTGTTGCTGGGCGTCATGATTGTAGTGGAAGTAGCTGAGCGGAGTGGCCTCTTTCGTTTCGGAGCCTTATATGCCGTCAAAATTTCGCGTGGAAATCCCACTCTGTTATTTGTTTCTGTCTGCGTGGTTGCTGCTGCTGTTTCAGTTTTTCTCAGCGATCCAACGGCAATGCTGCTCATAGCCGCTGCCATGGCGACCATAACCAAGCTGTTACGTTACGATCCGGTGCCTTACTTCGTCTCTGCTAT
>Ga0307433_1000587_pt1 | contig 26561 bp, 20 predicted proteins | sample SalMarWE160210MG_FD_202166 | JGI IMG/M metagenome (GOLD analysis project Ga0307433, IMG submission 202166) | Salt marsh sediment microbial communities from the Plum Island Ecosystem LTER, Massachusetts, United States - WE1603-210 | ecosystem: Environmental > Aquatic > Marine > Intertidal zone >... | reverse complement strand
CCTTCCCCAGATACTGAGTTTTCGTTCCTTTTCAGGCATCTTCCTTCCTTTTGTTATTAAGGGCGGCACCAGAGTCTACGCCAACCATCACCAGTTTATTTAATTCCGCTGGTATAGTAAAGTTAAAGGTATCCAAGATGATGTAAACTGCTACCGGGGAATAATCGTTACCTCTTACATAGCGGCCTTCTTCGGGATGTCGACATGTATTTATGAACAAGACTTGCCTTTTCTCACTTGAAATGTATGTCACAATCTGAGTAATTGTGACGCTGAGAGAACCTCCTCGCGAATTCCAAGCCACCATGAGCTAGAAATTCCAGTTTCTGGTCTTATCCTGACGGGGCTTTTACCTTTTATCTTTAATCACTCTTAACCGGTCTGTACTTGCCAAAGCTATAGAGTTTCGGAAAGGTGGCTTTACGGATTTCTTCAAGAGCAAATAGCCCCCCGGCGGCCAGCACCACGATACCCCAGTCACTTAGAGTTAGAGGGGCCGTCTTGAAAGCTATCTGCAGGAAGGGTACATAAACTACTGCGAGCTGCAGCAGGACTGCCACACCAATAGATAGTATAAGGGCACGGTTTCGGAAAAGACCTAGTCTGAATATTGTATATTCATCCGACCGGGCGCTAAAAGCCATCAACCATTCGAAAGCGACGATAGCGCAGAAAGCCAGTGTGCGCGCTTCCTCAATACTCATTCTTGGTTCAGCCCATCGGAAAATCAGAAAGGTTCCCAGGCCTATCAATATTGCCATAACCGCTATCCGCATAAGTAACCCGGGATAGATAAGACCTATTCCGGAATGACGGGGCGGTTGTTTTAGCTCGTCACCAGATTTTGGTTCCATACCAAGAGGAACATCTCCGGCCGTATCCGTGACCAGATTGACCCAGAGAATTTGGACTGCCAGCAAAGGAGACTGACCAACAAATATCAGTGCCAGTACCAGAGTTACAAGCTCACTTAAATTAGTATTTAACGTATAGAAAAGAACGTTTCTCAGCCGGTTAAAAATAGCCCTGCCTTCATCCACTGCCGCTACCACGGAGGCGAAGTTATCGTCTGCCAGGACCATATCGCTGGCCTCTTTAGCGACATCTGTTCCGGTGATACCCATGGCAATTCCGATATCAGCCGCTTTTAATGCCGGAGCATCATTAACACCGTCCCCGGTCATCGCCACGATTTCGCCGTTGGCCTTTAGGGCTTTCACTATCCTCATCTTATGCAGCGGCTCAGTGCGTGCAAAAACCGAGATGTTTTCGATTTCGGCGGCTAACTCCTCATCGCTCATTTTTTGTAGTTCGGCCCCCGTTACCGCTTTCCCCGGAGCAAGATTAACCTGGCGTGCCACCGATTCTGCCGTTATCTTGTTATCGCCGGTTATCATTTTTATCTTGATGCCAGCTTGTTTGCATAAAGCGACTGCTTCTTTGGCCTCATGCCGGGGCGGGTCTGCCATGCCTGCCAGGCCGATTAATGTCAAATTATTCCGTATGTCCTCATCGGTCAATTTGTTTGATTTCTCAGGGAAGTCACGGTAGGCTATTGCAATCACTCTCAGAGCATTCTTACCCATACTCATTACAGCTTCGGCTATCTGTGCGTAATCGGAGTCCGTAATAGCTGCCACCTGGCCGCTCTTAAGTATATGCGTGCTGTAGGAAAGGATTTTCTCCGCCGAACCTTTTATATAGGCCGTCTTCTGTCCCGCTTCCACATGCAGCGTAGCCATGTAATGCAGAGTGACCATGTATTGTTTTTCACTGGCAAAAGGAAGCTCATCTTCCCGTGGGTAGGCTGCCTCCAAATCGGTCTTATTCAATCCGGCTTTGGCCGCTGCTACTACTAGAGCTCCTTCGGTTGGATCGCCAAAGACACCGTGTTTATCATTACTCTTTGTCAGGGATGCATCGTTACACAGCGCGCCTGCGCGCAACAGCAGCATAATTTGCTTATCTTCCAACGGATTGATATTTTTCCCATCCCGCACGAATTCGCCCTTGGGCTCATAGCCTTCACCGGTAATCTCGATATAGTTACCATTTGTAAAAAGCCGGCGGACTGCCATCTGGTTTAAGGTGAGCGTGCCGGTCTTGTCCGAACAAATAACTGTAGTGGAACCCAGGGTTTCCACGGCCACCAGTTTGCGGATGATAGAGTTGCGGCGCGCCATAGCGCGCATACCGATCGCCAATACCACAGTCACAACTGCCGGTAGCCCTTCAGGGATAGAAGCTACAGCTGCTGCAATTGCCAGCAGAAACAGATCGAAAAGTCTCAGGCCCTGAAGCAGACCGACGACCACCAAGAGGGCACTAACTCCAAGGAAAACGAATACCAGATACTTGCTGAGTTTTTTGATATTTCTCTGTAGTGGCGTATCTTCCTGTTTGACCTCTTCGAGTCCGGTAGCTATCTTCCCAATTTCAGTTTTCATGCCAGTAAGCACCGCCACGCCGGTGGCTCTACCGCTGGTAACAATACTGCTCGTAAAGAGCATATTTATTCTTTCGGGAATAATGGCATCTTCCGCTAAAGGAGCAGGTTGCTTTTCTACCGGAATGGATTCCCCTGTCAGGGCGGACTCATTGACCTTCAAGTTGGCACTTTCCAGCAGCCTAACATCTGCCGGTACTTTATCTCCAGCTTCAAACAGTATGATATCACCGGGGACTATCTCGCGGGCGGGTATGGTCTCGATATTACCATTTCGCCTTACCTTAGCTTTAGGCGCAGCCATCTCCAGCAGTGCTTCCATAGCTTTTTCAGCCTTGCTCTCTTGTAATGTACCCATTACAGCATTGAGAATAATCACGCCGAAAATCACTATTGCATCTATATAATGCCCTTCTCCGGTGAAGAGCTGTGATACCATGGAAATAATGCCGGCAGCCACTAAGACGTATATTAAAGGACTGAGGAACTGCCGCATGAAGACCATGATCAGAGGGGTCTTCTTTTTGCCTATTAGCTCATTTGCGCCGTATTGGGCTAAGCGTTCTTTTACTTCTTTCTCTGTAAGACCGGAAATCCGGGAACAGGTCTTTGATAATGCTACCTCTGGCGTAAGGCTGTGCCATGCAGTTTTGGAATTTTCCACAGGGATAACACTTTATCCTAATTATCTCTTGGCTTCAACGCCTGTTGATTCTTGACTCTCACTCAAACGCCGCATATAAATTCTTCCCAGGTGACAGAAGCCTTGACATTTGAGAGGTTTTCCCTTGCTGTTTTTAACTCCTGTCCCTATGGGAGGATGATAATTGATCTAGTTCTTGTTAGGAGACTTTATGACTTCTGCAGGAATGCTGCAAGGTTGAACCTTCCCGAGGATTGTGCAATCCTGTCCCGAGCATGTCACTATCGGCAAGGGAATTAAGTAAAGTTGCCAACTGTCAATCCTTATACTTCAACCATCCAAAAAGCCCCCTGAAGAAATCAACAATGCCAAAGATGATTGCGCCCCAAGCAACTATGAAGAACCCGCCTGCGCTGGCAGCCTCATAAGTAGCGATAGTGACTGCCGTGCCACCACCAGCCCACAGGATTCCATACAACATATGGCGCTTGTACTGGCTTGCCATGGCTTGTCGTCCCTCAGGCGTGTTCTTATATTCCTCGGCATACTCCTTGAGCCGTTGCTCAATGCTATCTACAAACTGGGCTGCTTCCTCTTTAGGCCATCCTTGCTTCACGAGCTCTTCATTAATTCGCCTTTTGTCTTTGCCGTTTGCAAGGCTGTAAGCCACATACTTGGATAGCTGCTCCGCGGCCGTTCGCTCTTCAGGTGTTAACTCTTCTGACACAGTTCCTCCGTTCAAATTCTTTGGCCGCTCCCGCTCCTACTGGTTGACGCCCACAGCGTGGATTCAAGGTTCACAGGTTCTGTCTCCTCTCATCTACTCTTTAGTTAAAGTATCTTCAGGGTAACTAACTTTTGGCGACAGCACAATCACCTAAAAGTATCAGTTCATTTGGACTAAAGTCCTAGAGATAAAGTTTTGCCTGAAGTATGCTACTGCGAACTTTCAAAAGAATGGGATGCGCCTCGTTGGTTACAGGGGCACTGCACAAATGTCAGAATTGTTGTGTGACTGCCACCTTTGAACAAATCACCAAATTAGGCAACGTGGGATCTCATTCAGCTTTGGTGATTTGTTCTTCACGCACGAAGGGCTTGGAGTATATGGCTTTGCTAGAGTGCATAACATTGTGTCAGCGTATAGGAGAGGTTCACAGAAAAAGGTATATAATTTAGGTATGACACTTCCGGCAGGTGAATTCGGGTGAATTCGAGTGTTAGTCATTATATCCAGCAACCTATGAGCGAAATATTCTCAAATGCTGTTATGGAGAAACTGCATTCCCCAAAAAAGAGACTTCTGTTAGAACGTTTCCCCATGCTGTCGAATTGCTCAAACGATTATTATTTGTCCCTCTTCAATTACATCGACAGAATTCCGGAATGTTTCTTTTCGGAAGAAATTTTCCAACAGTATCTAAGTTGGCTGGAGTCCCAACACAAAGCTAACTCATCTGGGATAAGAAATTACCTGACAGAAAATGAGGACGAGTTCAATAAGGCGTTTCTTTTCTTAGGAGAGATAAACCGATATAGCTGGCATGATTCATTTGAAGAAATCGATGACTACGAGAGTATTAGATTCATTGACCAGCAAATTCATTCTGTATATCTTCGGTTAATCGAAGCCATTTTTTATCCTTTTACTCACTTATTAGCATTTTTCTCGCGAATAGATCGGGGCAAAGGAACCGACGGTCTAGATATCTTCAATGCAATCGAGGAAATTAAAAATACCAATTTTTCTGGTCTCGCTGATTTGTATAACAATACTGTACGGAATGGGATAGCTCACGGAGGCATTGCATATATCGAGAAAGAGATTCGATATCGAGACAAATATGGAAATGAGGAGATATTATCAAAAGAATTAATTATCAGACTCGTCGATGACTTAATTGATGCCTGTAACAGCCTTGCTCTTGCTTTTAAAATTTTTACACTTTCTCACCTTCGTAATGGCTACACCATTCCTAGACAAATTTTACTAGAAGAGCTTCAGGCGGAAACAGATACACCTTGGTGGCATGTCGTTGGATGCACACCTTCCAGATTATCTTCACAGAACCAATTGATTATATACGCTAGGCCAAATTCTAGAGATTATAATAAAGTGGCATACTCCACTTTCAAATCTGGCGTTCTTGTTGAATATTTTGCACCTGGGTACGACAGATACTTTTTTTCACTGAGAAGCCAGAAAGCATTACCAGGCTGGGCAGCATTTGATGGTACGAAACTACTTGAATTAAGGAGTAAAGGCAGTAAGACGATTGCTGATTACCAGGGAGTATTAGAGGATAATCTTTTGTTCTATTGCCCGAAACCAAGGCTTCCAAGATTTTTGGGTATACTGGACACCTATATTCATATTATTCGAATTCACTGGCCGTTGATGCTTTCAGATATAAAGAATATATTTGGGCGGACTGATATTCACGTCAGGACATCAGAAATATATCGTTCCGGTTGGGGGTGTGTACTAAAAGGAGCTGTTGTTATCTCAGCAGCTCGAGGGCCCCATGGTCAAGACGTAATAAGAGCAAATTGCGGAAGAATAATTCGTGCTGTTCTCTTAGATGCACGTAAGAGCGTTTCTTTAACGGATATTACCCGTTATTTACCTCTACGATATGCCAGGATTTCAATCTTCAGACAGAATTACCGGAAAAGAAGGCTTCGCAGTTTTGGGCTGGGTGCAGACTTGGTGGCTACCGTACAAGTCAAGCGATTTACCAGAATTAGAGCACCTGATATTTACGGCTCACAAATTGAAACCAAGGGCAGATACCGAATTGCCTGGAATGGCAAATGGCTCGTTAAAAAGGGGATCACTAGATAGATCATACCGAATCGCTTGAGCGGTAAATGATGTTTATGTTAATCATATCTCTTATTTCTCTCTCGATATCCTTACTTTTGTCAGCCTTATAGTCAGGTGCTATACTGTCACTGTTATGGTAAGAAAAAAGGTACTGGCTAGAATTGGCCATAGCACCGAAGGAATGATTGATAGCACACCGTGACTACTTCAGAAGCATCAAACGAATACCTCGTGGCTTTCGAGGAGTAATAAGACTCCTTCTCCACTCCACTGCACTTTTCGTCACATTGTATAACCAAGAACCAGTTGTGCGATGGAGCTTGAACTCAAGTTGCCTGAGTTTCCAATTATTCAGGCTCTTGATAAACCAAGGTCAGCGTCCTAAAATACCATAGTGGACAGTTCATAACAAGCCCGTGATGTCGGGGCTCGAAGTGGAGAAATAACTATGGTAGGTTGGACATGAAAGTAATTATTAATTCAGACATCATTTATCATAGCCAGTTAGTCATCGATAATATGTCCAAACCATTACAGACGCTGTTCCGTGCATGTTCTGAGAGAGGGCATAGAATCATTATTCCGTTGACAACATTATATGAATTCAACAGAAAACAGTCTGAATTGGTGCCGGAAGAGATTTCGAAATTGGAAAGTGCGTACAACTTACTCGACAAATTTAATATACATCATTCTAGGACCGAACCTTCGAAGGTAGTAAAACAACCTGACCTAATCGGACTTATTAATCAATATGAGGTGAAAACAATAGTGGAAGAGCCCACATTCGAAGACTTTAAAGAAGCACATAAGCGAGCATGTTTGCATCAATCCCCACATCCACCGAGCATTAAATCTGACGAGATGCGAGATTTAGTCATTTGGGTCATGGCACTCCGTTTAGCCTCCCGAGATGGTGGCGCTTTGCTTGTTAGTCGCGACAAGGTACATACGCATGAACGCGGCGACAACGAAGCCAATCACGTTGGCTTGGTTAGACTAAGAAGTATTGAGGAAGTTCTTGATTTATTTGATGTAGAAACGCCAAGTGGAAGATTAATCAAGCAGCTGCTAGAAACGATATGGGTGGACTTGCTTGATGCCGGTCTACCTCTGACTCCAATGTTTTCACTAATGAGTGTGTCAGGAGCAAGGTTTATCCAAGGTGTTCATGGCCCCTCACTCGCATCTTTTACTTTCAAGGCGAAAACCCCAGATGGGAAAATGGTCCAGGCTCTCACAAGAATAGATACTGTTGACGGCATAATTACTAAAGCCACCTTGTCGGAGATTACTGTGGAGGGGAAAGCATGGCAAGAGAAACCCTTGCCCTTGGTTATTTCCACCAACAGAGCATTTAGTCTTGAGCCAGATGATTTTCAGGAGCGTCTTGGTGCGCTTAAAGCATTGTTGGAGGAGCAGTCATGAATCTGAAGATGGGAAGTCAGGTGTTTGTGAATGTGCAAATCCCCTTATTATGGGGAACCCGGGCAGTTGTTCAAGACGAAGAAGGTTGGCTTTCTGTGATTGACCTTGCAGGTGATACTGCCAAACTAGAGATTCTTGGCGATAAACCGGCACCAGGAGTTGCGTTTGTGCCGACCATTGATGGCCACACAATCCTCTCCAACGACAAGCAATTGTACACCTATAACCCAAAAGAAAAGACACTTACCAGTATTAGTTTGGGACTTCCAGAGTGTCAAGTTAAACCTTGGGAGATTCGGGTAGGCTCAAGCGTATTCTCTGGGAATACCATTGTGGGATTTGGTGTAGGTATCGCAGTACAGGAGAGCGGGATCACAATGGGCGGTCCATTACCACCAAGACTAGCCAAACTCATCGTTTAAGCTTATAAATCGCTGATTCCTAACGCATTTATTCACTTTGTGGTGTCATGCTTCTCAATTGCACAAATCATCGTTTTGTTGTCTGCGAAGCATTTCCCTCAAGTTGACCTGCTCCTTGCTCCCCCGCTCCGTCGCTCCGTTACTTGGGAGGTGCCTTGCTCCGTGCCATACTGCTGTGGGGACCGGAGCGTGCAGCGCGGGGAGCGGTGCGTGCAGAGCAGAGACTACAGAATTGTCTGCGAAGCATTTCCCTCAAGTTGACCTGCTCCTTGCTCCCCCCGCTCCGTCGCTCCATTGATTGGGAGGTGCCTTGCTCCGTGCCATACTGCTGTGGGGACAGGAGCGTGCAGAGTGGTAACGAGGCGGAACGGAGCGGAAACTGAGGCGCAAATCAAAGCGCAAACCGACAGGTAGATCCTGAAGACACAATCTGGCTTTTTGTTACCTCACAAGAAGATGAAAGTACTCAATTCGTTCAATACTCATTATGTTATATAATTGGCTAGGGATGTACGATTACCTATTCATAAACACTAAGCCTCTTCTATTTGTGGCTGCCTCTATTGTAATTCTATGTTTGCTTGCAGTGGAGTTAGCAAGTTATCTATTCTTCACTCGGCCCTTCGCAAGACTAACAAAAGTACTGAAGGACATACTCAAATTCAAATATCCTTGGGACTCTATTGCTCTTTTGGCATGGTTGCTTTTGGCTATTCTGGCTCTTTTGTATCTCAATAACTCTTCTCCTGTCTCTTCTACTTTCTTAAGTGCAGGAATAGCACTGTTTTTCCTCGGGTGGTTAAACCGATATCAACATCAATTGCCACGCAAAATTTCCGAGCGTTGCAGATGGATTAGACCTTTTCTCTTTAATTATTCAAGATTTTGGGACAAACTTAAATTCAATGACATGCGTGCCAGACTTTTTGGCCCTTGGCTTGAGATAGTCGGTATATCGATAATTTCTAAGTCTTTTATTTTCTTCCCTGCTTATTTTATTTTTCCGGTGATCTTGGGTGTGGCAATAATCCAAAGAGATAAAAAACTTGCCCTTATTAAACCTCATATTATCCGCGCCACTTATAGAGATCTTCTTCCAAGGCTTGGACATATACTATTATTTGCAGGAATTCCTTTTGCCATTGCTGGCATTGTTGGAATTTTCACGCGCGAGCTTACTATTTTCTACGCTGATATAGAAACTGCCAGATCCATATTGTTCACATTATCTCAAATTGAAGGTGGCGTTGGTGTTCTAGCTATTACTATAATATTCGTTCTAACCCAACTTACAGCCTCGAACTACTCCATACGAATCTCTTCAATCCTTTTTCGACAGTCTGCTTTTTGGATTCCGCTGATTATTCTCTTTGGATCTATAACCTACAATCTTTTAGTCGTCTCACGGTCGTTCATTATGTTGCCTTCAAATACAGACTACTTCCATAGTCTAATAGTTGACCTTAGCTTCATTTTGGGTATTGCTACTGCGTGTGGCATAGCATACTTTATTTTCAAAGCTCCCAGGATGGTCTCTCCCGAACCCATTATCGCGAACTCACTGAAGAGCTTTAATAAAGAATGGCTGGACACAATTAAACGTGACTGGTGTCGTCCTAGCTTTCAACTAAAATTAAATGTTAGATATGACCCTTTTATTGCTATTGAGAGGATTCTATCAAAGGCGGTTGATTCTGGTGATAGCATAACATTCATAGCTGGATTGATATTAGTAAGAGACCATTTACACAGCCCAAATACCATAGACCCTCATGAGCTACCAAACTATATAGTTGAAATTGATGCATACTTGCGTCACCATTTTCGCAGCATGGTGCGGACTGCGGCTAAAAATTCCGACGCTTACACTCTTCTACAGCTTATCCATTTCATAGAAGAATTAGGAAATCCATCACCAGAATCCATTACCGAATGTGACACATTTGCATTTGATTTTGAAGAGGCACCGGGAGAGCTCTTATTACGCGAAATAATTCAGCAGTCATCTCCTTACCAATTAACCGAATGTATTACACGTGGGATCCACATAGTTGAATCTAGAGCTACTAATGTTATTGAGACATTACCCAAGCAAATTGACACTTGGCTTTTCAATCAAACACCGACTGATCCAAAGCTCTCTGAAAAAGAACAAAGAAGGCTTTGGGATAATGACCATAGAGTTGAGAATTTTGAACGTCAATACTTTGAATATTTGCATTCTCTAGGAGTGAAAGCTGCAGATTCCAAATCAATTGAGATTGTGAGGGCAGTAACCATTTCACTTCAGAATATCATTTCCTCAATCATACAACATATCGACGGCTACACAATGAAAGCCATGATTGTTAGGCGGGCTATGTGGAGTCTTGATGCAATAATGAAAGCATCATGCAATAACAACCTATCTGATGCAATGAGTTTATCCATGTTGAAATATGCTGCAGAGCACACCGACTCTGACCAAGACGAATCAGTTGCTTGGCATCTCATTTATTATGTCTCCGATTTCTTGCTCCTTCATGCTAAATCTGGGTTATTGGATTTCATGCATGTTGTAGATTCAGCTATGGTGGGTTTAAATATATCAAAAAAATATACAAACCCTACTATTCATCTTTTGAAATCAATGGGTGAATCTGCCAAGTCATTGAAAAATAGCGCATACTATTCAGATAACAAAGACCTGCAGCTAGTTTATGAGGAAATAATTAAAAGAATTAAACAAGTTGGATCTGGCGAAGCAAAAGCACCAAAGCAAATATGGGCTACTGCAAAATCGGTTCTAGAGTCGTTAAACGGGCCAGAAAGAATGACATAAGGCTTCATTATGGACTCCCTGTTATTGTTGTGTCACATTCTGACGGATTGTTACTACTATGGTCAACCTCCCTCTACGTTGTCGTGCTATAATAACGCCTAATAGATGGTTTTATCAACATATAACCGGCCAAAGCAGATTTGGACGTGCGCGCGAAACACAAGTTCTCTCCACTGTGCACGATAGTAATGAGCTATGAGCGAAGTTGATGAACTAAAAGGTATAGCCCATTCCTTGTCCGAGGCTGCTTCCGTTGGCGGTTTGGATGAACGTGAACTAGTGACGCTCTTCTTCCAAGAAAGATTCTTCTCAATCCTAGGTTATGGCCGAGTGGGAGAGGACATCAGACTAGAACAGCGCACCCTAAGAGGACGAGTGGACGTCACTTTGCGGGCTTTTGCTGCCCGCCCTGTTGCTGTCTTGGAATTTAAAGCTCCTAGCGTTTCGCTCGCTGCTTTTGTCGACCAGCTATCCTCATACACAGCTGAAGTTTTTCCCGAGACAGGCATTCTTACTAATGGTACCGAACTTTGGCTATTCCACTGCCAAAATGGCCTGTTGCTACAGCCTCCTATTGAGCAGATGACATTGTCGGATCTCACGACTTCACAGGCCAGAAGACTGTACGAGCGTCTTCGACTTCGGCATGTTGATCTTCGCCGATTGGATGCTGTGAATCAGTGTTTAGATGAGCTGAGGAGCAACCCGTTGCCCGTCAGTAGCCCTATGGAAGCAGGCGGACGACAGTTCCTGACGCGATTCGCCCTGACAGCAAGTACACCCTTCGGCCAGCTGGTGTCAAAGCTGTCGGAAGCTCTGCCTGGTTTCCGCCAGCACTCTGACTTCACCAAGGGTGCCTACGAATTCTGGCGACGTATTTATTCGAGACAGATAGATTTTGAAGAAACTCCTTCTTCTTGGCGGTCATTTGTCATTGGTTCAGGGAGAGAAGCCCTGTATCAGTTTATGTTTTCTCTTGAAACTGCCTATGCAATCCTCTCTAGGGTGATGCTAGCCAAGGCAATGCAAGATAACCGCTTCCCATACATCGACATTCTTCGGTCTTTCGCAGGAGCCCTCGAGGCACACCATGAGAGGGGAACACTCCAGTCGTCGGCACACGTCGATGCCGTAGCCTCTGTGTTCCGCGAGGCTGCAAGACAGGCTTTTACACCTCTGTTTGCCAGCGACATCTTTGATTGGTGGCAAGATGATGAAAGCCTCTTAGAGGACGCCGGCCTCGGCTATGCCTTGGCAGAAGCCGCCCTCGCTGTCTTCGGGTTTGATTTCTCTCCACTTCGGGGGGACATCCTAGGCAACCTGTACCAATCTTATTTTGACCCAGAAACACGCTTGGCTCTAGGAGAATTCTATACCCCTCCAGAGATAGTTGATTTTATTCTCGATGCCGTGGGATATGCTGGATCTCAGGTCGTTGTCTCTCGTCTCCTCGACCCCGCCTGTGGCTCGGGTACCTTTCTCGTGCATGCCCTAGCCCGATATCTTGATGCCAGCCAAGGGCAGGACCCTGCTACTATACTCAAAGGCTTGGTTGGTGGCCTTAGGGTCGTAGGCTTTGACATCAACCCATTCGCTTGCCTGATGGCTCAAGTAAACTATGCTGCTCAAATCCTGCCGCTATTCAGTCAGGCACTCCAACAAGACCCCCACTTCTTTATACCTGGTATACCTGTGCTGCGTACTGATTCCCTGAGACAGGAGGCAAGGGAGGGAGAGGAACAGCTGACAGAGACACAGCGGCCTCAGCTTGGTTTTCGCATGGAGGTTGCTGGAGACCTAGCCAACATTAGGACAACACTTCCCGTACTGAAAGAAGGGCAAGAACCAAAAGAGGTACTCATAGCAGTGCCTCGGTTTGACCGAGCCAGAGAGCGGTGCCTGGTCTCCAATGTGGAAGAATACTTTGCTGCTCTCCGACAAATGTTTTTGGCTATAAAAGAAGGTCACTCTTCCCCCCAGGAGATAGAAAGGCAGCTGCACCCTATTATGCCAGCTAGAGCTAGAGAGTTGGCTGCTTTCATAACAGAGGCCGCTAGGACCAATGTCCAGACTATGAATAACCTGCGCCGTGAATATGGGGATGGTCGGTTCCTCAAGACCCTAGAGGATACGGCTCTAGCTATGGTGCTCAAGAACGAACTTCGCTATGACTTCGTTGTGATGAACCCCCCTTATGTCCGCATACAACGTATCCCAGAGGTGTTCCGCCGCTTGTGGCAGGGCATGTATCAATGGGCGGAAGGTAATTTTGATATCTTCGTCCCATTCATCCAGCGGTCAGTGGAAGGATGGCTAAACGATAGAGGGAAACTCGGTTTCATCTGCTCTAACCGTTTCTTACTGGCCAACTATGCCTCTCCCCTACGTCGGCTCCTCCCTGCTCAGGCACAAGCTAAGATGATCCTTGATCTTCGGGACACCAGAGTCTTTGAGAAGGCCCTGAACTATCCCGCAATCTGTGTCATGGAGAAGAGAGTCCCCCAGGAGACCTATCAGTTCCCAGCAAGCCGGGTGTTTGCCGAGCCATCAAACAACAATACTCAAGACCTACTACAAGAGACGAGGGAACTTCTAAACAGGGTCGAGGGTGGCAGCTTATACGAGGTAGGAGCCTGCGTAGAAGCCTTTCCTGAGAGCAGTCAACATCTTGAAGAAGACGGTTGGCTCTTGATGCCCGCCTCGGAGAGAGAAGCGTTTAATGCCCTTGGACAGGCAGCTTCTCACCGCCTCCAAGACCTTACCCTCACTGAGGGTTCAGTATTTGAGGGGCTGAGCACAGGAGCGGATGATGTGATGGTACTTCAGCTTCTGCAGGTCAGGGATTCCACCCTAGTTGTCAGACCGAGAGGCGCAGGCAGAAATGGAGTCCCTGAGCGAGTGGAGATTGAGAAAGATATTCTTAGGCATTGGTATTACGGGCGTGACGTCGAGAGATGGTTCATGCCTTGGAAAGGCTGGTATGTCATCTGGCCTTATGTCGATGTTGAAGGTGTGATTCAGTTGATGCCGAATTCATTGGCACTCGAGTACTTCCCTTACGCTCACAGAGTTAAGGCAATAGACAAAGCTTTTCCTCTTGTCTGGGAGTATCTGACATCACCCACCGTTGAGCGTGTTCTGAGACACAGAGAGGGCGGCTCTTTTGAGCGAGGGCAATACGCACATCGTTGGTACGGATTCTCAGCGCCAAGGAGCCTGCAACTATATGGACGCAGAAAGGTTTGTTTGCCTGAATTGACCAAGAGCCCTGACGGGGCTCCTGAAGAAGAAGGAGGAGCTTTCGGGCCTGGCATCTGTGGAATTGCCCTGCGGGATGAGAGCCTAATTTATCTGCTGACGGCGCTGTTAAACTCAAGCCCACTCTTTTACTGGGTTAAGCAACGTAGTGTAGTCCACGGTGGGCATAGCGTTAAGTATGACGACCGGTTTTGTAGGCAACTCCCTATCCAGCTTCCTCAAACAAAGCGTGAAAAAGAGATTGCCCGCAAGCTTTCTGACTTGGCAAAGGAGCTTAGCGAGACAAAGGGGAACCTGAGGCGATTGGAGGGTGAGTGTAAAGCATTTCCCAACCCCCAGGCTGCGGCTCTTAGCTCCACAATAGAACTCTATGCTCTGCGACGTCTAATCAGTGGGGAACCCCGCAGCCAGACTGTGGATGCAAGAGATTACAGTGTGTCTCAAATGCTGGATGGCCGTTGGGGTCTCAGGTTGGGGAGGGTGACACTTTCTCTTCCTAGCGAGCCTCACCTACGATTGGTCGAAAAGTGGCTACACCTTCAAAGGCAAACCAAGATACCCTCTAGCTTGCTGATGGAGCTTGAGCTGCCAACATCTGAAACTGGATGCCATCTTGTTTTGGAGGCTTTGAGTCGGACTGAGGCTGAGATAACGCGACTGAAGTCCTTCCTGAAGAAAGGGGAAAAGGAAATTGATGTTATGGTGGCTCAGCTATATGGCCTCGGTCGCCAGCACAGGCAGGTCATTAGAGAATTCCTGAGCAGATTTTAGAGGTCCCTACATATCTTAGAGTCAAATCCTATTAAAAATGTTCTGCTACACTGTGCTGCATTCTGACTTAGCTCAGCGAACCAATTGGTGCCATGCCCTGCGCACTGGAATACGATTGAACAATACTGACATTTGTGCAACAGTGCACCGGTGCGTAATCTGAGAATGCACGTAGGACCCTGTTACCCGGCGTTTCGGTATTACACTCTATGCTTTTACAACGGCAGAACAGACACCTGCCCTTACTCGTCACACATCTCATGATTCTAATCTACTACGCTGTGATGTATAATATCCACGGCAAACTTGTACACATGACACTATGATGCGACCCAAACCATACCCACCAACTGATTCGGCTGAGCATGACGCAAAAGCAGTCTTTGAAAACGTCATCGACAGAAGCATTGTAAAGGCAGACATTCGCACGAGAGATAAATATCCAAACATCGACGGGACTATAGAGCTAGTCGATGAATATCAAGTACCAATAGGTAAGTTCGATATCCAGCTTCGTAGCATACCAAAAGACCAGACATCATATCTTTGTGAAACGTCACTAGTTGCTTATAGTACTTCATCTACTTTGCCAGTTTTACTAATTTGCGTGGACTCAGCAAATAAGTATGCTTACTGGAAACATATTAATGCAGCTATGCCAGAATTCAAGAGTAAGGAAACTCAGAAAGGTTTCACGATTCATTTTTCCACTGCATCGGATGGTATAGATCAAACTGGTACTTATATACAGAAGTGGATAGAGATTACACGTGATTACCAGGAGCGTATAGCGCAGTATCCAATGGTGAGTTCTCAGGTTGCCAACAAGCTAGAACTTAAGGGGATAGATGCCGGAGACAGGGAACTCTTTCAAAGATATGTCGATACTGTGAATGGTCTATTTGATAGGGATTTTGTCGCAGTAAAGGAACTCCGATTTCCAGGTACTTGGAAACTCGGTGTCGGTATACTCTCTTCTGACCAATTCTACTTTCGGTATCAGATATATAAGGTACCGTACGGTGACCCATTGCCACTGGTATGCAGATTTGAACGTGATTTCCTTCTTACTGATGAATGGGGTCCAAATGTCATTTGTGATATCCTGACACCCAGAAAGGCTATTATCGACCCCTCAGAATCCGGGAGAGACTTCGTATTGAGGGAAGTGCGCAATGTAATTGAAAAAGTGGCCTTACCTATATATGGCGAGATGCTATCTGCTGACATTCTTATAGCCTTCGTTGACAAATATTACCGCCTCATCGGTGTCAGTCCCAATGCAGACCACTATTTACTTCAAGACCTGGCCTATGCCCTAAATCAACACTTAGTGAAAATGGGGGCAGCCATTGTCAAAAAGATCGCACCAGGAGGTGCCGCTGGTCTTGGCATAGACTTGGATTGGTTCTCTGACTACTTAGTAAAAAGCAAGATTGAACCTATTGCACCAAGCCAAGCATCTGTCTACTTCTCTTTCGTATCGAGATACTTCCCAGTCAGGGCCGCATTTGACTCTCTACGATATTTGTTAGCCAACGGAATCACAGAGATTGACCGTCCTTTTGGAAGAAGAGACCGGGAATTATCCCCGGGAGGGAACTGGGTATGGTCAGGTTACTCACCCGAAAATGAGATTGGCAGTACTACCCATATCCTAGAGCGTTCACTTGAGGAATATTCGGCGTTCGTATCTGGAAACCGTTTTCACTTTCCTAATAGCCCTTACCTGGACTCAGACACCGCGGTTATTCTTGAATACGAACCTGTAGAAACTACCTCCTTGAAAGGCCCCAGGAAAGGTCCTGTGCTGAAAGAGCATCATATTAATAATCCTCACCACGCTCTACCCAAGCTATCCGTTTTTGTGAGGGACGAAAAACACCCTCGCATTGATACCAGTAAGTTCCCAAATATCGAGGTTGATGGCAAGGTATACAGTGCGCATTCATCATCGGCTAGTATTGCGAGCTTCCTTTTCGGGCGCATGCCAGTTCTAAACCTCATCTCTAGAATGTTGAGTGGTGACTTGTCTCGACACTACGGTATGACTGTATCTACGTCGAGGTTCTAGCAAGTGTTCAAACTCGCTTTCTATTGCTATCAATAACCAACCTACAAGTAACGGACGTATTGCTGTGTTGAACAATCCTCGGTTTTGTTGAGTCTCAGGGCACTCCGAAGAAAGAAAAGTTACTGTATTTGACAAGCTCTGCACAGTCACTCCAGTGTGACCCCCTATTCGCGGAATGATGGTCGTTCGCCCGGTAGTCCGACCTTCTCCTCTCCTTGTTCTAGAGAGAGTGTTAGCGTAAGATATAGCTGGTAAGGAAAAGGCTGAGTCGTTCGGGGAGCAAGTTCGCTTTCTCCGAAGCGCACAAATTCGTAATGTTTCGACCTTACTCTCGGGGGAAGGAGGAATATGTACCATGGTTACAAGAACACCAGGTCGCAAGCCCAATTACTTCTTCGTAGCTTTCGGGGAAAAATATGCTAGTCAGAATCCAGTACAGGGTCCGGTTTATCCGCACCTGAAGGGGTTTGTAAAAAAGTCAGGAATAGAGGCGGGCGATGTAATGATTTTGTATTGTTGTGGTGGCTATCCTGGGCATTATCAGGAAGCTCCAGGCGTGGGGGTAGTGACTGAACTCACAGATAATGAGGATGATGTACGGTTGAGCAACATCCATTACCAATACTTCCCGCTTTACTGCCCGGTGGACTGGGACACTATCAAGACCAGCATACAAGAGTTGGCAGGCAAGAAGAAGAATTTTAGCCTAGCTGGCAATTTGTTACGCAAGATAAGCAACAATTCTTTTAGAGCAGCGATTGCCGGCCAACAGATTGATTGGCCTTAAACATCGCCTATCAAAGAAAAGGAAATGCCTGGTTTGTATTCTGGTGCCCGCAAAAATGCGGTGAGCCGGGCATTTTGAATAGTATTTTGGGGTTCCCTAACATTGCACAAATACTCATATTGTTGCCCCAGCCTCAGATGTACTAATAAATAGAGTCTTTCAGTCATCTTCCAGATTCCTATTCACGTTCGGCTTCGGTATTTAATCAATTTTGCTAGATTATAATTGCAATCTGCATCTTCTTGACGTTAAGTATAAACGTGGTTGATTTCATGTTTTTCGCCTTATTTTATAGCTTCCCAATCTTCATTGGGCTGGAAGCAATGCGGTGTTGTCAATAGTCCTTTGCGTGTTATCTCTAATCTCGTTCCACATTGAGGACACCAGAGCAACGTAGCACTTTTGCGACGAAGCTTTTTATTAAGACATACAGGGCATCGTTTTACATGACCTTGACCCATATAAACCTCGCTTGTTGTAACAAATTTAACCCATTATAATCCAAGTGATGTTATAGTCACTTGCCTATACACTTGGCGAACCACAGTATTTACAGTCCATTTATGGTCACCTTCCATTCGCCCTTTAAATCATTCAACATTGTGGTCAATGTCTTTTCGGTTTCAGTTTCTATACCCTCTATGGCAACTCTTATCTCGGCGGGGACTAATTTCTTAAGGCTTGGTTCTGTGCTTAATATGCCTCTCAGAAGTATGGAGCTATTCAGTCCGTAGGTTAACGAGCAAACTCTATCTATATTCTTTTGAATAGTAGCACCCTTCCTTTTCCTTACTTTTAGCTTTATCCTCTTTTGTGCTAAATCCGTTCGGGCTGCTTTATATAGCTCATTTTCCTCAAGTTCCACTTTCAACCCATATTGATTGCTATCCAAAATATCCCCGAATTTTTTGAAAAATTCTATAAGGGCATCTGCACTACGCTCGCTTAGTGTTCTTTGAATTAAAGATATAGCGAATTCAAGTATGTCTTTACCGAATAATGCGATGAAGTCATCATATATCTGCATCGCCACCTCTTTAGGGCATACTTGTTGAGTCTTCTTGATAGCCATTTCTCTCTGGTATGTATTCATGTTAACCAAGTCCGTTTTTATATCATCTAAAAGCTTAGCTTGCTGCAACCGCCAGTAGACAAGAACAGCAAGTATCGCTCCTATTAAAGGCAATAGCCATATCCAAAAACCTAGATTTAGGGGAGACACAGACACCCCCGTAATTTTTTGGTATAAATCCCAATAGGTGTCAATGATGCTTGGGAGTGTGATCAAGAAGAACGTGATAATTGCAAATGTAAGTGGATGGTGTTTAAAGATGTCCATACTCCAATTTTATCACCTAGCGTTGTAATCAACCACGAGTATACTGAACCCGTGGGGCTGTCATCTTGACATCGGACACGATTGGTGAAATAGTATGAAACAGGTCGGGCAGACGATAATTTCACTGAGACTTTGACCAGGAGGAAAAATTGACTGACTACGATAGCATGATTAAACATCTCAAAAATACCGAGTCAGAGGTTATCGCCAAGGAACTCGCAGGAGGAGAGATGATGTTGGGTAGGATGGTGCCCCGCTTTGAAAAAAACTGCATACCCAAGTTTCAGGACCTGGCTTGGCAATACTCGAGGAAACTTGTCAGAATCACTTCTTTGACGGATTTTGACACATTCCACCGGGAGTTTATTGCTGTCTTTTGTCAACGAATCAGGAGTAAGGACAGTGAAGCTGCTTCATATGGCGAGGCTCAAAAACCAATTAATCTATTCCTGAAGTCTTACGTCGACAGATTTGCCATCCCTGGCGAAGTTGTAACACGAAGGTTGCGCCCATTTCTACACGTCCCGCTTGATAGCGTAATTATTGGGTACTTTAGGTCTAACTTCAGGAAGGATTATGACCGCCATATTGCACCAATACATCGGCAAATAAATCAACTTATGAAAGTACAGCATCCCGAGTTTTCGGGAAACATGCCTGACGGGCTCTTATCGCAACTGCAGTACCTTCAGGAAAACGAGTACCTCGCGTGGCAGAATTGGTTTAGAGAAATCCATCCAGAGAGGCCTGTATTGATCGATAATCTCTGGTTTTTTGAGAGACCTAAGGCCAAATCCTCTTGATCTGTTCAGGTGCATAACATTTGTCCAAAAGGTGCACTCGAAGTAACAAAAGCCTGATTTGTGTGCCCCATTAATCTAAATCGACCAGGTGGAAGCCACAAAAAGCTTGATACTATTGACACCGATTGAAGCTGCTGTTACCCTTGTATAAAAGCAATAGATTAAGCGAACTCTTGGTCTGTCCGTACAGCTTTTGGCGTCATTCAAGAATCGACTTATCCCTTATGGAGAACATCAACGTGGTGATTTCAAGGAAAGGAGGAATAAATAATGGCTAAAACAATTAATCTGGACTTCAGTGGCTACTGGCGTGAAGTAAACAAAGGAGGGATTCCCGCAAAGTCTGGTGTATACCTTGTTTACGTATGTAGATACAATGAGCCGGAAAAAACAGTAACCTTGGACAAGTTGATCTATATTGGAGAAGCAGAAGACGTTCTCGATCGGATCACAAATCACGAGAAATGGCCTGAGTGGCGTCGGCATGTACCTAAAGGCTCGGAGATCTGTTTCTCATTTGCGGGTGTAACTAACCCAGACCGTGAACGTGCGGAAGCTGCACTCATTTACTACCACAAGCCGCCGTGCAATGATGAATACATCGATGCTTTCCCATTTGAAGATACGACAATTGAGTCCACTGGCCGATGTACCCTGCTTTCTTCACCTATAACTGTTCGTAAGACATCGTGAATACTAGGCAATAGATTGACGGTGCACTCACTAAAGCGAAGTCAATTGCCGACCAAAAATCTTAGATGCCACGAATGTCTTACACGCGGCACGTTTAGTGTTACACATTAACTTGAAATGTTACCTAAGCACGCGAGCCACCATTCGGTTGAATTCGAATTAGCCGAGCGATATAGATTAACTTTCCTTTCGACTGCTGAAGTCTCTGAATGATGTTATCGAGAGTTCCAACTCGTTTTCCTTGTAAAGCTTCCATTTTCAACTCATCGATGGCAGCAATTAGGCTCTCCAATGTAACCCATGTTCCTTCCGCCGGAATAGCGTTGTAGGGTGCCATCATTAATCTCTTGTCCAATGACACTGCCCATCTTGTTTCTCCGAATACTTGCGTCATACCATTGAAACCTGACAGCCCTGCACCCAAAGCAGCATACTTGTCCCTAGTTATCAACCCCCCAAGAATTGAGTTCGCCGCAGTCACTGCCAGGCTGGCTCCTATTTTCTTCTTATCTCTCGTAAGCAGGGTGAATCCTCTTTGACGTGCTACAGCCTCCCTTCGTTTTTCCAGAGAATGTTTCAGAAACTCCATCTTCAAGGACTCGGCTTCAAGGCATAGGATTTCAATGCCTCTGCCGACACTCTGGCACGCGCTTTCAATATAGGCCAGCTCATTTCTCAGGTCTGCAACAGCCTTTGCCCACCTATTATCTGACATCAATTTCTCCCAAGACTGTGTTGCACTTCCTCGATGAAGTTGCCCAAAGTCTTTCCAGATTCCTCACCTTTTTTTACTACTTGCCTCATCTCACCTATGGCCTCACCTGCCCTTAGAGCATCGGCCAACAAAGCACTGAGTTGGTCCTTAATATCGGCCACCTGTTGCTGTATCAGTGAAGCACCATCTTCTCCTGCGGCTCTTACTTTTTCCGATGTGGAGGAAATAATGCCGAGGATTTCACCTTCCAGAAGCCCCTTCTTCTTATCCAACTCAGCAATTTCGCCTGCCAAGACAGATTCCTTTTTGACCAGCCGGTTTACTTGTTCTACTTCCACCTTTCGCTGATTTTCAAGGCCGCATACCTCTTGAAAGAGGCCCAAGGCAGAAACGAACCTCTTCTTGAGCTCTTTACCGCTAATCCCTTCGTTCTTACTGGTCCTTTCGACGAAGTCTGTGATACGGAGAAGGTCTTCATCAGACAAGCCAATGTCGTTGACCCGTTTTAGCGACTCTTCTCGACCACCGATCTCCGACGAGAGTTTGGTCCTTCTGCCCTGAAGCTCCTTTATTTCCCTGTTCAATCGCGATCCTTCCTCCTCCCTTTCCTTGGTCATTGACTTGAGTTCCGTTAGCTTTGCGGTCTGTATCTCAACAGCGTTCTCGAGCTTGTCCTTGGCTCTCTCCAGCGATCCAAGTTCTGAACGCAGTGACCCCGCCGTTTCAATGAGCTCCTTCTTATTCCTGGTGAGAGAGTTCACATCCGCCTTAAGCTCATCCACTCCCTCTTTCAGCCTCACGTACTCCGCGGCCAGCGCGGCAAAAGGTTTCCCCTCACTTTTTTCTAGCTCATCAAATCTTAATGCCGCTTCAATGAAATCTTTGGCTGGGAAGTCGACGGGAAGGAGTCTCTTGGTCAGTTCCGCCCACTTGTTCATCAATTCCGGTGTTACTTCCAGGGCCCGGAGCCTGTCAAATGATAAGATTCCCAGCAGCGCCTGAGATGGTTCCAAGTTTTTCTTTTTGAGCTCAAGGGACAGGCGACGAAGGTCGTCCACCTGGTCAAATGAGCTACCAGGGATGGTAAGTTTACCACATTCCAGTTCCTTCACGATGTTCACGACGCTGCCGTGCGACACCCCCGACCGATTCTCTATATCACTGTATAGATTACCTAAAATATAGTACTGCGCGACTTCTAGCTTCTTTGCTCTTGTTATTTCCTTCATTTTTTACCTCTTTTTTGCTGAAAATTTCCATCATCTGACCATTTGACGGACTAATTGACCGACCACTTGACCGTGCTTTTGACTTCTTGACCTGAATCGTGATAATTTGACCTCTAAGCAACTCTTAGCTGTGATTGTTAAATAGTAAGGGGGAAGGCAAAGCTAAAAGTTCTGTCTATTGTTACCCCGGCTCCACCATAATGGTATTATACTGCCACCGTTTAGATACGAATAATGTCCCTCTTCCTACCCTTTGATTATCTTTTAGTTTCATTAGTCGGCACTTGAATTACCTTATCCTCTGAATCCTCTGAAGTGTATCCTCTTCTTCGTTTGCGTTTCTATCTCGACAGTGAGTATAATCTTGCTGAAGGACCTGCAAAGCTCTGGCATAATTACCGACAATGGGTAGCAGGTAGTCACAACAAGTCAGGCCATTACTGGACATGCATATACAGGAGGTCAACACAATGCGTGGACTGAATCTACAAGAAGTGGACAAATTGGAAGTTACGGTCTTGATAGACAATTACACAGACGTGCTCTTACTTCAGAGCACAGACATGGTCAAACGGTCAATGACACTTCCTCCGAATTTTCCATTAGCAGAACATGGATTCTCGTGTCTTCTCAAAGTTTACAAAGGGGCCGAAGAACATGTGGCACTACTGGACGCGGGCGTGTCATCGGCTTGTTTTTTCCATAATGCGCGCGTTCTGAATGTGGACTTGAGCAAAGTTGAAGCGGTGGTTCTCAGCCACGGTCATCCCGACCATTTTGGAGCTCTACCAGATTTTCTAAACAAGGCTGCAAAGGAAATACCTGTTGTCCTTCATCCAGATGCTTTTCTTCAGCGGTGTCTAAATAACCCCATTACCGGACGACGGGTGGAATTCCCCCGCTTGGATGAAGCAGCCTTAGAAGAAACGGGGGCCGTGCTTCATAAAATTAAAGAGGCTTCTACTTTGTTCTCAGACCTCATCCTGATTTCAGGGGAAGTGCGGCGAGTAACGGATTTTGAGAAAGGTTTTCCCTGGGCCGAAGCGAAAATTGATGACAAATGGGTTGTGGACCCCTTTCATGATGACCAGGGGGTGGCAGTCAAGGTGAAAGGCAGGGGACTAGTGGTTATCAGCGGATGTTCCCATGCTGGCATCATTAATACGGTCAAGCATCTCCAGGCGGCTGCACAAACGAGCAAGGTTCACGCAGTTCTGGGCGGGTTTCACCTCACGGGGCCGATTTTTGAGCCAATCATCGGTCCGACAATTGAGGAGATGAAGAAGATAGGCCCAGATTTTATAATGCCTATGCGCTGCACCGGCTGGCAGGCCATCAATCAATTCGCCAAGGAGATGCCTAAGCAGTTCATCCTTACAACCGTGGGGACAACATACGTTTTCCAATAATACTAATAGCAATCCAAACGTAATTGCTTTGGTAATTGATATCTCAGGTTCCCGTAAACCACTACTCAGGTGCTTTCTGGTAAGTGACCAGCAACTGTTGCAGCGCCGGAATCAGTCCTTGCTTCTCGAATAGAAGTTTGGGTACTGTCTCCTTAGGCCCACCATTCAAGGCAAAAGGCAAAACCTTCCCGAAGGCCTTCGCTCGAGCTTTCTAACTTCTTCGCGGAACAGCGATTTAAGTGAGCCTACACTTTCTATAGCGCGAAGAATCAATCATCAATGCACCGTGGTATAATGGTAAAGCAGTTACATGACGCATGCTCAAATGGTCTAAAGTATTGCCATGAGAGTTTTAAAGCCTCTATCCGAACTTATCTCTCTGAAAGGTAGAAAAGCCTTAATAACTGGTTCCGCCCTTGGTATTGGTAAGGCAATGGCCTATAGATTTGCAGAAGCAGGTGCGGATTTAGAACTTGTAGACATGAACGAACGGGGGCTAAGGACTGTAGCCAAAGAGCTTTCAAAATTTGAAGTGGAAATCAACATTCATAAGGTAGACCTTTCCTCAAAAGAGGAGATAGATGCTTTGTGGGAGAGGTTAAAAGGGGAGGAGCCTGACATACTGGTAAACAATGCTGGGACATACCCCTTTAAGGATTTCTTGGAAGTAGACGATGCTTTTTTTAGCAAGGTGATGGACATTAATTTGAAATCAACTCTCTTGATGTGTCAGCATATGATAAAGAGACGATTAAAGAAAGGCGGAGTCATCATCAACATTGGCTCTATCGAGGCAATCATGCCTTTCGTAGAAGGGATAGTTCCTTATAGCATAAGCAAGGCGGGAGTCATCGCTCTGACCAGATCTCTGGCGAAGGAATATGGCAAATACGGTTTCAAAATAAATGCAATCATACCTGGCGGAATAATAACTCCGGGAACAAAGGCTGTGGCCAAGGAAATCACCCAGCTCCGGCTGAGTCTGCTTAGAACTGGCGTATTGTTTAGCACCAGGCTGCCTCTCAAAAGGGGCGGGCAGCCGGACGAAGTGGCCCGTATTGCTGTGGTCCTGGCCAGTGATTTGTCCAGTTATGTTCACGGAGCGCTGATACCTGTTGACGGAGGATTCCTATCGGCATAGTGTGGGCGGAAATCGAGGTCGTCTAGCAATCTGGATCGTTATCGTGGGCTGTTTTCTCCCTTTGTCGTTGCGAGGAGCGAGATTCCTCACCTACTGTTCGGAACAGGCTCCGCAATCTCTGTTAGGCTATTTGAGAGCGGAGATTGCCATGCCCCGACAAGTCAGGGCTCGCAATGACCGAAAGCGAGGGACGCAGAGTGACACTCCCTTCCTTGTCATTGGGTAGTTGTTAAGCGCCTCATATTTTGCCAAAATGGCGCTGGCGGCGTTTATATTCAGAAAGCGCTTCTTCAACGTCTTTAAGCCCAAAATCAGGCCATAACACTGGAGTGAAGTAAAGTTCACTATAGGCAGCCTGCCAAAGCAGAAAGTTGCTCAGGCGGCTCTCACCGCCAGTGCGTATGACCAGATCAGGGTCGGGGATGTCAGGGAGATATAGATACCGGGCAAACACAGACTCATCTATGTTGTCACCAGGAATACCAGCGCTGGCGATACGTCTGGCTGCCTGGACAATTTCATCACGTCCACCATAATCGAAGGCGAGGCAAAGTGTAAGCCCGGTATTATTTTTGGTGAGTTCAACTGCTGCCTGCATCTTTTCCCTTAGTTTCTGAGATAACCTATCCAGTCTGCCCAGGTGTACCAGTTGGATATTTTCTTGATGAAAAGCCTGAGTTTCCTGGTCAATCTTCTTTGCCAAGAGACTGAGTAAGCCTGCGACCTCTATCCTAGGCCGATTCCAGTTCTCGGTGGAGAACATATAAATGGTCAGGTATCTTACTCCGTAGTCGGCAAAAATCTTTACCACCGGGCGAATATTCTTACCGCCAGCATTGTGTCCGGCAAGCCTGGGTAAGCCACGTTCCTTTGCCCATCTGCCATTGCCATCCATGACAATGGTTACGTGCTGGGGAAGATAATTTGTTTGAATCATGAACTGACTTCACGAGAAAAGAGATGTTTGATTTTTAGTAAGGGATAGGCGGAGCTATGTCTCAGGCCAGCCAAAATTAACCTGCTGTGCCAATCGAAGGAGAATTTGCCTGAGGTGAGCAAAGCCTCAGCCATGCCATCAGAATCAAACATGTTGAATATTCCCTCGATTTGTCGGTCGCTTAGTTTGGCATAAGCCCATCTAGCCCAGTAGCCACGGGAGAGTTCCTTGCCCATTTTTGCCTTCCACCGCTTTTGATAGCGCAAAAGCTGGCCAGCGGTTAAATTATCACTGCTGAGAGCCCCATCAAGCACCTCGGCAGCTATCCGGGCACCAAGATGCCCGAAGTATATTCCTCCGCCGGTAGTTGGCTTTACCTGCCCAGCAGCATCCCCAATAACCAATACCCTGTCTCCGTAGCTGCGAGCTAAAGTTCCTACGGGGACAGCCTTTTGCTCGATTTCCGCCTCCCGACTTGTTATTCTACCCTGGCCAATAAGATTGTTGAGGAATTTTTGCAGATGTAGCTTGGCTTGAGATGTTGCTAAAAGACCAACATATGCTTTATTTATTGAAGTGGGCACAAGCCAGGCAAACGCTCCCGGTGCTATTTTCTGACCAAAGTATACCTCGAATCCATCCACGTTTTTCGCTTCAACTTCGGCCTGAGCACCGACGAGGAAACTCTTGATTATGCCCAGACCTAGCTTCCGGGACAGCTTGGGTCTGAATCCGTTAGCCAGGACCATAGCTTTAGCACTGAATATCTCCCTGGCTCCGGAGCACAAAGTTTCAGCCTGTATGCTATCCTTCCCAGA
>Ga0307433_1000586_pt1 | contig 26583 bp, 17 predicted proteins | sample SalMarWE160210MG_FD_202166 | JGI IMG/M metagenome (GOLD analysis project Ga0307433, IMG submission 202166) | Salt marsh sediment microbial communities from the Plum Island Ecosystem LTER, Massachusetts, United States - WE1603-210 | ecosystem: Environmental > Aquatic > Marine > Intertidal zone >... | reverse complement strand
TTGGCCCCCGCATTGAAAAGACCCCGTGTTCCACCTCATCCATATAGGGCTTTTCTTGTAATGAGGATTCTCTGGATAAATGAAAGTGATAGATCAATATAATATGTGAAAAGCCCTCAATATCCTTTAACCCTTCGGCAAATTCTGGAAGGACCTCGACTCTTCCGTCAATATCCTTAGCACCCTCAGGTTGAATGGGCGTTCCCTTAGGATCTTTGAATGGGGAATGAATGATTCCGATTTGCCTGCAGGTAATCTCACTCATAATAGTATCTCCAGCGGCTCACGGGCCACAAATTCAACACAGGTGTGTGCAAGTTCCGCAAACTTCTTATGTAACAGCATCAAATCTACATCGCCGGCAATGACTTCCTGATTTTTAACCGCAATTCATCGCTCGGAATACTCGTAAAGCAGAACTTCGGCATGATCCCTGATTCATTTGTGGTCTTCTGCATATGCCTTAATCTCTTTGCTCCATTCATCGCTCATTAGTAAACCTCCCTGCAAATGCTGATTAACAATAGAAGGGCAGATTTTGCTCAATGTTCCCGGCATATAAGCAACACCCAACCGAAGGGAAGGAATTGAGCGAAACGTCGTGTATGCCGTTTTTATTTGAAGTGCTCGTCAAACTCGATCAGAATGCGTCTAATCTGCTCCGACGAGACGTCCGCCTGGTCCAACTTGGAATAGATTGTCACAAGGATTATCTTTGTCGGTTCCTTGAGGTGATAGATCAGGCGATAGCCAGAACGTTTGCCTTTTCGAATATCGCTGTTCCGCACTCGTACCTTGAATATGCTGTAATACGTTCTAGGCACCTGCTTGCCGATGACCTCACCGGACTGAAGCTGATCAATCACCGGCTGAACGTCAAGACGAATGTGTTTGTACTTCTTGGCCAGTGTCCGCAGGTTACGCTTGAATTCAGGTGTATACTCGAGTTGCACCGGTCCAGCTTGCTCACTCGGCATCAATGCCCTCCCAAAGTTCAGAGACCGGCTTTGTCTCGCCTGCCAGAGCTTCTTTCCAACCCTCCCGAAAGCTAGCCTCGGCAGGCTTTAGGGTAACACCCTCACGAAACAGGCGTACGATCTGCAGCAGGATGGGGAGATATTCTTCGGGTGTTTCCTTGATTTCGCGGGCAAGTTGTTCCGCGTAAGCCGAAACCTGTTTTGCCATAGTTACACCTCCTTTGCTCCAAAGAGTGTTTCTTCTAACGTTCAAGGCCGAATGTATCTGCTATTTTATCAATCTGACCAGACATTTCGGGATGGTCAAGCTCGATATGCTCCAGACGCTCATCCGTCAATAGGCTCTTTTATATATATCATCAATTTTTTCCTGTAGCTCAATAGTCAGCCGGATTGCCTTTGCCATCTTCATGTAATGGTTGATCTCATCAAGGGAGAGTTTCCGTTTTTTTCTGTCTTTCAGATACTTCTCCATCACCTGGTAGGCCCCGATTCGATATTCCCAAACCTCTTTTGAAACACCCTCGAAATATTGTTCCTTGTTGATGAACACTCTTTTGTTTCCATCATCATAGGAAACCTTTTCTACCCCATTGGAGCCGCCTTCCGGAAAGCCAACCTCTGTTTCATTAAGAACAGGAGCCCTAAGTAGGTGAAGATCAACAAGTTCTTTCCCGATATTACTCAACTCTATAAAAACCTCATAATCTGAAGGCAGCGGGACCCTCGGAAAATCTATTTTCAGGAATTCATTATATCGCTTTCGGTAGTTAGGGGAATAAAGAACTGCATAGATATAGTAAAAGATCTCTTCTTGAGTTGGCACTGGTTTTAGCGAATCTTTTATAGCTTGTAAAAATTCATCACTAAAATTTGGCATACATTCTGCTCTATATGCTTCATTATCAAACAGAGGCGCTTCTGGTTCTTCTATGTGAAGCCAAAGAGGAAATACATAAGGGTTACCCCTATTGCTTAGAAACATTCTCCTATCTGAAACGAGATTTGTGATGAAAGCATGGGAAAATCCATGCTCTATAACAACTTCACGCATACATAAGAGAGCCAAATTATTTGTTTTTAAGAAATGCTTCATGATTTCAGAATGGGACCTTCTCAGAAAGTCACAATAATATGTGAACCTCGTATCGAAAGGCCGATAAGCATAGGGGATGATATTTTCGTTAGAAAATCTTTCACCTTTCTTAAAAATCTCCTTTCTTCGTTCCTCTATCTTCCAACCACTCGTTGGCTTCAAATCGTGATAAAGTATTAAATCATCCAAAGTGATTTTAGGATTAAAAGTATCCATGAATACCTTAATTTTTTCTTGGGGACTGAAACCAACCAATCTCTCATCTTTACCCGTTTCCACACCACTCGACCACTCCCTAAAAATATCCGTCACCTTCCAAAATTTTTCATACTCCGCCTGTAGGGAAAAATCCTTGGGAACAAAGAAGTAGTAAGGGGCAGCAGGGTTAAGTTCCAGCCACTCAGTTGTCTGTGCATCGTTTCCGAAAAGATATTCATATTTCTTTTCTCTTAATCCCCATAGGTCGGCATAAAAGAGCTTTTTCTCCTCTGGCGGATTTTCCAATTTCTCATACAAGGCAATGGCAACTCCCTGCTGGATATCAAAAACGTTTTCATCCTTTCCGCCTTCCGGCGTCTTCTCTCCAATCCTTGAAGAGCCGTGGAGATTCAGGATGTATATCTCATCAAAGGTATCCAGGAGCTTTCGCCTCATTCCCCGGTGGATGATGCCCGAAAGGTAGGAGTTATTGGTAATGAAGCCCAGGATTCCTTTCCCTGCCTGCGCTATCTTCCAGTGAGCGAACCGGATGAACTTTATATAGTCATCCGAGAGGGGCTGGATATTCCGCTCCTTCCGCACATCCTCTTTGTAGGCATCCATCAGGTTTTCAATGAAATCCGACTTATTCTCCGAACTCACGGAATAGGGAGGATTGCCGAGAACAACCAGAATCTGCACCTTTTCCTTTATGCGCTTTGCCTCCTGGCCTTCCTTGGCAAGGTCGATGAGAAAGCTCACCTGCCTCGGCTCTTTCATCTCAAGGGTGTTGGTCAAATAAAACTGAAACCGCTCACCTGATCCGAGCCGATACCCCATTTCTTCCAGAACCATGGAGACCTTGAAGTGACCGACCGTATAGGGAGCAACAAGGATCTCAAAGGCATGGAAATGAGGAAGGATGTGTTCTTCCACGTAAGAGGCGATCAGCCCCTGCTTGTTTCTTTTCCCCAACTCATTCTGAACCTGTTTTATCGCCTGCACTACAAAGGTCAGGGTTCCCGCGGCCGGGTCAAGGAGCGTCACATCCCTTGTGGCAAGCCCTTCACTCTTTCCGAATTTATCCTTCAAAAGTTCATGGATCGACCTCACGATATAGGAGACCACGGGCAATGCGGTGTAGTACACTCCCAGCCGCTCTCTTTCTTTGGGATTATAATGGGCAAGGAAGGTCTCGTAAAAGTGGATGACCGGGTCTTCATCCCACCGGATGGTCTTGAACTCCTGAAGGATCAAAGGAATATCAGCCTTCTCAAGAACCTGGCTTATGTCATCCACAATCCAGGATAGGGATTCGGGAAAATGAGGCCCCATCATGGAATAGAATATCTCCTTGAGCAAGGGCAGGCTTTGGGGAATGAACTTCCAGGCGGTTTCCCTCTTAAATTCATCCGGAGCCTTCATTCTCGCTGCAAAAAGACCATACGTAATGGTTTGGGCATAGAGATCGGCGAACCTTTCCCTTGTCAAAGTTTCAATCAGTTCTTCTTGGAAGGCCTTGAATAATCTGGTTACCTCTTCGTTTTCTTTCAAAAGCTCCTCTCGCAAGAGGTGCTCGAGGAAGCGGGTTCGTTTTGCAAGCTCAATGGAAAGCTTCGATGAGTTCTGGATCGCAGGGATGGAAAATGAGAAAAATGTCTCTAAAAGATCATGGAATAATTCCAGGTTCTCGGGCACAGGAGGCAATCTCAGGCTCTGCAAAATATACCGGCGGCCTACTTCTGCCCCATCTATGAAATTGCCGGCTCTGTAAAGCCTGAATTCCAAAAAATTGGTAAAAATCAGATTGGGAAGGGAGTCCCTATATCTTTTGAGCTGCTCGGAATCCTCAAGTTCTCTGAGGTCGGCATCCGGCGGTTTTGCCTCAATGTATCCAACGATCTCGCCATTGTTGCCGATCCGAAAATCGGGGATACCCGCCTCCGTTCTTTTAGGAAGTACGAGGACGCCTGTCTGCGTGCTGCGCACAGGCAGGTTTGCGCCTGTGTGAGTTGGAAGAATTCGGGAACATCCTTCAATGAGCTTCTTAAGCGCGGGGTAGAAGCTTTCTTCTCTAAAATCGCCGGCGGTGTAAATTTGGTGGATCTCTTGAAAGTAAGCACCGATGGCTTTCTCTAATTTCCCTCTCTCAACCTTGCTCATCCTGTACCCTTGCTTAAATGGCAATTTCGGCCTTTAAGTTATCAGCTGGACAGTCCAAAGTTCTTCTAACTTATTAAAATAATTAGGGCTAAAATTTAGTTGCCGTCATTCCGGCGAAAGCCGGAATCCACCGTTTTATCAGGATGATATGGTGTCTGGATGCCGGATCAAGTCCGGCATGACGAAAGAACTTTAGACTCTCAAGTTATCAGTATTTCAAGAGAAAAGCAAACGATCCGATTTAGAGGTTCAGGATCCTTTCTTTTCGGTTTGCATTTTTGAGAAAGCATGGTTACAAAAGAGGCTGCAACCCTTCAATAGTTAAATGCGATGCGTAGAACCCAAAAAGCAACAACCTCACAAAGACAGCCCTCGGAGGAGGAAACCGTGAATAACAACCGGACCTCATCTTCCTTAGATCTCAACAGGCTGGAGTTTCATCGCCACGGCTTTGCCCTGGTTCCCGAGCCGAAAGATCCGAGGCCTGGGGTACCCTTCTTTCTCAAAGGAGACGAAAGAAATCCGGACCAGAGGTTCTGCTCCTGCTCCACCTCCAAGAAAAAGACATGCCCCCATATCTTAGCGCTCTCTGCTCTTTACAGGGCCATTCATAAAAAACTCAAAGGACGCACTGTGGATGATGATTTCAGATCGAGCCTCTGGTTCCGCCTGGCAAGGATCCTCTCGGAAGGCTGCAAGGAAACGGCTCACTCAATAAAGATACAGTTCGTCGGGCAAACAAGCAGGAGATTCCTGAGAGTACTCGGCTCGGACGGGAAGGAGATGCTCCGTTATCTCTCGCAGGGGCCTGATTCTTCTCGATTCCTGGAGCGTTTTGGCGGAGTCTCCGAGGAGGATACCGTTCCAAACCGATCGGCCCTATTGGATAAGCTCGCGCTCATGACCCTTTCCGGCAATGAGCGAGTCATGGCAAATGCAGGGTTCAAGACCCGCGGCAGAGTATTTGAAGAAAGTTTCTGGTTCCGTCTCGCCTATCATGGCTATCGGGAGTTTGAAGCCGGCCAGTTCAACCTTCAGCCGGCCATAGAGAAAAGATCCGGCGCCTTTACGGTCAGCTGTAGAGATTCTGACGGGGGGCCGGCCTTCCGCATGGTGATCTCCAAGGATAAGGTGAAAGAAGTCCTTCTCGCTTTCAAGGATTGGCTCCCCAACCAGCACGGCCTGACGATTCACCCTATTCCCCTTAAATCCCTGTTCAAGGTCTCCGTAAACACGGAACTGGATCTTGAGGTACGTCCCATCATTCAGCTCCTCCAGGAAAACGGCGAGGAGCGGTTCTTTGAGAGAGAAGATCTCGAGAAATTTCAGTACGGAAATCTCGTGTACCTGAAGGAGTTCGAGCTCCTTGCCGAACTTGAGCCGCCTGGCACGATGCAACGGAGGTTTGTGTCTCCGCGCAGGATGGTCTTAAAGAAATCTCAGATCCCGAATTTTCTCCAGGAATTCGGCGAAGAGCTTCCACAAGGCCCACACATCGTGGATGCGTCGCTCAAAGCCCTCAAGATCTTCAAGGAATACGATCATGTGGAGATCACGCCTGAGGCACTCGATCGGGATTGGTGCTGGCTTTCCATGAGCTACGGATTTGGAAGTGCCTCCATTTCACTGCTGGAAATTCTCCGTGCCAAAGAACAGGGGCAGCGCTATCTTCCCACCACAGACGGATGGATTGATTGCGAATCCGCTGCCTTCGAACCAATTGGAACATTATCCGTTCCCCTTTCCTCGGAAGAGTTGGCAGCAAATGCCAACGGAATAAAGCTCTCCCGCTTTGATCTCCTTCGCCTGCACACGAGCAGCCAATGCCCCCTGAATGTCACGGGGAAAGGCGAGAAGGTGGAAATGCTAAAGAGAATCTTAGAATGGAGACCGTCACGCACGACATTCCCCTTGGAGGGAATGACGACTTCTTTGCGCTCATATCAAAAGATGGGCCTTGAGTGGCTTTACTTTCTGTTTGAAAATTCACTCGGGGGATTGCTTTGCGACGAGATGGGCCTCGGCAAGACCCATCAGGTCATGGCGCTCATGCTGGCTCTTCGGGAGCATGAGGAGGTGGAGGAACAGGAACCCTTTCTCGTGGTCTGCCCCACCACGGTACTGAGCCACTGGGAAGAGAAAATCCAAGAACACGCCCCTGGATTAAAGGCGACGGTCTTCTATGGTGGGCAGCGAAACCTCGCGGACAGCCTAAACCAGCAGGACGTGCTTCTCACCTCTTACGGCATCCTCAGAAACGATATCGGGCAACTTGAACACATCCCCTTCTCCCTTGCAGTGTTTGATGAGATTCAATACTTGAAAAACTCAAATACCAAGGCTTATGAAGCGGCCTATAGATTGAATTCAAAGGTGAAATTGGGCCTGACCGGAACGCCCATCGAAAACACGCTGTGGGAACTCAAGGCGCTCTTCGATCTTACGGTCCCCGGGTATCTGGGTACCGAAAAGGATTTCCAGGAACGCTATGTCCAACCCATAGAAATGGATTCATCCGGCTCCAGCCGTAAATCGCTGAACAGGCTTATATCTCCTTTCACCATGCGCCGGTTGAAAAAAACGGTCCTAGATGAGCTTCCGGATAAAATAGAGGATATCAGGACCTGCCGTCTCAGCGACGATCAGATCAAGCTTTATCGTGATGCCGTTGCAGCACGGGGACAAGGACTGGTCGATGTTCTCAAGAAAGATGGCGAGACTGTGCCGTATATGCACATCTTCGCCTTGCTCAACCTACTCAAACAGATATGCAACCACCCCGCACAGGTGAACGGCAGGGCAGATGATTACGAACAGCACCGCTCAGGAAAATGGGACCTCTTCGAAGAGATTATCTTCGAGTGTCTTGACAGCGATCAAAAGATCGTCATATACAGCCAATACCTTGAGATGATCCGGATCATACAGAAATTCTTACAAAAACTTGATGTTGGTTATGTCACCCTCACCGGTGCTAGTGTGAAGCGCGGTGAAATCATCTCCCGGTTTAACAAAGACCCTGATTGCAGGATCTATGTGGGAAGCCTGAAGGCCGGGGGCATGGGCATAGACCTGGTGGCCGCCTCGGTGGTAATTCATTATGATCGTTGGTGGAATGCTGCCAAGGAGGATCAGGCCACGGATAGGGTCCACCGAATCGGGCAAAAACGGGGAGTGCAAGTCTTTAAATTAGTTACACAAGGCACATTGGAGGAAAAGATATCCGCCATCATAGATAAAAAGCGAAGGTTAATGAACAGTATCGTACCAGAGGATGACCCCACTCTGCTGAAGGCATTTTCCAGGGAAGAGCTCATTGAAATGCTCGCTCCTCTCCCTTTTACCGACTCAGATACATAATATCGGTGTCAGAGAAAATATGGTTGTTTTAAGATCGGCACACCCTTGCAGACCTTGGTTTCCCTCTCTGTACATCCGCAATGAGATCTTTTCGAGATTGCAATGAGAAATAAATTCACAGATCGACATTTTTTTTATACAATATAAAAATGTTGTTTTTGAGCCTTTGTCTCTCATGAAAAAGGCATTTTGTGAAACATTATCGTATTCATGAGCTTCTCATCAATGGATGATTCCCAGGAAAAGATTTATTACCCCTATGTGCTTGATTATAAGCCGGGATTCTTCTTGAGCTGGTTGTTGTACCAGCTTTTCAAAAAGGTACATCTTAATGACGACGCGAAAGAAGGCCTGAGAGAATTGAACAAAAAGGGCACGGTCGTCTATGCGATCAAATACAGGGGGAAGTTAGATTACCTGCTCTATCACTACAACTTTCGGAGAAATCGACTCCCCTATCCCCAGATAGCCTTTGATTTCAACGTTTCGATGCTGCTTCCCCTTACCTCGCTCTGGAAGGTCATCGCCTCGATGGCCTCGTATTTTGTTAAGCACAGACGCCTTCCGAGTCCCTATGAATCAGGATTCTACAAAAATGCTATTCTTGGGGGCACCACCTCGCTCATCTTCCTCGTTGACCCAAAGGGATTCACAAAACAATTCGTCCATGCAGAAAAGGACCACTTGCACCTTCTCCTAGAGACACAAAGAGGCATGGATCGGTCTATCTATATCGTTCCGCAACTCATCCTCTATAAAAAGACCCCGGAAAGGGATTATACAAGCCTGGCAAACGTGTTTTTCGGGTACAAGGACAATCCGGGCATCGTGAGAAAGATTGTTCTGTTCCTCAGGCACTACCCCCGGGCCTTTATCGATTTCGGCCAGCCCTTGGATGTAAAGGCCTACCTGGAAGCACAGCCATCCACGAGGTCCTTGCCCGATATTGCATCTGAAATCAGGGACAAGCTCATAGAAAGCATTGACATGCAGAAAAGGATCATTCTGGGCCCGATCATGAAATCCAGACAGCAGCACAAGGAACTGGTCCTCACGGATGAACGGGTCAGCCAGAGAATCGAACTCATGGCCTCTGGAGATGAGAAAAAGCGGAAGCAACTGAGAAAAAAGGCCGAAAAATTCTTTGAGGAGATTGCCGCTGACTATAACATGACCTATATCCAGTCCTTTATTAACGCCTTGAGCTGGTTCTGGAAAAAGATCTACGAAGGAGTGGATATTAATATGGATGGACTTGCAGAAGTCAGGGAATCGGCTCGAAAGGGGACATTGATCTATGTTCCTTCCCATAAGAGTCACATCGATTACCTGATCCTCAACTATGTGCTTCTCGGCTACCACATGCACGTCCCCAGGATCGCTGCCGGAGCTAATCTGGCCTTTTGGCCTATGGGCCATATATTCAGAAACTGCGGGGCCTTCTTCATCCGCCGTTCCTTCAAGGGAGAAAAGCTTTATTCAGATGTATTTAACAGATACATCAAGGCCCTGCTCGAGGAAGGACACCCTATTGAGTTCTTTATTGAGGGCGGCCGCAGCAGGAACGGCAAGGTAACCACCCCGAAGACAGGCTTCCTCTCAATCCTTCTTCATGCCTATCGTGGGGGATCTTGCGATGATCTGATATTTGTCCCTGTCTCCATAGTCTATGATAGGATCATGGAGGAAAAATCCTATCTGAGGGAGATAGAAGGTGCGCGCAAGGAGAAGGAAAGCTTCTGGCAGATCTTACGAGCCAGACGATTTCTGAAGAGAAAATATGGCAAGATCTATCTTCGATTTGCTCATCCCCTCTCATTAAAGGACTATTTGGCCCAAAAGGATCCATCAGTGAAAAACATCCACTCCAGCCTGGCTCTTCATATCGTCAATTCGATAAATTCGGTCACCCCTGTAACGCCCCTTTCCCTGGTTGCCACAGCTATTCTGGCCAATCACCGCAGGGGATTTTATCTCTCGGAGCTTACCGAAACAGTGGAAATCCTTCTGAGATTCCTTAAGGCCTACGGCTTTCCCTTGGCAGTCACCTTCGGCGATCAAACCAATCTTGTAAATGAAACCCTATCTATCTTGATCAGCTTAAAGATAGTCGATTTTCTAGGAGATGAACAGGGGGAGGAGGAGACTTTTTATTACGTAGATGAAGAGAGGAAGATGGAGATCGAATATTATAAGAACAACATTATCCATTTCTTCAATCCTCATTCCCTTGTGGCCATATCCCTGCTCGCCGGCACTGAGGAAGTCAAGGACCATGAACAAATAGTCTCTGACTACGCCTTTTTAAAAAACCTCTTCAAAAACGAGCTCGTCTTTGATGAGAAGCAAGATCTCCAAGAAAGTGTCAATGCGGCTATTCACTATTTCCTGTACTCAAACTTCCTGACAAGATCTCACGAATCCGACGGCGGATACACAATCACCAAACTTGGTTTTGATAAGCTGCCCATCTGGGCGGCCCTTGTAAAAACCTTGCTTGAATCCTACTGGATTGCCGTGATATCGGTAAGCCAACAAAAAAATGTGGGGATGAAAACTGAGGAGGATCTCCTAAAGAAGATGGATTACCTCGGAAAGCGGTTTCATAAACTGGGTGTTATCGATCATATCGGCGCCCTCTCGCAGCTCACCTTCAGGAATGCCGTGACCTTTATCAATCAAGAAATACGGGATGTCCAGAAAAACGAGGAAGAGCATGGTCCGCTTGTCCTCGAGAGGCTTTCCCAGCTCGGCCAGAGAATATATGATCTATCCCATTACGGGGCCTAAGAAAACGGGATTTTGAATGCTCTCGCCGTTCGTAGCCCAATAATTAGCTTACCTTATATCACGTTGCAATCATGTCATTGCGAGGAGCGGAGCGACGTGGCAATCTATCATATTCAGATTGCTTCACATTCGTTCGCAAGGACATTCATAACTACTAGCAATTTTGATCCAAGTTGGTTTTAGACATCCATGATCTTCGTGTTCGCAAAATACTCGAACTTGTAATCGGTCATTTCCCAAACTTTTTTATGTGGAACAGGCATCAACCTCGCCGATAGCGGCTTATCCAACTTATTGGAGAGCGATGCGATATCCAAGAGCAGCGCATACAGTTTCTCCTCGCTGACATCACCCGGCAGCGGAATGGTATCCAATCCGGTCCCGCAAACCGATGAATAAAGCAGCAAATCAGTGAGATTAAAGGTTCCGTCGATGTTCCTCATGGCCAGGCCATAGTCCTCGAGAACGGGCAGCATCAAACCGCAGTACCCGCATTTCCTGACCTCTAAGTCCCTGATGGTGTCAGTGATTATCTTTGCGATCGCCAGTGTCCCGGCATCCCCAAATCTGCCCAATCCCAACTGCTCAAAGGCAAATGCAACGCTTTCATCCGGATTCACAGAGGGTGCAATTGAAACATCTATTCCCTCGTAGTGCATCCCCTGTTTCTCACTTATCTGGATTGCTATCTCCTCGATCCTCGTAAATTCCTCCATAAGGATCTCCTTGAGAATCCGGCCGGCCATTTCTATATCCCGCGCATGGGAAAATGCCTTGAACACCAGATCGCTGTTCTCTGTTCCGATCGCAAAGGAGTCTGGGCCCTGGTGATAGGCCGCCGGGAAAAAGGCCCCTCCAGGCCCACTGTTGAACAGCCCGGCAAACCTCAGATTGCTGAATCCGTCCGGGCTGATTGTTGATAATCCTTTGATAAGGGCCGCCGTTTGTCTGGCCGCCTCGTAGTCTGTTCTCCTCTTATCGGCTATGGGAACCGTACAGAAAAGCCTTGAGGTATTGCTTATCAAATCATAAACGAGGGGGATGAGCCCGGGGTTCTTGGTGGGACCAACATTGTAATAGTCAATAGCGTATGTGGCGGCGTAAGCTTCCAGCTCCTTCACCAAGGACACGATCTGCGCCTTGGAGGTATAGTATTCCTCCCACGGTTGGGTCGCCATCCGTACCGTTTGCACCACGTGCCCATTCTGCTCGAGTTCCTTCTTTGCGGAGTTCGCAAACCGGGCGATATGACGAACCCTTTCTTCGTCAAGGGGAAGCTCAAGGTGAAAGCCTGCTGTGATGGTTCTGATTTTCATGCTATCGTCTTGACCTCTATACATAGGTCAAATGCAATCATTGTCAAGCAGATTGTTCGTGATACCCTATCTTGCCTATAAGATTATGGCAGTGATGTAACAGGATCATAATCGATCTTGATTATTTGTAACTATTCAGGTAGATAGGCTGTAGGCTGAAGACTGTTAGAAAAAAATGGGAATACGGCGCACTTTGAAGCCATATTTGGTACGAGAAGCTGCTGTTTCTTCAACAAAGTGCATCAATAAGGCTCTTCTGACCCCTTTAAGCCTTTGTTTCGGCTTCGCTCACCATCCTGAGCAAAGTCGAAGGACAGTCTAAACAGCTTCGGGCTGACTGCGTGAGTAGTCACGATTATTTTAAAAAGACCATGTACAAAGGGAATACCTCAAGATCGATCAAGGAAACAAAAATTTTTATTATAACAGAGAGTGCAGATGAGGGTAAACAAGGCTGCGTTCCAAGCAGTTACTCCCCCTTCCCCTTAATCCCCTCCCGTGCGGGCAGGGAAATGGAACTTTTTACCAGGATATCAAGATTACCTGTAGAGAAGGACTCACCAGGCAAAAGGCACTCATGAAACTCACGCCCATCTTCGATCCCAAAGAAAAGGGAAGGGCCATGAAGGTCGCCGCGTTCATGTCAGGCTCGGGAACCAATGTAATCCGTTGTATCGAAAGGCAGCGGGAATTAGAAAAAGATCCCGGGGGTCCCCCTTTTCGGGTGGTCTTTCTATTCAGTGACCGCTCCGACGGGAAATCCGGTGGGGAACAGATTGCCCGATATGCAGGAATACCTTACATCAGCTACGATATTCGGAGATTCCACGAGCTCAAGGGATTGAAGAGAACCACCTCAACCCCTGAGGGCATGGCTGCCAGGAGGGAATATGACGCCACTGCCTCTCGCCTGGTTGAGGCCTTCGGTATAGATCTCATTGTGCTTGCGGGATACATGAGCTATCTGACATTAAACAGGTGTGTCAACGTGCATCCAGCAGATCTCTCCATACTCACCCCCGACGGAAAAAGGCGATATGTCGGCGATCATGCAGTGGAAGACGCGATAGCAAGTGGGGAAACATCCTTGCGTTCATCGACTATCTGGACGGATGAGGGTGTGGATACCGGACCCCTTCTCATGGTCTCGGATTCCCTACCCGTAGAATTGCCTTCACCGCTACCGGATCTCCTGGAAGACGGGCTCACCTTTCGAAAGGTGGTCGAGGAACACCAGAAGCGGCTCAAGGAGATAGGTGATTGGAACATTCTTCCCCTCACCATAGAGCTAATTGCCAGGGGGAGATTTTCCCTTGACAAAAACGGGAATGTGTACGTAGATGGACAACCATTCCCCCAAGGCTATCGACTGAGGCAGTAGTAAGCTGAAAAAAGCCTGAAGCTGGGTACTCAATGCCTCACAATGCAAATGGGATTATACTGCGTATTTCTGATCTCTCCCTTTCCTTCGGTGGATTGCAGGCCCTGAACCGGGTAGATCTCGATATACGTGACGGAGAAATACTTGCCGTTATCGGCCCTAATGGTGCTGGGAAGACCTGTCTTCTCAACTGCATCAATGGCTTCTATCATCCCTATGAGGGCTCCGTGCTTTACCGTGAGAAAGATCTCACCACCCTTAAGCCGCACAAAATCGCCACCCTGGGTATTGCCAGGACATTTCAAAACATCGAGCTGTACTCCGGCCTGAGCACTCTGGATAACCTGATGGCCGCACGGCACATCCATATGAAACGCGGCGCATTGCCGGGCTGCCTCTTCTTTGGCCCTGCGAGGCGAGAGGAGATAGCGCATCGCCGCCAGGTGGAGGAGATCATCGATCTGATGGAGATGGAGCCCATTCGGAAAAAGGTGGTCGGCTCGCTTCCCTATGGGCAGAGAAAGCGGGTGGATTTGGCCAGGGCCCTTTGTATGAATCCATCCGTGCTCCTCTTGGATGAACCCATGGCCGGCATGAATGTCGAGGAGAAAGAGGATATGGCCCGGTTTATCCTCGATATCTATGAGCTCAAAAGGATACCCATCGTGCTCGTCGAGCATGACATGGATGTGGTGATGGATATCTCCCACAGGGTAGCCGTGCTGGATTTCGGCTCTAAGATCGCCGAGGGACTACCCCAAGAGATAAGAGACGACGAGAAGGTGATAAAAGCCTACCTCGGAGAGGAGTAGCAAATACAGTAAAGTGCGCAGCGGAGCGTAAGCATATGCCTCTTGAGACATTGCCCCAGATCTTGCGGGAGAACCACAGAACCTACGGCAACAAGATAGTTGCCATGAGGGTCAAGGACCAGGGAATCTGGAAACAGTATACCTGGGAAGATTACTACACGAAGGTGAAACATTTCTGCCTTGGCCTGATAAGCCTGGGGCTTCAAAGGGGTGATAAGGTTTCGATATTAGGTGAGAACAAACCTGAATGGTTTTGGGCAGAGCTCGCCGTTCAATCAGCTGGGGGAGCTGCGGTCGGCATATTCACCGACTGCCTGCCCGCGGAAATCAAGTATTTCGTGCATCACTCGGACTCAACCTTTGTTGTCGCCCACGATCAAGAGCAGGTGGACAAGCTTCTGGAGATAAAGCAGGAGATCCCCAAGGTCAGAAAGGTAGTCTACTGGGATCCCAAAGGTCTCTGGAGTTACACCGATCCCGTGCTTATCTCATTCGATGAGGTCATAGGGCTCGGCAAGGAGTACGAAGGACAACACCCTTCCCTTTTCGATGAGCTCCTCGATCAGGGAAGGAACGACGATATCGGTGCCTATTGCTACACCTCTGGCACCACGGGACTCCCCAAGGGGGCTATGCTCAGTCAAAGGTGGCTGGTTGACTCCATCAGGGAGTGGGGTGAGCTCGATGGCTGGTTTGGAAAAAACTACGAATACCTCTCCTTTATACCACCGGCCTGGATCACCGAACAGGGCATCGGCATTGCCGCCACGATCCTCGGTCCCATGATCACGAGCTTTCCCGAAGAGCCCGAAACGGTCCAGGAAAACATACGGGAGATAGGCCCTGATGTGCTCTTCTTTGCCGCCCGGCTATGGGAGAATCTAAACCGGATGATCCAGGCCAGGATGATAGATTCCACCTATTTGAGGCGTCTCATCTATCGGCTCGCTCTTCCCATCGGCCTCAGGGTTGCAGATTTGGAGAACGGGAATAAGAAAATTCCCGTCCTGTGGAGGATCCTCTATTTCCTCACCTACCACGCCGTTTTCAGACAACTGAGGGACAGGCTGGGGCTTTCAAGGGCAAAGGCCGTGTATTCGGCCGGCGCAGCGGTCAGCCCTGATATCATCCGTTATTTCAAGGCCCTCGGAATTGAGATCCGGCTCTTCTACGGGAGCACGGAACAGGGTGTGATGACCATGCCCAGGCAAGGGGATATCAGGCCCGAGACATCAGGCCCGCCTGTTCCATGGGTTGAGATCAAGCTCTCAGATGAGGGAGAGATACTCATCAAGAACAGATACCCTTACGAAGGCTATTACAAGGACCAGGATGCTACCCAGGCAAAGATCAAAGAAGGATGGTTTTGTAGCGGTGACTTCGGCTACCTCACCGATGACGGCCACCTCATCGTGATCGACAGAATGGATGATCTCAAAGAGCTTGCCGGAGGAAAGAAGTTCTCGCCCCAGTACACGGAGATACGGCTCAGGTTCAGTCCCTATATCAAGGATGCCCTGGTCATTGGCAGCCCGGAAAGGCACTACGTTACCGCTATAATCAACATCGATCTCGATAACGTGGGAAGGTTTGCCGAAAACCATCGCGTAGCCTATACGACCTTTACCGATCTGTCACAAAAAAGAGAGGTATTGAATCTGATCACCGGCGAGATCGTCAAGGTCAATCAAACCCTGCCGGAGTGGACGAGGATACGAAAATTCGTCAACCTCTACAAGGAATTCGACGCCGACGAGGACGAGCTCACCAGAACAAGAAAACTCAGGAGGACCTTTGTCGAGGATCGGTACCGAGATCTTATCGATGTTCTTTACAGCGATAAAGAGGAATACCGGGTGGAGGCAAGTGTTACCTACAGGGATGGAAGGAAGGGAAAGATAGAAACCTCAATCCATGTGAATGAAGTATAGGAGGAGAGGTGATCGGATTTCTTCAGCAGGCGGTAACCGGACTCATGGTGGGAAGCCTCTATGCGCTCGTGGGGGCCTCCATTGTGCTGGTTTACAAATCCACCCATGTGGTGAGCCTGGCCCATGGGCAACTCGTCGCGTTTGGAGCGCTCTTTTTCTGGCTATTCTTCGGCGGTCTCGGTCTACCCGCCTGGATCAGCCTGGTGCCCGCCTTTGTCCTTACTGCCTTGATAGGGATTCTCATTGAAAGACTGGCACTCCGGCCGCTTATCGGACAGCCTTTGTTCGCCGCCTTCTTGATGACCTTCGCAATCTTTATCGCGTTGGAGGGTGTCTTCGTCCTTTACCTAAAGGGGGGATCAAGGTCGTTGCCTGCCTTTCTGCCTGCCGGCAATCTCACGGTGCACGGGCTCTCCATCCCGATCAATCAGCTCATAAGCTTCTTTGTGGCAGTGCTCTTGTTCGTTTCCCTTTCCCTTGTCTTTAAGCTCACCAAGGTGGGACTCGGCATGAGGGCAACGGCAGAGGATCATCGGCTTGCTCAGAGCGTGGGCGTGAGCGTGAGGAATATATTCTCTTATATCTGGATCCTCTCCTCTCTCGTGGCTGCCGTAGGGGGAATCGCCACGGCCAATGTGATGGATGTGTACTATATGCTTCCCTACATTGGGATCAATGGCCTTATCGTTGCGATCTGCGGTGGCCTCGATTCCCTGCTCGGAGCCTTCATAGCCGGTCTTCTCCTGGGTGTCGTGGAAAACGTGGGTGCCGGCTACCTTGATCCTCTGGTAGGCGGCGGCGTTAAGGATGTGGTCGCTTATGTGGCCCTTCTCCTCATATTGCTTATACGGCCCTACGGTCTGTTTGGGCTCGTCAGGATAGAAAGGATATGACAGATGAGACCGTGCGGTGTATTCGACAAGAGTTATGCCCAGGATATTGCCATAGTAAGGACCTGGCAGCACTGGACCATACTTATCTCCGCCCTCATAGTTCTGTACCTCTTCCCGCTGTTTGGCTCCTACTACCTCACGAGCTTTATGAATCTCCTGGCAATTAGCGTGATTGCGGTACTGGGGCTCCAGATCGTCAGCGGCTACTGCGGGCAGATCTCCTTTGGACAGGCTGCATTCATGGCCATTGGCGCCTATACATCCTCAGTGCTCACCATCCATTTCGGAGTTTCCTTCTGGCTTGCCCTGCCTTTGTCCGGCATTGTAGCAGGAGCAGTCGGCATCATCGGCGGCGCGCCTTCCTTGAGGATCAAGGGTATGTACCTGGCCATGGCAACCATAGCCATCCACTTCGTCGTCATCTGGCTTATCCTTCACTTGGATATAACCGGCTCTTTTAAGGGGCTCTATCCCCCCTACCCGAGCGTGGGAGGCTTCGAGTTCGACACCGATGAGAGGATGTACTATATCATCATGACCGTCATGGTTATCATGACCTATGCCGCGAGGAACCTCATGAGGACCAAGGTTGGGAGGGCCTTCGTGGCAATACGCGACAACGATCTCGCCGGCGAGGTGATGGGAGTGAATCTCTATCACTACAAGTTGCTCGCCTTCTTCATCGCGTGTTTCTACGCGGGCATTGCCGGCTCTCTATGGGCACACCTGATCACCGTGGTCAACGCCGAACAATTTACCCTTCTCCATGCACTCGAATATGTGGGCATGCTGATAATCGGAGGCATGGGGAGCATTCCGGGCGTCTTCTTCGGCGTGCTGTTCATTCGCATCCTGAATGAGGCCGTCATGTTCACTTCTCCGGCGCTTGCCAAGTCATTGCCATGGCTTGGTACTTCCCCGGCCGCTGCTCTCGGCCTGATTGCCTTCGGTCTGGCGGTCATCATATTCCTGATCTTTGAGCCAAGAGGACTGGCGCACCGATGGGAGATCTTCAAGGCCTCTTATAGGCTCTATCCCTTTGCCTACTAGGAAAAGAAAGGAGGTGATAGGTGCAGCACATATCTTGAGCACAAAGGTAGCAAACCTGAAACAAAGAAAGGGGGGAATGCCATGAAAAAGAAATGTCTGCTTTTTCTCGTAATTGCTGCATGGGTCGGCCTCAGCCTGGGGGTTTTCAGCACAGCATCCTTTGCAGAGGAAAAAGAGGTTATCTACCTGAGCCTGGCGGACTACACGGGTCCTATCGCGGGCCTTAACGTACCCGCTGATATGGGGCTCGAGGACTACATCAAGGAGATTAATGCAAAAGGCGGAGTTGAGGGGATAACGATAAAGTTCATCGGTATCGATACCAGATACGATGTTGCCAGGGCCGTATCCGCCTACAAACGTTACAGAAGAACTCCAAGGCTCTTGATGGTCAACTCCATCAGCACCGGTATCGGAAAGGCGCTGGCCAGGCTCATTGAAAAGGATAAGAGGGCCCAACTCGTGCCGGGAGACGGGGAATTTCAGGCTCACCTGGGAAGAACCTTTATATGGGGGCCAGCGTATCAAGATGCCTTTGCCGCCATAATGGGCTGGGTTATGGATGACTGGAAGGCAAAGGGAAAATCAGGGGCGCCGGTCGTGGGATATCTCAGCTGGGATAACCCTTACGGCAGAGAGCCTCTCCGGGGAGGAAAGGAATATGCCGAATCACGGGGAATCAAAGTGCTTCCCCCTGAGTTCTTCCCACCGGGCACCCTGAAACACGACGTCTATCTTACCCGGCTTGCTGAGGGCGGCGCAGACTACATCTATGCTGGTGGCGTTGATCCGACCCCGACCAATGTCATCAGGGATGCCTATGCCTTGGGGCTCACCAAGAGGATTCAATTCTTGAACGGCTACTGGGGACCCACTGCCCTGGGTATCGGCATTCACGCCGATGCCCTGGAGGGGACTGCGATTGTGTCATTCTTTCAGAGGGGTACCGATGCTCTGATGAATAAGGAGCCTACCGAGCTCTGGAAGAAATACCGCGGCGCCCTTGATGCGTATAATGAGGTATACGGCATGGGAATGTCCTGGGCAATGACCTATGTTGCCGGCGTAAAGGAAGCCCTCAAAGAGGTCGGTTACAAGAAACTCAATGCTGACGAGGTGTACAAGGCCTATCAAAGGATCACGGGCTTTGAAAGGGCAGGCATACAGGGTCCATGCGCATACTCTCCCTCTTCCAGGAGGGGGAGCCTGGAGGTAAAAATCTACAGGGTGAAAGGCGGTAAAATCATGCCCATCACTGACTGGCGAAAGGTACCCGATGCAGTAAGCCTTCATACATTCTAGGAAGATAGGGAAAGGAGGCGAGAGATGAGAAATGCAAAGGTAATCAGCCTTATTATGATCATGGGACTGGCATTGAGTGTTTTTTCATGCCAGACCATCACGTCGAAAACAGGCCCCACAGCGACCCTCGAGGTCATCCCGGCCGAGACCTTTCTGTCCCCGGCCCTAATCAAACAACCGATATCCTTTAAAGGCTCGGGGTTTCAAGCCAAAGAAATGATTTCTGTAGAGATGGTTCTTCCACCGGGATTGAAGATGAAAGGGGTCACAGAGGGAGAGAATGCCGTGGGAATTGCCGTTGCCACTGCCGATGAACAGGGGAACTTCACCGCTGCTATGGCGCCTACTGCAACCCTCAACTGGCTCTTTCAGGTGGGCTGGACGCCTCTGCTAACGCCGAACCTCAAGGAGGCCAAGCCTCTGCCCCCGGGCGTCTACCAGATCAATGCTACCGGCCTTGATACGGATAGGATCGCTGCCGCGACCCTTACGATCGTTCCTCCACCGAAGAAGCAGTAGACTATGCTATCCCTTAACAACATCGAGGTAATCTACAGCGATGTGATATTGGTCCTTAAAGGGGTCTCGCTGGATGTCGCGAAAGGCGCGAACGTAGCCCTTTTAGGGGCCAATGGGGCAGGAAAGACCTCTACCCTGAAAGCGATCTCCGGCCTTCTAAAGACCGAGTTGGGAAAGGTAACCGATGGGAATATCGAGTTCGAGGGCCGGAGAATCGACCAAAAGAGCCCCGAGGAGATCGTGAGACTTGGCATTGTTCAGGTCATGGAGGGAAGGCCCCTTTTCGAGCAGCTGACCGTAGAGGAGAATATCGTGGTGGGGGCCTATTCCAGAAGTGATACGAGTGAAGTTAAAAAGGATATGGACACTGTCTACCGCTACTTTCCCCGCCTAATGAGTATGCGGCGCAGGGTAAGCGGCTATCTTTCCGGAGGAGAGCGGCAGATGTTGGTCATTGCAAGGGGCTTAATGGCCAGACCTAAGTTGATGCTTTTCGATGAGCCGTCTCTGGGATTAAGCCCCACCATGGCAAAGGAGATCTTTCGAATCATTGAACTCATCAACAAACAGCAAAACACCTCCATTTTGCTCGTGGAGCAGAATGCCTTTGCCGCCCTTTCGATCTCAACCCATGCCTATGTCATGGAGAACGGCAGGATTGTATTGGACGGTCCCTCGGCTTCGCTCAAGGAGAACGAGGATATCAAGGAGTTCTACCTGGGCCTGAGCCAGCTCGGAAACAGAAAGAGCTACAAGGAGGTAAAGCACTACAAGAGAAGAAAGAGGTGGCTCTCGTAGCTGCCTCGCTCATACGCCATGCATGACGTTCTGGATACACAGGAGCATCACGCCTATCGGGAAGCATTCAAGGCCTTCCTCTCCCGGGAGATACTCCCTTTTTACGATCAATGGGAAAAAGAGGGGATTGTCCCGCGAAGCGCATGGAAGCGCATGGGAGCGCAGGGATACCTCTGCCCCTGGGTTGAGAAGGAGTACGGGGGTGCAGGGCTTGGCCTTGAGTATTCCTTTATCATCACAGAGGAGATGGCCTATGCCGGGGTCCACGGCCTTATGGCCGGACTTCACAGCGACATAGTGGCCCCTTACATACACGGCTTCGGAACTGATGCGCAGAAAGCACGGTGGCTCCCCGGGTGCGTGTCCGGCGATAAGATCCTCGCCGTAGCAATGACCGAGCCGGATGCAGGCTCCGATCTCTCCTCCATCAGGACGACTGCCGTGAGGCAGGCAGATACTTATATCATCAACGGTGAGAAGATATACATCTCAAACGCCATGCTCGCCGACCTGGTCGTGGTTGCCTGCAAGACACAACAGGAATCCGGTTCCCCCCATAAGGATATATGCCTCATCTGCGTGGAAGAGGGCTCACCTGGGTTCTCAAGGGGGAGAAACCTTGAGAAAACCGGTTGGCATAGCCAGGATACCGGTGAACTCATATTCAGAGACTGTAAGGTCCCGGCAGCCAACCTTTTGGGGGAAGAAGGAAAAGGCTTTTACTACATGATGGAGAAACTCCAGCAGGAGAGGCTGGTAAGCGCCATCATGTCCCAGTCATCAGCCGAGGCGGTCCTTCAGATGACCCTTAGGTTTCTTTCCCAACAAAGGGGTCTCCGTGGAGCACGCGAGGGCCTGTCAATGAGCCAGACCATGATCGTCGAGATGGCCACCGACGTGGAGATCGGCCGCACCTTTCTGAACAGCCTCATCAGAGATCACCTTGGGGGCGAGGATGTGATCAAAAAGGTGTCCATGGCCAAATGGTGGACAGCGGAGATGGCCAACAGAGTGGTCTCCCTTTGTCTGGACCTATACCGTGATTATGGCTACCTTGAGGACTACAAGGTAGGGAGATTCTTCAGGGATGCGAGGGCCCACCCCATCTATGCGGGAACAAACGAAATCATGAAGAGGATCATCGCCAAGGTATTGGGGCTCTGATGGACTTTCAGCTCACCAAAGAACAAAGGGATATCCAAACCGCGGCCAGGGAATTCGCCCTCGGCGAGTTCGACCCGGATATGGCGATGGAGTTTGACGCAAAGCAGCAGTTTCCTGTGGGCGTCTGGAAAAAGGCCTGCGAACTCGGGTTCCTCGGCGCCCGATTTCCTGAAGAAACGGGAGGGCAAGGCTGCGGGCTTCTGGAGCATTCCCTGATCGTCGAAGCCTTCTGCAGGCAGGACTCGGGCATGGGCATGGCTTTGGCCCTGGCAGGGTTCGGATCTGAAATGATCCTGAGGCATGGCAGGGAAGATCAAAAGTCCGTGATCCTGCCTCTGGTTGCACAGGGTCAAGGCATTGTTACTGCCGCGGTCCTCGAGGAAGCCCCTGCTTTTTCATCGATCGAGACATCTGCACGGGCAACCAACCATGGATACGTGATCAATGGAGCAAAGTCCTTCGTTACCCTCGGAACTATTGCCAGCTACATGATCGTGGCATGCCGGAGCAGCTCCGATGCCCCTCATATACAGTCGAATTTCCTGCTTGAGCCTTCATTAGAGGGCATCTCGGTCTCGGGCATGGGGGATAAGATGGGTATGAGAATGATCCCGGTGGACCGGGTAACCTTTGACGGGGTGATGGTTTCTGAGGAGAACATCGTCGGCCGGAGCCAATGCGGGGACGAGCAGCTGCGGGATTTTTTCACCGAGCTGAGAGTTGAAACCGCTGCCATGGGCACAGGGATTGCCCAGGGCGCATGGGATAGGGCCGTGGCGTACAGCAAAAAGCGTGAGCAGTTCGGGAAGGCAATCGTGAGTTTCGGCGCCATACGAAACAAACTCGCAGATACCTATGTGGACATTGAGATGGCACGGCTCATGGTTTATAAGGCTGCATGGTCATTTGACAGGGGCAGGCCTGATACCAGGGAAACCCTTATGGCCAGGATGTCCGCAACAAGGGCGGCGTATCGGACTGCCTATGAAGCCGTTCAGATATTCGGAGGATATGGGTATATGACGGAAGCTCATATCGAGCGCTTCTACAGGGATGCAAAGGCCCTTGAGCTGCTGATAGAGCAGCCCCCCTTTCAGAGGGCCTTGCTCGCTGATCAGCTATTGGGAAAAGTACAGTAAAGAATTCACGCCCGGAGGACGTGGTTTTCTGAGATGAAGTCGACTACTACCGGCTGAAGCCGGTAGCTTGACGGGCTGACACGGCTTCGTCGAATGAATTCGACTCGCCAGCCCGGAAAGACCGTAGATTGAATATCGAATAGTGAACAACGAACCGCAGAATTACGAAGTGATCACCTCTATATTCGATATTCCTTGTTCGACCTGCCCGCTATGCCTTTGCGCAGGTCGCGCATGGTTACCCGGTGCTCGCAGTTGCTGCGTCATGGTTTCAACGCTTGGAGCGTTCCGCAGGCAGGCGGGTATTCTGCGGTTTTCCCTGTCCTTCGGGCATACTAAAGTCTTCGCCTAAAGGCGAGGGTTTTTCTCCCAATCCCCGAGTGGGACAATAAATAAGGAGATCAAATGCCAGAAATATATGTGATCGTGAGCGCCAAACGCAGTCCCTTTGGCAGGTACCTCGGATCCCTTTCGCAGACGGAGCCGCTTGATGTGGCGGTCCATGTGGCAAAGGCAGCCCTCACCGCGCCCGGAGCAGATATCACCGATGAGATAGATCAGATCTTCGTTGGCAACTGTATTCCGAGCTCCTTTGAATCGGGTTCCGTGAGCGGGAGGCAGATAGGGCTGAAGTTGGGCAGAGACGTGTTCACCACCACCCTCGACACGGCATGTTGCTCACCGCTCACCGGGCTTCGCATGGCCCTGTGGGGGATGCGCCTCGGAGAACTTGAATCAGCCCTGATTATCGGGGTGGAGTCCATGAGCCGGGTTCCCCACTTTAGTCGGGAATTGAGAACCGGTGTGAGGATCGGGGAAGTAAGGCTTCCTGATCCGATCTACCCCATCACCTATCCGGGCTACAATCCAGTATCGGTGGATGCCTCGGATGGGGCGGAGAAGTACGGCATCTCCAAGCGAATGCTCGATACATTCGCCCTCGGCTCACACCTGAAATGGGCGCATGCCATGAGGGCCGGGAAATTCGAGGATGAAGTCGTGCCCATCAAGGTCAGGAAGGGAAGGAGCGAGTATATCTTCTCAGAAGACGAGATGCCGAGGCCCGACACAAGCCTGGCCCTGATCGAGAGACTTCCCCTTGTATTCGGCTCAAAGACGACCACCGCCGGAAATGCACCGGGACTCAACGACGGCGCCTCTGCCATGGTAGCTATGACGGAAAAGAAGGCGAAATCCCTGGGCCTGCCAATCCTCGGTACGATCATCGATCAGGCCGGTGAAACCGATATGCCCTATGGCATTTCCTGGATTCCCGCCATGAGCATCAAGAAGGTGCTGGACAGAAACGGCATGAGCATCGACGATATGGACCTGATTGAGATCAATGAGGCCTTTGCCGCCATGCCCCTTGTGAGCACCAAGATCCTGGCAGGAGGGGATGAGAAAAGGTGGTATGAGCTCATCGCAAAGACCAATGTCAACGGCGGCGCCGTAGCCATCGGTCATCCGGTGGGAGCATCGGGCCTTAGAATCGCCATGGCCTTGACCTATGAGTTGAGAAGGCGTGGGGGAGGACTCGGGGTGGCCGCCATATGCGGCGGCCTCACCCAGGGGGAGGCCATCATTATCCGGGTTCCCTGAAAGGCCATATGCAAGAGAGCATGGGATTGTCGGAGTAATGGAGTACTGGAGTGGTGGAGTACTGGTCTCACATTGAAGGAGGGATTTTTAAATTCAGGAAAAGGACGCGCCAACACGGTTTCCCATGGACCTTTTGTGGAGGGTATCCGATACGATGGTTTACAATGCTCCAATCATCCAATACTCCCTGGCCCAGACCTATAGAAAGGGACCGTTCTCGTAAAGGTTGCTGCTATAGAATATAACCTGGGCATTTGTGTATTTTCAACACATCGCACCAGGGCGGGCCATCACTCCATGTGAAGGGAAGAACCATGACCGGAAGAGCCATCGTCTCTGACCGCCCTTAGAGGAGACAGCTTTCTTAGAGGAGAGAAAACAAAAGGAGATACGAACATGGAGCAGATCAGATACAGGATCGAGCGCGACAAAAAGATCGCCATCTTTGAGATCGACACGCCAGGGCCTGTCAACACCATAGGGGAGCAGCTCATCGCCGATCTGGGAAAAGCTGCGGATCAGGCTCGGTGCGACGGCGTCAAGGGCGTGATTCTTCGCTCTTTGAAGGACAAGAGCTTCCTGGACGGGGCAAACCTCATGGAGATCACCAAAGACCCGTCTGTTAGTGACCTCAAGCACCTCGTGCTCAAATTCCATGAAGCCCTCCAGGCCCTGGCAAAGAGCCCTTTTCCGGTTGTTGCCCTCCTTTTCGGTCAAACAGCCCTGGGAGGAGGCTTCGAGACGCTGCTGTGGGGTTGTGACCACATCTTTGCCGCACCAGGATCCAAGATGGGGCTTCCCGAGGTCACCGTAGGGCTCTTTCCCGCTGGCGGCGGACCGGAAACCCTGAGGAGAATCCTTGGACTCAAGGCTACCGTTGATATCGTCCTGGAGGGGAAGATATTGCCCGTCGAGTTCTACGCTCACTCCGGCATCGTAACTATAGGTCACGCAGATGAAATCCTTGCCGAGGCCCGGAAATGGATAGAAGCTCATCAAGATATCGTGAACAGGAACTACGATCCAACGTGGAACGGAACTGAACCCTTGAGCAAAGAGGAGCAGGTCGAGCTCATGAAAAAGGCCCGGGCCCGCTATACCGTATGCCCGCAGAGGCCATATCTCAAGGCTGCTGTTGACGTCATTGAGGAGGGGCTTGGCTTGCCCTTTGATGAAGCGGTTCGAAACGAGGTGCGCCACTTCGCCCCTCTGATCTCAGAGCCCAATGTCAAAAACAAGATCGATCTGTTCTTCGCTGTTACGAGCCTTGCCCCCAACCTGGCACGTATCGACCCCAAAAAGGCCGTCCCTGTCCAGGAAATAGCTATCATCGGAGCCGGATTGATGGGACAGGGAGTGGCTCAGGTTTGTGCTGATAACGGCATAGAGGTCATGCTCATAGACGTCGACAAGACGACCGTTCAGGCGGCTGTGGAGAAGATCGGCACCGAGCTTGAACTACTGGTTCATAAGGGCCGTTGGCCGCAAGAGCGCAAGGATAAGCTCTTGAGTCGCATCAGGGTCACCGATGATTATGGTGAACTCAGAGGCATCCCCCTGGTGATCGAGGCCGTATTCGAGGATCTGGGGCTGAAGCAAGAGATCCTGAAAAAGGCGCAGGAGGTCAATCCCGAGATCCTTTTTGCCTCTAATACCTCAACCATACCAATGGAGGATATCTCCGCACAATCAGATCGCCCGGAGCAGGTCGTGGGCATGCACTACTTCTCCCCGGTACCCCTGATGCCTCTCCTGGAGGTGGTTCAGGGACCTAAGACCTCTGGCTCAGCGCTGGCTACTGCGGTCACCTGCGGGCGTCAGCAGGGAAAGACATGCATCGTCGTGGGAGATGGGCCCGGCTTTTATACCAGCCGTACCTTCGGTGTGTTTGTGATGACCGGCTTTTATCTCATCGAAATGGGCCTTGATCCCTGGGAGATAGACCGCCTGGCCCTGGAGGCCGGCTTTCCTCAGGGGCCTCTTCATGTGTATGGCACCGCCGGCGGAAATGTGATATATCATGCCGGACTTTTCATACAATCAAGAAGGCCCGACATCTTCTCAGTGCCGAAGACCCTCATCAACCTACATG
>Ga0307433_1000584_pt1 | contig 26778 bp, 24 predicted proteins | sample SalMarWE160210MG_FD_202166 | JGI IMG/M metagenome (GOLD analysis project Ga0307433, IMG submission 202166) | Salt marsh sediment microbial communities from the Plum Island Ecosystem LTER, Massachusetts, United States - WE1603-210 | ecosystem: Environmental > Aquatic > Marine > Intertidal zone >... | reverse complement strand
TAATGAAGTCGTTTATCAAGAAAAAAAAAAAAAAAAAGTATAGGATAGACAATTGCATTCATACTAACAAATGAATAATTATATATTCATTGGGAGTTGGGGATTCTGGGGACATATTTCACTCAAATGTGCCAGAATTAACTGGAATTTTTGATCTAAATCATGACAGCCTTCCCAGCTGGTTATGATCGTGACCATTACCCATTTACCTAGGTTTTCTGAAGCAGGACAATCAAGCATGAATGGAATGTCACAGCCAGAAACACAAACGGGTTCTGGTAAATGATTACTATCAATTTGTATAGGTCCATCAACTAAATCGAATGAAGCTTCATACAGGACAGTATCGCAACCTAATGGCCCTTGAACAATGCCAACTTCTGTCCATGTAATTTTAACAGCACCACCTAATCCGGTCTTTGGTTGATTTATATACATCATATTGTAACCAAGATCTTCAGGATGATAACCACCGAAAGACCCTACTTTTAATCCAAAATTTGCATCAATATAAGCCTCGTCTATGCAGAGAGGGAATACATCAGGAATATCATAATAAATATTCATTCTACCAGCTTCAGTATCATGACATACATCATAACATCCTTCAGCTCCTGGCTCGGGAAAGAATTCCCAGACATCGCCCTCTATGGGAGGTAACTCGGGCGTAGTGTTTCCGGCAGTGTTTATTGGTGTCGCCATATTTATGGGTGAAACACCACTGTGGGAAAACACTTGAAATCCACCAACTCCTAGCGCAAGGACTATAATTAAAGATGCAAAAAACCCTAGCAGAATCCCAGCAATAATCTTAGAAAATCGGCTCAGAACTATTTCATCTTCAGTATCTATATCCATTGCATATTACACAAATTTAACTTTTCTTAACCACCTAAGAATGCAAATTGAAATCCAAATAATGAATGTGTTTTTCTAATATTTAAACATTATGTATAGTCTATTTTGATTACAAAATTAACGTTTTATTTATTTTTGTATTAACAATTCATCAAATAAGTACAACAAATTGTTTTTTTGTAATAACAATTCATCAAATAATCATAAGATATGTTTTTTGAATAACAAAATTTATGCTTTTGTAATACTAATTAATTATATAATCAAATTATTGCATGGTAATTAATCTAATTTATGATTTTCTTTTTTACCTAAATTAAGAAACCGAATTTATATTCCAAAATTAATATAAATAAGTTTAAAAAAAAAAGTAGCATAATATTATATACCGAAATTGAATGTGATTTTTTCTTTATATGACATTAGATTTACAACTGGTTAAGGGAATTGGAAAAAAGACAGCAGAAAGGATGAAAGGGCACGGAATTGACTCAATAACCAAACTTGCGTCATCGAGCGTTGAAGATTTATTAAAAATTCACGGTATTGGGAATTCAATGGCGAATAGATATATCTCTTTTGCCCAAAACTTTCTTGAAAGTATGATTGATAGGAAGATTGAGAAAAACATCACTTTAAGAAGTAATAACCCAATTCCGATTAATTCAATATTAAACCATCCAATTCGAGAATTCGAAGATAATTTAAACAACTCTCATTTGAACAACTCTCAATCATATTTTTCACGAAAAACATTGAATGTTCCAAATCAAATATCTCCCAATGATTATGATGATATTGCTCAAGGAAATGAAATAGAAAAAAACAAATCTAAAGAAAAAAATGCCTCCCAGGGAGAAAGAATTTCTAAATCTCTAACGCCTTCTGAAGAAAATTTTGAATATGTTCAAGAATATGAGAAAAACTCAAATCATCTTATTTTAAGAGAGTTTTTAGATACTTCAAATCCATCTACTTCAGAAAAGATATTAGATATTCCAAAATCAATGAAGGAGGAATACTCATCTGAACAACCTATTAAAGCGTATATTTCATTAAAAGAAGGAAAAATTGCTGTTGCCAAGAAAGAACTTTCAGAACTCGGAAAATCAAAAAATAAATCAAAAGGGAAAAAGATTGTTGAAAAACGAAAGAAAAATTTACTATCAATGGAGAAAGTATCTTCTTATCAAGAGACAACTACTGTTATTCCTAAAAAAACTCGACATGTGAAAAGAAAGGAAAAAAAGCAACGTGTAAAAGCTACTGCATCGCAAGTAAGTAAAGAACCCGAAAATAGTAATACAGCTTCAGAAATTAAAGAAAAAGAAATTTCTATTGATTATTCTAAAGTTTTTTTTGAAGTGGAGACTGTCCGAAGGATTCGATTTTTACATTTTAAAATTAAAAAAATAGAGAAAGAAGTTTTTAGAGGAGAAAGTTCTTATTCTATAAAAGATATTGAGCTATTTCATGAATATATAACATTACTTAACTTGAACTATAAAACAAAAAATCAAAATTTAATCCTAAGAGAACTAGATTTAACTTTATCTTATTATGACCCTGTTGAAAGAGTAGATATAAACATTTATGATATAATGTTTGAATGCGCTCGTACTCTATGGGTTATGGCATTATTCTGTGCTAATTTGTCAGAAAAATATGAGAGTGAAGGAAATTGGGAGCATGCTGTAGTAACAATGGTTGAATGTAGCAAATCGTATAAAGCAGCATCATATTTTAGCGGAGCTGCGGTTAATCAAAAATATATTGGATCTAGTTTAAATCCAGAATACTTAGAATTTAAATCTGAAGAAACTAGAATTATAGCTCAGAGTGTTGCTGCTCTAAAGGAAGAAAGAAATAATAACTTTTATTTAGCATCTAAATTGTATGCTGGTTTAAGCGCATTGTCAAAAAGATTATACTATTTGAAGCCACATGATGAAAAAACGAAAATGAAAATAAAAGCACAATTTACTTATGATTTGGGGAAATCATGTCATTTAAAAGCCAGAGCAATTATAGCTTCATTATTCCCAAAAGAGAAAAATAAACAAGCTATGGAAAAAGGCAATCAAAAATTACTAAAAGCTAATTATTATTATTCTATTGCTGAGGGATTATGGGAAAATATTATTCAAAATTTTAAAGACCTTTCAAAAGAAGAAAAAAGCGACATAGAAAAAAACCTAAAAGTTGTTAATGAAAATATAATGGAAAACGATGTAGAGATTTTAGATTATAAAAATGTAAAAAATATTCAAGATCCTGATCCAATTATTATAGTGCCAGAAAATTTATCGGAGCACGTACCTAAAGTTGTTTGTTTTTTACGAAGGTATTCTTATAGAGATCATAGTGTAAAAAGATTGAAAAGATTTAGAAGTATGCAGTTTGAAGAAAAAATAGTTCTAAATAAGAAGTCTGGACTTTTAAATAGAAAAGCGGCTTTAGGACGTCTTATTAATGAATTAGAATATTTATATGATAATAACGACATTGATATTGATAAATATATGGAACTTTTAGAAAAATATAGAATAAAGATTAATGATATAAATAGTGCCATCGAGGAGTATAATAAATCTTGAATTAATGAATTTAAATTAAATTTATAAGCATATATGTAAAATATATAAATAATTTCATCTTTTTGTTAATTACCTAATAAATTGTTGAGGGAGAAGGTATGAGTAAAATTGGTACAATATTTAGTAAATCTTGGTTCTTTTTGTTAATTTTAGTAATATTAGCAATTTTTGTTTATAATAGAGTATTTGCAATACTTATAACATTAACTTTTATATTTGGGTTTATTGTTTCTTATATTCCCTCTCTTTCCTTTAGGAAAAGGCTAATTAAATTAATGAATAAATATGATAAAATTGAAGATTTCATGGTTTCTAGGAAAATTAGTCGATCAATACCTATAGTTCAAAACTATATGTATAAGCTCTCAAAACGTCAAAGACATAAAAAATGGCTCATTGTATATTTAGATAAACGTTATATATTCTACAGTAAAAAAGCTATCCAAGAATTTTTAAAACTTTATGGGTATGGATATCAGGAAAAAAAAATCCTTGAATGTTTGAAAAAAAACATAAATTTAAAAACTAGGGCAGAAATTAAAGCTATTAAAGATACTCTCACTAGAAGTAAAAGAATTTTAGAAAAAGAACATCCCACTTTAATTGAGAATCGTAATTTAAATAAATCTATACAATATTAAAATTGGTATAAAACGTAAAATATTATTTTTTTAAATTTAATAATCTTTATGTAATTGGAAATCATAATTCAAGCATTTTTCTAATTTGTGTTAAAATCTTGTGTACAAAAAATCCTGCTTAAAGATACTTCAATTTATCCAACAAAATCAAGAGTGATTTGATTAAGTTTAAAAAAAAGAATTGAATAAGTATATATATTGAAATCTATTTTATTATCTGATTAATATGATTTCGATAGCGGACATGGTTAAAGGGATTGGAAAATCAACTGTAGAGAAATTGAAACAGCATAATATTAATTCAATAGAGGAATTAGCAAATAGTAGCGTAGAAAGAATATCAAAAATAGAAGGAATTAGTGTACAAGATGCAAAAAAGTATATATTGATTGCAAACAGACATTTAAAAAACATAGAAACAAAAGAAGCCATTAATAAAATAATAAAAGAACGTATTCCTTCAAAAGAGTTAGAATCAGAAAACATTAAGAATATAGCAAAAGTCCCTCTCGAATCTATAGAAAAATTGGCAAGTTCCAATATTGAAGATTTATCACGAACTAAGGGCATTGGGATATCTAATGCAAAAAGATATATCGAAATAGCACAAAAATATCTGGAAAGTATGAGGATAAAAGAGAAAGAAGAAAATCTTATTGTTTCCATCCCAAAGAATGAAACTAAGGTCCCCAAAGTTACAAAGAATGAAGTTAAAGTCCCAAAAGTTAAAGAATTACCAAAAAAAACACAAATCTCTGATTTTGTTCCATTTAAACCTATAGAAAATAAAACACAGCTTAATTCAGATGTTATTTCCCAGATAAAAAAGAAAACCTCTCCTGATAATAAAAAATTAAAACAAAAAGTTGAAAAAAAGCCAATAAAAACTGACCAAATAATTAAGCAATACAAAGGCAAACCATTTTTCACAGAAGAAATAATGCAGAGGATTCGTTTTCTACATTACAAAATGAAGCATTTAGAAACTTACGTGCAGCGAAAGGAAGATTTCGCTTTTTCTGAACTTAATTATATCATAGAATATATAAAAATCTTAAATATTAATTATAAAACCCAAAGTCAAATTAGACTTTTAAAGGAATTAGATATTTCATCAACATTTTACGATCCAATCGAAAGAAGAGATATTCAAATATGGGATCTAATTTTTGAGTGCGCACGAGCACTATGGCTCTCTGCTCAAGCATATTCTTATCTATCCAGAAAATTTGAAGTGGATGGTTTAATGGAAAATGCAATAGTTGCAATGGTTGAATGTAGTAAAATGTATAAAACTGCTGCTTACTTTAGTGCTGCTTGCACTCGACAACAAGATAAGGGATCAGCATTGTCTGTTGAAATTCTTGAATTAAATTCCGAACAATCTCGTATTCTTGCTCAAAATCTCGCTACATTAAGCGAGATTCAGAGAGAAAACTATTCAATTGCAGCAAAATTATCCGCAGGACTGAGTGCATTAACCAAAAGGTTAGCATTTTTAAGAACTTATGGTCAAACAAAACATTATCAACTAAAAGCACAATATAATTATGATATTGGAAAAGCTTGTCATTTGAAGGCCACATTTTTATCGAAATCACCAGATGCCAATGAAAATGAAGATATTATAGAAAAACTGAAGAAAAAAGCAAATTATTACTACTTTAAAGCAGAGGATTTATGGGAATTTATACTCAAAAAGTATCCTAATATATCAGAAGCTGCAAAACAGAAATTAAACTATAATTTGTCAGTAGTAAATGAAAATATTATGGAAAATGACGTTGAGGAAATAAGTGAAGCAGAAGCAATGGAAATTCAAGATCCCGAGCCCTTGATAATAATTCCGGAAAACCTAGCGCCCTTTATTCCAAGAACTACCAATTTTTTAACCAAATATGACCAAAAAGATCTTAATTTCGATGCCTATTTACGTTATAAAAATATAATGTCAGAAGTACTGATTAATTTTAATAGGATCGAAGAATTAAGAAATAATAAGGCAGGAGTGGGAAGAACATTAAAGCAATTGCAAATTCTTTATGAAAATAATGACATCGATGTTAATAGTTTTACTGAGCTGTTCGAGAAATATTCTATTAAACTTGAAACCATCGAAAATGCAATCCAAAATTTGAAAGATCCCTCAAAAAGTAATCAGTTTAAGAAAACCCAACCACATCCATTAAAGGAAACCCAACCACATCCATTAAAGAAAACCCAACCACATATAATTAAGTAATTTGCAGAAGATATTTTTAGCTAGATTGAGTTCTTTAAGAAAATAATGAGATCTCTTTAATTATCCCAAAATTTTCTATTAAGTTATATTTTTTCCTATGAGACTTGAAATGAATTAAAATGTAAGAATCTTCAAGCTCTGGCATATAATCGAATAAAATCTTATCGCCATATTTTATTGCTTGTAAAACAAGTGGTAAATGGTGTCGAAAGATTCTATCTCTTAATCCTGCCCATCCAAAACAAAATCGCCCACTAACATGCAAATAGAGATGGATCTCATAATGCTTATCCTTCTTTCGCCATTCAGCTAATACTTCATCTCTCATAAATCGTGTGTATAATTTTGATATTTGCTCATAATCATATTCGGCTCCTATGGTTAGGAAAAGATCTCCAGTTGAATCAGAATGAGTTAATGTATATTTACGAGGGATTAAATCCTTAGAATCATCTACTAAATCCTTGTAAACAACATGTAATTTTTCAGGGTTCAAATTGGTCATTATTATGATTAAAATATGGTAAAAGGGAGTTTATATTTTTTCCTTTTGAATTATTACATAATAACTCGATAAGTTTATGAAGATGAAGAAGAACAAGAATAAACCTTTAAATATCGCTTAACTCTTTGAACTTCATTAATACTTTCTTTTGTTCCTCAGAAAGTTTTTTAGGGATTTCAATATTAATGATAACATATTGATCTCCTTTTCCTTTTCCCCTTAAATAAGAAACGCCTCTATTCTTAATGCGGAATTCAGTACCATATTGCGTTCCGGGAGGAATTGCTAATTCTTTTTCCTTTATAGTTTCATTTTTATAGTCCAATGTAGGAACTTTAATTTTACCTCCTATAATAGCGGTCACAATATCAATATCTGCACGTGTATAAAGGTCATTACCCCGTCTTATAAAATTTTCATTTTCTTCAATACGAATTCCTACATATAAATCTCCAGGTATTGCATTTACTGAGGGTACATGACCCGCACCTTGCACTTTTAAGTGAACGCCATTTTCCACACCAGGGGGAATACTTACATGTATCTTTTTCTTCTCTGGTAGTACTTTTGAGCCATTACATACTTTGCATTTTTTCTCAATAACTTTCCCTGTTCCATTACAGCTATAACACTCTGATTCGCGTATTATTGTTCCAAATCCAGACTGAGTCATTTTTCGTATTCTTCCTGAACCTTCACATTGAGGACATGTTTTCACACTCGAAGGGTCTTCTGCTCCAGTACCTTCACAAGCATCACAGGGAGTGTATCTCTGGATGGGGATATCTTTTTTTACTCCAAACATCGCTTCTTCAAAACTTATGGTTATATGTTCTTCCAAGTCTTGTCCCACTTCTCTACGAGGAACCGACCTTCCTCTTGCTCTTGATCCAAAACTCCCAAATCCAAAATCATCAAACCCGCCAAAATGGGAAAAACCGCCAAAGATTGATTTCAGTAGCTCATCGATACCCGGAATTCCGCCTCGAAAGTAATCACTCATGTCAATATCTACACCACTAAATCCAAATTGATCATAGTTTCTTCTTTTATTAGCATCACTTAGTACTTCATAAGCTTCTTGAACTTCTATAAATTTTTCCTTCGCTTTAGGATCTGTTTTGTTTACATCGGGATGATACTTACGAGCCAATTTACGATATGCTAGCTTGATATCATTTTCACTTGCATCCTTGCTTACCCCAAGTACCTCGTAGTAATCTCTCTTCTTACTAGAACTCATGATTCTTTATCACTTAAAAACATCGTTATAGATTATTTATCAATTTTAATAAATCTGCACTAAAATTTATTTTTTTAGATTTGTGAATAGTGGCATTTTTCAAAATAAAATTATATTAAATAAATTTAATCTCTACGAAAAAACAAATATTGCAAAAACATAATTAAATCTATAAATTCCTTAATAGAACCTGAATTCTATCATTAAAAAACCTATTTCGTAAAAAAAAAAGTAATACATGAAAAAATAGAATAAATTATAAGAAAGAAATTATTAAATTAATCATTTTCCTCGTCCCATTCAACGTCTACGACTTTCTTCTTATCCTTTTTCTCTTCTTTTTCGGACTTATAAGATGCGCCACCACTTCCTTGACCTGCTTCTGTTGCTCCTCCCGGAGGGACACCACCCATACCACCTGGGGGTACACCGCCCATTCCACTTGCCGCACGTTGGGCTTGTTCCGCAGCTTGCTGATATACCTGGTCTTGAGCTTGTGAGGCATAGATTCTCTGTGAAAAGCTATACATAGATTTTTGTAAATTCTCTACTCCCATTTTAATCCTTTGTACATCATCCGTTTTAATGTCTTCTTCTAATGACTTTATCGCAGCTTCAATTTCTTTCTTCTCGTTTTCTTGAATCTTTTCTTTGTTATCTTCCATTAACTTCCTTGTCTGATATATCATTGAATCTGCGTTATTTTTTACTTCAATTAATTCTCGTACTTTCTTATCTTCTTCTTCATATTGTTCTGCATTTCTTACTTTTTGTTCAATTTCTTCAGGAGTTAATCCTCTCGCGCCAGTTACTGTAATACCTGTTTCTTTTCCAGTGCCTAAATCTTTTGCTTTTACGTTGACAATTCCATCGGCATCAATAGAGAATTTGACTTCTATTTGGGGTATTCCTCGAGGTGCTGGCGGAATTCCCGTGAGATGAAACATTCCTAATGAGATATTGTCTTTTGCCATAGCACGCTCTCCTTGAAGTACGTTAATGGTTACTGCGGGTTGATTATCAGCTGCAGTACTAAAGGTCTGCTTTTTCTCAGTCGGAATGGTGGTATTTCTTTCAATTAATTTTGTAAATACGCCCCCAAGAGTCTCTACTCCTAAAGATAAAGGAGTGACATCTAATAAGAGCAAATCTTCTACATCGCCAGCAATGACTCCACCTTGGATTGCTGCTCCAATCGCAACACATTCCATAGGATCTACTGAGTGTTCTGGCTCCTTTCCGAAGTAATCTTTAAATCTTTTTTGAACTGAAGGCATCCTTGTCGGTCCACCAACTAAAATAATCTTATCCATGTCATTTACCGATAATTTGGCATCTGAAACTGCTCGTCTCATAATTGGATCAAGTCGCTTGAGGACTGGTTCGATTAGTGATTCTAATTTAGCTCGTGTAATTTCCATCTCTAAATGAACTGGATTTCCCTCTTTCTGGGAAATATACGGTAAATTGATTGTAGTTGAGATGGTTGTTGACAATTCAATCTTTGCTTTCTCACCTGCATCCTTGATACGTATCATTGCTTTTGAATCGCCTCTCAGATCAATTCCCTCTTTCTTCTTGAACTCTTCTGTTATCCAATCGATAATAAAATTGTCCATATCAGTACCACCTAGCTGAGTATCGCCAGCAGTAGATAAAACCTCAACTACACCCTCTCCATATTCCATTAACGTAATATCGAAGGTTCCACCACCTAAATCAAGTACACAGATCTTCAAAAGCTTATTTTTGGTATCCTTATCTAATCCATATGCTAAACATGCTGCGGTGGGTTCATTAATCATTCGTACTACCTCGAGTCCCGCGATCTCACCTGCGTTTTTGGTTGCGGTGCGCTGTGCGTCGTTAAAATAGGCGGGAACAGTAATTACTGCTTTTTTAACTTGCTCACCAAGATATGCGCTAGCGTCATTTTTGATCTTGGTAAGAATCATAGCCGAAATCTCTTCTGGAGAAAATTCCTTCCACTCTTTTCCTACTTTCACCTTTGCCTTATATGATAAGCCCATCTTACGTTTAATCGCGGTTACGGTACCATCGGGGTTGCTTACTGCTTGTCTTCGTGCTGGCTCGCCCACAATTTTTCTCCCGTTCTCATCAAAGGCGACATATGATGGAAAAGCCTTACCGCCCAATGTTCTTCCCTCAGCAGCGGGAATAATCTCGGGCTGACCCGTACCACTCAAAACGGCGCATGCACTATTTGATGTACCCAGGTCTATGCCAATAATGCGTTCGCGTCTTTTTTTCGCATCAGATTTATTTTCACTCATTTTACAATTTCACTTTATTTGCAATATTAGTTTATACTATTAAATTATGATATAATTGTTTTATTCTTATGAACTATATAATATAGAAAAATTTAAAATTTTTATGAATTTTTATGATATAGAGATCATTATATCATATTAAGATTTTATGGTTTGGAATAGGGATTAGCAATGACTCGGAAAAAAGATACTGAACAAGAAGCTCATGCAACTCAAAAGGATGTGGAAAGTGAGGAATCAATCATGAAAGAAAACACAGAAGGTAATTCAGAAGTAAAAGAAGATATTGATATTCCAAAGGAATCAACAGAAATAAAGCAAAAGCAAATCGAGGGCAAAGAGCCAGGAAAATTAGAATATTATTCAAAAGAGTATTTAGTCGAGAAAGTGAGCAAATTAGAAACAGAATTAAAAACCCTTCAAGCAAATCTTAAGAAAGCAAAAGAAGAATCAGAAAACTGGAAAAATAAATATATGCGCTTACAGGCAGAATTTGAAAATGCTCAGAAACGCTGGGATAAGAACCGACAAATTTTACGGATAGAGTATACCGCTTCTGTTTTAAAAAGCTTCTTACCTCTCTATGATTCGTTTAAAAAAGCTCTTTCCGAGGATAAGGAGAACATGAAACTGTTAAAGGGGTTTTATGACCAATTCATGAATATTTTGAAAGGTCATAAAGCAGAACCTATGGACGTAAAAGTTGATGAACCTTTCAATTATTCCTCTCAAGAAGCTCTAACGTCTATAGAAAAAGATGATGTTTCAAATAATACTATTTTAGAAATAATTCAGGATGGTTGGAAATTCGATAAAGAAGTGCTTAGATATGCAAAAGTTGTTATCTCTAGGGGACCTAAGCCCCCTGAACCTGAGCCAGAGCCAGACTCTGAACTCGAATCGGAGACAGAATCAGATAAAATAGAAGCTGATTCCAAACAAACAAAAGACACCCCTGATGGAAAGGATAAACAATCTTCAAAATCAAATGAACCTAATGATGATAATAAAGTAGTTTAGAAACGAATAGTATAATTACATTCAATCTTATTTTTATCAACTTTTAATCTTATTTACAAAACTGTCATCTGTAGAAATTCAGTCCTTATTGTTTTAAATGTGAATTTTAAAATGTATATACTATACACACAAATGTATATTTAACGAGATCAAATTATTGCGAATAGTTGAGTTAAAGAATGGTTAATTTAAACAGGAAAGTATTATTAGTGTATAATTCGAAATATGGCTACGTAAAGGAAATTATTGATGCAATTTCAAAAAAGCTCAAAGAACATGATATAGAATCGCATATCGTCGATATTTCAAAAAGCAAGGAAAGCAATTGGCCAAATATTAGTGAATATAATGGCGTAATTTTTGGTTCTAATGCGGGAAAATTCAAATTCTTGCCAGGTAAAATGCTATTTTTCATTAAATCTAATTTAGATAATCTCCTAACTTCGAAATTACCGTTCGCATTTTTCAGAAGTGATCCTATATATTCAGAAATGTTATTGGATCCGGATAAAGCACGAAAAGACTTGGAAAAATCTATGTTACGACATTTTGGGTTCAATCTACCATTATATCAGGTATTTGGACCAGTATTAGATTTTTCTTCTAGATCAAAACTTGATCATGATTCTCGTAAAAGGAAAAGGCTTGATGCTAAAAGAATTTCTAAAAAAACAGGGCTTGAATTTGATTACAAAGGATATAATGATTTTCGGGATTGGCAACAAATTGAGGAATTCACTCAAGATTTCATAAAGTTAATACAATCAAAATTTTGTCCAGAGTGTGGCACAAAAATAGATTCTACTACTCAGTTTTGCTCAAATTGTGGAGCTAAACTTAATAATTAAAAATTACATTAAAAAAAAAGAGTGAAAAAAATGCAATATGTAATATTTAGAAATAGAAATTATAATGTCAAAAAAAATAAGCTTTCGCTAGTAAATAAGGGAATTATTGATATTTCTGAGATCGAGGGGTTAGAATATCTTAACGACTTAAAGGAATTAGATTTGTCGAATAATAATATAACTGAGATTAAAAATTTAGAGAATCTAAGTAATTTATTATACTTAAATCTCTCTAATAATCTTATCACTGAAATCAAAGGATTAGAAAACCAAAAGATGTTACGGTATTTGTGGTTGTTAGGAAATCAAATTAGAGAAATTACTGGATTGAATGCTCTCACCAATTTGATGACACTCTATTTAAATAATAATGATATTGAAGAAATAAAAGGATTAGATAATTTATATAAACTAAACGCATTGTATTTAGAAGGAAATAAAATAATAGACGTAAGTGGCATTGGACATTTGAAGAATTTGAAGCGATTTGATCTAGGGCGAAAAAGTGCTTTACCAAAAGAAAAAGCCAAAGTTCTAAAAGAATCCGGAGTTCATATTGAAGAGCAACATTACTTTGGGAAAAAAAGGATTCTCAAAATAGTAGGATATTTCATTGCCGTCGCTATCGTCGATTTCATCATATACGCAGCGATTTGCGTAGGATTTGAGCTTCCTGTAATTAGTTTCTTACCTACATTTGGAATACTTTTTTTACCATGCACAATTCTCTTGCCAATATTATACGTTATTGGTAGAGCTTATGCTGGTTTTTAGCATCTGGTTATATCCCTGATATTGATACCTAACACTTATTTATTATTTTTTTTTAATTATAATGATGTAGGCATACAAAGCCATTACGAAAGTAGTTCCATAGAGAAATGCCAAAATGTATACAATGATGAAGCTTCTTTCTAATAGACTCATTAGTGAAGCATAGGCACCTCCAAAGAAAAAGAATAACATATCTGTTGCCGAATTGAATAGTGAATCTCGTCTATTCCCAAATTTAATTTCAAATCGTATAAAAACAAAATTTTCAATAAGTTCCCAGATAAGACTCAAACAAAAAATGATTAGCAAGCAAAACCAAGGGAGAATTGTTTGGATTATAACATACACAATGCTATTAATTATCAAGTAAAGAATAAATCCAATGATCATATGGGCGAAACTAAAAAAATCAATTGCTGCTATGCTTATCTCTTCTTTACTAGTAGCTATAACTTTAATATAAACTCACTAAATCAGTATAATTTCTAAAGAAGAATACAATGAATAATCTACGTTTCTTTTTAAATATTTGAAAAACATTTTCCCCTTCGATTATATTTGATTGGGTGTTTTTGACAAATATTTATTTCTTATAATCAAAATTTTTTTTAGACTAATTAAAGATACTACCCTTGATAGAAAATTTAAAACTATAATAAACAAGAATAATGTCAATAAGAAAAATTAAATTATCATTACAAAGCAGGCCAACTTTAGAAGGAGCGGGTGTGAGATTAAAGCGTGCCTTTGGTTATGCTGATTCTTCATTAGATCCATTTTTACTATTAGATGATTTTCATTCAGATAATCCTAATGATTATATTGCAGGATTTCCATGGCACCCCCATCGAGGTATTGAAACTATAACTTATATCACCCATGGTAATGTAGAACATAAGGATAGTTTAGGAAATGGGGGTGTAATTAAAACAGGGGAGGTTCAATGGATGACCGCTGGGTCAGGAATTATTCACCAAGAGATGCCGAAACCCCTTCCCAATGACCCTAAGTTGGCGGGATTCCAGTTATGGGCGAATCTTCCTTCATCTCATAAAATGATGAATCCTCGTTATCGAGATATCAAGAGTAGTGATATTCCTGAGGTGTATATTGATGATCATGTTAAAGTGAAAGTAATTTCAGGTGAAATTAATGGTATCAAGGGACCTGTCCGAGATATTATCACTGAACCTGAATATCTTGATGTAAGCATCGGTTCCAATCACCACTTTCGACATTCTATCAAGGATGGACATAATGTATTCGCGTATGTGATAAGTGGGGAAGCATATTTTGATGAGGATGCTTCAAAACTTATTGGTGTGGAAAACCTTGTTATATATCGGGAGGGTGAAGATATCCTTATTAGAACCCGTGAAAATCCAGTTCGCTTTCTTTTAGTCTCTGGAAAACCATTAAGGGAACCAGTTGCATGGCGCGGACCAATTGTTATGAATACCGAAGAAGAATTAAGAATTGCATTTCAAGAGTATCAGAATGGTACTTTTATCAAGCATTGAACTCAGAACAAAATTTTTACTTGGTTCCTTAAAGGGTTCTATATTCTTAAAAAATCTTATTTTTACTCTCTCTTTTTATCCTATTTAAATTTAGTTTTGTACTCAAACACAAAAAATTTAAACAATAGAATATAAGCATAATCGTATATATTGAATTAGGTTGAATAATCTTGGAAAAGAAAGTTAGTCTTACATTTATTGCTGGAGAAAATGTAGAATTATGGGCCCCTTCGGTCGAAAATGTAGAACTTTATGCTAAGTGGATAAATTTACCCTCGGGCAGACTTTACTCTCGAACACCTCTACCTCAAAGCATTAGTCAATTGAAAAAAATACTTGAACCACAATCAGAAGATTCAATCAAGACAAGTATTTATTTTGAGATTTATCATAAAAAAGATATGAAGTCTATTGGGATAGTTGGATTATCAGATATCAATTGGCTTAATAGAAACGCACATTTTTTCGTGAATATTGGAGAACCTGAATATTGGGGTAAAGGACTTGCTGTTGAGAGCTTAAAATTATTAATCATCTATTCTTTTGAAGATTTGAATTTACACAAATTATATACAGGTGTATTTACTCCGAATAAGCAGTCTATTCGGGTACTTGAGAAATTAGGACTCATTCATGAAGCAACATTAAAAGAAGAAATGTATGTTGATGGTACATATTATGATGCATTGAAATATAGGGTATTTAAAAAAGAGTGGTTTGAAAGAATGGAGAAATGAGGTATTAAAAATGTCAGATGTAAAATTGTATCCTTTTATAGAGGGAAAAAATCTTTCCTTATGTGCCCTCAATTTGGATAATATTAAATTATATGCTTCATGGGAGAATAATCCTGAAGTCCGTAAATATGGTCGTAATCTCTTTCCTATATTAGCAGAAGATTTTAAAAAGGCGTTTGAGGAGAGCCAAGGGCGTATTCCTAGAGAAATTGGCCTTGAAGTTTGGCATAATGCAGATAAGAAACCCATTGGATATGTAGGGTTTAATTTTATTAGTTGGGCTGATAAAGTCGGTAATATAGGTTTATCTATTGGAGATCCCGCATATTGGAGACAAAATTTGGGATTTGAAGCAACTTGCTTAATTCTGGATTATGGATTTAATGAATTAAACTTGCAAAAAATAACCGGTAATATGTATGAGATGAATTACGGTTCATGGAAAATTTGTGAGAAGATAGGTATGAAACGTGAGTTAATGTTGAAGAAAAATGCATTTGTAAAAGGAAAATACGTAGACGAATACGAATACAGTATATTTAAGGATGAATGGAACCAATTACGACAGAAATTTGACTATAAATAATTCCTCTAAAATAAATTATATGATATTAATCATGAGCGAAAATAAAGAAAAAAAGAAAGAGTTGGTATATATTCCATTTATTGAGGGAGAGAATGTAGCACTCGCTCCAACTAATCTAGATCATGTACCTTTATATGCTAAATGGAATAATAACCCAAAAGCAAGGCTTTATGCCAGAAATATGATCCCACACACTACTGAAGAGATGAAAAAATGGTTTGAACCACGACAAGGATTGTCACGTCATGTGGGGTTTGAAATATGGTATAAAAAAGATCAAGTCCCAATTGGAACTTGCGGGTTTGGAAGAATTGATTGGGTTGATCGCAACGCTAACATTTATATGAGCATTGGAGAGCCGAAATACTGGAATATGAACTTAGGTACAGAAGCATCACATCTATTAATCGATTACGGCTTTAAGGAGTTAAACTTTTTCAAGATTTATGCTGGAGTTTTTGAGCCTAATATCCGGTCTTGGACCGTAGCAGAAAAAGATGGTTTTGCTCTGGAAGGAATTCAGAAAAAAGCTATGTATATTGATGGAGAATATGTTGATTCTCGTAAGTACCGGCTTTTTAAAGAAGATTGGTTAAATAGAACATCAAAAAAATAATCGCTTTTTTATAATAAATTTGAATTACTTTAAATTCATTTAAGCTTCTTTTAGAGAAATAATAGATTTAAATACCTGTATTTTCTTGTTACATGTTAGGAAAGAGTTATCCATATATATTTTATACGCAGTTTAGTGATTAAAAGGACAACTTACATAAAAGCTTCAGAATAAAAAACTCATTAAATAGCAAGTCGAGATTCGATATCGGAAAGATATCTTAAAAAGATTCTTAAAGTGAGGCTTTATGTCAAGTTTTAAATTAAAAGTGTTGCTAATTGGCGCAGCTGCGGTTGGTAAGGAAGATTTAGTAAATAGATTCATTAAGAATCGATTCGCAGCAAATTATAGACTAACTGTAGGCGTAGATATTCTTACTAAGGATGTCGAATTCCGACAGGGTGAAATCGCAACACTCTCCATTTGGGATATAGGTGGTCAACAGAGATTCGAATTTATCCGATCCAGTTTCTATAAGGGTGCAGCAGGAGCATTATTAGTTTTTGATTTAACACGCGAACAAACTTATATCGAAGTGAGGAAATGGTTAACAGAAATACAGCAATTTGCTGGTGAAAATATTCCTTTTGTTCTAATTGGGAATAAAGCCGATTTGATAGAAAATAATAAACCAGCAATAGATAGGTATGAAGCAAGATCATTTGCAGAGAAAGAAGGCTCGATCTATATCGAGACTTCTGCAAAAACTGGTGTAAACGTTGATGAAGCATTTACAGAATTAACAAGAAGAATTATTGATTCAAGGAAGCGTAATTGATTATAATTTAGACCTACTTAGAATTAATTGTATCTATATATTTTTAACTATTTTTACCTGCATTTATATTTAAAAATCTAAAAAATTATTAGGATAAATTTATTTATAAACATAAAGATAAAATTTAAATGAGTTAATATGTCGGAAGAACCACAGCTCCCCTCTTTGCCAGATATTGGAGATATTCTTGATAGAAAAAAGCGCTTTGTTGAGAAGATTACCACAGTAATAAAATGTAAAGAATGTAAAGCAAAATTTGATCGTCCCTTCAAAGTTGGAGACTATACATATAAATCATTATCAGAAGAACATTGCGAAAAATGTAACAAAACCAATACATTAGTTATTGAAGAAATCTATTCTGAATGGATTGATCCAAAAAAACAGTAAATAACTTTTTATTAATTAAGAACCTTAATTTCTTAATTTTATTTATCCTTTAAAATTCAATTCTAAGTAATGAGTATCCTATATATAATAGATTTAATTGAATTTGTCATAATAAACATATTCAATTTGACTGTGTTTGTCCTATTTCTCTCTCGGGTTAAAAAGCCAGAATTATCGAGAAAAATAGGTATATTTAATATAGCGCTTGGAATTCCTACTTTAATTATAGCCATAATTAATATATTCTTAGTAAGAGAATGGTGGTATTGGTTATTTCCTCTGTTATTAGTTGGATTTGTTATATTTACCTTAATAATCGATTACATCAAAAAAATCGAATTTCGAAATCCACGAAAGTTTTCGATCCTCATTCCCTTTCTCTTATTATTTTATATTAGTATTATTTTGATGTGGGGACTCACATGGATCCTAGGACCTATGTATGGTGCCATAACTGCAATAACCTATTTTCTCCAGCTTTATGGTGCTTATTATGCGGGAAAGCATGGAGTAGGGTAAAAAAGAGTATAACAGAAAAGTATGAAAAAAAAATTATATTATTAATGGTTCAATTTTTTTTATCTTTTTAGTTTTCTTAACTTTTGGATTTTTAATTAAGTGTCCTTTTATTATTACTTTGGATACTTCTCCTAAATATTCAATTCTTTCTAAAGGATTCCCCGGCACGACAATTAGATCTGCAAATTTTCCAACCTCAATACTACCAGTAACGTCGTCTATACCTAGGTTTTCCGCATTCCCTTTGGTGGCAATATATATTGCTTCTTTTTCCTTCATATCAGTATATTTAAGATAATACATTAATTCTTTCCATAGTTCATAATGAAATGAATATGGTACTGAAGCATCTGTACCACACGAGATCCTTAAATTTTCTTTATATGCTTTCTGTAAAGCTGAGATCATTCCTTTTTCAATTATAATAGCGTTCTCAAAGCTTTCCTGAGTAATTTTTGTCTCATCCTTCGGCAATACGGCCATACCCATTCCAGCAGAGACTGTGGGGACAATTACTGTATATCCTCTTAAAGATTTGGGATTATGTTTAATTAACGGTACTAACTCATCAGGAATTTCAGCAGCATGTTCTATACTATCAACTCCACCACGTAAAGCTTCTCTTATCCCTTCCGTAGATTCACAATGCGTCGCGATTAATAAACCACCTCTATGTGCTTCAAAACAAGCAGTCTCTATTTCTTCGATTGTCATCTGGGGACGTCCTGCTTCTCCAACTTTTCGAGCATCCATAACCCCGCCAGTAGAAAGAATTTTAATATGATCGACTCTCATCCGTAGATTTTGTCTTACTGCCTTTCTAATTTCAGTTATAGAATCTGCTACGTACGCCATAGCCCATCCATGCCCACCAGTAATACAAATTCCTTTACCAGCACATAATAATCTAGGACCAATGATTTTTCCTTTATTTATCTGATCTCGCAATTTTAAGTCAATATACAATGGATCTGACATTGATCTTAGGGTTGTTACGCCAGCATTCAAGGCATTTAGCGCATTTTTTTTCATAAGTTTCATTAAAATGATTTTTCCTATTGGTGTTGCGAGAAACTTTACTAAACGCATCATGTTTTTATCGCTTAATTTCATCAATTTCGTTGGTTTTCCACTTCCAGTTAAATGGCAGTGGGCATTAATTAAACCTGGAAGTACATAGCACCCATTTAAATCTACTTTTTGATAACCATCTGGGATATTAAGTTCACTTGCATTAGCAACTCCTACTATTAATCCTGCTTCTTTACCTTTCTCAACAATATTCTTAACCAAGATTACTCCATCCTCAATTAATCGACTATCTTTATTTCCATCAATTATATTGCAATTAATTAATGCTAAATCTTTCTTTGGCTCTTTTTTTCTATATTTTAATCCAGCTATCCATGAAATGATAAGATACATTATGAAAATGTTAACAAGGCTCCCCATAATAGAAACTATCCAAAACCATGTAATTGACATCCAACTTGAATTCAAGTGAGCAAAGTTTAAGGTAAAGTCATACATTCCGATTCCAAAAATATCCAAAACATCTAAAATGCCTAATGGAATTCCGACAAATGGAATTAACCAAGGTATTACGTTCAATAATCCTACAACAATATAAGATAGCATTCCAATAATCCCTTCTATTGTACCATAAGTAATCCATGCTAAGAGTGAAATAAAAACGGTGATTATAAAAAGAACTAGGAGTGTTGTTGTTAAGAAACTTGAAGATTTTTTTTCTTCATTCAAAATTTACCATCCTTTTTAGAGAAATATTCTTAATGATATTTTATAATTTAAAATATTAATGTTGTTAATATTTCATCGATATGATTCATAAATAAATCTTATTTTATTCTTTCAATAACTTTTAAGTTATTGTAATTTATTTTTAAAAATTATTTAAAGTATAAACGAAATTTATTCCATTCCCAATAATTGTATAATCAAGTTAGCCATAGAATAAGGATCAAGGCTTTTATCCATAACTAGTTTGATATAATCCTCAATAAGCGAATTAGTACTTAGGAGTTTTTCTACCTTTTTGGTCAGCTTATATTTTAAGATCTGAAAAGTTTCGTTTTTAATTCGATTTATTTTATAAATAGCTATGATTCCAGACGAACTTAAGAAGTTTTTATGTTTTTCAATAATACCAAGAAGCTCCTCAAAGTTTTCTCCTGTTTTAGAATTTACTTTAACTATTTCAGGTGTCCATTGTTTAATCTTTGCAAAATTAGTTTCTGTCTTTTCTTCGCTATACTTAAAATTCATTCCTAATTCTAACATCTGTGTGATATCAGCAACTTTCTTATCTGCCCCAACTAAATCCATTTTATTAATGACAAAGATATCGGTAATTTCCATTATACCCGCTTTTATTGCTTGGATATCATCGCCTAATCCAGGAACTAATAGAACTACAACAGTGTGAGCTGATTTAAAGATATCTACTTCTGATTGGCCAACTCCCACTGTCTCAACAATAATAATATCACATCCATATGCATCTAAAATTTTAATAGTATCCTCAGTGGCTCTTGCTAAACCTCCAAGTTGCATCCGATTTGCCATACTTCTAATAAAAACATTATCCAAGGAGAAATTTTCCTTCATACAAATACGGTCCCCTAACAAAGCGCCTCCCGACAACGGACTAGTTGGATCTACGCATATAATACCAATCTTCTTTCCTTGAGTTATCAATCTTTTAGTAAGCGTGGATATAAAAGTACTCTTACCACTCCCCGGAGCTCCTGTAATACCTAATATATATGCATTTCCCGTATATTTATAGATTGAGTTAATGATTTTCTCTGCTGCTTGGATATCATTCTCTACTAACGTAATAAGTCGGGCAGCAGCCCTAGTATCGCCATCAATTAACTTATCTATGAGGTTAGAAAAATCCATTGTGAAATTATCTTTTTAGATTGTTTTTAACGAATTCCACTATTTCCTTAAGCTCTGTGCCAGGTCCATAGAATCCCTGCAATCCATGCTTTTTCAAAAGTGGCTTATCCTCGTCGGGAATTATTCCACCGACTCCTACTAAAACATCATCGATTCCATTTGCCTTTAATTTTTCCATGATAACGGGACATAAAGCATTATGAGCGCCTGATAACATACTCAGCATAACAGCATCAGGATCTTCTTGAATGATGGTATTTACAATATCATCAGGAGTTTGATGAATTCCCGTGTAAATAACTTCCATTCCCGCATCTCTTAACGCTCGAGCGAGAACTTTTGCACCTCTATCATGGCCATCAAGTCCAGGCTTAGTCACTAAAACTTTTATCTTTCTACTTTCACTCATTACTATTAACCTCTTAAAATACTGAATCTTCTATATATGTTCCAAATACCTCTTTGAGTGTGGATATTATTTCTCCAATTGAGGCATATTCTCTAACTGCATTGATTATGAAAGGCATGAGATTTTCAGTTCCTTGAGCAATTTCTTTTAATTTTCTTAATGTGTCTTTTACCTTTTCTTCATTTCGTTTGTTTTTTACATTATGTAAGAGTTTTACTTGCTCTTTAGCTACTTCTTCATCAATTTTAAGAAGGGGCGTAGAACATGGTTCTCTGAGTTGAAAATCATTTACTCCTACTATAATCCGTTCTCTCGCTTCAATATCTTTTTGATATTTATAGGAGGCATTCGCAATCTCTTTTTGAAAGAAATTTGCCTTTATAGCAGGAATAACGCCGCCAAATTGCTCAATTTTATCGAAGTAGGCTTCTGCTTCTTCTTCCATTTTGTTAGTAAGCCACTCAACATAATAAGAACCTGCTAAAGGATCGACAGTGTCCGCAACTCCTGATTCATGCGCAATAATTTGTTGGGTCCTGAGCGCAATCTTAACTGCCTTTTCGGTTGGAAGACAGAGCGCCTCATCAAAACTGTTTGTATGAAGGGATTGAGTACCTCCTAAAACAGCAGCTAATCCTTGCAATGTAACCCTTACGATATTATTCTCAGGCTCTTGGGCGGTAAGTGAGACTCCCGCAGTTTGGGTATGAAAGCGCAAGCGGAGAGATTCTGGTTGTTTTGCACCATATTTATTTTTCATCCTTTTTGCCCAAATCCGCCTTGCTGCGCGATATTTGCACACTTCTTCAAAGAAATTATTATGAGAATTAAAGAAAAAGGATAGCCTTGGAGCAAAATCATCAACATCAAGCCCTCTTTCCATTGCCGACTCAACATAAGCAAATCCGTCAGCTAACGTAAAAGCTAACTCTTGAACTGCAGTTGATCCTGCTTCTCGAATATGATATCCACTAATGCTGATGGTATACCATTGAGGTACATATTTTGTACAATACTCAATTGTATCAACGATTAATCTCATTGAAGGTTCGGGAGGGAATATCCAAGATTTTTGAGCAATATATTCCTTTAAAATATCATTTTGTATTGTACCTCTTAACTTATCAGGAGTATGACCTTGCTTTTCTGCTGCTACGATATACATTGCTAAAAGTATTGAAGCAGGGCCGTTAATTGTCATTGATGTTGAAATACGAGATAAATCGATTCCACTAAAAAGGGTTTCCATATCTTTTAAAGTATCAATTGAAACACCTTCTTTCCCTACTTCCCCAAGAGCTTTATCACTATCTGCTTCAAAACCATAGATTGTATGAAGGCTAAAAGCTACACTTAATCCTGTTTGTCCGTGTTCCAATAAAAATTTATATCTTTCATTAGTTTGCTGAGCAGTTCCAAAACCCGCAAATTGTCTCATAGTCCACAGGCGACCACGATACATATTTTTATAAGCACCACGTGTATAAGGATATTTTCCAGGCTCTCCTAAATCCATCGCATAATTAAAATCTTTAATATCTTCAGGAGAGTATAGCCTTTTAATATCAATATTCGAAAGATTTCGGAACTTTTCCTTTCTTTCCTCTTTTACTGGTTTTAAAGTCTTATTCTCATCTATTTCAGTCATGATAAAAATCAATTCCAATAAAAATTATGCTATAAATAAGAAATTAATATCTTAATTCTTCTAATTTTTGATAAGGATTTACATTTATTAATTTTTATCATTAAAACATAATTATTTTAAGCTTTCTTTTTTATTCTTAATTTTTACCGAGAAGCTAATTCAATCAATTTTGCTCGATGTTTTCTATAATAAACGATTGGAATATCCCCTTGAATCAATTTTTCGCCCATTTTTAGAGTTGTTTTAATAGGCTCTTGAGTAATAACTACCCGTCGATCTTGATGGAGTATCACAATGCTTGATCTAATACCAAACCAGTTGACTATGCTTTTCAATAAAGGAATTCGTATGAATTTTTGATAGAATCGCATGTAGAATTTGGTATGCTTTTCATCCACAGGGACGAAAGCAATGAAAATCCTAACTTTATCCCCTAAATAATTCTGCCATATATGAGGAAACTTAAATTGGAGATGGAATATCTTCATTGAATCTGTAAATTCTTCTGGTTTAAGTGGAGTAGTCTTTCCATCGTCTTTTTGATCATATACCCATATTAAGAACTCATTTTTATCCTCATTTGGTTCAACCAGTGGTCCGTGTATCAGAGTATGCTGACCACGCCCTATAGTCGTACGATGGACAAAAGGTAAATGTACAGCATCAAGCTGGTTTTCAATAGCTCGCGAATAATGTATAGGCCAGACTTCCGTATACGTTTTATATTTAAATTTTTTATCTATATCTTCGAAAAAGGGTAATGGAGGATATTCCTCAAGAGCTTCTCCCCACCAAATCCAGATGAAATCATGAGCTTCACGAGTAGGGAAAGATGTTACCTTGAATCGTTCTGGCACAGGATTATTTTTCCCATTAGCAGGAATAACTGTGCACTTACCTGTTCGATCATATTCAAGACCATGAAAAGGACATTGAATTGTTTCTCGATCATTACATATCTTCCCGATACTTAATGCAGCGCCTCGATGAGCGCATTTATCCCTTAAGCAAATAATATTGCCGTTTTTATCACGCCAAAAAACAAGCTTTTCTCCCAGACGTGATACTCCTACTGCATTTTTCTTAGGAACTTCTTTAGATTCGAGTACAGCATACCATTGATTAGGAATCATATTAATTATATCTAAGGATTACAGTTTTTAAGATTTCTCTTTATTGTTTATAAACGATATATTCCTAAGAATTATGCTCTCCCTCTTTTGCTTATTAACCTTTACATGGGCAAAGGATTTGTATCCTGCAGAGAGTAGGGGTCAATTCAGCGGGTATTGGAATCTTTTCTCTGGAACGATTCCTATGATCATTGTTCCACTTATTGGGGGCTGGATTGCTACACAATTCGGGGAATATAGTTTAATTGGTGATCAAATGGGATTTATTCCACCACCATTAATTTATTTTGCTACAGCTCTATTTGCATTAATAACATTCATTCCGCTCTTATTTGCAAAAGAATATAAACCTATTAAATTAGTTACGGAATAACCTTTATTCTAATTCTTAAAATTATTAAAAATATATTATGGAGGGAGAGCTTTCACCCGCTTCAACCATTTTTTGTATCAATAATTGTGATAATTCTTTTTTAATAGCAACATATTCTAAATCTTCAATCAGATTATGTTTTTCAAAAGGGTCATTTTCAAGATCATAAAGAAAATCATCCTTATAAACATCGCTTTTAGAATATAGGATTCCATCTTTTTTGGGGGCTTTTACGGAATATTTCCATTTCTTAGTTCTAATAGCACGTCCAACTTGAGTTTCGCTTATTTGAATAAAGATTTCTTGAGGCCAATTTTTATAAAGATTTTTATTTTTAATTAAATATTGTAAGGGTTTACCTTTCATGAATTTAGGAATATCAATGTCAGCCATTTTCATCAGAGTTGGTGGTAAATTTATTAAACTAACTAATTCCTCAATTATATCTCCTTCTTGAAAACCTATTCCTTTTATTACTAATGGAATACGAGAAGAATTATCATGACAAGACCTTTTATATTCCTGGTTTCTTGTTCTAAAATGACAGCCATGATCACTAGTAAAAATAATTGTAGTATTATCATATATTCCTAATTCTTTCAACTTTTTGATTAATCTTCCAAGATTCTTATCAATAGAATTACAACATCCAAGATAATCGGGAAAAAACTGTTGCCAATCTCCATCTACTGCTTTTAAATCACCAGGAATTTCATACGGTCTAAACTCTTGATTACTACCTATTGGTCCCTCAATAGCATTATGATCATTTTGCTGATGTGGCTCTAGATAAGATAAAAACAGGAAAAAAGGCTTTTCCATTTTTAAAGAATCTAAATATAGTAACGCAAAATTAGTTAAGCAATCTACTCTATAACCTTTAAAATCTTGCTTTTCACCATTTTTATCAAATAAGTGCCCTTCATATGCATGAGAAGTATATTCAAGTAGATCGGAAGCAAGCCAATAATCTTTATATCCCCCTCTAAGTTCATTTGGTATAGCAGTGGTTATATTGTTCATTTTTTTTAATCTAATCTCTTTAGATCTACCGATAGTACTAGCAAGATGCCATTTTCCGATATATGCTACTTCATAACCATGATTTGACAATGAATTTGCTATGTTCTGATCACTTTTCGGTAAAGCAATCCCATTCCTATAGCAACCTGTTTCTGTTGCATATTTTCCAGTTTGAAGGATAGATCTTGCTGGACCACAAACTGGTTGATTAGTAAAAGCGTGTTTAAAACAAATTCCTTCCTTAGCTAACTGATCAAGATTTGGAGTAACATCCAGTTTCTGCCCATAACAACCACACGTATCAAATCTTTGTTGATCGGTGAGTATAAAAAGAATATTTGGTCGATCCATCTATATATATAAAGTAATTTACTAAAATAAAATTTCTAATTTAATGAATTTTTTGTTCAAACTACTAAGTAAGCCTCATTTATAGCAGAGCAACCACCACACCGCACACAACCTGCTTTATTCTTTAAAGGATTGACTCCATATACCTTCATGAATTTAGCGGTTTTTAAATAAAGTTTGTGAAGGGCAGTTGTGTCTGTTGGAGGTAAATCTTTTAATCCAGGAATTGATCTCACAGGGGTTATAAATGGTATGACACCTATAGCAATTAATTTTTCCAACTTAGCCATTAAATCCTGATGAGGTTCCCCGAAACCAGTAAGTATAAAGGTTTCGACCTGATCTTTACCGAAAATTTCAACAGACTCTTTCCAATTTTTCTCAAAAGTAGAATAAGGGATATGATATTTACCAGGCGTGATTATTTTTCTCACCTTTTCATTTAAAGTTTCAATATGAATCCCGATAGTGTCAGCACCCGCACTTTTTAACATATATAAGTACTCTAAATCTTCTAACGGTTCAATTTGCACATGAAGAGGAAGAGTAGGATATACCTTTTTGATAGCCATTAATAACTCAATATATCTTTTGGCACCTTTATCATCACTCTCTTCAGTACCACTAGTCAATGTCATGTGAGCACATCTTCCCTCCTTTTTTGCAGCGCTAATTACTTCTAACATTTGTTGCGGAATTTTTTCCAATATGGTACTATTTTGAGCTAAACTAAGTTCAATCCCACAAA
>Ga0307433_1000582_pt1 | contig 26909 bp, 26 predicted proteins | sample SalMarWE160210MG_FD_202166 | JGI IMG/M metagenome (GOLD analysis project Ga0307433, IMG submission 202166) | Salt marsh sediment microbial communities from the Plum Island Ecosystem LTER, Massachusetts, United States - WE1603-210 | ecosystem: Environmental > Aquatic > Marine > Intertidal zone >... | reverse complement strand
CCTGAGCGGCGATATAACCAGTGTTCTGCATTGGAACAAAAGCGAGCTTATCAAGCTCAGCCAGAAACTAAAAGATAAGAACGCTTTCTACTACATAGCCAGAGGAATTAACTTTGCCATCGCCTCTGAAGGCGCCTTGAAGCTTAAGGAGATTTCCTATATCCATGCTGAAGGAATGCCCGCTGGGGAACTCAAGCATGGCACCTTAGCCCTCATTGAGCCTGGCACACCGGTAGTGGTGATTTGCCCCGCCGACTATACCTTTCTCGAAACCCTGAGCAATGCCATGGAGACTAAATCACGCGGCGCCTATATCATCGGTGTCTCCGACAAGGAAAGTGACATTTATGATTCCTGGGTCAAGATTCCCGAAGTTGATGAGTTACTCTATCCTATGGTCGCCGTAGTTCCTCTTCAGCTCCTGGCTTATTATCTCGCTATCAATCGAGGATGCGACCCTGACAAACCCCGCAATCTGGCAAAATCGGTAACTGTGAAATAAAGGTAGAATGAAAGACCCTGGGCTTCAGACTTCAGATAGCAGACAAAAGATTAGGGTGCTGGCTGGCATAGCTGCCTATAATGAAGCAAGATATGTCGGAAGCATAGTTCTCCAGGCAAGGCAATATGTGGAAGAGGTCATTGTTGTTGACGATGGAAGCACGGATAACACCGCCAGGGTTGCCGAGCTCGCTGGTGCCACCGTAATCCGCCACGATGAAAACAGAGGCAAAGGCGCAGCCATCCAGAGCATACTGGCAGAGGCAAAGAAGAGAAATCCAGACATCCTCGTTCTCCTCGACGCCGATGCCCAGCATGACCCTAACGAGATTCCCGCTCTTATCAAACCCGTTTCAGAGGGTTTTGACCTCGTCATCGGCTCCCGAGAGGCCCAGAAAGATAAGACTCCCAGATACCGCCGCATCGGGCAAAAGGTCATTTTCCGCTCAAGCCGTCTCGCTTCAAAAGCCAATGTCGCCGATTCCGAATCCGGCTTTCGAGCCCTTTCACCGAAGGCAATAAACGAACTTGAATTGAAAGCGAAGGGGTTCGCCATAGAATCGGAGATGATAACCCGCGCCGCCGATAAAAACCTCAAGATAACCGAGGTGCCAATCTCCAACATATATACCAAAGATGGCTCGACTCTCAACCCGATAAGACATGGCATAGACGTTCTAAGTCAGATAATAGTCATGATTTCGCAAAGGAGACCCCTGTTTTTCTTCGGACTGTCCGGTGGTATATTGCTGGTGATTGGTATCATCGTCGGCATCAGGGTGATTAACCTAGCTGCCAACACAGGCGAACTGGCCATAGGCAGCACCATACTGACCGCTCTATTCATCATCGCTGGCATATTGAGCATCTTTACCGGTATAATCCTGAACGCCTTAAGCAGGCGAAAATAAACCTGGCATCGCGTTCTTATTTGTTATCGCAAGCCGTCTTCCCTTTCCCTCATTGTGAGACACGCCCCCTTTGTCATTACGAGTCCCGATTTGTCGGGACGAAGCAATCTAGCCGTCTCAACAAACCCAATAAACTCAACAAACTCGGCGTCTTGACTAATCTGACTCTCGACTCTAGACTATTGACTGAAGACTGCTGGAGATGAGCGTTCATGAAGTTAAAGACAAATAAGCTCCGTGGTATTTACGTTACCTTTACCGCAACGAGTTGAAATATGTAGCTCAGTCGTGCAAGGCCGAGGGTATCTTTTGTGATACCTAGCAGAAATCATGCAGTTGCTTCAGGAGAGATGCATTGAAGATTTGTTTAGCCTGTAGCCCCGGCGGGCACTTAACCGAGATGCAAAGGCTGATGCCTGCTTTTGAGGGGAAGGAGTACTTTTTCGTTACGCACAAGTCCGAGTACTCCCAGCATCTGGAAAGAGCTTACTTCATTGAATACAAGGAAGGGTATATTCGGGAAAGGATTACATGGTTAAAGACCATATTTATTGCCCTCCGCATCCTGCTCAAGGAGAGGCCGGATGTGGTGATTTCCACAGGCGGTGGCGAAATCGCTGTACCATTCTGTTATGTGGCTAAACTTCTGGGTGCAAAGGTTATCCTTATCGAAACTCTAACCAGAATCACGACCAAGTCCGCTGCCGGCAAGCTTATTTATCCCATTGCTGATTTATTCTTAGTGCAGTGGGAGCCACTATTAAAAAAATATGGCAAGAAGGCACAGTACTGGGGGAAGGTAATTTGATATTTGTGACCGTAGGGGGAATGAGAGCCTTTAAAAGGCTGGTCCGGGCAATGGACCGTATAGCTGGCGAACTAGATGAGCAGGTAGTGATGCAGATTGGCTCCACAGACTATGAGCCCAAAAACTGTGATTATTTTAAATTCATGGCTGCAAATGAGATAGAGGAGTTATACGCTCGCGCAAGGGTGGTAGTATGTCACGCAGGCATCGGGTCAATATTGACAGCGACGCAGTACAATAAACCGCTTATTCTTGTGCCAAGGATGAAGAGGTATGGAGAGCATATTGACGACCATCAACTCGAAATCGCCAGAGAGATGGAAAGTCGAGGGATAACTGTCGTGTATGATATAAGCAACCTGCAATCTGCGATGAAAAATGTGAACGTAAGCCCCGTGGAGTTCAAAAGTGAAACAAATTTGGTTGACAGGCTCAAGGATTACTTAGACCGAATGGGAAAATAGAAACACGATGTACGGACGTTCACAGATGATAAATAAGAAAAAACCGAATATCGGTGTGGTAACCTGGCCTATACTTGAGGCAGGCGTTGCTCCCTTACAGAGATCAATCTATATGGATAAGACCTGGCTATTGACATTGAAGGATGAAAAGGGGCGAAAAACTAGCGCAACGTGAGGAGACACTCCCAATGGTAACAGTAGGCGTAGTGGTGCCACTAGACTATCTTTTCGTATATGGTGGTGCAGTTCAGCGTATTAAGGTTGATGTCGCTGCCTTGATAGATAGTGGCTACAACGTAGAGATGATATTCCCCTCTCGCATCAACCGGCCTCAACATGACCTTCCATCAGGGCTGACCTTAGTGACGTATCCTAACATCCAGGGTGCTACTTTTCTGCCGGAAAAGGTGAGGCTACTCCTTGACATGCATACTCAGATGTTTAACCCCTTCTTTCGCTCGACTCTCCGTAAGCGATGTGGAAGTTATTCTATAATTTTCGCTCATTCCCCGTGGAGTGCCGCGGCATCATGCAAGGTAGTAAAACGAAAAATACCGCTAATTTACGTGGCGCATAATTTTGAATATGGCCTGATTAAACAAGCTACTCATAATCCCTTGATCCGTAGACATACCTACCATGTTGAGAAATACGCCTGTCAAAAAGCGACAAAGATACTATGTGTGTCGGAACTGGACATGACCGAACTGGAGAAAACTTATAAGATACCGGCGGAGAAGTTAGCACTACTTCCAAATACTGTAGATGTCGATTTCTTCTCCCAAACACACAGTTTATATGATAAGGTTTCGGAACGCCAGAAATTAGGATTCACCCCCTCATCTCTGTTACTCCTCTTCCATGGACGAATGGATTATAGTGCTAACCTGGATGCTCTCAAATTTGTCTTAGAGGAGCTTGCGCCAGCCCTGAGACAATCATCAGCTAATGATATAAGACTTATAGTAGCGGGGGCCCGAATCCCCAAATGGTGCTTAGATAATGGAAATGAAATTGTTTCCTTCCATTCAGACGTTCCGGATATGCGACGATTTCTTTCCATTGCTGATGCCGTCATCGTGCCTCTGAGTATCGGCGGGGGCACCCGTCTCAAAATATTGGAATCTTTCGCTGCGGGGGTACCAGTTATCTCTAGTGCCAAGGGCGCCGAAGGAATTAACTGTCAAGACGGCCACCACATTCTGATCGCTCAAAGGACCGCGGATGATTTCATCTGTAAAATCAGGATGCTTGCCGAGAATGAAGACCTGCGAGAGAAACTAACAACTAAAGCTTACAACCTGGTGGTACAAAAATATAGTATCCCGGTGGCTGCCAAATGCCTTCAAGACGCCATTATGCAAGCCAAAAATCAAGCAAAAGATGTACGGCATTAGCGACGGGGGAGTCAAGAAGGGCCTGCGAATATCGCCAACTATTCTAGTGGGCTACTGTCGGGCTAGTTGGGCTGGCCGCTCAAGGTTCCGACATACCCTTTCTAAGGCAAATTATTGGCCTTGTCTGCCTTATCTCCCTGTCTTGCGTCTTTGTCCTCGGAGTCCTCAAGGGGCATGATATTGGATTGGTAAGATGCCAAGGGTGACAAAAAGCCCCTGAGTAGCTATAATACAAACAATAAAATGTGGCAATATCGAGAGTTAATCTGGAACTTGACCATAACCGACTTGAAAAACCGTTACCAGAACACCGCCCTCGGCTTTTTCTGGTCTCTGCTCAGCCCACTTCTGCTGGCACTGGTCCTGTATTTCGTCTTCAGACATCTCTGGGGTCGTGAGGAGAACTTTGCCATAAACATACTGGTGGGCGTAATGGCCTGGCAGTTCTTTTCCACTGGCACCTCCTCTTCCCTCCGCGTTATCGTCGCCAAGTCCAGCCTGGTGACCAGAGTCTATATACCCCGGCAGATACTGGTCTTGAGCAATGCCCTGTCTACTCTCATAAACTCCCTGCTCACGTTCATAGTCCTGCTGCCTATAATATTTGTCGTGTTCGGACATCTGCCCGTCACCGTGCTCCTGTTCCCTCTAATTCACCTCATCTTATTCTGTTCTATTTACGGTGCCGGGCTGCTCCTGTCCGCCCTTTATGTTTACTTCCGTGACCTCAACCAGATATGGGAAGTCCTGATCAGGGCCCTCTTCTTCGCTTCACCTATTATGTATCCCCTGACCATAATTCCCGATTATATAATGCCCTATTACCGGCTCAACCCGGTAACTCAGTTCATAATCATGTACCGCGATGTAATGATCGCCGGCGATTTGCCTTCACTTTACAGCATTGTGGTTGTCACCGGTTTCGCCATCGCCGCCTATCTTGTGGGCAGCCTTGTTTTCAGCAAATTACAGCGCCGCTTCGCCGAGGAGATATGATGAGTGCCATAATCGTCGACAACATCCCGGTCTGTCATTGCGAGTCCCGATTTATCGGGACGTGGCAATCTCTACAAGCGCTTTGTCATGAGGTAGTGAAATGAGCGCCATAATCGTTGACAACATCTCCAAGAAATTCCGCATCCCCCACGAAAAAAAGAATACAGTCTTCCAGAACATAGTCGGCCTGATTAAAAGGCAGTTCGACTATGAAGAGTTCTGGGCGCTGAAAGATGTCAGCTTCGAGGTCAACAAAGGCGAAGCCTTCGGCATAATCGGCAGGAACGGCTCGGGAAAGAGCACGCTGCTCAAAATACTGGCCAGGGTCTTATACCCCGACAGCGGCTCGGTCAGCCTGAACGGCAAAGTTGCTTCCTTTCTCCAGTTGGGCGTTGGCTTTCAGCCCGAGCTCACTGCCCGGGAGAACGTTTACATCTATTCCTCCATCCTGGGTCTGGGGCGAAAACAGGTGGAAAAGGTATACGATGAAATATTCGACTTCGCCGAGCTCAAGAAGTTTGAAAACATGAAGCTGAAAAACTTCTCTTCCGGCATGAACGTGCGGTTAGCCTTTTCCACCGCCTTCCACGCCGTTCCCGATACAATGCTCATAGATGAAGTCTTCGCCGTGGGCGATGAATCCTTCAGGGAAAAGTGCCGGGACAAGATGAATCAGTTCAAAACTGAGGGCAAGACCATAGTCTTCGTCTCCCATGCCCTGGATACCGTGAAGGAGCTGTGCCAGCGAGCGATGCTGTTGAACGAGGGCCGGATTGTTACAATGGGTGATACTGAAAAGGTGATAAACGACTATCTGGCGATGCTGCAAAAGAAATGAAGCAGGGGTATGGGGAAAGCAGGCAATCTCCTCTCCCTTGACGGGAGAGGTTTAGATGAGGGTGAAGGAGGTGGCTGACATTCTGAAGAGGCATGCCAGCTACTGAAAAGGTAATAAACGACTATCGGGCGATGATACAGAGAGGAACCACCAAGGCCAGTGTTGCAAGATGAGTTGACAAGAACCTGAGGGGGTTGTATCATTCACAGTCGACTTGTCCGAAATGACCAAACCAAGTGCTTCACGGGCATGCCATCACCATCCGTTTGAGAGAGGTTCTGTAGGATGAATGTCCTGGTCACCGGCGGAGCTGGATATATCGGAAGTGTCGTAACCGAGTATTTACTAAAACAGGGACACAACGTAACCGTCCTCGATAACCTTCAACAGGGTCATAAGGAAGCTGTCCTGTCACCGGCTGAATTCGTCCCAGGCGATATATGCGATGCTAACACACTCGAGCGGATTTTCGGCCATTTTAGAATTAACGCTGTGGTGCATATGGCAGCCGACACGCTGGTGGAATATTCCATGACCGACCCGAAAAGATATTTCCGCAACAACCTGGTCGGAGGAATGAGCCTTCTTAATGCTATGCTGGAACATGGCGTAAATAAGATTATCTTCTCTTCTACCGCTTCTGTCTACGGCGAACCACAAAATACTCCAATAGACGAAGACCATCCCAAAGCCCCCATAAACAGCTACGGGCAATCCAAGCTAATGTTTGAGACCGTTCTGGATTGGTATCGTAGAGCCTACGGGATAGAGTGTATATCCTTTAGATATTTCTGTGCTGCCGGAGCGACAGAGCTTCTGGGCGAAGATCATCGTCCCGAGACCCACCTTATCCCGAACGTTCTTAAGGTAGCTTTGAATAAAGATAGTACGGTTTCTGTGTTTGGTACGGACTATCCGACAAAGGATGGAAGTTGTATCCGTGACTTTATACATGTGGCGGACGTTGCCCAGGCTCATCTTTTGGCGCTGGAGAAGACAGCTAGCCTGAGCGGGAACGTTTATAACTTAGGAAATGGCGAAGGATATTCTGTGCTTGAAGTAATCAAAGTTGCGGAGAAAATCGTTGGTAGGAACATACCTGTCAAATTCAGTCCCCGCCGTCCCGGCGACCCTGTAACTCTGATAGCCAGTTCAAAACGAGCTGCCAAAGAATTGGGTTGGAGGCCCGAATTTCCCGAACTTGGAAGCATCATGGAAAGTGCTTGGCGGTGGCTGAAAGACCATCCTCAGGGATATAAGCAGTAGCCCATCATGTTGCCACTCATCGACAAGCCCCCTCTGGGTTGACAACACCTGAGAATTGCTTTACTCTAAACCGGAAATCATGGAAAAGCTAAAATACCACTCCGCAAGGGCAGTGGCACCATGGCTGCCATCGTGGATGAAGAAGGCATATCACAGGCTGTCGGCGCGGCAGGATATCCACACACCACCAGCAGAGATAACTGAGCATCCCGATTGGTTCCACCACCGAAAGCGGATCCAACAGCTCCGAGATCGATATGCAGGCCGTCGGTGCTTCGTCATCGGCGGCGGACCCAGTCTGTCGCAGACGCCCCTTGACCTGCTGACCAACGAAGTCACAATAGCATCTAATGCCATCTTCCTCTTATTCGGAGAGACCGGCTTCCGCCCGACTTTCTACACCGTGGAAGACCACCTGGTGGCCGAGGACCGGGCACCGGCCATCAACCAGCTACGAGGGATGACAAAGATTTTCCCGGCGGATCTCTGGCAACACCTCAAAGAAGACGAAGAGACGATTTACGTTAACTTCAAGCGCGGCCAGTATGACGGGTTTCCGAAATTCTCCGATAGACTTGACGAGATCATGTACTGGGGCGGCACGGTCACGTTCATGAACCTGCAGCTTGCCTGGCATCTCGGCTGTCATGAAGTGTACCTCGTGGGAATCGACCACAGCTATCGGCTCCCCTCTCCCACGGATGAGGTGGAGGGGAACGTAATCATATCGCAGTCAGCGGATGTGAACCACTTTCACCCGGATTACTTCGGGCCAGGGTACCGCTGGCACGACCCTCGGGTGGACCGCATGGAGCTTGCCTATCTCGAGACGCGCCGGTTCTTCGAGGAGCACGGAGGCATGATTTACAACGCTACTGTTGGGGGCAAGCTGGAAGTGTTCCCCAGGGTTAAGCTCGAAGACGTGATAGAGCTACACCGTTAAAGCTTCCGCTAGCACTGGCAAGATTGCTGGGAGCGAAAGGGCGTAAGCAAGGATAGGAGAGGGAGCATAGAAAAAGAGCAAATATTTCAAGGGTTGAACAAAGCTTACTTCTCTGAGGACACGTTGTATCGCCGAGCAGCTGAGACTTATAGGAGCTAAATGAATACCCCCAATCGGTTAATAGAATTACTTGAGATAGAAAACCCAATGTTTCAGGTGAAAAGTGGAACCAAGGAGTTTCCGAGCAGCGAGAGGTTTTTTGTTGAAGGTGCTAAACATACAACAAGTTTTGCTAGAGCTTGTCACATAGTGTCCAAAGAGGTTTTGAGATATCTTGCGTCCATTATAAAGCCAAACAATATAACTTTGGAGACGGGGGGTGGGTATTCAACAGTGGTATTTGCGGTTTGTAGCCTTAAACATATATGTGTTAATCCCGATATTACGGCGAATGAGATGATAAAAAGTTTTTTGCAGAAACATGGATATGCTTATGAGCATTTAGAATTTTTAGAGGATTCCTCCGATAAAGGTCTACCAAAATTAAAACTTGAGGAGAAGGTAGATGTCGCACTAATTGATGGCAACCATAGCTTCCCATTTCCCATAATTGATTGGCATTATATTGACGGTTTCTTGGGAAGAGGAAGTAAAATTCTAATAGATGATATTCACATAAACTCCGTTAAGCTCGTTAGCGATTTCCTATTGTCTGAACCATCATATAAGTATGTTACGACAATCGGCACGTGCATGGCGTTCGAAAAAATAAATGATACAAGGACTATCGGATGGGCAGCTCAAGGAATTAACATTAAGTTGACGGAAGGCCACCCTGCGCCACCAGGACTGGGGCCGAGACACAGAGGGTTTTCTCATTGGGTTTCCCCAAAACGCCTATTAGGCCTACTATCAAGAAGGCAGTCAACTGATTCAGGGAGAATGAGTAGGTGAAGAAACCGTCTCAAAAGAACTCGAACGGACTTCCATGGCAAGACACTGTTCGAGAAAAGAGGACATAGAACGGAAGAAATAACGAACAAGGCCAATTCAATACGGCTAGGGATCGTTGGCTGCGGTGCGGTCACTCAGAAGTTTCATTTGCCGTCGGCAGTGAAGATTGACGGCTGCTCCGTAACTATTCTCGTGGATAGCGACCGTTCGCGAGCCGAGCAGCTGGCGGCCAAATACAAAGTCCCAACTATTAGCACTGACTTCCGTGATGTTCCGCAGTACGCGGATGCCGCCATCGTCGCCGTGCCCCATCACCTGCACGCATCAATCGGCGAATATTTGCTGTCCAGTGGATGTCATGTCCTCATGGAGAAACCGCTGGCACTGACAGACGCGGAATGTCAACGCTTGGTCGCGCTTGCCGATCAGAAAGGCGTCGTCCTTACCGTTGGTCTCCTGCGGCGTTACTTTCACGCATACCAGATTGCCAAGAGGCTGATGGAGGCAAACACACTCGGCAAAATCAAGTCATTCGATATCCGCGAGGGTAATGTTTATAACTGGCCTCTCACATCCGACTTCATGTTTCGGGCCGGCCAAGCAGGAGGCGGTGTTCTGGTTGATACAGGAGCGCATACTCTTGACTTTGTACTCTGGTGTCTTGGCGATGTAGCGTCGGTTGAATATTACGACGACAACCTCGGTGGGGTAGAAGCTGAATGCATACTGCATCTACGGATGAAAAATGGTGCCAAGGGCATAGTAGAGTTGAGTCGCCTAAGAAACTTGAGAAACACTGCGATCATCTCAGGCGAAAAAGGAGAAATGGAATTGTATTTGCGTATGGACAAAATACTTTTTCGCCCTGGGTTAGAACAGAGTCATGCGTCCCCCGATGACTTGCCACAGCTCATGCACGCCGGCACCCAAATATGGGCTGATTGCTTTCCGGCGCAGATTGAATCGTGGCTCAATGCGATTTCAGGAAAAACGCCGAATTTCGTAACGGGTGAAGAAGCGCGCAAATCGGTGGCACTAATCGAGACCTGCTACCAGCAGCGACAGCGGATGCATCGAATAGTTGGTATGGACGATCCGGCAGAGCGATTCGCCGCGCCGTCTCCCCTAAAAAACAAAGTTATATTGGTGACAGGCGCAACCGGAAGCATCGGCGGCCGATTGGTCGAGAAACTTGTCATCGAGCATCAAGCACAAGTTCGTGTTCTCGTGCATAATCTCTCAAACCTGTCGCGGGCCAGCCGGCTACCGGTGTCCATATATCAGGGCGATGTGACCGCCTTTGACGCTGTTGACAGGGCTGTCCAGGGATGCGACTTCGTTTTTCACTGTGCATACGCGTTCGGGACCTCTCCTGCGGAACAGGAACGAGTTGCGGTGGATGGAAGCCGAAATATCGCCCAGGCAGTTCTCCGGCATAAAGTCAGAAGCCTGGTGTACGTCAGCACCATATCAGTCTATGAACCGATGGATGACGGCGATTTGAATGAAATGGCACCGAAGGAGTCAAGTGGCTGGACGTATCCCGATACTAAGAAGAAGGCTGAGGAAGTGATGCTCGAATTCCACAAACGGCAGGGACTCCCGGTCGTTGTAGTCCAGCCAACCATTGTTTACGGGCCGTTCGTCAAATCTTGGACACAAGGCCCCCTGAATCAACTCAAGTCCGGAACGGTTATTCTGCCGGATGAAGGATCAGGTCTATGCAATGCGGTATATATAGATGATGTCGTTGACTCGCTCATCCTCGCAGCGTTGAATCCCAAGGCGATTGGCGAAACGTTTCTCATTTCGGCCTCAGAACCTGTTACCTGGCGGGAATTCTACCGCGCCTACGAGGACATGCTTGGTATCACCGCGACTAGCTACATGAGCGTCTTGGAGATTGAAGCACGGCGTAAGCACGACAGGCGCTCGCAGCCACTAACCGCTAGAACATTGAAATGGCTGATAACACGATCGCCATACCCAGTCATCAGTGCAGGGAAGTGGCTGAACGCGCGCTCTCCCTTCGTGACGCGAGTCTTACAACGATATGGAATCACCGGTAGCAGTAACTCTGGCGGACCGCGGGAATTTGTTCCCGATCCACAGCGCCTGGCTCTTTTCCGATCCAAGGCAAGAGTCCGCATCGACAAGGCTCGAGAGATTCTAGGGTATGAGCCGCGATTTGACTTAGAGAACGGAATGGAACGCACCAAGATGTATTGCCAGTGGGCAAACCCAGATGGCTAGTTCAACTGAAGGAAGTAGGGCAGCAAGCGTGAGTGAAGGCGCAGCAGTTCGGATCTCGGCTGTAGTCTGCACGCTTAACCGGGCGGCATATCTAGCCAAAGCAGTGGAAAGCCTTGTCAACCAGACATACTCCAAGGAATATTACGAAATCATAGTGGTCGACAACGGGTCTACGGATAATACCAGAGAAGTTGTGGAGCAGTTCCGCCAGCGCGCTAGAATCAGGTACATATACGAGCCGATCAAGGGCCTGTGCCAGGCTCGAAACACCGGGTGGCAAGCTGCAGATGGAAAATACGTGGCCTACCTCGATGATGATGCAATTGCCTGCCCGCACTGGCTGGAGAAGATGATGGAGGCTTTCGAGACTATCAAGCCAGCGCCAGCCAGCGTTGGTGGTAGGGTGGTCCCTATTTGGGAATGTGAACGCCCGGCGTGGCTCACCAACCCAATGCTGGGGGTCTATGCCATAGTTGATTGGGGGGACCACGCAAGATTCCTTAAGCCGTCAAGCCCGGAGCGCCATGTAGGCTGCAACATTGCTTACAGTCGAAAGGTGTTGCAGGAATGTGGCGGCTTCAACGTCAACTTGGGAAGAAAAGGAAAGAACCTATTATCAAACGATGAACACCTTATTAGGAAGTACATGGATTCTCATGGACTAGGCATATACTACGACCCCGAGATTCTCGTAGACCACTTGGTTCCAAAGGAGCGCGTAACCAGGCGTTTCATGCTTCGGAGGCACTTCTGGCAGGGAATTTCCGATGTAGTCGAGTGGTATGAAGAATCACCGTCACCCCCCGGAAGGCTCTGGTGCCTTATGTCGGGTCTTGAGGGACTGGCTTCGAGTGGATTATACCTAATGTGGGTCTTGCTGCGGTTTTTCCTGAGAAGACCCTGGGTTGTCTTACGTGACCTGGTGAAAATCGAACCGGCACGCGACTGCTTCTTTCATGGATTTGACAATCTGTGGCGGTGGGTAGGCCAAAGTCGTGGCTATCTTCAGATTGGCACAGGTCGTTTTGTCAAAGGCACCAGGAAAGGGATCGCACTCGAGCAAGGGATAAACAGCCCTTCCCACCCTCCACCAAAGAGCTGGGCATGGCGCACGGTGCGGCCATACCTTCTGGCTTATTTGAAGACCAATCACCCCCTGACGATCAGTATCGGCCGCTTTGCCAAGCGGGTCATGAGAACGCTAAAGAACATTCTCAGTGGCGGCAACGGCATGATGTTCAACACTATTATGAAGCTCACACTTATGACGACTCTACTCGCGGTGCTCACACCTGCTCGATCCCCGAGGCGGATAAACCCCGAAAGAAGGAACGACACTATTCTCATAATTGGGAACGGCTCATCGACACGCTATCTGGCACATCTAGGTTTCGACAAGATACCAAAAAATGTTGACACCTTTGGCATGGGTGCAGCATACAGATACTATTCTCACATAGGATGGTGGCCCACATACTACGCTCTATGTGATGTAAAGGTCGTTTTCTATCACCAGAAGGACTTGAAGGCAATTGTTGAAGATCCTGATATTCCAGTGAGGAAGTATTTCTTGCCCCTAAGAGTTTCTGATAATGAAAAACTGGAAATAATCCCGCATTCGTCGACTGGTGATTTTTGTGTGCGGAAAGCTATAGAATTAGGATACAAAAGAATATTCATCATTGGAATTGAAACCGATTATATTGAACAAATCAGAGAATCCAGACAATTGACGCCAGAGGAAATAGAACAGATCGGCTTAGGACAACTTGAAGAATTTAAAAACATGCCTGCGTCCGGACGACATATCCTTATGGTTACCAAGACTCCGCTGGTTAACACGAATTATTTCTTTGACTCCTATCAAAGAGAAGGGGATATATACTCTTTGCCTCAAGGCGATACACATTACAGATCATGGCAGAGACTGGCAAGACTAGCTAAAACATCCAAGGTCAAGATCACCAACCTAAGTCCCACTTCGCCCTTGATGGTGTTTCCAAAAGCCAGTCTTAGCAATTTTCTCAATGCAAATACATACGCATTTCTTGCGCCCAAACCACCTAATACCGCGGGTAATAGTTCAAGAAAAGCATCAGACGAACCGAGCAGGATACCTTTGCCCGCGGCAAAAAATACGGCGAGTGCAACAGGTACGTTGCTTTACCAGAGGCTTATAGGCTACTTGAAGAAAAATTATCCGATGATAATTACCCTCGGTCGCTTTGCCAGGTGGAGCCTGACAACGCTGAAGAACACTTTCTTTGGCATCGGCGGCATAGCTCTCTTCGTTATCGCAGGACTTTACATTGCCGGGGCTTTAATCGAACCTTTACGCTGGTACCTGGTGGGCATCGCCAGCGCCTTGTTATTATTGGGCGGCGGACTGCTGGCACTATTTTATGCCAGGTTCATATTAAATCGTTTTGCCAGTGACCAAAGAACGCAGGTATCGAATATTAAGAAGGAAGTATCGAATATTAAGAAGGAAGTATCGGATATCAAGAAGGCTCTGAGCGCATCAGAGGCAACGCTGGAAGAGCTGAAGAAGGAGATTTCGAAAATGAATGTCGGCAATTTCGCCTTTTTCCAGCTATTCAACAGGCGGCTGACAAACGAAGATTTGAAACGTTTTGCCGGGGAATGGGCACCGAAACTCGGACTTAAGCTGGATGCGAGGGCACTGGCATATATTGCCCATCGCATCTGCCTCGCTGAGGACACATGTGTTGGTCGCCTCGCCGGCCACATCGAAACTATGTTGCTGCGCGTCCTAGTGGCTCGGAGTCTGAGGCATGAGCCTAATCTCGAAGTGCTTGAGATAGGGACTCTGTTCGGTGTCGGCGTGGCAATGATCCATGAGAGTTGCCGGGGTTCATTCAGCAGTATACACTTCACAGTTATCGATCCTTTCATCGGTCATATTGGACGCCATGACAAAACTTCGCTAGACCCTTTAACTAAGGCGCCCGCTACTCGCGAGATATTTATTCACAACATGCAGCGGATGAATATCCCTGAGACCGACTACACCATCATTGAAAAACTGAGCACAGAGGAGGAGGCGATAGAACAGGCATCGAAAAGGCGCTACAACCTGCTCATCATTGACGGAGACCACTCGGAATTCGGCGTCAAGCATGACTTCTTCAATTATAGACACTTAGTGAAACGTGGAGGCTATATCTTTTTTGATGATTACGGTAATCCCAACTGGCCAGGACTTACGCATTTCGTTGATAAAGACGTTGCTGGGATGCCGGAACTGGAGTTTGTGGGAACAGATGTCTATAGCGCCGTATTCAGGGTTATCGCGCCGCAAGATTTGACAAAGCGAGGGCGGAAACAGCACAAGTAGTATGTTGCCCGCTTACTGTTCCGTTGTGATTCGCTGCCAGAACCAAGAGCATCATATCTATCCAAAGCAGCTTAGTTCTCGAACCATAATAAACGAGAAGGTTGAACGGGAGCTTTGCATCGACTATACTAGCGATGCTACGGAGGAAAACTTTGCCAGAGATCATTGACATATCTGTGCCCCTCCTACCCGAGATGCCTGTCTGGCCGGGGGACGGTGGTATTCGCATCGTGCCGGTAAAACGTATGGCAGCAGGTGATAAGAATAATTTGTCCCGACTCGACTGCGGTGTCCATACCGGCACTCATGTGGATGCCCCCTGGCACTTTTTAGAGGATGGAAGCACTGCAGAGCAGTTACCTCTGGATGCGATGATGGGCGAAGCTTTTGTGGCTTATCTGCCAGAAGTTGATGTAATTACGGCTGAGACTCTTGCTCAGTTGACGCTCCCCGGAGGCACAACTCGCCTGCTATTGCGTACACGTAACTCGGAGTTATGGGAAACAGGAGTCACAGAGTTCAGGAAGGACTTTGTAGCGCTAACAAGCGATGCCGCTCAATGGCTGGTGGACCAGGGCATCCGCCTGATAGGCGTGGACTACCTGTCGGTGCATCGCTACGGCGATGGTCCACTGACGCATCAAATTTTGCTAAGGGCAGGACTCATTATCGTTGAAGGGCTGAACCTGGCTGGTGTGGCACCCGGGAAATATGAACTTATCTGTTTACCATTGCGTCTGAATGGTGCCGATGGGGCACCCGCCAGGGTTGTGCTACGCACCTTATCTCCAAGTTGAAATAATATGGGGGGAATAACTCCCGAGGGAAAAATGAAACGAGTGCTGAAGAGCATTTATAGGTATTCAAGGGAGCGAATGTTGGGGGAGGGTGTGGTGAACTTCCGTGGGGAGGGAATCGTTAATTTCATAGATGTTGGTTCGGCTGGAAACTTACCCTATCCCTGGAAAGAAAACGCGAATAGGATCAAGCACTTGCTCAAGTTTGAGCCCAGAGACAAACCGAGTATCAGCCCCAATGTTGTAAGTCTTAATGTTGCGTTGTGGGAGACAAACTGTGAGAGGGATTTCTATATTTATAAAGGAAGTAGAGGTGTTGGGTCATCGCTTTTCCATCAAAACTATGAATATGTGGCCGAGAACTTTGAAGAACTCCGAATACGCGGACCAAAGTATCTGGCTAGTACTTGGCTTGAGAGGTCACAACTGGATAGAGTAGAGAGGATTACCTGTCGCACGCTGGACAGCGTCGTTCAGGAGTTGCACCATCCATTTCCTTATCACTTTCTAAAGATTGACGCGCAGGGTGCTGAATATGAAGTCCTGAGAGGTGCTGATATATTTCTTCGGGGAAGTTGCGTCGGGCTTCATCTTGAACTATTCGTGCTTCCCTTGTATAAGGGAATTAAACTGCTGCCAGAGGTGATGCAGTACTTGGAGAGCCTTGAGTTTGAGTTGATTAAGAAGTTCCCGGCACATGGATCATTCGATTCTCAGCACGATTGTGTGTTCCTGAAAAGGGGGCAGAATAACAAGGTAGCAGACGTGATTCGAGAGATTTATGCTCTGTAACAACTTGACCGTGGGCTTACCCAAGATTGTTGCGCTGGTTCCCATGCGCCATCATAGCGAGCGCGTGCCGGGCAAGAACTACCGCCCATTTGCCGGGCAGCCCCTCTACCACCACATTATCAGAAGCGTGCAAGCCTGCCCACTTATTTCACAGGTTGTAGTCAATACCGATAGCCCCACCATTATAGAGGACTTAGCGAGATGTTTTCCGAATGTTCGAGTGATTGAAAGACCAGCGCACTTGAGGGCTGACACCATACCTATGAATGATATCCTGCTCCACGATGTTAATAAGGTGAAAGCTGATTTCTATTTGCAGACGCATAGCACGAACCCCTTGCTCCGTGCGGATACAATCTCACGAGCTGTGCAGTTATTCCTCGACAATTATCCAACTCACGATTCACTATTCTCAGTGACAAGAGTACAGAGCCGCCTCTGGGACAGCCGGGCACGCGCCATAAACCATGATCCGGCAATCCTGCTGCGCACCCAGGACCTGCCACCAGTCTACGAGGAGAACTCATGTCTTTACATTTTCACCAAAGAGGTTTTGGAAAAACGGCACAACCGCATTGGCGAGAGGCCCTTGATGTTCGAGATTGACCGTATAGAATCCTGGGACATAGACGAGGAGCAGGACTTTCACATTGCTGAAGTTCTTTATACTGAGCGTGAGAAGTTAGAATGAAGCGACGAATACTCATCTTGTGGAGAAAACTGCTATGATTAGGGTTGGAGATACGTCAAGTAAACACAATCCTGCTTTGTACAATGGCAAAGCGCCCGGCTCTCTGGAGGAAAATGAATAAGACTAACAGTCTAAAATCAAAACTGCGAAATAAACAGCTAACGATAGGGTCGTGGATAACTCTTGGTCATTCTTCTATTGCTGAAATCATGGCAAAGGCTGGGTTCGACTGGCTAACGGTGGATATGGAACACAGCGCCATAACCCTAGCCGAGGCACAGCAGCTAGTCCAGGTGATTGAACTCAGTGGATGTGTCCCGCTGGTACGGGTGGGGACCAACGATGCCAATCTCATTAAAAGGGTCATGGATACCGGTGCCCACGGCGTGATTGTGCCCATGGTTAACACTAAAGAGGATGCCGAACAGGCAGTCGGTGCTGTCAAGTACCCACCACAAGGATTTCGGGGGGTCGGGTTGGCTCGCGCTCAGTCCTATGGCACCAACTTTGATGGATACCGAAAGTGGAATGAAACTGAGAGTATCGTCATCGTCCAGATAGAACATATTAAGGCAGTGGAGAACCTGGAGACGATTTTATCTGTGGAAGGGGTGGACGCCTTTATCGTTGGACCTTATGATATTTCTACATCCCTTGGCGTACCAGGGCAATTCGACCACCCCGAGATGACATCGGTCTTGAGTAAGGTACTGGACACCGCCAGGCGGCTTAAGGCGGTTGCTGGCTATCACGTGGTCCCTCCCGACACAACCCAGGTCCTGGAAAAAATAAAACAGGGCTACCGCTTTCTGGCATATAGCACTGACTTTCTATTCCTGGGTGATTCCTGTCGCGGCGGACTTAAGACTATTCGTGAGACTCTGGCGGGAGAGTATGAGTAGGATACTAATTACCACTACCTCTTTTGGGAAAGACAATGTTTCGCCTCTCGATTTACTCCAGAAAGCAGGTTATGAGACCATAACTAATCCTTATGGGAGAAAGTTAACTGAAGAGGAAGTACTTAATCTTATCTTAGAAGTCAAGCCGGTGGGGATGATTGCTGGAGTTGAGCCCATAACTGCCCGCGTTCTCCAAAAAGCTAAAGGCTTAAAGGTTGTTTCTCGCTGTGGAGTTGGGCTGGAAAGCGTGGATTTAGATGCTGCCCGAAGTCTGGGCATCGCTGTTACAAATACACCGGATGCCCCCACTGAGTCTGTGGCAGAGTTGACAATTGGGCTAATCTTCAACCTGCTAAGAAAAATTTCCTTTCTTGATAAGGAACTCAGGAAGGGGAACTGGACTAAGGAAACCGGAAGCTTGGTGCGAGGCAAGAGAGTCGGCATCATCGGCTTAGGTCGCATCGGCAAAAGAGTTGCAGAGATGTTGTTGGCACTCGGGACAAAGGTAGTCGGAACAGATATACAACCGGATTACGAGTGGCTCCAAAAAAAACAAGTCCCTTTAGTCAGTTTAGAGGAGCTGCTGAAACAAAGCGAAATTCTATGCCTTCATGTTTCATACATAGTAAGCAACGAGCACCTCATCGGCAAGAAAGAAATAGAAGCTATGCCAAAAGGAGCCTATGTAATAAATACTTCCAGGGGTGAGGTTATCGACCACGATGCCTTATACTCCATGTTGACGGACGGACATTTGTCCGGTGCGGCACTGGATGTTTTTGACCAGGAGCCATACACCGGACCTTTGACCAAGCTCGATAATGTTGTTCTCACGCCCCACATCGGTTCATATGCTAGAGAAGCACGCGTGGAGATGGAGAGGCAAGCAGCAGAGAACCTAATTGAAGAATTAAGGAAGCAGGCATGATCAAGGCAGTTATTTTTGACGTTGACGGCGTTATAATCGAGTCCGCCGAAATCAAGACCAAGGCTTTTGAAATACTGTTTGCTGATTATCCCGACAAACTGTCCGAAATCATCAGCTACCATCAGAGGAACGGCGGGATTTCTCGTTACCTTAAATTCAGATACTTTTACGAAAAAATTCTGGGCGAAGAGCTCTCCGCCAAAAAGGAGGCCGAATTGGGGGAGAAGTTCTCCAAAATCGTCCTCACCCAGGTACTTGAGGCTCCATTTGTACCGGGGGCTATTGAATTTCTCTCCCAAAATAAGAATCGCTACCATTTCTTTGTTGCGTCCGGTACACCCGAGGATGAACTCCAGAATATTCTGAACAATCGTCAGTTGACCCCCTTTTTTCTGGAGGTACACGGAGCTCCAAAAGACAAAACCGATATTATAGAAGATATTTTAAATAGATATGCGTTCCAGAGAAAGGACGCTGTCTTCATCGGTGACGCCGAAAGCGATCGGGCTGCTGCTGAAAGAACGGGGATATTATTCATTGCCCGTCTTACCGGAGAGAATCACCAATTGAAAGACTGCCGATGGAAAGTTAATGATTTGACCGATCTGGATACCTTTTTGCAAAATATGTGTGGTAAGGAGGGTGATAAAAAATGAAAGCTATAGTCTTTGGCGGTTCTGGTTTTATAGGTAGTTATGTGGCTGACCGTTTGACCGAAGCGGGCTATGAAGTGATTATATTTGATCTCAAACCTTCGCTATACCTTTTACCTGCTCAAAAGATGGTGGTAGGCGACATATTGGACAAGAAGGCTGTCTTTGATGCGGTCAAAAGCTGCGACTACATATATAATTTTGCTGCTATGGCTGATTTGGATGCCGCGACCACAGAGCCGTTAACGACAATAGAGCAGAATATAATGGGGACAGCTATCCTTCTCGAAGGCGCGCTAAGGAGCAAGGCTAAGCGATTTGTTCAAGCTAGTACAATCTATGTTTATAGTGACACTGGCGGTTTCTATCGGTGTAGCAAACAGTCAGCCGAACTCTACATTGAAGAGTACAACCGGAAATTTGGCCTGGAATATACGATTCTTCGCTATGGTACGGTTTACGGACTTCGTGCTGATAGTAAAAACAGCATCTACCGATATCTAAAACAGGCTCTCGATAATGAGAGGATTGACTGTGGTGGTACCGGTGATGAGACAAGGGAATATATTCATGTCAGAGACGCAGCTCGGTTGAGTGTAGATATTCTTGCCGACGAATACCGTAACAGGCAAATTACTATTACTGGTCATCACCCCATGCGTTTGAAGGACATGCTGTATACAATCAGAGAGATTTTGGGTAATCGGATACAGATAAACTTTGAGGCCAGCGAAAAAGACACTCCTCACTACAATATCACTCCATATTCGTTTGTTCCTAAGATTGGTCACAAGTTAGTGACGCACGAGTACGTAGACATGGGGCAGGGGCTGCTGGAGTGTATCAGCGAAATTTATGACCAAGACCCTAGTCGTAAAGAGTAAAGTAAAGGAATTCATTCAATGTATCGACTCGAACTCCCCCATAACTTCAGGAAATTCCACAGATAGCCTCAAAGTAATGAAACTGATTGAAAAAATATACGCCGAAGGATGATAGTCGATGGCAGGGCCACAGCGAGGGTAAGCACAGAATGATGAGAATGATTCCTTCGCCCGTCAGGCGCCTAGCTCGTTTCACCCTGGGAGAGCGACGGTATAACGCTCTTGGAAATCTCTATCTGCAGTGGCAAGCAGAGAAGTATCCCCGATATCAAGCTAGCATAAAGAGGATGCTGGCATTGAAAGATAAACATAAGGGACAGCGCTGTTTCATCATTGGCAACGGACCAAGCCTCAAGGATATCGACCTGACCTTGCTAGAAAACGAGATAACCTTCGGCTCGAATCGAATCTACCTGTTGTTCGAGCGAATGGGATTCTCTACAAGCTACTTCGTGTCCGTCAATAGACTTGTTATCGAGCAATGTGCTCAGGATATCATGAAGCTGCCCTGCCCCAAATTCATCGGTTGGCATGCCCGTGACCTGGTAGAATTTACAGATGATATGATGTTCCTGCTCTCCAAGCCTGAGGTTGCATTTCATGCCGATATTACTCGAGGGGTGTGGGAAGGGGCAACAGTCACCTATGTCGCCTTACAAGTCGCCTACTACCTGGGATTTGACAAAGTCATCCTGGTCGGTGTAGACCATTCATTCATGACCCAGGGCAAGCCGCACGCTACGGTCGTCTCCCAGGGGGACGACCCCAATCACTTCGACCCTCAGTATTTCGGGAATGGCTTTCGCTGGCAGTTACCCGACCTCGAAACGTCTGAGTTGGCGTATCGCATGGCAAAATTTCATTTTGAGCGCACAGGCCGAGAAATCGTTGACGCTACTATAGGGGGGAAACTCCAGGTTTTCCCCAAGGTGAACTATCAAAGTTTGTTCTGAGGGACAAGCCGGAGGGTGTGACAGGTTCAATAAGATTGAACGTTCGTCCAACTCAGTAGATTGTTGTAAGGAGGTGAAATAATTATGAAAAAGGCACTTGTCACTGGCATTACCGGGCAGGATGGCTCCTATCTCGCTGAGTTCCTGCTCACCAAGGGCTATGAGGTGCACGGCCTTATCAGAAGGTCAAGCACCTTCAGTACCTCCCGCATCGACCATATCTATGTTGACCCCCATGAGCCAGGGGCCAGGCTTTTCCTTCATTACGGAGACCTCTCCGACAGCACGCAGCTCACCAATCTTATCTACAGTATCAAGCCGGACGAGATATACAACCTCGGCGCGCAGAGCCATGTTCGAGTGAGCTTCGATACGGCCGAGTACACTGGCGACATCGTCGCACTGGGAACCACGCGCATACTGGAAGCCGTGCGGCAGAGCGGAGTGAAGGCGCGATTCTACCAGGCTTCCAGTAGCGAGATGTTCGGAGCAGCGCCAGCTCCACAGAGTGAGGAGATCCCCTTCAAGCCGCGTAGTCCCTATGCCGTGGCCAAGGTCTACGCCTACTGGATGGTGAGGAACTACCGGGAGGGCTACCACATGTTCGCGGCCAACGGCATCCTCTTCAATCACGAATCCCCGCGCCGGGGCGAGACCTTCGTCACACGCAAGATAACCCGCGCCATTGCAGATATCCTGACTGGTAAACAGAAATACCTCTATCTAGGCAACCTTGACTCAAGCAGGGACTGGGGCTATGCGCCAGAGTACGTTGAAGCGATGTGGCTCATGCTGCAGCAGGACACGGCCGGCGATTACGTCCTCGGGACGGGTGAGACGCACACGGTGAAGGAATTCTTGCAGGAGGCGTTCACCTATGCGGGCATCGACTGGCACGAGCATGTGTGCACAGACCCTCGCTATTTCAGGCCGCTGGAGGTCGACCTGCTGGTGGCGAATGCTTCCAAGGCCAAGCGGGAGCTAGGTTGGGAGACGAAGATAAGGTTCAGGGACCTGGTCAGGATCATGGTCGACCTCGATATGGAGGCGATGGAGCTCAGGCCGCCCGGCGAGGGCAAGAATGTCCTGGCGACCAATGTTGTGTGGTGCGTTGACCGGGCGCTTATTGACCCAAGGACGAAGGGGGTCGGGATTTGAGCAATCTAGCTGGCAAAAGAGTGGTGGTGACGGGTGGTATGGGGTTTCTGGGCAAGAATGTTGTCCGTAAGCTGGAAGAGCACCGGTGCCATGAGATATTCGTTCCCCGCAGCCGGGACTATGACCTGGTGCGGATGGAGGCTGTTGAGAGGCTCTACATGGATGCCCGCCCAGATGTCGTGGTGCATCTTGCGGCGAGGGTCGGGGGCATCGGTGCGAACATGCGGAATCCCGGCAGCTTCTTCTACGAAAACCTGCTGATGGGGGTGCAGTTGATAGAGCAGGGGCGGCTTCACGGAATTGAGAAGTTCGTGGCTATAGGGACCATCTGCGCCTACCCGAAGTTCACACCCGTGCCGTTCAAGGAAGACGATATCTGGAACGGTTACCCGGAGGAAACCAACGCCCCTTACGGTCTTGCCAAGAAGATGCTACTTGTGCAGTCGCAGGCATACCGGCAGCAGTACGGCTTCAACGCGATATACCTCCTGCCGGTGAACCTGTATGGTCCCGGCGACAACTTCGACCCCGAGTACTCGCACGTCATCCCAGCACTAATCAAGAAAGTCTTAGATGCAAAGGAGAAGGGCGAGAGAAGTATCGTTGCCTGGGGCACTGGCCAAGCTTCACGGGAGTTCCTCTACGTGGAGGACGCTGCTGAGGGCATAGTGCTCGCGACGGATAAGTATGACAAGCCCGACCCGGTGAACCTGGGCGCCGGTTTCGAGATCACGATAAGAGAGCTTGCCGAGCTTATCTGCGAGCTCGCTGACTTCGATGGTACAATAAAGTGGGACACCTCCAAGCCGGATGGTCAGCCTAGGCGCTGTCTGGACACCAGCCGAGCGAAGAAGGAATTCGGCTTTATAGCCAGAACCGACTTCCGCGAAGGTTTGAAGAGAACGATTGAGTGGTACAAACAGCGTAGAATCAACGGATGACCTGGTCAGTATGAATGGACAAACAACCGCCGACTTCTCTATTTACCACCACATTGTACCAGGCCCAATAGCGCTATTCGCAGTGATATTTGTCGAAGGACGAATCTCCCAAATGTGTTAAAAGGAATGTTAGCGTCGCTACCAGTACGAATTGCTAGAAGACTAATCTGCAGCAACAAGGCTTTTTCGTTGTTTCAGAAGTTGGGATACCATATTACACCTAACTACTTTTACTATCCTATCCCGGACACGACTAAGCTAAAAGACAACCTTTGGTCGAAACACTCTGAGCTTGCCGGCATCAGCATCAACGAAAGCAAGCAATTGGAACTCCTGTCCCTTTTCAAAGCCGGTTTCCAAAACGAATATGAGCAATTCTCTGGGAGCAAGACAGATAAGCCCTACGACTATTACTTGGGCAACGACATGTTTGAAAGTGTGGATGCTGAGATTCTGTACTGCATCATTCGGCATTTCAAACCTAGAAGGATATATGAAATCGGTTCGGGATTCACCACTTATTTATCCGCCCAAGCGGTGTTGAAGAATGCCGAGGAACAAAGTGGTCATCGATGTGAACTGGTGGCAATTGAACCGTATCCAAACGAAACCCTCAAAGGCGGTTTCCCCGGCTTATCTAGATTGATAGTCAGAGAAGTCCAAGATATTCCTTTGTCAGAATTTAAGAAACTCGAGGAGAACGACATTCTGTTCATTGACTCGAGCCATGTGTTAAAAATCGGAAACGATGTGCAATATGAATACCTAGAGATATTGCCCAGACTCAACAAAGGTGTCTTGGTTCACATTCACGACATATTCCTGCCAGCAGAATACCCGAAGAAATGGGTCAAAGAACTGCTTCGTTTCTGGTCTGAGCAGTATCTACTCCAGGCTTTCCTTGCTTTCAACGACAGCTTTGAAGTATTATGGGGTGGCAGCTACATGCACCTGAACCATCCAGATAAATTGGAAAGGGCTTTCGGTTCCTACAATATGGCTAAGACCTTACCGGGAAGCTTCTGGATAAGAAGAATACGGTGAACAGATTAACTATACGCGGTCCAACATTATCAGAACTTCCGACGCCTCCTAAGGGGAAAAGGGGCTGGCCCTGGACGGAGGAAACTCCCCGGCTACCTGGCTCCATGCCCGATGGGACTCCCTGGCCCAGGGTCAGCATAGTTACACCGAGCTACAACCAAGAACGGTTCATCGAGGAGACAATCCGGTCTGTCCTGCTTCAGGGCTACCCCGACCTGGAGTACATAATCATCGACGGCGGCTCCATCGATAACTCTGTCGAAATCATCAAAAAATACCAGAAATGGCTGACTTACTGGGTCTCTAAGCCTGACAAGGGGCAGAGCCAGGCCATAAACAAAGGCTTCGAAAAAGCCACCGGCGAAATTTATGGATGGCTGAACTCAGATGACTACCTTCTAAAAGATGCTCTGCAAAATGTGGCTCATGCATATCGGGCATCACCGAAGGCTGGCGCGTGGTGTGGCGGCAGTCTATTTGTCACCGCAGATGGGAGGAAGACTGGGGTACGCCAGCCACCAGACCGTCTGGACGTGGAGACTATTGCAGCGTGGAACGAGAATAGCTTTGGGCAACCGGCAACTTTTTTCTCAAAAGAGGCCTGGCAGCAGTGTGCACCTTTAGACGAAAATCTGTACTATGGAATGGACTTTGACCTTTGGATTAAGATTGCGAAGAAATTCACTTTTGAGAAAGTGGCTGAAATCCTTGCAATCGAACGTCTTCACAAGGATGCCAAGACGCAGAGAGACCAAGGAATGATGTACGCTGTGCAATGCCAGATTCAAATACGGCATGGCTATGAGAAACTTGCTCTGGAAGATATTAGACAGTGGATGAACGAGTATACGGCCCTAACAAGAAAACTTGGCAAGATATCAAGATTGCCATTTCTACGGGTGTTCAGGCCAATCGCTCGCATTGTCTGGAAGAAACTTGTGATTAGCTGAGATTAGACCAGCAGGTTTTGGTTTGCCAGTGTTTGAGGAAACGATGTGCCATTTGTAGTGACAATTGGGATGACTGAAAAGGACACATCTTCGTGAACATAACGACGAAGCAATCCTATGAGATTGCCATGTGGAGTTTACCCCGAGCGGAGGTAAGATTCTTCGCTCTGCTCAGAATGACAAGAAGGCTCAATAAGCAGTCTTATTTTTTCCAGCTTCCCGCGGTGGAGAGGTCATCAAGGATTATTACCTTGTACGACGCTTCAGCAGTTCCTCAACTAGATGAGAGCACATAAATCCCGCCCCCGATAATGATGGCTGTGTTTTTACTCAGTACTGATCTGAGCCAAGATACTTGAAGATCTTCACGGTGGCTGAGGTCATCGCGGCGTCCGGCTCAGGATATACCCGCTCATAGTCGGCCAATGCCTCCAGGGGCACGGGGCTATTGGAGGCGCTGGTGCCCACTATTCTGTAGTTTCCGGACGTCTGACCGGCGATATAGGCTTGAGCAGCTTCATAAGTGGCGAAAGCTTGTCCGCTGGTGATTGCCTTATACTTCTGCCCGTCACTCATTATCTGCTCTTCGTAAGATATGACTATCGACGAATTCGTGGCGGGAGTCACGGCTTTGCCATCAAAGTTGTAAAGCCTGATTGCCATGGATTGGTAGAAAGCAGGGTAGAACAAAGTCGTCCATTGCCTGTCCTGTTCTGCGGGCAAGTAATAGTATTCGTAGAAGTCACTCACGTTCTTGCCAGCCCACTCGGCCATGGCGTAGAACTTCCCTGTTGCCATGGCAGAGTCAATCATGACGTATTTCGAACCTAACTCGTCGGCCAACACATTGGCGGAAGTCTCGTTCTGAGCGGTGAAGAACTTGCCGGCTTCAGGAGCCCTAGCCTGAGTGGGATTAGCATTGGGCATGCGATGGGCAATCTGCATGATGAAGTAGCCGTAGTCCCACCAGGACATCACACCATAGGCGGATTCAGGGTAGTGGAACGGAGTTTCGTATAGCTCATAATAGAAATCGGGGTCACCAAAAGGTTCGGGGCTGTTATCTTTTAGCCACAGACACGAGCTATACCACCCCTCGTTCATAATATAATTTGGCTGGCTAGCAAGTGCTTCTACTTTGCCGATATTTGGTAAAAAGACCAGGAAAAAGATGACTATTCCGACAACGATGACCCTTACCCAGGCGCCTCTGGGCTGCATAAATGTTTTTGGCCTCGCTTTCTCTCTGGTTTTCTTTTGCTTCTTCTTGAATTTTTTGACCACTCCCACTACTTCCTTAGACTTAGCCAGCAATTTGCTTAAGCCAGCAATGTCCAGCATTTTCCAGGAGAAATACCCTGTGAGCAAGGCAGCATTTACAGCATAGTAGTAACCAAAGCGGCGCTGCCCCAGGACTGCTATTAACATTATTATGCTCCATACCAGGAACAAGGTCTTGTCGGCACTTTTTTCTTTAATGACGAGATAAATAAGCATGGCAAAGGAAATAAATGAGATGAAAAAGGA
>Ga0307433_1000573_pt1 | contig 27147 bp, 37 predicted proteins | sample SalMarWE160210MG_FD_202166 | JGI IMG/M metagenome (GOLD analysis project Ga0307433, IMG submission 202166) | Salt marsh sediment microbial communities from the Plum Island Ecosystem LTER, Massachusetts, United States - WE1603-210 | ecosystem: Environmental > Aquatic > Marine > Intertidal zone >... | reverse complement strand
GGAGTGAATAATGAACCTAATAGGTACAATCATACATAAGCGAACTTTACTTGACCCCCCTTAAAACGCAAAATTGAAGGCCTAAAAGGGCTAATTATAAGGAAAGGAGTGAATAATGAACCTAGATATAGATATTCCCTATAATTATAAAGAATATGACTGGGAAATCCCCATTGTAAAGGCGTTCTTTGATAATAAAGAGATATGGATGAACATACACCGGCGAGGTGGAAAAGATTTACTTTGTTTTTGCCGATTTCTTCTCCCTTCAGCCTTCAAGAGGCCGGGAACATATCATTATATCTGGCCATCCCTGAAACAGGGCAGAGACGCAATATGGGAGGGCAAAGATGAAGAAGGGCGGGATATTTTAAAATATTATGTCCCACAAGAGATGTTATGCCAAAAGCCAGACAACCAGGATATGAAATTGTACGTATATTCTGTAGGAGGTGGGACCTCGCAGATACAGATATTTGGCACTAACCAGGGGCAATATGAATCATTAAGAGGGAAGCCAGGCAATGGAGCAGTATACGCAGAGTTTGCCCGGCAGGACCCACGAGGCAGAGATGTTGTATCACCCATGATCAGGAAAACGAAGGGCTGGGAAGTTTATAATAGTACACCGAATGGAAACAATCACTTTAAGGCGGGATATTATACAGCAAAAAACAATCCTGAATGTTATGCCTTAACGGCAACGGTAGAAGATACCTATGATCATCAAGGCAATAGACTGTTAACCGAAGCGGATATACAAAGAGAAAGAGACAATAACCGGACCGAAGATTATATCAATCAAGAATATTACTGTTCTTTTGCTCAGGGGATCGAAGGAACTTATATTGGGAAGCAGTTACAGATTGCCGAGAATGATAACCGGATAGGGAGCTTTAGATATGATGAGTCTGTTCCGGTTTATACGGTATGGGATTTAGGCGTAGCGAACTTTATGGCGATTATCTTTTATCAGCTAATCGGGAACGAAGTACACATCATAGATTATCACGAGGCAAGTGGTTATTCATTTGTCTATTATGCACAAGTGTTAAAAGATAAAGGCTATCTATACCAGAAGCACTGGGCGCCACATGATATCAAAGCTAGAGAGATGGGCCCTGATAACAGCAAAGAAAAACGAGCTTTATCACGGTTGGAGAAGGCAGATAAGGTTGGTATAACGTTTGATATTATAGACCGGATAAATTTTGATAGCAGTGTTGATAATGCTTTGGCTATTACGAGCAGGTGCTTCTTTAATAATCAGAGCAAAGGGGTTAGATTACTATTAAATCATCTTGAGCAGTGGGGCAGGAAATGGAATGAGCAACAACAGGGATATAGTGATTGGGAAGATCAGAATATTCATACCCACGCAGGGGCAGCCTATCGCTATATGGCAACCGTAGTAATGGAAGCAACCCATTCGGCTCTCGGCAAGTGGGCACAATGGGAAGCAGAACAGGATGCAGAGGCGCTGGCCAATGCGAACCAGTATACAGGGGGATAGATGAAAATACCGAATAAAATAAAGGTAGCTGGACATTATTACAAAGTAGAATGGAAGGATAAATGGTTAACGGATAATGGTTATGTAGGATATTCTTTTCATAATAAATTATTAATATATTTATGCAAAATATATCGTGGAGATAAATTATCAAAATCTATTATAGAAGAAACTTTATTACATGAAATATTACATGCTGTGGACGTAAATTATAATCATCATGCTTTAAGTGAAGAAACTGTAGATAGATTATCTGAAGGATTGTATCAAGTATTAAAGGATAATTTTAAATTATAAAGATATAAATTAAAAAAGGGGAAAATACGAGGAAAAAACGGATGGTAATATATGCCAAATAAAATCAAAAAGATGGATGCAAAAGAAAAGAAGGTCATAGAAACTAAGGAAGACCTCTTACGTGATTATGTATTGGATCACTATGAGACAGCTAAAACCTACTGGCAACCTATTCAGGAAGAATTTCAGAACAATAAAAATAATTATACCGGTACTTATACCGTTGAAGAAAAGACTACTAAAGCTAATATAAATGTGCCGATACTGAAAAAGATTGTCCGGAATAAAGTAGCTCATTTTGCCGAGATGCTCCTTTCGCGTGGTGCCGAGTCATTTGATTTAGTACCAGGAGAGGAGTCCGATGAGGAAAATTCAGAATTATTAAGACTTAAATTAGTCTATGACTTAAATAATGCCGAAATAGAAAAGAAAATAATTCCCTGGCTTAAAAATTACGAAAATTATGGCTATGCTGTTCTATGCGTCCCCTGGAAGTTGGCAGAAGAAAAACAGAAAATTGGAGAAAAGGGAGGAAAGAGTACTTATAAAGATGTAATTCTATTCGATGGACCGGATGTCGAGAATGTTGATGTTATAAAATTTCTCTCCGATCCCTTCAATAAAGACCTGACCTCCTGGAAGATATTTCAAAAGGATAATGTCCCTGCTACCTACTTGAGACAGAAGGAAAAAGAAGGTATTTATATCAACATCAAGGAGCTAAAAGATACTTCTTACCCGGAGTTTCAGAAGCAAAGTCCATTAACTGCACCTAAAGATTCAGTAGAATTGTTAGAATACCACGGTTTGGTACCCCAGAAGTTAATAGAGGGGAAACTGAACGATACGGTTGATATTAACCCCTTTGAAGAAGATTATGTTTGGAGCATTATCACCCTGGCAAATAGGGTCAAAGTTATAAGAGCAACTAAATACCCCTACTGGTGTGGTAATATCTTCGTTCCGGTATGGAAAGATAAGTTAACCGGGGAGAATAAAGGGATCGGCACGGGAGAAGACTTAAAAGCCCTTGCTCCCATGATAACCAATCTATATAACAAATTGACAGAAATTGTTAATTATATTGCCAATAATATGTATGAATTCGTTGCTGATGATTATATGGGTAACCCCAAGGCAGTTAAGGCAAGACCAGGCAAGTTTTTCCCGGTTAAGAGAAAAGGCACAATTAACCAACTTGATACCACTGCTCAGGCATCATCCCTGACATCCTTATATCAGATTATCAGTATGTTTGAGAAGATTGTAGAAGAACTTACCGCTACTCCACCACAAATTACGCCTTCAGGGGCTAAAGAAGATGTTCACGGTACATTTAGAGGTTTACTGGCAATGCAGGAACAGGCACTGGCACCGATTAAGAATGAAACCAAGAATAACTTAGAGCCAGCCTGGAAAAAGGTTTTAGAGCTATTTTATAAACATAATATACAGTTTTTCAAGAAGGCCAATGCCGCCAGGGTATTAGGTAAGGAAAAAGCCAAAGAATTAGAACTTACCGAGATCACCCCCAAAAATATAATGATGAAGGGCAACCCTGACTTCATACCTACCGGTGTATCGGGATTCTTGGAGAAGATGACTGAATTGAAAAATCTATTCACCTTCTTTGATCTTGCCCTTAAAGCAGTTGCCCCGGCGATTGGCCCTAACGGACAGCCACAGCAAGGTCCGGAAGGCCCGGTTATGGAGGCAGTCATCGATATCAGAGAAATCTGCAAGAGAATAGCCGACCGATTTATGTTTAAGGACGTTGAAAAGTTAATACCCTCACTAAAAAAGGAAAGAGAAGCAAGGGAATTTAATAAACGGGAGGCCAAAAAAATGGAGGAGATTAAGGAAAAAACAGTTAAATCCCGCAAGGGACCAGGGCCAGGCGTTAAGATCCCCGTGTCTGGTCGTTCACCAGGCGGGGGTGCAGTTTCCTCGGTATCTCCGTCGGGTGGACAACAAGGGGCTTCAGAGGCGAAAGGTAGGCTATAAATGAAAGACCTAAAAGATTATAAAGAACAATGGAGAAAAGATAATCCTAATAAAGTAAAAGAATATGTGAGACAATGGCAAAGAGATAATAAAGAATATTTAAAAGAATACAAAAGGCAATGGAGCAAAGACCACAGAATGAATAGATATAGGACAGATTTAAAATACAATCTTAATTATGGAATAAGTAATGCAATTAGAAAATCATTGAGAAGAAATAAAAATGGTTATCATTGGGAAGATTTGGTCGGCTATACATTAAACGATTTAATTAAGAGGCTTAAAAAGACTATGCCAGACGGGTATAATTGGAATGATTATTTAAGTGGAAAGTTACAACTTGACCATATTATACCTATAAACGCATTCAATTATACCAAATCAGAACATACTGATTTTAAAAGATGTTGGGCTTTAAATAATTTAAGGTTATTGCCAGCAGAAGAAAACTTGATTAAAAATGCTAAATTGGTTAGACCGTTTCAGCCTGCATTACAAATTTAAAGGAAAGGTGTAAATATGAATATTGAAGAAGAACTAAGACTGTCTATCGAACAAGCAAATAGTCTAAAACGCATAACCAAAATGCCTGGTTGGAAACCCATAGAGGATTTTCTTGCGAGGTCAGAAGAAAAATACGATAAAGAATTAAAAGACGAGAAGAATGAGGACTTAACGAATATTAAAGCCTGTCGAAAGATAATTGGTTGGATTAAAGATTTCAGAGATTTATTAAAATATACCGAGATTGCTGCTTATGAAGATGAGCAGGAGTTAAAGAAGATAAAGGGGGATAAATAATTAATGGAAATTTATATGAATGATGGCACTAATGCGATATATGATTATCCTGAGACGTATACAGTAGGTAACTATACAATAAAAATATATTGTCAACATTGTGGGGCTGAAAATACAATTTATTCAGAGAACATTGAAGGTTTTAATTATTGTGTGGTGTGTGGAATGCCTATTAAGTAAAAAAATGAAAGGGGAAGGAGGAAAATAATGGATACAAAGACAAATAAATTTGCAAAAGCAAGAAAATTAATGGGCGAAACTTTATTAAAAGATGAAGGATTATATATTGCCTATCAGTCTAATATCGCTATACTTTTACATGATGAGCAAGATAGAAATGGAAAACCTATTGATTATAAAGATTACGATAACAGAAATGAGATTGGAAAGAAAATAATAAATCTAATTTTTTCATAAAAAATTTAAAGGGGGTGAATGATATGATTCTTAAAGAAAATGAATGCCGAGTTTATTACAAAATCAAATATACAAATAATAGACTTCTACCATTTGAAAAGGAACTAAAGAAATTATTTGAAGACAATGGATTTAAAATGTGGGCATCTGGATATGATTTAACCGATGGAATTAGAGATTTATGTTTTGAGAAGAAAAAGGGGAAATAATGAAAAAGAAAGCTACTTGAAGATATTAAAAAAATAGTAAAGATACTTGAAGAACACGAAGTTAAGCCAGATGGAGATGGACTTATAACTATAGAAGTGGAAAATCCGAGAGAAAGAAGGGATTTTTTAAGAGTTATAGAGAAAAAAGATTTAGTTAACCAGAAATTAGTTATAGATAATGAAGGTAATACCAAACAAATATATGTAAAACCAATGTTATTATTATAAATAAATAAAGGGGGAATAGATATGTTATTGACGACTAAAAATATAGCAGGCGAACAGACATTTTTAATGGATGATATATTCAAAACTAATATTTTACCACTCTGTAAAAGGCAAGCTAAAAAAATCGATAATGATATTCGTGCCTGTATTAAAAAAGAGATTAAGGAACGTGGTTCAATCGTAAAACGATATGGTGATTGGGCTAAGTTTATAGGAAAAGAATTTAGGAGAGTAATATTACAAAATCACGACAATATATATTTTAGAGAAGAAATATATTACCGCAATAACCTTATAGGAAAATATGAAATAGTGACTAAAGAAAATAATTAATAATAAAAGGAAAGGAGACAATATCAAAATGGCAGATAAAGACAATACCCTCAAAAAGGACGCTCCCAAAAAGGAGACCACCCCCGAAGAGAAGGTCGAAAAGCAAGTTGATATTAGAGAGAAACTGACACCGGAGGAAGAAATAAAAAAAGCTGAGAAACTGGTTGCCTTAGAAGAAGGCAAAGAGGAGAAGGAGAAAACAGAAGAACCCGGGAAAGAACCTAAAGTAGAATTACCTGAACGATACAAAGGGAAGTCAGCCGAAGAACTGGTTAAATTATTAGACGAGAAAGAAAAGTATATTCAGAGCCGTAGTGATGAGATTGGAGAATTAAGGGAAGGGGCAAAAGAAAGAATAAAATTAGAAGAAAAGGTTGCCAGGATTGAAGAAGAAACGATGAAACAATCCCAGCAGCCGAGCACATTACCTCAAAGACCTGTAGCTCCTGTTATCAGTGATGATGAATATTATAATGATCCACCAAAGGCGCTGAGTAAATTAGTCGATTACAATAAAAAATTAGCAGATTATGTTGACCAGATAACCTCTGCTAAGACTGCACCCTTTTATCAAGGTGATATGGAGAGAAGAAGGGAAAAACTTTATAAGGACTTGGAAGATAAATATAAAGATTTCCCTGTAAAGTTTGACCGGGAGAAGGTTCAGGAATTTCTAAATAAGAATCCCGAATATTTCAATCAGTACAAAACTAAGGCTTATGAACAGGCTTACCATGATTTATCAGCATCAGATTACGGAAAAACACGGGAAAAAGAAATGAAAGATATGCGTGAACAGGTTAAAAAGGAGCTTATAGAAGAAATTAGGACCAATAAGCAGGCAAGTAATATTGGGCTTAGTGACCTGGAGACCCCGACAAAGGGTGGAAGTCCAATATATGATATCGACCGCATGGAAGATAATCCTGAATATCGGAAACAAGTAATTGCCGATATGGAAAAAAGGAAAAGAAAAGGAAGATAAATAACGGGGAATAGATAAGATATATAATTTCAGGCAACATCCCTGAAGCAGCCCCATAAAAGGGATACTCTGCAAAGGAAGGCTAAAAAAGAGTATATCTCCATAAGTAAACAATAAACAAGAGGAAAACATAAAAAATTAAATTAAAGGAGATGAAACTCTTATGAATCTTAGGAAAACTTTAAGCAGAATATTTTTAAGGGTGTTAATGTTTCCGTTATTTCCTATATTCTTCGATTTCGCAGATACGGGAACAGTAACAACTTCGCACAAATTTAACAAGATTTATTATCAGGCAGAATTCCTTCAAGGAAAGGAAAATTATGTAGTATTTGACCAATTTGCCAGCAGAGAAAAGAACGCCGAGATACCGAAAAATGATGGTGATACCGTAGAATTTACCAGAATTGCACCTTTTGGATTAAAAAGAACTCCCTTGACCGAAGGTACTAACCCCAGTGCAACCAAAGTTTATGGTAACACTGTAAAAACGACAGTAAAGGAATATGGAGATTACGTCAAACCATCAAAGAAATTTTGGTATACCAATATGGACAAGGATATGGCAAAGACCGCGTTTGAGCATGGTGTATCGGCAGCAAGTACTATCGACTCTCTAATCTGGGAAGTAGTGGCAGAAGGCGGAATGGGTATAAGGGCTGACGCTGATGCCACCTATTCGGGTGAGAGAACCTGTGTTAATGCCGGTTCAAGTGACACGGTAGTTGTAACTGATGCTATACCTACTGGATTTGACGGAGTAACCAAAACCGGGGTAATCGTATTCCTGTCAGGTAAGAATTATGGACAGGTGAGAGAATTTACCTATTTAAGTGCTACTTCAGTTACCCTGGGTAGTGCGGTAGACCATACTGTTGCCGACGGCGACTTGGTATGGATGTGTGGTACTTACGGTTTAACTGCCGGCGATAAAGTAACAGTCGAGGTAATCAGAAAAGCGGTAGCAAAACTTGAAGCTAACGGAGTACCTGTATTTGATGATGGTTACTACCATGCCGTTTATACTCCATTGCAGAAGTATGATTTCCAGAGAGATGATGAATATATCAACTTGAAACACTATGCTGCACCTAAAGACCTCTACCGTAATTTAGACGGAGAAATTTATGGTGTGCGTTTCCATAAAGATACTGTTCCTTACCGACATACTGCGGGAACGATAGGCACTTATGTTTCAAGCGCTGCGGTTTATTTAATTTCTATCTTTGGAAAAGGTGCTTTCGGTAATGTCAGAATTAGCGGCATAGATAGAAAATACTATCTCTGTCCACCTGTGGAAGACCCTAATAATCCACTGGCAATGTATGGTTCTATGGGGTGGTACGAACTATGTTCTCCGGTAGCAATAAACGGAACTTGCATAGTTAATATCTTTAACTGCCCAACTAATGTATAAAAAATGAGGGGGATTAATCTCCCCCTCTAAAATCTTAATAAAGGAGATGAACATAATGGAATGGACAATGGAAATAGGCTGTGCCTATAGTGCAAGTTTTAGCATAGGTGCTATTGGTTCTAGTATGACTTGTACTATCCAATTAAAGGATTTTGCAGGTAATAATCTAGCTGTCAAAAATGCTATTGCTATATACTTCTCAAGTGATGCTGATGGATTAGAAACTGAGGCAGTCACAAGTGTAGACTTATCAACTCATGGGATTATATATACAATTGAAACCCTTAAAGCATATCATTTAATTACAGAAGCTAACGGAATTGCTGCTGTTACAATAGATAATGATGAGGCAGCAGACCTATACGTAAACGTAATATTACCTAACGGAAAAGTAGTAACAAGTAGCGTAATGGCATTTAATGGCTAAAATTAACTTAAAAAATAAATAGGGGGGAGCAATCCCCTCTATTTAGAAAGGAGAAAAATATTATGTTAGAGATAAAAAGAAGTATAGCGCGGGGTTGGGGTACAGGCGGATTATAAGACGTATTGGTTCAGTTACAGAATATGGCTTTACTAACAGCAGGAAATGTATATTATGTATCCAAAGCAGGTAACAACACTACTGGTTTAAGTTGGAAAAATGCTTTCACCACTATTACCGCTGCCATAACCGCTTCCAATGCTACTATTAGCTGGTCTGGAAATAATGAAGATAATTACATAATTATAGCACCAGGAACTTATGCAGAAACAATAGCCAGCGGAGTATATTATACTACCTTGATTGGGTTAGGAACTTGCGGAATGGGAAGGGTAACAATAGCTTCTGCTGCGGGTATTGCACTTGCTGGAAATAGTGTTGGTTCACGATTTTACAATATAAAATTCGTAGGTAAAGGTAGTGGAGATATAGTGGATTTTGGAGTATTCAATGATTCAATTATTGAGAATTGCCAATTCGTTCCTGATGCAGGAACATTAATTAATGCACTTTCCTTCGATGATTGTAAAGAATCAATAATTAGAAATAATTTCTTTACAACTGGTTCACAAGGTGTGAACAAGTGTGATTATGGTATGTATTTTCATGGTGGAGCAAACCAATATTGTCATAACACACTAATAGAAGGCAACAAAATAATTGATGTATTAGAAAATACGGGTACAGGAATCTATATTCATGGTGATTGCAATTCACAAGGAGCTGTTATCAGAAAAAATATTATTCGTATTCGTGGTGCTGGGACTGGAATAGATGACGATGCTGGTGGCAGTGGTTATCAATACGCCGTAGTTTTAGAGAACCATATATTTACTATTGCTGGAACTGGTTTTGATGTAGCTGAGGATTATGCTTCAATGAATATATGGAATAATGGTAGCACTTGTGTTACATATCCTTTACTTAAAGTTAAAACTACATAGTATAACAGGCTTTGCGGTGTGCCTTTGTAAACACCGTTATCAACTGCCCGTTGAAAAAGACGTGGCGTAAAGATAGGGAAGCCCAGATTAAGTGATAGTGGCTGGGTTAATGGTAACTTTGACGGGTTAGTTTACCATAAAATATAAAAAGGGGGATATTTATTATGAGGCGATTAGACTTAAAGAATTACACTTTTGGTTTACCTGACCAGAAAGGGGTAATACAACTTACAACTTATAATTTTCAGAAAACTTTAGAGGACATTCTGCCACATCACGGTCTGGGTTTGAATGGTCCGGAGTTGATGAGGGCAATGGAACTTGTGCGTAAGGTAGAAAAAGTCAGTGGTGAAATTTTGCTGACTGAGGGTGATTACCAAGTAGTACTTGATGCCTGTAAAAGATTCAGGGGATTTCAGAAATTTGATGAGCAATTCTTAAATAGAATTTATAGATGTCCGGTCGTGCCGGACGAAGAGGAAAATATAAAGTTCTCTGGTAATGGAAAGGAGAAAGAATAATGCCAGCAAAATCGAAAGCACAATTTAAACTTATGAAAGCAATTTGCGAGGGTACTTATCCTTCTGGTTATAGAGGAATATCAAAGAAAGTTGCTTGTGAATTTGTAGACCATCAAAGCCCTAAGGAATTGCCGAAAAAAGTAAAAAAGAAAAAATCTGTAATTATTAAGAAAAAGATTTTAAGAAAATATAAGAAGAAGGTGAAATAGTTTATTTGATAGAAAAAAGGATATGTAAAATATGAAATTTTCATTAAAACATCTTTCAAATCTTCCAGAATTTCAGGAAGAAATTAAAAAATGTATTTTAGTATGTGCAATATGCCATAGAAAATTACATTTGAATGGGGGTGAGTAATATCGGATATTCACGAAGAAAAGTTAGAAATGGTTCAGGACCCTTCAAGGGTTCTTACCAACGTACAAAATCTAAAATAGGCAAACGAAGAAAAGCAGGGCAAAAATGCCCAAAAAAATAATAAAGTAGGTGATCTATTATGTGGAAATATCAAAGAATTGTTGGCAGTACGGTAATTTGTAATTATCCTTGTAAGGTTAGAAGAGTAAGATTATATTATAACAACGCAGCTGTAACGACTGCTACTATCTATAATGAAGATAGTACTGATACGACAAATGAGGTTTGTACTCTAGGGACTTTAGGCAATGCTGGGGACCCATCCAGAATATCTGATGAAATAGACTTTGGTGAACAAGGAGCAGATTTTTATGAAGGGTGTTATATAGCTATGACTGCGCAAACTGGGGAAGTATTAGTATTATATAAAGATTAAGAAAGGGGGATAACTATGACTATTCATGTAGATAAAGAGCAAGAATGGGATCCATTCGTTAAAAAGGTAATGGAAAAATTAAAAGATTTGGAAGATAAGATTGATTTAGTCAAATCTAATTTAGATTTGATTATTAGGACATCGAACAAGAAGGCAATGAAATAAGATGGCAGGTATTTATGTAAGAACAGAAGAAATGAGGAAAAAAATAAGTGAATCGACTAAGGGTATAAATAACCATAATTATGGCAAACATTTTTCCGAAGAGACCAAACGTAAAATGAGCGAAGCACATGAAGGGAAAATCACCTGGAATAAAGGTATCCCAAGAACAGAAAAAGCGAAAAAGAAAATGAGCGAAGCACATAAAGGATTATTAGCTTCCGAAGAAACTAAAAAGAAAATAAGTAAAACACATAAAGGGGACAGACATCCTAATTGGAAGGGTGGAATAACTCCATTAAATAAATCAATTAGGAATTGCTTTAAAAATCGTCAATGGATATCCGATATATTTACAAGAGATAATTTTACTTGTCAAGAATGTGGACAAAGGGGATGTTATTTAAATGCTCATCATATTAAAAGTTTCTCTAAAATATTACAATACTATGAAATAACAAATTTAGAAGAAGCTTTAAATTGTGCAGAATTGTGGAATATAAATAATGGTATTACTTTATGTAAGGAATGCCATAGAAAACTATGTCTTAAAGGAGTTGAAGTAAATGGCGGAAATATTGGCTAATCTTACCGACCTCGTTGAAGATGTCCGGGATATTATAAACGAAAAGACAGAAGGTTTTTGGTTGGATACTTATATCGAAAGGCAATTAAAGAAGGGACACCAAATCGCTTCTGCAAAAGTAAAAATGGTAAGTATGATCTGGGAAGCTACTTTACAAACTGAAGCAGATCCAGAATCGGGTTATGCTCAAATTGCCAACGATAGAGAGATATTACTGCCTTCCAGTTTTATAGCCATTGATGACGGCGGCGTCTATTACAATGATGATGTCTGTTCGGCAAGCAGTATCAAACAGATCAAAGATTACAATAAAGACTGGTTGGAAGGTTCAGGCACTCCCTCTCGCTATTATTTAAGGGGGGATATGCTGGGCTTTGATCAAAAAATTTCAGCAGGTGATACGGTCAGGATCTACGGGGTTAAGATGCCCGATGAACTTGCCGCCGGAACTGCTCCCTTTGATGCCGATTACCGGACAATAGGCTATCGTTATTTGATAGTTGATTATGCGGTGGGGATGTGTTTAAAGAAAAAGAGAGATGAGGAATGGCGTATTTATCTTACCCCTCGTGTAGGTAGTTTCTGGGTAGGCCTTAATGAAATGAAAGGGGAATTATTAGAGGACCGGGATGAGGATTACGGAATGATAGCAGACGATAATCCTGCCCGTCCTCATTCGACAGTTTAAAAGGGTGGTCTTATGGCTAAACAAATAATTAAATTTCTCGACGATTTGAGTCCATCAGAATATAAGTTACGTGACTTACCAAGGAGACCAGACGGCTTGTATAACCTTTCATTTAATTGCTACGGACAACTTGTAAAAAGATTAGGTTATAGTAAATACAACACTACTAGTATAGGTAGTGACCACAAGATAACAGGTCTACATAGGTTCTATATGCAAAATACAGCACAAAAAGAATTTTTATGTTCTTGGAATACCAAAATATATGTGATAGCAGAAGATGATCCCTGGGGGGCAACTGCTCTCGAATCAGAAGATGGTACAGATTATACTCAAAGTGAGGATGCTGATACTTATTTCGCAACCTTCGCTAATCATTGTTATATCGCTAACGGAGAAAATAATCTACAAAAATATAACGGGACTTACGTAAGAAGTGTAGGAATGACTATTCCAGGCGCACCGACAGATAATTCAAGGATAGAAGGTTCATTATCAGAAGGCGTTTACTATTTCTGCTATACCTTCGTAGACGAAGATGGCTATGAGAGTAACGGTGGGACTGCTTCTGCTGCGATAACTGTAGGAGCAGGAGAAAATGGTATAAAAATAAATATTACTGTATCTGATGACGATAAAGTAGCCAAACGAAGGATATATAGAACTACGGTAGGTGGTTCGATTTATTATTACGATGGTGAGGTTGCAAATAATGAGGATCTTACCTATTCTTCTACCATTTCGGATGCCGATATATCACTTAAATCTGTTCTGCATACCGATCATAATGCACCACCCGGGGCTCCGACTTTAGTGGTAAAAAGATTAAGCAGAATAAATATAGCGGTAGATGATGACCTGTATGTATCGAAAAATTATGACAAGACTACCGGGGTCAGGAGTGTAGAATATTTTCCTTCGACTAATTACTTCCCGACCGGTAACGGGCAAAAGATAACTGGCCTAATAGAGCAATTAGGTGGATTACCAGTATTTACTGAAGATACCATTGAAAGACTGGTAGGGACAGACGAGGATAATTTTGGACTTGTAAATTCCCATCAAGAAGATGGCAATATAGCTAAAAGGTCAGCGGTTAATTGTAAAAATTATTTAGTCTACTTAGCTTTTAATGGGATATACATTTTTGACGCTGTTAGTGCCAGGGCAATAGATGTGCCCTTTGGTGGCAGACTTAATAAATATATAAGAGAGAACATTAATTATAGTTATGCTCATCTTTCCTGCGCAACTTATTATAAAAATAAATATTTGCTTTGTATCCCAACTGGGGAAAGTACAGTTCCTAATATAACCATATATTATGACTTTGAAACAAAGAGTTACGGGATATATTCTTTTGCTTTTAGCTGCTTCTCTAAATGGGATAAGGGCGGAGACGGGTTATCACTTAAAGGTGGAAGTAATACTATTGGCAGAATTTATTCTGTGTTTTCAGGATTAACAGATTACAATGAATCAACTGGAGAAGATGATGCTATAACTGCTTATGATGATATAGAACCTCTGGATTTTAGATCTGAAGTTTATAAACAGTGGTATTCGATTTTTATAAAAATTAAGACTACCACAGGAACAGATTTCCGTTTCTATTATACCCTTGATAATGGTTCTGAAACTTATGTAAGTAAGACTCTGACCGCAGATACTACAAAATGGTATAGAATTTCGCTTGGGGATGGCGGTAAATGTGCAAGGGCATTAAAGCCAAGACCATATATAAGTGATAAATATGATTTTACAATTGTGGGATTGGCATTTTGTTTCGATGAAGAGCCTTTTGCAGAAGAAAGGGAGTAGAATAATGGAAATTTCTCAAGCACAATGGAAAGAATTTCAAAGGTTTAAAGAAGAATATGAAGAAAACGAAACAAAGCGTAATCTACTACTTCAAAAACAAAACGATATTTTAGCGGGAGGAATAAGAAGCGCTAACTTATTGGAATACAGGAATACTTACGTGATAAATGCCCAAGATAGTTTAGATGATACCTATCCGATGTATGTTCATTTTAATATTATTCCAGAAATGACTAAAATTGTATCTATCCAATTATCCTTCTGGTTCTTAAATTTCAGGGCTTATTCTAAAGGAGCAAGTAGCGGTGGGGCAGTCAGTAGTGCAAGTGGTGGAGGGGAGACTCCAACGAGTAGTTCTGGTGGTGCACAAACTTCTTCAAGTGGTGGCGCTTCTACGCCAACAACATCTTCTGGTGGTGCTTCTACCCCGACAAGTAGTAGCGGTGGCGGACAGACAAGTTCATCTACAACTACCCCAAGTGGTGGTGCTGGAACAAGTGGAGTTACTGGGGGTGAAGGGGGTCAACCTCTTTGTCATACACATTGGATAACAATTGCTGGGGGGGGTTCAGGTAAAGCATTATTAATAGATACAAGCGGAAATGTTAGAACAGCCGAAGCATCTCCACCAGATGCACAAACCGGCTATAATGATGTAAGTTTAAATCATTATCATACTACTCCCAACCATACACATCCATCACATGCCCATACAGTGGAAAATCATACTCATACGGTTACTATTGCAAATCATACTCATACGGTTACTATTGCAAATCATACTCATACGGTTGATAACCATACTCATACAGTTACTATAGCAGCACATACCCACACGGGCGGAGCACATACTCATGGAATAACTTATGGGATATTTGAAGAAGAAACATCACCTACTATTATGCCTTCAATAAGCCGAGATAATGGAAAAACTTACTCTCTACCGATAGGAAGCTATAGCAATAATCAAGAAAATTTAGATATTACCGCCAGAATTAATAATGCAGGTTCTAAAATAATCAAATTTACAAGCAACACGCGGGCAAGACTTTCAGTGCAAATTACTATAAAATTAGACATTCGGGCTCGATAAAAACACTCAAAAGTGGTATAATATAAGGGTTAGGAGTGATTTATGATGAGTAAATTAATAGATTTAACAGGAAAGAAATTTGGAAGATTAACAGTAATTAGAAGAGAACCCAGAGGTAAAGATAAAAGAGGAAGACCAAGGTGGTTATGTAAATGTGAATGTGGAAAAGAAAAAGTTATTGATGGAGAAAAATTAAGAAATGGCAATACTAAAAGTTGTGGATGTTTCCGAAAAGAATTTAATAGATTAAAATTAGGACTTTCAAGTATGAGAACATCAATGCTTCGTTATAAAATAAATGCAAAAAAACGAGGAATAGAATTTAAATTAACCGAAGAACAATTTAAAGAAATAACACAGAAAAATTGTTATTATTGTGGGGCAGAGCCAAGTAATATAAACAAAAATAAAAAAAGTTATGGTGGATATATTTATAACGGAATAGACCGAATTGATAACACTAAAGGTTATACGATAGATAATGTTGTCCCTTGTTGTAAACATTGTAATGTAGCAAAGAATACATTTACCTTACGGGAATTTAAAGATTGGATTGAAAAAGTTTATAAAAAAACATGCGAGGTAATTAAATGAACGAGAAAATATTAAAAGAAATTTTGCAAGAACTTAAGGATATCCATTACCATTTGGACAATTTGGAGACCTTTTATAGGTTTGTTAACAGGGTAGAAATGAAAAAAGAGGAAATTATAAAAGATAAAAAAGGTAATTAATTATTAATTCCTTGTTCGATTATTTTCATATTGTAATCATAAACGATATAAGAAATCCATCCATGATATAAATAAAAGTTCATAATTTCTTTAAAGTTTTCGCATAAACATTCGATATAAAGTGTGTTTTCAGAGATATTATAATAATTTCCTTCTTTGAAGACTCCTATCATGTGGTATTGGGGATCATGTATATTTAAAGGAAATTCTATAAGAATTTGATAAGTTTCATAATTATGATAGTTTGCTATAAATGTGGCAAAAAATGAGAAATCGTCGCAATTTCCTTTTTTTACAATGAATAATTGATCTGGATTTAATAATATTGAATTGGTTTCATAAGTAAAATTCTCTAACATATAATCGCCTATTTTTTCAGGATTATCTAACTCCTGAATGCAGGCAAGAAATTCGGCATCATCGGGCAAGACAAAAGAATTAAGGTTGTAAATACCACAACCTGATAAAGATATCGTTAATATAAATATAATAAATAGAAGGATAAGTTTTTTCATACTTCTATAATAATAAAGATTTTATAAAATGTCAAATAGAAAATGACAGGAAAAGTCAAGGAGAGTGATTTAATATGGCAGATACAACAAAACTAACTTATAATGAATTTAAAGCAAAATATGGTTTACCAGAAACATTTTATAGCACTGAAATGAAAAATGCTTATACGAAATATGGGTTAACTGGGGAATTACTTTCAAAAATTGGAGCACATACATTAGTTCCAGCATCAGTAGAATTTACAACTACCCCTACTCCAGGCATGGAGTCGCATGTTCCAACAGGACCTCCTATAGAAGAACCAACCACAACTCCAAGCGTTGAGGAACAGATGGCTTTAATGCCTGAAGTACCTACACTCGAACCACCTGAATTGAAACCTGCTCCGGAAGTTACACCAGCTCCAGAATTTGAAGCGCCAGAAGTGCCAGAGATACCTAAAGTGACGCCAGCTCCTATTATACCAACGATTACGGTAGCCCCGGCACCGGAATACGTACCAACAGAAGAAGAGAAGGCCTGGGCGGAAATGTATGGTGGAACAATAGCAGATATTATCAAGGCACGTGGAGAAGGTATTCCCGAAGAAACTATAAATCTGATGATCCGTCAGAATACTCAAGCATTACAATCAAGGGAAGATGAAAGTTTAAGAATAATGCACAATGATATGGAAAAGCGAGGGATTACTAATTCGGGACTTGTTTTCTGGAGAGAAGAACAGATTAAAGGTGCAACTACCACAGCCATTGCTAACAGTATAACTGATATACAGATTAAAAGTGCCTTAATGAAGATGGCCAGCTTTGAAAATGCTTTAGGACTTGGAGGTCAATTCCTTGGTTATCTGCAAGAACAGTCCAAGATGTTCTATAAGGGTAAGATGGCTACCTGGGAAGCACAGACACAGGCTGACCTTATCCAGTATCAATCGCAGATTAGTGTCGATGTAGATCAGTGGAAAATGGAAAATCAATATAATTTAGCCGGTTGGGAAGCAAATACAAGTGCTTTATTTGCTGCCTGGGATAAAAATACTACTTCTATGCTTGAACATTGGAAAATGGAAAATACCTTCAGTATAGAAGAATGGGGAACCAGGGCTAATTATGATATGGCAGCATTCAGGATTAAAGCCGAAGCTAAAATGGCAGAATGGTCTGCTAAAACAGATATATATAAAATGGGCATTAATCAGGCTTATACACAAAATAATATGAATTTAGCTGCAAATATTGCAGCAAATCAAGCAGAACAGCAACATACATGGGATATGGAAATGGCAGAAATGGAAATGGAATATAATCAAAAAGCAGCAGAAGCAGAAGCAAAGGGGAGTATCAGTGGAACAATAATAACAGGAATAGCTACTGTGGCAGCAGGATTTTTGGGATAAAAAATATGATAACCGATAAAGTGAATTTATTAGATATAACTGAAAAATTAAAATATGTTAAGAATTGCCCATTAAGTGAACAATCATTCTATTTTTATATATGGAATGGAATTAGAAATAAAAAAATATTTACTTATGCCAGCTATGATAATGGGAAAATGAATGGATGTTTAATATTATCACTGGAAAGGGATTTAAACCCTGATTTAATTTTATATTTAATATTTGTATGGATCGATAAAAAATTTCCTAAATTATGGATTGAATATGTAAAATTTGTAGAAGAAAAGGCGAAAGAATTAGGTGCAAAAAGAATATTAATAAATACAAAAAGAAATGCTAAGTCAATTGAAAAAAAATTAGGAAAATATGGTTATAAACAGAAATATGTAATTTTTGAAAGGAACGTGAAATAAATGGCTAAATATACCGGTGGTTATGCTGGTTCCTGGGCAAGAGGATTTGCGAGTACTTTCGCTCAAGCTCCCAGTATGATATTTAATGCCTTACAGTGGAAAGAAAAGAAGAAAGAAAAAGAAAAAATTGATAAAGCGGCAGAAGAATTTAAACTTAATGCAGCAAAATTTGCAACCCAAATAGATAATGCTTTTAAAGACGGCGTAGTAACCCAACAAGAATATACAGATTTAACAAGTTTTGGAACTATTCTTGGAAGTGAATATACTAAGGAATGGGAAAATATATATAAAAATTATACAGATATGACTTCTAAAGAAATTGATTCTCAATTAGAAACAATAAAATTTGCATTCGATAAATGGCAAACTCTGGGAATGGGTGATACAAAAGCATTAATGGGAATATTGGATGAGATAGGAAGTAGCACTAAATATGATAAAGTAAAATATCAAGTGGATTATTTAAGAAATGCTATTAATAGCAGAGAACAACCTGTGCCAGAAATTAAGGAGCCAAAAATTAGTGATTATGGCACCGGTCTAACTTATTTAAAAAACATAATTAATGTTTCCCCTGAAAATTGGGAGACTGCCAAAAAGGGATTGGAAACTAAATTCGGAGTTGATTATTCTGGGATAACACAGGAAGCATTGAAAGAGGCAGCAACAGAAGATAAGAAATATTATTCCTCTGCCGAAGAAGCGATGACGACTTCTCCAGATATTAAGGGTTTAAGTAAACAACCTGTTCAAATATCACTTAATCAATGGAAGGTTGACTATACTAAAGAAACTGTAACAAAGCCAACACCAGAAGGAGAAATTACAGCAGGAGAAAAAAGAACCTATGATATGGCAAGTTCAATAATGTTTGGTAGTTCTGATTGGGTTACTGGAATTTCAAAGCCAGGAATCATTTCTACAATGATTAGTAATAAGCTAAATATGGGGCAACCTTTGACTGATGAAGAAAAAACAGAAGTTAGGAATAATTACAATACAATTAAGGGAACTTTACCAAGCGAAGTGATAAGTGCTGTGGAAAGTCAATTACAAAGATATGGTATTCCTTTAGAAGAACCTGCTCCAACAATTGAACCGACACCAACCCCAGAACCAGAACCTAAAAAATGGTGGGAATTTTGGAAAGGAGAAACACCAACTGGAACACCAACAAAAACACCACCTACCACACCAGAAGTTACTCCGAAGGCCGGAGAAATTCCAACTCCCAAAGTTCCAACAGGTGCAAAAGAAGCACAGATACCACTAATGTCTAAAAAAGAATTAGAAGAGGCAATAAAAGGTCTTGACCCTTCAGACCCGATGTATAAATTGCTTTATGATGAAGCAGTGAAAAGAGGTTATATTACAAAATAATGGATTGGAATTTACTTAAATCACCAGAAACAAAATTTGATTGGAATTTAATAGAACAACCAAAAGAGGAAGAGGAAAAGGAAAAATTTGATTGGACAACTATTAAACCACCCACAGAAGAACCTGGATTTAAACTTGAAAAAGCACCGGAAGTTAAAAAGACTTTATGGGAAAAAGCCAAAGGTTTATTTGAAGCAAAGCCGGAAGCACAAATAGCTAAAGCACAAGTCAGTTATAATATATCTCAAAAACTTGATATTCCAATCGAAGAAGTAAATAAAAATCTTCCTAAAATAACCAAGGACTTAGGTATAAGAGGGATACCAACTTCAGAAGAATTTTTATCGGCTATGTTTGCTTTCCCGGTTACCGCGGCTTTAATCTCTAATCCTATAACCGCGGGAATCGGAGTAACTAAATTTATGGCTTTAACCGAAGCTGAAAATTTTGCTATCTCTAAACTCAAGAAATGGGAATATAAATTCGGGGCAGGGGTAGGTTTAAAAGAGTTACTTCCGGAAGAAACCAGCCAATTAACTAAAGATTTGGTAGATGTGGCTGATTTCATAAGCAAGGGTATTATTATTGCCAAAACCGACCCGAAGTTAATGAAGATATGGAAGAGTTTTACTCAAAAAATCTCTACTGAATATAAAATACCTGAAAAGATTTATATATCTGCCGAGAAAGTTAAATCAATATTCAAAACAGGAGAAAAGATATCTGCCGAAGAATTGCAATTAATAACAGATTTAGGTTTAAATGCTTCTCAATATAAAAATGCAATCAAGAATGGTATAGATATCGAGATACCTGCTTCAAAAATAACAACGATAACGGATAGGCCATACTGGGCTAAATTAAAAGGTTTATTTAATGTAAAACCAATTTCTAAAACTGTAATGACAAGAGGGGGAAAGGTTTCTACTGCTAAACTTGCTATAACTGGAAAGGCAGAAGTTAAACCAACAATCACACCTAAAATAAAACCGATCACCGAGAAACCTGCAATAATCAAACCTGAAGTTAAACCAGAAAAACTAATAACACCAGAAGGAACAGTTACAGGCGAAAAGGGTTCAATATTTATTCCTTCTATGGCAGAAGTCCAAAATATAGGCACTAAAATCGCAAGTAAATTAAGTATAGAAGCACCTTTTATTAAAGCAGGGGCCAAAGAGACAGGATTCCAGGTTAAAAATTATTTTGGCAATATAGGTCTTGCACATGAGCAGGGATTAAAAGAAATAAATGTTCTAAACAAATTTAATTTAAAAATTCCGATAAACAAAGAAAGCGGATTTAAAGTATCGGGAGAAATTGATTATACAGATTTAACTTATATATCAGAAAGTCCTGCTTATTTTGGAAAACTTACTCCGGAAGAAAAAATAAAAATTGAATCTGCGAATAAATCCATAAGAGATTATTATAAGGGATGGGAAGATAAACTGAAAGAAATTGGCTGGATGGAAGAACCATTTCCAAAAAGTTTAGTAATCAGAAATAATAGAACAATAGGAAATTTAAAGATATCTCTACCCAGATTAAAAACTGACGAAGCAAGGTCTAAAGTATTGGCAGAGATTGAAAGATTACAAGGGCAAGTAGAGAGGATTAAAAAGCAAAATATAAAATTTGTATCTATCCCTGCTAAAACAATATTAGCTAGGGCCGATACCGATCCTATTCTAAGAGCTAAAATAATGTCTATTTTACCACATTGGGGAAGGACTACCATTACAGTTAAAGATTTAGTGGATGCAAAAATAATAACCAGAAAAGAAGCAGATATAAGAGCTATCATTGGTGAATATTGCGACCGGATGGGGAGAAAATATGCACTTGGTAAGATATTTGAAAATGCCGAAAAAGAAGGGTTGATAAAGTCTGCCGCTGAAAAACCAGACTGGCCTGCTGCCAGAATTATGGTAAAAGGTCAAAGAGTTTCCATACCTCAGTTAAGAGGTAAGAGATTAGATCCATTTTTTAGTGATGTAATTACTGATTTCTTTAGTAGAGAACAGGTAACTTTAGGAGGCGTTCTTGGAGTTGTAAAGATGATGCAATTCTACAATCCTTTATTCTTACCTATGTATGATGTATGGCAATCTGCTGCAGCGGGAATGGCGGTAAACGCTAAAGCACCAAAATATATGTTGCAAGGAATTAAAGACACTTGGTTAAAAACTGATAACTGGGCAAGGGCATCTGAAAATGGAACTTTCTCTAAACCATACGTTATCCCTTATGATAAATTTGAATATAAGTTTAAAGAAGCAATGAAAGCTAATAAGCTCGGAGACTTTATCAAAAAAGCCGCTTTGCCGACAAACTGGTTACCCATGTTATATGGTGCTTCCTGGAATACAGCTTGGAAATTAGACGAAACTGTAAGAATGATGACTTTTAATATGCTTAAAGACCAGAGATATAGTGATAGAGAAGCAGGGCAATTGGCTGCACTATACCATTCTGATTATGCCTCCTTACCTCCCAGAACCAGAAAAATGTTAAATAAAGTATTCTTCACTCCAACCTTTAAAATAACTATGGGCAAATTATATCTTAATATGCTAAAAGGTGCAGGGAAATGTATGGCAAAATATCCTGCCAAACTTATCGGAAAAGAAATTCATATAACCAGAGAAGAAAAGAATTTAGCAAGAGGTGCTGTAATTGCTTCCTCTATCATGGTGGGAATAAAACTTTACTTTGAAAGTCAGGGATATGAAGAACAAGAAAAATTTAGAAAATATGTTAAGACTGTAGAAACCGATGAGGGACCAAAAGAGAATGTTATTACTTTGGCCAATCCTTTTAATATACCTTGGAGATATTATTACAGGGCAAAAGGTGCTTTTAAACCACAAACTACGAATGTAGCCGAGAAGATACTTCAGACAGTTAAATGGGATCTACATCCTATTTGGAGAGTAAGTGCTGATATTGTAGATAATTATAACGGGACTATATATAATCCTTTTGATGATTCAAAAAAAATAGCAACAGATATTGGTTTTTATGCAACCGGTGAATTTGTAGCTATAACCAAAGGACTTTTAGAAAGTGCTAAAGAAGGAGAAATAAAAGCAGATGCCTTTAAAGCATTACAAAAAGATTTAGGCAAATTTGAAGCAATTATATTAAGACCATTTGTCTTTAATTATTTAAGAGAACCAAAAGAGAAGAGAAGGGCTTGGGCTATACAAAAGCTACAAAAAGAATTTAGATTAATGATGTTAAGAGAACCGTCTAAGGATATGAAAGAAAATTATGAAAGATTACAGAATTTTCAGAAAAGACTACAGGGGATAATGACAAATTTTCAATAATCGTTAAATAAATCTAACATTTCTTTATAGAAAGGATTATCTTTTTGGAAATGAGTAAATTCATTATTTGGGAATTTGACACTAATTTCTTTAGTAAATCTATTCATTGACATTAAAGTACCGTCAGGAAGTTCTTTATTTTGATTGATAAAGAATGGAACAGTAAAAATGATGATTAGAAATAAAATGAATAATATAGTTTCGATATTAATTTTTTTCTTAATTGGTTTATCAATATCGATTCTTTTAATGTAGGTTTTCATAATGGAGACCCCCGTAAAATAATATATAACATACAAAAAGTAAAAAGTCAAATTGAGGTGATCGTATGACCTGGAATGAAAAATCTAAAAATTCATCTAAGTGGTTAAAAAAAAGAGGTGCGGTAAAAGTGTTCCGTGGTGCTTTCGGGGAATATAATACCAGGGGAGCAATAGCTAAAGAAATTCACGGTGATGCGGGGGCTACTGTTACCCGCAAGGACATGGAGGATCGTTTCGGCACAAAGGTAGAAAATAATTTTACTGAAAAAGGTAAAAATTCTTCAAATTGGGGTGAGGTGAAAAAAGAATGAAAAAATTTTTAATATTTCTAATTGTTATAGCGATATGCTTTACAAGTTACATAATCGGGTATAATTCAACGACACAAACAACTAATCTAGAACTAGTCAAGATCGCAGAAGGTGATTTAATTTTCGATTGGTTCGATACCATGAACGATAACCTTGACTTGATAGACGCTGTATTTGATACTGTATCTTTAGCCGAGTTTGCTTTCCTTGATGGGGTAACAAGTAATATACAAGACCAATTAGACGCCGGCGCTGGCGGTGCTGGAGCTTCTGAATTATCCGATTTATCTGATGTTAATACCTCTACTCCAACCGATAAATTTGTGTTAGTTGCTGATGGCGTTGATTTTGAAAGTAGGGCTTTAGTTGAATCTGATATATCTAATTTAGGAACAGCCACTGCTTTAATAGCTGATAAACTATCAGTCTTTGCCGCAACCACTTCCGCAGAACTTGCAGGAGTGATAAGTGATGAGACGGGTGGTGGTGCGTTGGTGTTCGGGACAAGTCCGACATTGGTAACTCCAATATTAGGTGTAGCCACAGCAACTTCGTATGATGGTATTGACGCAGCTAATCTACTTGATAAGAGTGCAACCGAGGTTATTAGTGGGGCATATACTTTTGAGTCATTACTACAACTTTCCCGAACTCACGATACTCCTTCTAATAGTCCGACTCTTAGATTTCGAAAACAGAGAGATGGAAACCCAACCTTAGATGTTTCAGAAAATGATTATTTAGGCGAAACAGAATATTTTGGATATTCAGGTAAATATATTTTTGGGGCGAGAATTATAGTAAAAGTTGATGGAACGCCAGGGGAAGATGACATGCCAAGTAGGATGGAATTCTCTGTTAGTCCTGACGGTTCAGCTGCACCTGCCTTGCAAATGGTAATCAAAAGTACTGGTAATATTGGTATGGGTGGAATAACCACACCTACTGCAAAATTACACTTACCCGCAGGCACAGCCACAGCAGGCACCGCACCATTGAAACTGACCGCAGGGACTTTATTGACAACGCCTGAATTGGGAGTATTTGAGTATGTTGACAATGGCACTACGGGGTATTTATATTTTACATTAAATGTGGCAGGAACGCCTACAAGAATTCAAATTGCCCCACAATTATAAAATTAGTATTAAAGGAAGGTAAATATGACAGATGTATTTACAAAGATAAGTGATAGCGAAATTAAGGTAGTTAAGACTGAAACGAAGGAAGTAGTGAATACTTATAATTACAGCTTTTTACTGGAGCAAAGGAAAACTATATTAGTACAGAAAGAACGAAAGATGGCTCAACGAGACGCCGAACTAAAAATTGTAGATGACCTTATAGCCGAGTGTATCAAGCTGGGGATAACGGCAAAAGCAGTAGAATCGATTGTGAAGTAGAGGAGATGATGTAATGGAATTTGATATAGTAAACATTGTAACTACGATTGGAATACCTGCTGCGATAACTTTCTTTCTCTTGTGGAAGTTAATTCCAACAGTGAATGGTTTAAAAGATGTTATAAAAGACTTGGCGGTTATTGTTCAGGTAGATTCTACAAATACAGTAAATATGAAAAATTCAGTAGATATGAATACCGAACAGATAACTCAACTTAGAGTGGAGATATCGAAATTAAATGGTCAGAAATGAAAAACATTTTATAGAAGAAAAAGAAGATCCAAAAGAACCACTAATGGACTTTGAGTTGTTTGAGAAAGCGTCCAAATTTACGCTTCTCAAAGAAGGGTTTATATCGAATGACCCTCAAGACACTGGTGGACTTACTATATTTGGCATAAGTTCAAAGTGGTATCCGACAGAAGTCGCAGAAATGAAAAGACTTATAAATGAAGGAAAAACAGAGGAAGCCAAAAAGATAGCAATAAAAATTTACTACGATGAATACTGGATGAAAGCAAAATGCTACGAGTTACCCCTACCTATGGCTTTAGTAGTGTTTGATACTGCTATCAATTCAGGAGTAAGTAAAGCAAAAGAGTTATTGAGGGAATGTTCGGGTGATTGGAAATATTATCTACTTTTGAGGATAGTTTTTAATACTCATTGTAAGTCAGAAAAGGCACACCTGAGAGGGTGGACTCATAGGATAGCAAAACTATATGAATATCTGGAAGGGGGATAGAAGGGGGCTATTATGAAAAAAATATTTATAAAGGATGATAGGTTAAGAGAACTTACGGATTATCGATGTAAGAAAATTGTAGACTTGTGTATAAAGGGTGAATTAAAAGGTTCTTATACAGTAAAACAATCAACAAAATATTTTAAAATAAACAAATATCCTGGTTATGCAATTTATTTTGGCTGGGAAGTTACTGATTATGAGGATGGTTGGAAGATTGATGAATTAGATAATTTTAAAATTACTATCAAGAAATCAGGCAAATATTATTGTGCTGAGTGCAAACAATTTTTCACTGAATGCGCGATTGCTTCACTTATGGTTTGCGAGAAAACGGTTGAGGGAGTTTTGAAGAAATTTACCAAAGCATTAAGAGAACAGAGAAAAACATTATGTATGCGAGGTAAAGCAATAGAAGGTGAAGTAGAAAAAGCTATATATGATTAAGGACACGATTAGGTAATGATTATGTAACGAAGTAAGAAAGGAGGAACATATAATGGGACCTTTATTAATGGGTTTTGTGTTAGCACTGTTTGGTGTGTTCATCGCATGGGTAAACGGTTGGATAGAGTTTTAGAGAAGTAAATAAAATAAGAAAGGAGATTTTTTTATGAGTAATCTTTTAAAGTTACTTGATGTCTTTGGATTATTGGATAAGTTTCTTAATTCAATATCAGCAGATTTAAGAGAAGCAATTAAAACGTCATTAACAGAATGGGAAGCTAAAGCAAAAGAAACCCCCAACCCGGTAGATGATTTAGTTGTAAAATTTCTTAGAATATTGTTAAACGTTTAATATGCCCAGATCTTCCTAAAAGGAGAATGGGAAGATTAATCAACTGCCCGTTGAAAAAGATGGGCTTCTCTCCCCGGTGGCTGGAACCGGTAATGTTCAGCTTTTCATTTTTAACCTCCTGCAAGAAAGGTCGGTTGATCCCCGGCCTTTTTTGTTTTTAGAGATAAACCCACATTCCAAGATACATAATTATAAGATCCTACGCTAGTCCTGCTATTTTTATGCGATATATTGATATATCCGCTTATGATTGTATGTCCGAAGCATGAAACGCCACCACAGCGATCCTGGTGCGTTTATGAGGGTATGTTTCTAAAGGCATTAATATATAACGGTTACAGCGTGCATATTTAGCCACTATAAAATATTTTAAATTATTTTAAAAAAAGACTTGCATTTTATATTTTCATATGATATTATTGTTATGGTGATGAGATTAAAGGAGGTTATTTTGATGATAGGGGTTATTATTACAATTATTATTTGGGGAGTTTATATAATAACTTTAATCTATCTTTGTTTAGAGATTAAAATAAGAAGAAAAGTAAA
>Ga0307433_1000572_pt1 | contig 27257 bp, 26 predicted proteins | sample SalMarWE160210MG_FD_202166 | JGI IMG/M metagenome (GOLD analysis project Ga0307433, IMG submission 202166) | Salt marsh sediment microbial communities from the Plum Island Ecosystem LTER, Massachusetts, United States - WE1603-210 | ecosystem: Environmental > Aquatic > Marine > Intertidal zone >... | reverse complement strand
TTATGTAATCTCCCCAACAGGAGCAGAACACATGGCAAATTTACATGATACTTCTATTTCTTCGAAGGAAGCAATGCCAGATTTTGCATCCTTTGGGATTTTAGAACCTTTAGCATTAGACGATTTGAGTCCCCTAAAAGTTCGAGCATTAATTTATGTTTCTAATTGGCGAATAGTTGAAAATTCTTTATTATTATGTTTTTTTAGCCCATATACCATTAATAGTGAAACTAATCTACTTAATGCAGTAACAGGATGGGATTCTTCTGTGTGGGAATTAATGAAAGGAGGTGAAAGGATAACTTCAATGGCAAGGGTATTTAATATTAGAGAAGGATTTACAAAGGAAGACGATTGGTTACCAGAACGATTTTTCCAACCACATACCTCAGGATCTTTATCTGAAACTGAAATTGATTCAGTTAAGTTGCGGGATGCCAGAGAAGAATATTATAAAATGATGGGTTGGGATATTCAAGGTATTCCAAAGCAAAGTAAATTATCTGAATTAGATATAGAATGGGTCTCAAAACTGATCTAATCTAATTATATGATTTTCAATTTTTTTTAATTAATTGCTAGAAACTAAAGTTATTGATTGATCTATGCTTTATATAATCCAATTAGCTCCGCAGATTCAATTGTATGTTCTTTAACTTTCTGTTTAAAATTCTTCTTATTAATATCATCTAATTTCTCTACATCCAAAGCATATACGCGAAAAAAGTATCGATGTGTTCCAGATGGGGGAGCAGGCCCTCCATATGCTTTCTGCCCATAATCATTTTTTAGCTCAATTCCTGGTGCAGGACCCCCTTGAGGAATTTCGTTAACATCCTTTGAGATATTACTTATTAACCAATGTATCCAGTCCCCAACTGGCGCATCGGGGTCGTTACAAGATATCGCAAAACTTTTGGTTTTAGTTGGAAAATCCTCCCATTTCAAATGAGGTGAGATATTACCGCGTCTATATGAGAATTTAGCATCTAGTAATTCATTATGTTTAAAATCATTACTAGTAAGTTTCATGAATACAAATTAGAACATTTTTATATATAACTATTACGATAAATCGGTAAATTATGCTAATATATAAATAAAAGTATCTTCTTCTGGGTTATAGAAGAATATAGATTTTAGTTTGCAAACATCATTATATCCGAATTTTTCGAAGTTTTATGATTATAGATCAAAAAAATTTAGATAGACTAGGGACTCAATATCATTTGTTTATGGAGATTCTAAATGATCTTGTTCTGATTACAGAACCAGATTCTAAATTTATTATAGAATTAGTTAATAAATGTCCCTTATTAGAAAAATTGGGAGCTTTACCTCATGATTTAATTGGAAAATCTATATTGAAGATTATTTCTAGTGATGATGAAAAAAAAGTTCTGAAATTGCTCAAAAGAAGTACGATCCCTAGTGAAAAAAATGAAGAGATTAAACTCAAATGTAATAAAACATCACAAGTTTGGTGTGAAATTAATACAAAGAAGTTTACAAATGAAAACGATGAAGAGCGACTTTTTGTGATTTTGAGAGATATCACAAAAAGAAAGAGATTAGAAGAAGAATTACGCTTTAATGAAGAACGCTTTAAAAAAATAACTGAAACAATACCAGAGATACGTTTTTGGAAACTATTTAATCCTAAAAGGTATGAGGAAGCATTACAGAGCTCTTACGAAATGCTCCAAATAGTTATGGAGAATATTCCACAATATATATATTGGAAAGACTTAGAATTAAAATATCTCGGCTGCAATGATAATTACGCTAATTTAATTGGGATTGAACATCCAGAAAATATAATCAATAAATCTGATCCCGAATTAATGATCGATGAATTTCAAATTAATTTCAACAATGAAAAAGAGAACGAAGTCATTGAAACCAATAAACCAAAATTTCGCAATATTGAATATTGGACTTTAAAGATTGGAGAAAAAATATGGGTAAATACCAATAGAATACCTCTAAATGATTCAGATGGAAAAGTAGTGGGTGTATTAATCACTTTTGATGATATCACTGAAAGAAAAAAAGCCGAAGAAGATTTATTGCTCCAACATGACAGGTTAGAACGGATAATGGAAACAAATCCTGCTGGAATTATTTCTGTGGATAAAAAAGGTAATATCACATTTGCTAATTCTCAAGCTGAAAAAGTGCTTCAATTTCCAAAAGATGAATTGACCAAAGATACAATTTTTACCTCTCTATTTCGATTCGTTGATTCTGAAGGAAAAGACATTCCTAAAGAAAAGTTGCCCTTTCAAATGATATCCAAAATGAAAAAACCAATATTTGATCTCCATTTATTTTTAAAATTACCAAATAACAACCTTATTCTATTATCTATTAACGGTACACCATTAATAGGAAAAGATGGAGAAATAGAAAACATGATTTTTACTGTAGATGATATAACAGAACGAGAATTAGCTGAGCAGAAAATTAAAGAATCGGAAGAACAATATCGTGATCTATTAGAAACATCCTCTGTCGGAATTATTGAATTCAACGTTGCTAATGAACGTGTTTCGTATCTTAATCCAAAATTGTTGGAATTGGTAGGATTTCAAGAAAAAGAGTCAGTGTATAAGAAGTTAATAGATGATATCATTCATCCTGATGATGTTAAAAAACTTTTTCGCAGCTCCGAAGATAAAGAAATAGAATTCCGTATTATTTCAAAAAATGGTAAACTAAAATGGTTAAAAGGAAAAAAATCAAATAAATATAATGAAAATGGCGATATTTTAAGCTTCCGTTTATGGTTAGAGGATGTAACTGAGAAGAAAATGTATGAAGAGCTTATTTATGAATTAAATATAAACTTTTTAAATTTCACCACCGATATTCAAAAGAATATTCAATTACTTCTTTGCACGTGTTTAAAATTATTAAATGGTGATTTTGTTATATATGTTAATAAAGATAAGCAAGAAAGCGAAGAGTTATACAAGGTTATCACCAACAAGGGTAAAGTAGAAACCTTGTCTGAAGAGGAATTTAAAGAAAAATTATTTGTTAATGAATTATTTAATGAAAAACATGATTTCCCACAGATTTTTAATGATATTGATAAATTAGAATATGTAAAAACAGATGACTATATTAAAAAGAATAATATTAAGCATGCGTATGGAAAATTAATCATGTCGGGAACAGATTTGAATGAATGTTTGTGCGTCATGTATAAAGATTACCCTAACATAACAAATCAAAACCAACTAGTGCTATTCCTTATATGCGATGCTATTGAAATTGAACAAAAACGTTGGCAAGTACAACAACATTTAGAAGAACAGAATAGAACACTAAGTGAAATTAATAAATTAAAGACCGATTTATTCTCAAGAACTTCCCATGAATTAAAAACGCCATTGATATCAATAAAAGGTTTCACCGAATTATTATTAAATCTCCATTATAACAAGTTAGATAAAGAAATCGTATCAATATTAGAGGAAATTCAAAAAGGGAGTCGGCGATTAGAAGATTATATCAATTCGATATTAGAGAGCTCAAAGTTAGAACAGGGCTTATTAAAATTAAAGTATGCTAAAGAAAATCTGTCGTTTCTTATAAAGTATTGCGTTAGGCAACTAGAAGGAGCAGCTGAATTACGAAAACAAAAAGTTAAGATTGATATTCAAGATGACTTGATAACTGAATTTGATAAAGAGAGAATTTACGAAGTTTTATCTAACTTAATAATAAACGCAATTAAATATACTCCAGTTGGGGGGCAAATTATTGTAAATTCTTCAGTAAAAGAGAAATTCATTATTATTTCAATTAAAGATAATGGAATTGGACTTACTAAAGAAGAAAAAAACCAAATTTTTAAGCAGTTCGGAAAAATTGAACGCTATGGGCAAGGATGGGATGTTGGAATAGAAGGGACAGGATTAGGGCTTTATATCTGCAAAGAAATTATAGAATTACATGGGGGCCAAATTTGGGTCGAATCGAGTGGGCGAAATAAGGGTTGCACTTTTTTCTTCTCTATTCCAATAATAATGGGATAAAAAATATTATTATGTTTTTTAATTTAATTTTAATTCTAAAATTAAATGACGCCTGTCTCTAATTCCTTTCATTTTTCGTGCTGCTGCAGCATTAGCTTTATTTTCCGCGCCTACTGGCCAAGATCCCCATCTCAAGCCCTCTTTATAAACTTTCATTGAGGTACATCCATACATCAACATTGCAAGTCCAGAGCGTCTATGATCTGGATGCACCACCCAATCATGAAAACTAGCAGAGTCAACTCGATTTTTTTTATCTTTTGAGAAAGGATTAGGTACAATAAACCCACAAGCTACCATTTTATTTGTTGGTTTATGATAAACTGTCCATATATGGGATTCTGATCCAAATTCATAAATAAACTCTAAATGGACTTGAGTATTGATTGGATTTAAAGGACTAATTTGAGCTGATGGTGGCATGAAATTTAGATGCAAATTAACTATATCATTAATAGTCTCCCAAATTTCATTCATATTGGGATTTTTATATTCGTAATCAGAAAAATTGTAATAGCTCCCATTTTTTTTCTTCAATTTATATGGATTTAATTTAATTACAACTACATCATATCTATCTTCTTCAAATTTTATATAAAATCCTTTTTCGAAGAAGATATTTTGATAAATAGGGGGATTTATCGGGCAAGAAATGAATAGTGATTTACTACTTCCTTCTTCCATAAATCCCCAGCCAAATATCACAGCAGGTATATTTACAGGACCTCTAATATAGTTATAATTATTATTTTTGGCGTATTCAATTAATTGATTGGTTAAAAACTCAATTTTTTTTTTACTATGATCATATACACCAAAAAATCCAAAAAACAATTTGTCTGCACCATCATCATAAATAATAGTGATACCTACAACATTATCTATTCTATCATCAAAAATTTCATTAGATGAGATATCTTCTAATAATAAAGCTTTAACTTTATATGCTTCAAAAGTCTTTAAAATATATTTTTTGAATTCTGGAATTATTGGTATTGAAATTCCTAAATGTAAATAGTTTAATATCTCATTAGGATCTTCTAATAATCTAAAATTTAAATCTTCCATAGGAATGTTTAATATTTCTTTCAATAAAAGGAATTATTTTGATTTAAAAATGATTGGAAATGTAATAAGTCATTATAATTTATGAATAATCCCATAATAAATAAAAATCCCAGAAGGGACTACAATAAAAAAAACTAAAAATGTCCATATAGTTCTAAAAGTACTATTATACCAAGTGTTAAAAAGGATTAATCCATAAAAAGCTATCAACATTCCAATTATTCCAATGAAAAAAAATAAAAATTTGTTCTTTAACTTTTTATCTTTAAATGATATATAAATTTTATATGACAGGATTAAAGATGGGATGAATATTATTGAAGAAAAGAATGTATACATGATAATAAAAAAAGTAAGGCTAAATACTGGTGTCCAGTTTGTAGATTCATTTATAGTTATTCCACCTGGTATAAATAAAATTAATAGACCTATGGAAAGATAAGCAATAATTATTAAAAGTTGCTTTTTTGTTGAAATATATGATTCTATGTTAGTTAAATTAATCATAACTATAATTAAAAAAATAAATCCGCTTAAAGTGCAAAAAGCAGAGATAAAATATAAGATATATCCAATTAAACTCGTGCTTAGTGTAAAAAAAATAAGGTTTAGTAAAAAACCTGTTGCGGGCAAGAAATAGAATAGACTTAAATTTAATGTCATCCGATTGAAATTTCTTCTTAAAATTTTAAAAGATAAGATATATAATAAAATTACAAGAAATGAATGCATAAAAACAACAATCAAGATTCGAGCAATTTCACTTATCTGGAATATCAAAATATCACTTATCAAAATTTATTCTTATAATTATAAATGTGTTTCTATACTTTATAAAATTACTTTTACCTTAAAATGCTTAATTATTTTATATTTATAGTTTTTGATATGTGTTAAGAAATTGAAATTTAATTAAATAAAATCAAATTCAAAAGATTTCATTTCTAAATAATCATAACCAATTACTTTCGGAGCTTTTACCATCTTTTTTATTTTCAAAATGCCACTAAATATAACTTCAAACGCTAAATAAGAAGCAGAAAGCCTTACAATAGGAGCAAAGGAAATAGATGACAATTGTCCTGATAGTAAACCCTCTAATACTCCCGACTCTCTATCAAATCTTTCTTTTATTCCAGGAAATTGGGTTAACCTGCTCAAAATTTTATTCTTAATATTTTTTTGGAGCACAGTAGATTTTTTTATCTCATCGATACTTAATCTTTTTGTGTCTAATTTATAACATGATTCATAATCCACACTATCAGAAGTGAAATACCAAGCACAAAGATAAGGAATACCCCAGGATTCTAATAATGGTATTTTATGCTTTAAGCATGCCCTCGTAATTATGATGGATGCAAGAGGATCATCTAAACATAAAACTGCTATGTTAACATCCTTTAGAATTGAAGCGATATTCTCTTTATCAATTCTGTAATATTTTTCAATATTAATATTTGGATTAATTTTTTTGGTAATCTTATGAAAAAAATCGATCTTAAAGGTTCCAATATCTTCATTGTAACATAATTGGCGATTTAAATTTGACCCAATAAATTTATCATTATCACAAATATTTATATATTCACATCCACTTCTTACAAGTTGTTCTAAAACAGGTCCACCTAATCCTCCGACTCCGAAAATAGCAATCCTAGCCTTCTTTATTCTTTCTTGTTCTGCTATACTAATTAATCCAATATTTCTTTTTATCTGATTCCAATATTGGTCATTCCAACTTGTTAACTTTTTTTCTTCAAGCAAGATAAAATAATGATAAGTTTCTTAAATTAATAAATTAAAATGTCCCTTCAATTAAAAATTAGTTGATGTTACTTTTATTTGAATATGTTTTGGGGATAATCTTCTTCAAAGATATTTAATATCTTAAGAAGTTCTTCGACTTCAGGGATAATTCGCATCTTCTTATCTAAATCTCCCTTAAAATAATTGAAAACAATGCGATCCTCGAAAAGATTAGTAGTTTTATTATATTTCCAAGAAGGAACATAACCTCTTGGGCAGAAACCTAAGTCATTGAAAAGTTTTTGATGTTCAGCATTATAGGCTGAAACGAAACATTCGAAATAATTTATATCCATATCTTTGATTAATCTCTTCGCTTCATTAAGAAAAGTATATAGTTCTTCTAAAGATTCAACATTATATTCTGTTTTTTCAAAATTTTTACTATTTGGGTTATAGAGAAATTTGAAATAGGATTTAGAATTTTTATTTGATATTGTGATTCTTTTATTTCCGAATTCCTCTTCCTCCATCGTAATTTCGGTTTCAATCTTTATTTTTTTTATTTTTTCTCGGTCAAGTTTAATTTCGGGATTTTTAACGATTGGTAGTCCTAAATTAAATCTTTTATTAATATAAGTATAAGAATTTATTGCTTGTCGTATAATCTCTGGTTGCGCCTTTTTACGTAAGTTTCTTATTAGCTTTCGATCATAAATCACATGTAAAATATCAGATTCTTTTTTATTGAAAAAGAGATCTTTATTTGGGAAAAATGCAACTGGTTTCATTCCAACAATGGAGGTAAAGAATTGTGATGATGTTTCATTCGTTCGCATCTCTCCATACCACATTAAAATCTGTTCTTGATACTTTTTCCATAAATATATCGCACATCCGATAAAAGCTTTAAAAACATCAATCGTTTTATGGAATCCTTTTTTAATAACAAATCCATAAAGGAATCCTCGCTTCTCTTCAAATTCTAAATGTGCTCCAAAAGCCCCTACAATTTCCCCGGAATTGAGCTTGAATAAAAACCAGTAATAATTTGGATCATTGATCATATCAGAAATGCTGTCAGAGTTTTCCATCCTTTTATATGGATATGTCCCTTGGTAAATTTCCTTGAAAATCTGGGATATCTCTTCAGCATCTCCTGGTTTAGCCAATTCTATAATAGGGCAAATTCGCTGGGATTTAACATATCGTTCTAGCACACTATAATCTAAGTTAAAATCAAGTTTCAAAATATTATGTAAATCTAATCTATTAATTTCGGTATAAAGTTCCAGAAATTGATTAATATTTAAAATTGATTGATTTTTTAGAATTATACTTGAGGAAACCAAAATTTTTATCCTTCTTTCCTAAATATTAATTTTAGTTGTATGTTATGATATTTAAATATATTTTAAAAAAATATTGCCCGTTACATTATAGGTAAAAATCATTTACTAAAAATGTTAAAGATATATAAATAAATTTGGATATTTATTATTATAGGAAGTGGATGTTGAAGAAAAATGGAATTAGAAACTTTAAGATTTGACAAGGAATTAGTACGGGCAAACGATTATTTAATCAAAAAGAAGAATAGTAAAGCAATTAAATTCCTGAATAAATTGTTAGATGAGGATCCGTCAAATGAAGAAGCATGGCTCCTCTTAGGTATTGCTAAACGCCGAATAAGGGCTTTTCTAGATGCTATTGATTGCTTCAAAGCTGCTATAGACCTAAAGCCAACTTTATTAGAAGCATGGGGGTTATTAACCATTACATATATGGATAATAATAATTTTATAGAAGCAGAAGCTACCATGGAGAAGGCAAGACAATTAAATCCGAAGAATGAGAAGATAAAGTTCTATAAGGAGAATTTAATACGAATTTATAAAAAATTCGGACCTTTTTTCTGAAGCTTATTTTGAAAAGAATTCAGGATGCTTCCTTTCTATACTATTAAGGGAATTTACTAAATGAAAAAGCAGTCTTTCATCACGATATTCGTTTATAGTTTCAGATAAATGGTCAAGGATTTCATTTGCGAGTTGGATTTCATCCTTAGTATAATTGTATGTTTTGTTTTTGAAGATTAAATCAAATTCTTCTTCAAACCAGCGGAGTTTCTGCTTAAACTCACTCTTTATATAACTAAAGTCATCAAAGTTGAGATTCATACGTCTCCTCAAATACCTCAGATAAAAGATTAACAACATCTAACTTTTAAACTATCATATTAGATATACTTCAAATATTTAAATGCATGCAATGTGCCAGTTTTTCAAATTAGTAATGCGAAAAAGTAGAAAACGGTTGATAATTTGTACACACAAAAATTTTGTCGTTTAATAATTCTAACTTTTGCTTTTGAAACAAATTTACGTTTTACTAGAAGACGACTTTAAACTCTCTTTTAATTTGACATTAAAACAAACTATTAAAAGCAGTATTAATAAGCATTCAATCTATTATCATTTAATTTACTTTTTTTACTAATTTTTTAACTTTTATGTCTTCATTTATGTGAAGAATTGGACTACAAATTGTTTAATAGAATTTATATATTTTTTCAATTAAGAGATAAATTTCTCCTAGTTTTGAGTCAAGCAAGAAATATCGTGTTTTTAGAAAGGAATAAATGGTGATGATAATTAGTGATGACAATAGTTTTGAAAAATATGAAGTAGTCAAAAGATACTTTGCTCGAATATTTAGCGTACTTTCCAAGGAAGTAAGAAGGGAATTACTTGAATTGAATTTATCTAAAGAAGAATTAAAAGAGATCAAGAAAGAATTAGCTTTTTTACCAGAAGATCAACAAAAAGAATACATTAAGGAGTTTATAGAGAATAAAAAAGAAGAATAAATTTTTCCTTTTCTTTGTTTCAATAAAATTTTCAGATTGTTAAGTAATCAATATTGCTTTCTCGCTTTAACCGATCCTTCAAGATAGTTATAGTATCCTCTTTTTCTTGAACGATATCTTTCAATTTCTCTATTAATTTATCTTTCTCATAAAGAACCTTCAAATTCATTCGCTTAATAAGACTTATTTCTTCTCTTAAGATTTCAATGATCTTATCTTTTTCTTCCATTATTCTTAGTAGATTTTATTTCCCTTTATGAACCCTATTAAATAAAATGAATCAAAATTATTATTTCATGTTCTTATATAAATCTTTGTACAGTTCTGTCGAAACAAAATAAGTTTTACTCCTAATTAAACACGCCATAGTGAATATTAGAGTTTTATAATATTGAATAGTATTAGAAATAATAATTTCTCTGGTTTTAATTATGAAATAACAATAACAAATTTTTTATTAAAAAATACTTTTCACTTCATAAGATTGATTATTGTTTGATCAAACCAATTAAAAAGTAAAAACCTTGCTTTTTCAAAAAACATTAATCTTAAACTAATTTATAGACTTGAGATTTAAATGAGCGATAATGTAGAAAAGTATATTAAACGTAAAGTTTATAGTAAGGAGAACTCTCGGATTGTCCAGAAATTTGTGGATGCAGGATTGGAGAAGATCCGAGCTTGTATTAATTGTGGTACATGTACAGGCAGTTGTCCTTCCGGAAGACGTACTGCATATCGTACTCGTTCTGCCATTCGAAAAGCGCTTACAGGAGACACATCTGTTCTAAGTGATATTGATATTTGGTTTTGTAGCACGTGTTATTACTGTTATGAGCGTTGCCCTAGAAATATCCCGGTTACTGATATGATTATTAAATTAAGAAACATTGCTGTTGAGGAAGGCTATATTTTAGACTCTCATTTTACCTTGGCAAGCGATATTTTTTACGCTACGGGACATGGGGTACCTGCTAATGCTGAAAATCAGAAGCAATGGCGAGATTTACGCGAATCCTATGGGCTACCTCCGTTGCCACCCACTGTTCATTCTTATCCAGAAGCCGTCAAAGAATGTCAGACTCTAATGAATGAAGTCGGTTTTAGAGATTTATTAGACAATGCAGCTAAGTTAAAAGCTGAGAGGAAAGCTGAGGAGGAAAAAAAAGCAAAAGAGAAAGCTGAGGAGGAAAAAAAAAATGAGTAAATATTCACAATATAAATGGCGATATGCTTTCTTTTTAGGATGTGTAATTCCAAATAGATATCCTATGATTGAAAGGAGTATAAGGGATGTATTTGATGAGCTTGGAGCAGAACTATTAGACATGCCTGGAGCATCATGTTGTCCCGCTCCAGGAGTATTTCGAGCATTTCATATCCCAACATGGTTAGTTATTGCAGCGCGAAATATTTCTATTGCTGAGGAACTAGGCCTTAGTTCATTAACAGGATGTAATGGATGCTATGGAACCCTTCGAGATGCTTGGTATGATTTAGAACATAATCCCAAAGAGAAAAAGCATGTTAATGAATTACTTGCCAAAGTAGGACGTACATATAAAGGAACATTCGAACCTAAGCATGTTGTACAAGCTTTATATTTAGATATGGGGCTTGATTATTTAAAAGATCGTATTAAATATACTTTCAAAGATTTAAAGGTTGCAGTTCATTATGGGTGCCACATTGTTAAACCAAGCGATAAACGTCCTTGGAATGGAGAGTATGAAATGCCTACTTTCCTTGATGAGATTGTTGAAATTACTGGTGCAAAAAGTGTGCCCTATAAAGATAAATTCATGTGTTGTGGTGCTGGAGGAGCAGTAAGAACGGCAGTCAAAGAAGTTGCAGCTGATTTCACACGTGAGAAGTTAGTGAATATGCGAGATGCAGGTGCTGACATTATCATAAATTGCTGTCCCTTTTGTCATCTTCAGTTTGACCTCGGGCAAGTTGAGGTAAATAATTTTTATAAAGATATCATTGGAGAACCTTTTAAAATTCCAGTCATATACATAACCCAGCTGTTAGGAGTTGCTATGGGTATGGATCCGAATCGACTAGGTTTAATAAAAAATCACAATCTGCAAGGTGTTTCACCCTTTATTCCAATTGAACCTTTTTTAGATATAGTTAAAAACCAGCTAATATAGGAGGAATAAAATTTGACAGAAATTGAAAAGAAAATAATAGTAACTGGTAATGAGAAACCCCGAATTGGAGTGTTTGTATGTCATTGCGGGGTTAATATAGCGGGTGTGGTTCCTGTAGAAGATTTAGTCGAATATGCTAAAACATTACCTGATGTAGTTTTAGCTACTGATTATAAATTTATGTGTTCTGATGTTGGACAAACACTTATTAAAAAAAAGATTCAGGAAATGAATCTCAATCGTGTGGTTGTTGCTGCTTGTTCTCCCCGTATGCATGAGCCTACATTCAGATTAGTGCTAAAAGAAGCAGGGTTAAATCAATTTTTATTCGAGATGGCTAATATCCGCGAGCATAGCACCTGGGTTCATATGAGGGATCCTGAAGGTGCGTACGAAATTGCAAAAGATCATATTCGATTAACTGTGAATAAAGCAAGAGAATTAGTACCACTAGAAGTTCAAACAGTTAAAGTAGAACCATCGTGTTTAATCATTGGTGGTGGAATCGCGGGTATGAATTCTGCATTAGATCTTGCTGCAGAAGGATTTAAAGTATATCTAGTTGAAAAATCGCCTACTATTGGCGGTCATATGGCACAGCTAGATAAAACCTTTCCCACAATGGATTGTAGTGCTTGTATACTCACCCCAAGGATGGTTGATGTTGCCAGAAGTAAGAATATTGAGCTTTTGACTTATTCTGAAGTAGTAGACGTAACAGGTTATATTGGGAATTTTGAAGTAACAATTTTAAAAAAACCACATTATGTTGATCAAGAAAAGTGTACAGGTTGTGGAGCTTGTGTGGATTATTGTCCTATTGTATGTGCGAATGAATTTGATCTTGGTTTAGCTACAAGAAAAGCGATTTATATTCCATTCCCTCAGGCAGTTCCTGGACAGTACACCATTGATATGGACCATTGCGTTAAATGTGGGATATGTACACGACCCAATGTTTGTGAACCTGAAGCAATAAAATATGATGATAAGCCTGAAGAAATAAAAGTTAAGGTAGGCACAATAATAGTCGCTACCGGCTGGGATTTATTTGACCCTTCAGGGTTGAAACAATATGGATATGGTATATATCCAAATGTAATAACAGGGCTTCAAATGGAACGTTTATTGAGTTCATTCGGACCATTATTGGGAAAACCTGTACGCCCTTCTGATCTTAAAGAGCCACATAGAATTGCTTTTCTTCAGTGCGTTGGAAGTAGAAATTTTAGGGAAGGTGGGAATAAATATTGTTCTAGAGTGTGTTGTATGTATGCAACAAAACAAGCGAGACAATATAAGGAGAAACATCCCGATGCAGAGATTTATATTTTCTATATTGATATCCGAGCTTTTGGAAAGGGTTATGAAGAGTTTTACGAATCTGCTGCAAGAAATTATGGTATTAATTATATAAGAGGGAGAATTGCTGAAGTTAGTGAAGGAAAAGATCATCAAATTATCATCAGGGCAGAAGACACACTTCTTCAACAAATGATTGAATTAGAAGTCGATTTGTTTGTTCTTTCATGCGGTTTAGAGCCAAGAAAAGATGCAGATAAAATTACATCGCTATTAAGAATTCAGAAATCTGGAGATGGCTTTTTTATGGAAGCTCACCCCAAATTACGACCCGTTGATACATTAACGGAGGGAATTTTCATTGCTGGTGTGGCTCAAGGCCCAAAAGATATTCCAGACGCGGTAGCACAAGCTAAAGGAGCTGCGTCTAGTGCTGCAGCATTAATGTCTAAAGGTGAAGTCGAAATTGAGCCTTTTTACGCCGTTGTCTCCCCCGAAAGATGTATTGGTTGTGGAATGTGTGTTGAAAATTGTGCATATGGTGCTGTTGAACTGGTTGAAGATAGACGATTTGGAAGAATTGCTTCTGTTAACCAAGCATTATGTAAAGGATGTGGTGCGTGCGCAGGAAATTGCAGATGTTCAGCAATTAATATTAAAGGTTTTACTTCTGAACAAATATTTGAAATGATAACAGGGAGGTTTTAAAGATGAGTAAAATCGTATTTGAAACAGAAGAGGATAAAGAAATAAAAGAAGATAAGGATTGGAAGCCGAAAATTCTCGCATTCCTATGTAATTGGTGTTCCTACGCGGGAGCTGATTTAGCTGGAGTAAGTAGAATCCAATACCCTGCAACTGTAAGAATTGTCAGAGTTCCATGTACCGGTAGAATTAATCCCTTTTTTATCATTAAAGCTTTAACAGACGGATGGGATGGAATTGTTGTTTCAGGTTGTCATCCAGGTGATTGTCACTATATTAGTGGAAATTTAGTTGCTAGACGCCGTTTTGCAATGCTCGACAAGCTTTTAGAGTTCTTTGGTATAGAACCGGGCAGAATTAATTTCATGTGGGCTTCAGCTGCTGAAGGTGAACGATTTGCTAACTTAATTGCAAAAGCAACAGAAAATGTAAAGAAATTAGGACCGAATAAAAAATTTTTAAAAAAGTGGTGATGTAGATGGGTATTGAAGAAGAAAATCAAAAAATAGAAGAAAAAATTAAAGAAATCGCTAGAGACCTCCTTAGGAATAAGGAAGTTGATGTAGTTATAGGTTATACAAAAGGAACTATTCCTTTAGGAACCTCGTTGATAATTGTTAGAAATGAAGAAGAAGTTGAGAAACTTGTTTGGAATAATCTTTGTTATATCAATTTAGCGAAATATTTAGCACCCCGAATGCCACAGTTAATTGACCCTGAAAAAGGAGATTTAAAAGTAGGTATTGTAGCGAAGGGCTGTGTTGGGAGAGCTTTAATTCAATTGGCAATTGAGAAGCAAGTAAATTTAGATAATATTAAAATAATAGGTATTCCATGTAATGGCATTATTAATAGAAAGAAAATTGAAAAAGAGCTTGGAGATAAAGAAATCTTAGAAGTTTCAGCATCCGGAAACGATATTATTGTGAAAGGTAAAGATTTTGAAAAAACTTTTCCATTTGATGAATATATAAATGAGTTATGTAAAGAATGCAAGATCAGAGCACCACCAAAGACAGATGCCTGTGTAGGAGAATGTGTGGAATATGAATCTATTTATGATGAATTTTCAGATGTAAAGGAATTTGAAGCAAAAACTCCCGAGGAGAAATGGAACTATATCACAGAAGTATTGAGTCCTTGTATCAGATGTTATGCTTGCAGAGAAGCATGTCCAATGTGTTATTGTAATTTATGTTTCGTAGATCAAAACAAACCAATTTGGTTTGGAAAGACAACGGATAAATCAGAGGTTTTTATTTTTCATTTAGTAAGAGCATTACATTTAGCAGGAAGATGCGTCGCTTGCGGTGCCTGTAGTAGTGTCTGTCCAATGGGAATTGACTTGAATTTAATAACAAGGAAATTAGAAAAAATGGTAAAAGAAGATTTCAACTTCACAAGTGGTATTGATTTAAAAAAGATGCCACCAATGATGCATTTTGAAATGGATGATAAACAAGAATTTATGCTTGAGGAGGATTAAATAGGTGAGTTTGTTATATGGAAAATAAAATTTTGTTAAAAAAAGATATTGGAAAATTGTATAATGCTTTAGTGAAAGATTATACTTTTTATGCGCCAGTGAATGAGAAGGGAAATGTAGCATTTAGAAAGATCGAGAATCCAGAAGATATTGATTTAGATTTTTTGAATTCAAAAGTACCACCTAAAGAAATATTATTTCCAGAAACCGAAGTCCTTTTTGAATATCGATATGAAGGAAAAGAAGTTATTATTGAGGATCGAAAAGATCTAGAGGAAAAAAAGATAATTTTTGGAATTCGTCCTTGCGATGCCCATAGTTTTATGTTATTTGCAAACTTTTTTTCGTTTCATGGAGATTGTAAGGATGAGATTTATTTAACAAAAAGAGAAAACACCGTTCTTATAGGTATGGGGTGCAACTCCCCTCGACAAACGTGCTTCTGTACCTCCGTAGGGGGAAATCCTTTTAATAAGGAAGATGTTGACGTATTTTTGGTGGATTTGGGAGATAAATATTTAGTTGAAATCATAAGTGAAAAAGGAAATAGCATATTTCAAAAGTTTACTTGGCTTGGGAAACCAAATGATGATGATCTGAAAAAAGCAGAGGAGCTAGCAAAAATAGCAGAAGAATCAATATCAACTGATCTAGATGTGGATAAAATCGTATCAAATTTAGATAAGAATTTTGTACATCCTATTTGGCGTGAAATTAGTGAATCCTGCATAGGATGCGGTAGTTGCACATTTTTATGCCCAACATGCACCTGTTTCGATGTTATAGATGAAAAAGATAATTATCATGATCGAGGTCGAAGGATAAGAATCTGGGATTCATGTCAATCATGTCTTTATACATTAGAAACAAGTGGTCATAATCCTCGTCCAACCAAAATAGAACGTTGTCGAAATCGCATCATGCATAAATTTAGTTATTATCCAAAAAATTACGGCTTAATTGGGTGTGTTGGTTGCGGGCGCTGTGTTAATGTCTGTCCCGCTAATAATGATCTTAGAATAATTCTAAAAAAAATTGAAACAATAGAATCTTAAGAGGTAAATAAAATAAATGACTAATCCTTATATTCCAATGTTAACCACCGTAGCATCACTTGTATCCGAGAATAAAGTAAATGATATTAAAACTATTGAATTAAAGTTTAAGAAAGACGGAGATTATAAAGCATTTGATTATATTCCGGGGCAATTTGCCGAAATTAGTATATTAGGAAAAGGAGAATGCCCAATCGGAATAGCATCTTCTCCCACTGAAGAAGGAACAATAAAATTTACAATTAAAAAAATGGGCACTGTAACTTCTGGATTTCACAATTGTGAAATGGGAGATACTGTTGGTGTGAGAGGTCCATTAGGAAATGGGTGGCCAATAGAAGAGATGAAAGGAAAAAATATTGTAGTAATTGGTGGTGGCTTTGCATTTTCCACTTTAAGGTCTCTCATTTTATTTATGCTTGATAAAAAGCATAGGAATGATTATGGGAATATCACAGTTATTTATGGAAACCGCGATTCCGGGGAACTACTTTATCGAGAAATTTTAGAAGAATGGGAGAAGCGAGAAGATATTAAGGTGGTGCTAACCATCGATCGTGAGGAAGAAGGATGGACTCATGAAGTTGGCTTTGTAGCTGCAATCGTTAAAAAAGTTGCTCCACCTCCGGATAAAGGCGTAGCAGTTGTTTGTGGTCCTCCAATAATGATAAGAACTGCGGTAGCTGAGCTGGTTAACCTTGGGTGGAAAGATGAACAAATATTAAATTCGCTAGAAATGAGAATGAAGTGTGGTATCGGAAAGTGCGGAAGATGCAACATCGGAAATAAATTTGTATGTGTTGATGGCCCTGTATTCTCACTTGCTGAACTTAAAAAAATGTCTAATGAATATTAACTTTTTTTTTATTATTTATTGGAACTACTCTTTAATATCTTTTATTTAGATTTATTAAACCGATTTTAAGACTAATTCAATTAGATAATAATGCACTAAAACAGCTTGATAATATATATAATAACAACTAATGATACCTAAAAGAGTGATTTATTAAAAAATATTCATAAATAATAATTGAGAAGAAATGATTGATAAGTGGTTATCAAAATCAAAACTAAAAAATTCCTATGATAATTTTGTTCAGAAATTATTTCTTGGGAGAGTTTCGCCTAATTTAATTACGATAATTGGTTTAATAATAGGTTTGTTAACTGCACTTACGATATTTTTAAGTAACCTTTTTTTACAATTAAATTTCATTTTAATAGTAATTTCAATAGTATTAATGATAATTTCATTCTTTTTTGATACATTAGATGGAGCTCTAGCAAGAGCTAAAGGAAAAACTATTTTTGGGGGGATTTTAGATATATTTTGTGATAGAACTGTAGAAATTTTCATAATCATCTCAATCGTTTCTACTAATTTAAAAGATTTGATATATCCGGGATTATTCTCATTAGGCGCTATTATCCTCTGTATCACCATGTTCTTATTAATTGGAGGAGCTTATAATTCTGAAGAAATTAATGATAAAAAGAAAGTAATTTATTATCATGGAGGTTTAATGGAACGTTCAGAAACTTTGATATTTTTTTTAGCAATAGTTATATTTTATTTTTGGAGAATTATTCTGCTTTGGACTTTTGCGATTTTGGTTTTTATTACTGCTTTATTAAGATTAAGGGATGCCTATCTTCTTTTTAAAGAAAAATGAAATAATTAGCTTACATTAAATGTGTGAGATTAATTAATTTAAAGAAAAATCTTTTAAAATTAAAAATCTATAATTACCAATATGAGTAGAGAAGAGCGTCTAGAAGAAATATTAGAAATCATCCGTCAAGAAAACGCGGGTAAGATTGGAATATTATGTTTAAATTGTCTTATTGTAAGAGTGAGATTTAAGGAATTGGAAAGTTTTGTAAAAAATAATAAGATTCATGTACCTAAAGATAAAGAATTAACGAAACTTGATTATCTTGATTATATAAGTAAGCATTTTTATGAAAAATATAGCACTATTAAGGAATTACGCGATATTTATCCTAATTCTCTATCCTTTATAGCGGATATGCTTCTCAAAGACAATAAAATTGGCAAATACCTTACTCGATTTGACTTTATAGCAAAAAATGAATTAATCGAAGTATTTGGTGATTATTGCGCTGATTTGAATATTTCTGTGTTTGATACAACAGAGAGAGATGAATCAGTATATAATTTAGATTTATATTTAGTTAAGAAGACTCCACGTTTAAGAACTGAAGCGGTAATAGTGCGAACAGGTGTAGAAATGAATGAAGAATCTTATCAAAATACTTTCTATCTTTTAAATGAATCCTCAAAAATCGCCCATTGGAGTATATTAGTTACAACTCCAAAAGGTATTTACAATATTGGATTTGAAAGAATTGTTGCTGATATGGAAAAACTAAATGTCTGGCTTTATGTAGTGGATCCAATTCATCAAAGAGTATTAGGAATAACAAAAGGAAAGAAATCAAGAGATCAAAATGATAAAGCAAGTGAGAATTATATACGGAAATTACCTCGAGAACCGATTCGGGCTCCTTCTAGAGTAGTTAAGATTTCTGAGTACGCATTTAGTGAATCAGATTCCTATAATCCCAAAAAATTTTCGATGTACGAGCTATTACCTAAAGACGAAGCTTTAGAGAAAGAGCAATCTCTTATTAGAAAACCTTTATATCGAGAGATTTTTAGAACGCTATTAGTTATTGATCGTAAATCTGGATTACCCTTAGTTACATTTTCGCGTGAAGATTTAGAAATAGATCAAGAATTGGTTTCAGGCTTCCTAAGTGCAATGGATTCGTTTATATCTGAAATTGGCGGCACTGAATCTATGAATGAAATAAATTATAAAGGCTTTTATATCCATGCGACCTATGGTAATTGGGTTAAAATTGCATTAATCCTCTCAAAACCAGCTAAGAAAAGTTTGAAGGAAAGACTAGCTTATTTTCTCAAAGATTTCGAAGAAAGATATGTGGATGAGATTAAGATATTTATTGAAACAGGTAATACTCAATATTTTGATATAAGCAAAATAATAGAAGATATTAAAGATATTCTCGATATTTAAAATAGCAATTTGATGGTTTATTTCCTTTTATAATGAAACATTTAGATTTTATAAAAAGAATTTATTTATAATATCTTCAGATCATCTAGATTAAACATTAAAATAGTGATTATTATGCCTAAAGAAGAGAGAAAAGTTGGATTAAAGGATGGCAAATTTTATCCGTGTGATAAACATCATGTATGTGTTTCTACCCAAGCTAACAAAGATGATGAAGTTCATTATATCGAACCAATTAATTATACTGTCCCCCTTGAAGAAGCAAAAAGCAGGATCAAAAGCATCATAAATACTCTTAAAAGAACTCAATTACTTAAAGAAGAAGTCAATTATTTACATTTTCAATTTACAACAGGTTTATTTAGGTTCAAGGATGATGTCGAATTTATTTTTGATGAAACTAATAAGTTACTTCAATTTAGATCTCAATCTCGTATTGGAGGCTATGACTGGAATACTAACCGAAAGAGAATGGAAAAAATCAGGGAGATTTTTCTAAGGTAATACTTAATAAAATTTTGAGATTAACTACTTTATCTTTTACAAGGAATAGCGTTATATAAACCATATATTTTATTCCTTTATTTACAAATCAATTGATTTATGATTTATAATCTGTAAATTAAAAAAATTTGAAAATTACACTAATACCATATAAGTATTAAATAATAGAATAATGATTTATAATGAGTGATGTAGAGGAAACCAAACTAATTTTTGTGTATAATGCGGATAGTGGGGGTGTTTTTACAGGTCTTAAGGATACTTTACATAAAACCTTTAGAAAAAGTACATATGGATGTAATCTATGCCAAGTAACATTCGGAGCATTTGGTATGAAAAAGGATTGGAAGAATTTTGTCAGTAATCTCGATGTACCTGTAGAATTTAAGAAGAAAGATAAATTTTCATTCGAATTTCTTCATAAGGATGAATTTGATGAAAAGTTCAAGGTTACTGATGCTAAATTTCCTTCTGCATATGTTTTAGAAAATGGAGAGTTAAGTCTTTTTATCTCACAAGAAGAGATGAATAGTGTAAAAGAAATTGAAGAATTAAAAAATTTAGTAATTAAGAAAATAGATGAATTTAATCTATAAGAACATATTTTTTTTCTATCTTATCTTTCCAATTAAAATATAAAATATTTTACTTACTTAGATTATAATAGAGTCATTGAGAGCCTTCTAAAGCGAGTGTAACAAATTTAACGCAAAAGTTAAACAGTTTTTCTAATAGGATTTAAGTATTCGAGCATTTTAGCACCATCATTTGTCGGAGGTTTGCATGTTTTATTTATACAGACATATGCTGTTGCTTTATTTTCATGTTTATCAAAATATGTAATGAAATTTGAGAGTTCATCAATTTTCGGAGTCTCATCTTCAGTAGGTCGGTGTAATAATGCTTTATTTGGGAGGTAATGATCTTTAATGATTTTTAGAAGATTATCCGTGTCTTCCTTACCAGTATCTCCCGAGATCACTAGACTATAAGTTGGTCCGAGTGCAAAATCAACTGCACTCAAATAAAAAGTATAACCTAGTGGGTTTTGTTTAACATTATCAGCAAATACTCTTCCAAGAATATCCGCTTTTTCCTCAAACTCTTGTTCCCCAATTAATTGACTTAACCGTAATAAGTTTAACATTGCAACAGAATTTCCTGAAGGGATTGCACCATCGTAAATTTCTTTTCTGCGAGCGATTAGTTTCTCCGCATCACTTGCAGTAAAAAAGAAAGCACCAATATTATTATCCCAAAAATATTTTAATTGATCATTGCTCAACTCAATCGCTAATTCTAAATAATATGAATCCAAGGTTGCTTCATAAAGATTTATCAGACCCCATACAAAAAAAGCATAATCATCTAAATATGCTTTTAATTCACCACTTTCTTCACGATATCTGTGCAAAAGTCTTCCTTGTGTGTCTCTTAAATTAGTTAATATGAACTTTACCGCTCCTTTCGCTGTTTCCAGGTATTTATTATCATTAAAAACATATGCTCCTAGAGATAATGCAGCAATCATTAAACCATTCCAATCTGTTAAGATTTTATCGTCCTTATGAGGATGAATTCTCTTTTCTCTTTGAATAAATAATTTTTTGCGTATAGATTCTAATAAATCTTTAAATTCCTGTAGTTCAATACTTAATTTATTTGCTAAATCTTCAATTGATTCTGTTAAATGCAAAATATTTTTTCCTGTCAATTCTTGAGTCGCTTCTTCGCGATAATTCCCTTTTTCATTAATATTAAAGACCTTAGTCAAGAATTCAAGTTCTTTTTTCTCTAAAATATCTCGCAATTCATTATATGACCAAACGTAAAATTTACCTTCCACACCCGCGCTATCGGCATCTTCTGCAGAATAAAAACCCCCATCTTTTGAAGTCATATCCCTTAAAATATAATTAAAAATTTCCTTCGCTGTTTTTCCGTATAGCATATTTTTTGTTGCTTGATACGCTTCGGTATATGCAATTGCAAGCATAGCTTGATCATACAACATCTTTTCAAAATGAGGAACTAACCATTTTTGATCAGTTGAATACCGATGAAACCCAAAACCGATATGATCGTAAATTCCTCCACTTCTCATTGCTTGGAGAGTTTTTTCAACAATAAATAGAATCTCCTTGTTTCCAGTTCTTTTCCACATTCTTAATAAAAATAGTAAATTATGTGGGCTTGGAAATTTTGGTCGTTGTCCAAATCCTCCGTAATTTTTATCAAAGTTTCTAACTAATTGCTGAAGCGCATCATTGAGATTGTATTCATTTAAACTTATTCCAGGAGCTTCTAATGTGGCTTCTTGCAAAATTTCAGTGATCTTCTCACTTGATTCAATTAATTGATCTCTTTCATTATTCCATAATTCTCTTATTTTGAAAATTATATCTTTTAAACCAGTTCTTCCAAAACGTGTTTCTTTAGGAAAATATGTTCCAGCAAAAAAGGCTTTCTTCTCAGGAGTCATAATGATTGTTAATGGCCAACCACCTGAATGAGATATCAATTGACATACGGTCATATATACACTATCAATATCCGGACGTTCTTCGCGATCAACTTTAATCGATACAAAAACATCATTCATTAACTTAGCAACCTCATTATCTTCAAAAGATTCATGAGCCATCACATGGCACCAATGACAAGTGGAGTATCCTATTGATAAAAATATTGGTTTATCTTCACTTTTTGCTTTTTGGAATGCTTCATCTCCCCAAGGGTACCAATCTACAGGATTATAAGCGTGTTGAATTAGATAAGGACTTTTTTCATTAATCAATCTATTAGGCTGATTTTCCCTTTGTATTTTTCTTTCCGACATAATTATTTTGCATTATTTCCGTATTTATTTAAGTACACAAATTCAGAGAGAGATTTACGTGGTGGTCTTTGTTTTTCACCTAACTTCATAGGTTCGCTTAATACGGGATTAATCTCACTAGAATGCTTACCTATATTTATAAAAGTAATTAGTCTCATTTCTTCAGGTATTTCTAATATTTCCTTTGCTTTTTTCTCATCAAAACCAGCAATTGGATGTGCAACTAATCCTAGTTCTGTAGCCCTTAATATAATAAAAGCCACTGCTAAGCCGGTATCGAAAAGATAATACTTTCTTTCATTGATTATACAATCATTTTTTGGATTTGAAAATACAGCAATCATCATTGAAGCTTTCTCGATCCATTTATTATGAGGAGTTAAGATTGTAAATAGCTTTTGTAGTTGTTCTTTTTCATAGACAAAAATGAAATGCCATGGTTGATTATTATTACAGGATGGAGCAATTTGTGCAGCATGAGCTAAATCGTTTATTAAGTTATCATCGATCTCAATTGATTCTAAAGATCGGTATGCCCGTCTAATTTCTATAGCTTCTTTAACATTCATTTAACAAATCATCAATTTATAAGTTAATATCTTTATATATTTTCAAATAGATTAATATCAATTTAATAAGGTAAATAATTAAATATCAATCTGAGGGTTATTATCTATTAGATTTTTAAAAGGATGATTTTTATTTATAAAAATTAGAATTAGAGAACTAATAAAATATAAAGAAATCAAGAGAAGCTCTAAGTAGATAAATCTGTTAATTTAGCTTTTACTTCTTCTGCATGACCATTAACACTTACTTTGGGCCAAATATGTGCTACTTTACCTGCCGGATCAACTAAAAAGGTACTTCGTATTACTCCCATATACGTTTTTCCGCGAAATTTTTTTTGACCCCATGCACCATATTTCTTGATTACTTCTTTTTCTAGATCACTTAAGAGTGTTACTTTTAAGTTCTTCTTTTCTGCAAATTTCTTATGTGATTCAATACTATCGGGGCTAATTCCAATAACCATCGCATCAAGTTTTTGTAACTCTGGTAAAATTCCTGTAAAGCCTATTGCTTCAGTTGTACATCCAGGTGTATTATCTTTTGGGTAAAAATATACAACCTTATATTTATCTTTGAAATTATCTAAACAAATTTCTTTGTTATCTTTATCTGGAAGACAAAATTTTGGAGCGAGATCACCAACCTTTAATTCAACTTTTTTTTCTGGCATTTTTGAAACCTCATATAGTTTAAGTATTAGATTAATCTTGGACATATTAAATTTGAGCTTATTGATTATTAATATTTGGCTGTTAGGATTTAGAAGTCAACTGAAAATCCTTTCTAAAATTAATAAAAAATAAATAATATTTGATTCTCTTATATAAAAAACATATAATTATAAATTTGATCAAAAATAATTCAGAATAAAAAAGAACGTAAGGAATATCAAAAATATGGATAGAAAGAATTTTGGTTTGGTTTTACTATTGTTGGGGATTATATTACTTACTATATCCTTAATGACCATTTGGAGCATGTTCGTAAATTTTAATTTATCGAACGGGTTGTTAATTATCCTTTCTATCCCTTTATTCATTTTTAGTATCTTTGCTATATTCTTTGCTATCATTCTAATTACTCAAGAAAGAGTGAATATCAAAATTAAAGGATTAATTATGATATTGGACGGATTGATTTCAATATTAGCTACGGTTTATACTATGCTAGATATTCGCTTTGCAGGATTAAGCCTTATTAGTAATATAGTTTTAATACCGATGATTCTGGTTAGTGTTTTCTTCATTATCTATGGAATATTTCTATTTGCTAGTGGAAAATATTTAAATAGTATAAAAATTAAAATAAAAACACTTAAATCCTTAGGAATTATCTCTATTGCAACCGGAATAATTAACATTATTTCATTTATATTGTTAGTATTAATTGATCCTAATCATCCAATCATTCTGACCACTTTCTGGGTAATATTAAGCGTAATTTTAATTCTTTTCGGATTTAAATTGATTATAAAGAAAGTTGACAAGGATTAGGTTTCCAACTTGCGAATTCTATGAATATAAAGCATTAATTTTTGCCTGGTCACCTATATTCTATCATAATGGTTTTAGCAGTTTCAGTGCTCTCTGGAATTTTTTTCCCTTTACCCATCGTTATTAATCTAGTACCTTTTATAATACCTTTTTACTTCTTTAATAATTCCCTTATATCTTTTTGGAATGATATTATAGCTCTTTCCATATTTCCATTGATAATAATAATTGCAATGATATTTGTGGTATATTTAATCTCTTTAAAATTATTTCGTTTTGATTAGAACTGCATTTTCCCCTTAAAAAAATAAATAAAAAAAAATTACTCACTTATATTGTATTTTAAAAGTACTAAGAGAATGAAAGCGATGAATAAGGGAATGATGATTCCTAATGCCAAAGTAAATTGCGCGTTATAGACTTCGTATACAAAACCAGAAACTGGTGCTCCAATAGCAACACCTGCAACAATCAAGGCGTAAAACGTTCCTGTTGCAATACCGATCTTTGAATTTTTAGTTTTTTCTTTAACCATTCCTGCTGAGGAGGGAAAGATCAATCCATGACCTAAACCTAGGAGAATCATGCCAATCATGGGTAATGGAACTTTAAAAGAGATTATAAAAACTCCAAACGATAAAGAAATTAGGAGTAAGCCAATTAACATTACCTTGATATAACCAATTTTATCACTTAAAATTCCCGCCGGATAATGAATAAGTATTGAAAAAATAACCATAATGCTTAGAATCATCCCTGTTTGCCCTACTGTATATGCTGCAGACTCTAACATTACTGTATATGCTGCGGTAACAATTCCCATGTTAAACATCATTGTTAGAATCGAAAAATAAGGACTTATCATGGATTTTCTGAAAACGACTTCCCTAAATTGCTTCATTTCTTGCCGAAAGTTATATTTCTCCTTGGATGGTTGATAAATTGAAGGAAGAAACAATGATATAAATGACATGGCGAATAAAACAATTGCTATTATGAAAAACAAATTGCTTTCTCCAATTATTTGAGCAACTAACCCTCCTAACAAGAACCCTATTAAATTGGAAAATCCAATGGATATTCCATATAGTGCCATCCCCCTTCCGCTCCGCTTCTGGGATGTAGCATCTGATAAATAAGACATGGTGGCAGGTCCTCCGAAACCACCACCTATTCCGTGAATAATTCTTCCAAATAGAAGGAAATTAGCGTCTTGAGCTAAGGCATATAGAAGCATTGATAACCCATCTAAAAGGACACCGAAATTTATTAATGCCTTTCTGTCGAATTTATCAACTAATCTTCCAAAAATAAGATTTGAAGGGATATGGACTATGCTGTAGATGCCTACAATAAATCCCGTGTATATTAACGACGCTCCTAATTTTCCCGCATATGTAGCAATGATCGGAATTGCTGCATTGCTGTCGAAATTGACCATAAATGACAAAATAAGTACTAAAAAAACATACTTGCTTCCAATTGTCTGATTATTTTGATTTCTTCCTTCTTTAACATCCATAAAATTCCGTGAAATCGGTGTTCTCACCTTATTTTAATGGTATTTTTTAGTCTTATCTTACTATTATTTTATAAATATTTTGGAATAATATTTAAAATATTGTATGGCAATAAATTTATGAACCTTATCTATAAATCTAAGGAACCAATCCTTCAGTAATATTCGTTAAATAAACTCTTTGAACTAGCATAATTTGAAATCAATTTATGGAATATAATTCTAGAAAGTAATGATTCCAAATTCTATCTACAAATTAAAGCTTCGCTATATTGAAAATTATTTTAGTCAATTTTAAATATTATGAGAAATACTGAAAAAATTTAGTCAAGGAAGTGAAAAAAGATATGACTTTTTCCAATAACAAAACCAGCAGATTATTTTTTTTATTATTCATGGTGATATTTTTAAATTTGATTACTGTATTTCAAATTAATTCAGTATTACTAGCAAAACGCGCCTTTGTTTTTGAATCTTATTCAAATTCGGGAAATTACTATAACCCATCTAGTGCGGGATATTGGATAATCACTAATAAAATTCATATCAATAATAATTGGTCTGATACCGTTTTAGATTATGATTGGTGTTCTGGGTCTGGGACATGGAATAATCCTTATACAATTCAAAATATGACATTTAACAATTTAAATTTAGGAAATTGTATTGAAATTGAAAATTCTACTGATTATTTCGTAATTAGAAACTGTACAATCATAGATACAGGTCTCTTATGGAGTGATGCAGCAATAAAGTTAAATAATACTTTTAATGGATCTATTACCAATAATACTATTACTTCTAATATGGGACATGGAGCAAAAT
>Ga0307433_1000570_pt1 | contig 27286 bp, 23 predicted proteins | sample SalMarWE160210MG_FD_202166 | JGI IMG/M metagenome (GOLD analysis project Ga0307433, IMG submission 202166) | Salt marsh sediment microbial communities from the Plum Island Ecosystem LTER, Massachusetts, United States - WE1603-210 | ecosystem: Environmental > Aquatic > Marine > Intertidal zone >... | reverse complement strand
TTGTTTTCCTATATTTTTAATGGAAAGCTCTTTTCCAAAGACTTTGGTGCAATCGTCCAAATCGTAAATACCCTTAATCTTCATTGGATCTGTAGCTAATAATACATCTTCTTGTCGATAATTCTTCATTAATATTTCATAGATGTTGTCAGAAAAAATATGATCGGCCATAGAAAGCATGAAACTCGAAGATTTAACAGTACTTACTCCTAAAAATAAACTATAACCATTTTCTCGTTCTGAATATTTATTTTCAATCAAATTAATCGACAAATCTATAGTACTTAAATTAGTCTCCTTACAAAAATCGTAATAACAATTTATTAAATTTGATTTATCGACCATTTCATCAACAATTATATTAATTGTTCTAATTCCCGCATGATACATAGCGGTAATCACATAATTCAATATAATAGTTTTCTTGAGAGGTAAAAGAAATTTCTTAAATGAATGATCATCAAAATTGAATCGAGAAGAGAATCCTGCGGCTAAAATTATACCTTCCAAAGTAGCATCAAACCATAGTTAATATTGAATATAATATATAATCTAAGAAAAATACATAATTAAAAATAATTATCGTTCACGCTTTCTTTCAATAAACTCAGTAACCCATTGTTTTGCCGTTACATCTGAAGGAGGTTGTATATGTGGATGTTTAAAACAGAAAGAACTTATGCTTTCTAAGCGTCCGGCGATACCCCGATCCAATGCGAGTTTCATAACACGAATAATATCTAACATAACCCCTGCTGAATTTGGTGAATCTTCTACCCGAATTTTTAAATCTAAAACTAAAGGTAAATTACCATAAGTAACACCATCAATTCTAATGTAGCATATTTTTTTATCTCCCAGAAAGGGAACATAATCACTTGGTCCAATGCGACATTTAATTGGATATGGTAAGACTGAAGTAACTGCCGAAGTTTTCGATTTACGTTTAGTTGTTAACCGATCTTCAAGTTTCATATTGTAGAAATCCCCGTTCCCTCCGATATTTAACTGATATGTGCTATTTACAACTACTCCTCTGTCTAAGAACATTTTAGTTAACACTCTATGGGCAATAGTTGCACCAACTTGAGATTTAATATCATCACCAGCACATGGTAATCCCTTGGTCTTGAATTCTGTTGCCCAATCTTTATCACCTTCAACTTGTTCAGACACGATAAATTCAGGAATCCCATTTATAAACCCACATCCTGCATCGAGTGCTGCTTGAGCGTAGATTCGGGACGCTTCATAACTGCCTACGGGTATAATATTAATCAAAATCTCTGCGTTATTTTCTCTTAGAATTTGAGCAACATCAACTGGTTTTACTTTGGTATCATCATAGGCTTTAAAAAAATCATAGGTTGATATTGAATGATCCTCATTTTTGTAACATCCATCTGAAATGGGTCCAGGATAGCATAACGCACCCGTTTTTGGCATATCTTCTGGATTGATAATATGTTGACAACAATTAGGCTCTTCATATATCGCTTCCGAGATATCCTTATTGATCTTTCTCTCAGATATATCAAAAGCAGCAACCACTTTTATATGGCGGGGGAGATATCCACCGATACTAGGATTCATTAATCCATTTATATACATATCTTCCTCTTTAATGTTTTTATAATATTCAATGCCCTGAACCAGTGCTGAAGCACAATTTCCAAGACCTGCGATAGCGATCCGAATTTCTTTATTATCACTCATTTATATACCTCTTCTTACATTATTCCTAATATAAAATTTGCTAAATCTCTACTGGCTTCACTGGGATTTTTTGGAGCTTTTGGTGGATTTTTAAACCCATATGCTGAAATTTCATTGATTGGACCAGCATTGCCTTGACTTAACGCTATTTTCGTAGCACGAATCACATCTGCTAATACAGATCCCCCATTCGGACCATCTTCGGTTTGAATTTTAATATCCATAATAACTTCAGAGCCCATAAATCCCTCTCCTACAATCCAAAGCATGGTATTTCTTTTATTTCCTAAAAATTCAACCCAATCAGAAGTTCCTGCAACTATTGGAGCACTAATATTCAATGCTCCTGCAACAGTCATACTTTTTATTTTTCGCTTTCTTTCTCGTGTTCGATATATGGTATTTAAACTTTCTGAGCCCCCTCCTACATCAAGAGCATAACTTTCTTTTATATTGACTCCTCTATCAAGCATTTGTTGTAGAATCATTTTATGCAAAATAGTTGCTCCAAATTGATCTTGCAAATCATCTCCTATTAATGGAAGCCCTTTATCATAAAATTTTTTAGCAAATTCTGTATCAGTTGCTACATTTGTAGGTGTGGCATTAATAAAAGCACAGCCTGCTTTTAGAGCTTCATTGGCATAAAATCTAACAGCATTATCTGCGCCAGAAGGTAAAAGACATAAAATCATTTCCGCACCCTTAGATATGAAATATTCGGAGAGGTCAATTGATTTTTGATCTGCGGGATTAATCTTATTTTGCGTTTGATTAATGACCCCATCAAGAATTTGTCCCATTTCAACTTTTACATTAAAAGCTTCTTGAAATTCTACCATTAAATCTAAATCATTTTCTAATATTGCTTCAGATAGATCCTTTCCAACCTTATCTTTTGAAACATCAATTGCTGCAACAACCTCTATATCTGATATTTTATATCCCGCTAAAGTTGATCGTAATAGTCCTTCTTTTTTCGATCCTCGATAGTATTCTATGCCTTGAATTAAAGCACTAGCACAATTGCCAATCCCTATGATTCCAATTTTAATTTTACCCATAGAAATCAATGTAGAAAATTTAGTAATAATTATAAATTATTATATGATTTAAGAATATTGATAGAAATAGGTTTAGACGAGTTTTTTAATAATTTGGATAATATTAATAGTTTTTTAAATATTAAAAGATAAGATAAAATAATAAGAATTTTTAGATATTCAAAATTCATTATAGCCTTATAAAATAATGAAAAGCTTCAAAGTTCGATCTTTATTTTGGAAATCATTTTTATTCCTTTCACTTCTTGTAATTTATTTCATATTTTTGACAATATATCTTCCCTCTTCTGCAACTGTTCCCATTATTCTATTAATTGGTTTTGCACTCTTTATAATTGGAATTTTTTATTTTTTCCGATATCCTTCAAATACAGACCATCAAAAAAGCTCATTTAAATTTCAATTTACAAACGAAGAGGCAATTTTTCTTATCATAATAGTGTTAATGATCATCACATTCAATATTGCTCCAATAACTTTTTCTCAAATGGCAATAGATTGGCATCAAGTGTCTGCATTGAATGTTTTTAGAGCGGTTGTATTTTTACTTGGAAGTGCATTCATTCCAGGTTCTTGCCTTATCAAGATATTTTATCCCAACATGACTCTTCATAGAAAATTAAAGGTCGAACCTTTCTTTCTCAAAATAATTTTATATCCGGTCCTCTCATTTTGTTTTCTTGGAAGTGTATCATTAATTCTTGATCAGTTAGGACTGTTAAGAGATTATTTCTCTATATCACTGTTCTTAATATTAATATCACTATATATTCTAAGAGTTATCATTGAGATACGTAGAAATAGAATAAAATCGTTAATTGAATTAAACAGTATAGAAGTATCGAGAAACACAGCCTTTATTATTTATATGGCAATCGCTATCATAATAATTGCTTTAAGTATTCAATTGTTCACGAAATATTTATTCGGATTAGACGCGTGCAGGGCTTCTAATTATACTAACTATATTGGGAAGGTGGATACCACTCCCAATGATAAATTTTATACCTATGCAATATATTGGAGTTATATAATTTTTAGTTTTAGCTCTTTAAGTGGTATTCCCGTCATGAATATCGGTGCAATGATGTTTCCTTTCATCTATTTATTCATTTGTTCCGTATATCTATTCATGAAATCATTATTGAATACACTCCAGGAAAAATTTGCGATCCTCGCAACAATTCTCACCGTTAGTTTTTCTAGTCTATTTTATATTTATCAATCTGTAAATGCATATGAGAACGTTTCGATGTTTGTTTTTGATGCCATATTCAATTTCCGCTATAAAGGATTTGCAATCATTTTATTTTTTTTATCAATCACCTTGATAACGACTACTTTTAAAAGTTCTAATATAATAAATGCAAAAAAATTATTCAAATCTGAAGAATTGAGTCTTATAATTATCGGTACTTACTTTTTAATTCAAAGCTTCATGATTTATTTCCTACCCATTATTCCCGCAGTAATTTATATCTTTATTATGATTATTTTTTCTCCTAATAGACAAAAAACAATTTTACATGCATTCGTTTGTTTCTTCATCTTTTTCATGTTCTTTTTGGTTTTCGATTTGGTTTATAACTTCTTTTTTAGTTGGTCTGCCATGGCACGCTTGAATTATTTCTTTAAGATTAATTTAATTATTGATAGTTCGAGTTTTTTCATAAGGCTTCTTTATAATGCATTTATGATCTATTTACTATTATTTACCATTCTTATCATAACATATGTTCTATTTGTTAAGTATTATCAAAAACTGAGAAAATTGCATGTTCTAAAAGTTCAGTTTAAACCAAGCAAATTTCTCTTACAGATATTGCTTTTAGTTTTCACAGGATTTTTCATTTTAGACATTTTCTTAAATCTTATCAGGACCTTAAGAGACCTTTACTTTTTTACCTTATTTCTTCATCTTTTTTTTTTTTATATAGGTTTTATAGGAATAACCGCCATATATTTAATTTATTTTACCTATAAGAAAGATCAGAGATTAACCTATATTTTATTCAATTGGTTTATTATTACTTTTATTTCCGCTTTAGGTGTGTTTTTTTTATACTGGATAAGTAATCCCTTTTCAAATCCTCTAACTCTTCCAGGAAAGAGTTTGGGGACTTCATATTATTGGTTTGACAGATTATGGCATTATTCCATAATTCCTCTCAGTATTTTAGCAAGTATCGGTATTATTGAGTTTAGAGCCTATGTTAAAAAAGCTGGAAGAGTTAAATTAAAAGGTTTTAGAGGAAAATCAGGTCAATGGTTTGGTGTATCAGTATTGATTTTTTTTTGCCTTTCAAATACTATTATCTCTGGTATGTTGATAAATAATCATGGTTATAAAGTCATAAATGATGAGGAGGCTCAAATATCAGGATGGGTATCGGAAAATTTACCTCGCAATTCTAATATTCTTGTTGATGGGGGCCAGTTATATAAATTTCTTGATGACATAGCTAAAGTAAATGTGTATTTGATTGATGAGACAATTGAAGCTGCAGATAAAGAAATTGATATTTGGACCACCTACAAAAATCTTGCTCCTAATTGTAGTATTGAATATTATCATTCCTATAAGGGATCAGAAGATGTGATCGAAATTAATGATAGCAATAATAATGAAAATGTGTCTGTTTTAACCTATTTTAATTCAGATAGGAGCTATGGAATAATCAATTTTTCTATTCAAACCTCAAATGCGTCTAACATCTTTAATATTAATTTTGGAACGGGTTCTTACCTTGTAGCTATTGCTATAAAAGTGGAAGCTAATGCTATTTATGGTTACAACGGTAGTTTTTATCAAAAAGTTATGAACTTTTCGAATAACCTATGGTACGAAATAAGAATAATTTTTAATGCAGAATCTGAATACTACCCAAGTTTAGGTGATTACCAATGGAAAATGGTAATTAATGATACAGATTATGGTCCCTACTTTTTCCAAAATAACATAACTAGAATTACATCTCTCAATATGTATACTTTGGATCCCGATTCAGGTTATTCTATTTACCTTAAGGATTTTACTTTTTCTTGGAATCCTAACTATAAATATGAATATTGCTTATTTACTTATTTGACTATTTTTGATTATTTGAGAATTAATGAGTTCTATTATCTTATCCTATCTGATGAGAGCAATGAATATCAAGAAAGAGCTAATAACTACGTAGATATATGGAATGTCCTTATACCTGAACACTTTAATGAAACATTGTATATCTACAAGAATTTAACGATATTTAGAAATAATAATATCTAAATTTTTTTTTGTATAAAATTAAATGTTAATTTTATAACAATATAATGATAATCTTGTCATTTTACAAGAATCAAAATCATTTTCAAAAATTAATTTATTAAACTTTTATTAATAAATTTAATTAATAGAAATTAATCAAAATAAAGTCAAATAGTAAAGTGGTTTTATATTAAAGGAATTATCCTAGCGGGCGGAACGGGTACTAGATTATTTCCTCTAACTAAAGTTACTAACAAACATCTCTTACCAGTTTATAACGAACCAATGATCTATAAAGTGATAAAAACACTTACAAATTCAAGAATTCATGACATAACAATAGTTTTAGGGGGTGAAAGTGTCGGTGATTTTATTAAGTTATTAGGAGACGGTTCGAAATTTGGTGCTAATTTTAATTATGTTTATCAAAAAAAAGCAGGGGGAATCGCAGAAGCGTTAAGTTTAACTAAGAATATAGTCGAAGGTCACAAGATTGCTGTGATTTTAGGAGATAATATCTTTGAAGACACATTTGAAAAGGAATTTATTGAATTCGAAGAAACTAATAAACATGATTGTATTTTATTTATAAAAGAAGTGGATGACCCAACTCGTTTTGGTGTAGCCGAACTTGATAAAGACTTTTTAATTAAGAATATTGAGGAAAAACCGAAAATCCCTAAAAGTAGTTATGCTGTAACGGGATTATATCTTTATAATGAGAAAATATTTGATATAATTCAGGAAGTAATTAATGAAATAGGATATTCATCTCGGGGAGAATTAGAAATATCTGACGTAAACAATCAATATATTAGAAGAGGCAAAACAATTTCAAAAAAAGTTAAAGGATTTTGGTCTGATGCTGGTACTTTTGATACACTATTAAAATCAAGTAATTTTATTAAATCTTTAAGAAGTAAGAAATAAAAATTGTAATTACTATAAAATTATAAAATTAAGATAAAATGGAAAGATTATGGATTTAATTAAAGGAGTTATATTAAAAGAATTGAAACCAATTTTAGATGAGAGAGGGTATCTCCAAGAATGTTTTAGGTCAGACTGGCCAATGTATAAAAAATTTGGGCAAGTTTATATAACTGTTGCTTTTCCTAATGTAGTAAAAGCATGGCATTCTCATAAAATTCAAACTGACAACATGGTGTGTATTAAAGGAAATGCAAAATTGGTCCTCTACGATGACAGAAATGCCTCTCAAACATTTAAAAAAATAAATGAATTTTTTTTTGGAGAAAAAAATCCCCTTTTGGTAAGTATTCCACCAAATGTATGGCATGGATTTAAAGCGATTGGAGGAAAAGAAATTATGGTAATCAACTGTCCTACAGAGCTTTACAACTATTCTGAAGCAGATGAGTATCGTTTACCTTATAACACAGATAAAATTGAATATAATTGGGATATAAAGATGGGTTAGTAATAAGAATATAAAGATTTTGTGTAATATGACAACAATATTAGTTACAGGTGGGATGGGTTTTATAGGGAGTAATTTCATAAGATTTATTCTTAATTTAAACCAAGATTTTAAAGTTATAAATGTCGATAAGCTCACCTATGCTGGAAATCCCGAAAATTTAAAAGGAATTGATAGCAATTTCCCTAGTAAATATGAGTTTTATAAAATGGATATTAGTGATTTTGAAACTATTGATAAGGTAATTAAACAAAAAGATATTGATTACTTAATAAATTTTGCGGCAGAAACACACGTAGACCGTTCACTCAATAATCCAACTTTATTTTGTGATACAAATATTGCAGGAACAATAAGTTTATTAAATTCAGCAAAAAAAAACAGGATAAAAAAATATTTGCAAATATCTACAGATGAAGTTTATGGCTCATTAAATTTTGAAGACCCCCCTTTCACTGAAAAAAATCATTTAGCTCCTAATAATCCATATTCCGCTAGTAAGGCATCTGCGGATCTTATAATAAGAGCTTATCATAAAAGTTTTAATCTTCCTATAAATATTACTCGCTGCTCGAATAATTATGGTCCATATCAATTCCCTGAAAAAGTAATCCCTTTAATGATAAGTAATGCTTTGGAGGATAAAGAATTACCAATATATGGGAAAGGAATAAACATAAGAGAATGGATACACGTAGAAGATCATTGTAAAGCAATATTAAAAGTGTTATTAGAAGGAACTGATGGAGAGATTTATAATATAGGAGGAGGTTCGGAGATCGCGAATATTGATTTAGTTAAGAAATTATTAAAAATATTAAATAAACCCGAATCACTCATGAGGTTTGTTAAAGATCGTCCTGGACATGATTTGCGATATGCTATCGATCACTCTAAAATTACAAAGGAATTAAATTGGAAACCAGAGATTAAATTAGAAACGGGATTAGAAAAAACAGTCAACTGGTATATAAAAAATAAAGAATGGCTAAACAATGTAAAAACAAAGGATTATCTTACGTATTATGAAAAACAATATCAAAATCGATAGAGATCAAAAAAAAATCTTAATTATTGGTGCTAACGGCTTTTTAGGTACAAATATCATTCAAAATCGAGGTAGAAATGGAAAATTCTATCAAGATTCTTTTTATATTGCTGCAGATCTCTATGATAATAATATTGAGAAAGGAATCCCGTTTCATTTCATTGATATTACAAATCATAAGAGTACGTATAAAAAAATTGTAAAAATCTCTCCTGATGTCATAATACTAACGGCTGCGATGACAGATGTTGATCAAAATGAAATAGAGAAAGAACTTGCTAAAAGAATAAACACGGAAGGACCAAAAAATGTATTAGCTGCTTGTAAGAAAATCAATTCGAAGTTAATTTTTATGTCTACTGATTTTGTATTTGATGGTAAAAAGCAAGGAAATTATTCTGAAAATGATTTACCAAATCCACTAAGCCATTATGCAAAAACAAAATATGATGCTGAACAAGCAATAATTAATTCTGAAGTTGATTATCTAATCTGTAGAACGGCCGTTTTATATGGTTGGAACCCTAATAAATTAAATTTTATTACTTGGTTATTAGACAAATTACAAAAAAATGAAAAGCTCAGGATCGTTACAAATCAAATAAATAATCCTACTTATGTAAAGAATTTAGCAGAAATTATTCTAAAAATGATAGAGAAAAACAGTAAGGGAATATATCATACAACTGGCAATGGAGCATTAAGTAGATATGAAATGGCATTAAAATGTGCAGAAATATTTAATTTCAATAAAAACTTGATCACGCCTATTAATAATATAGAACAAAAAGCGTTACGTCCTGAAAATGCAGGACTCGATATATCTAAATTAAAACGGTTGCTTGGCTCAGAATTAAATGTATATAGTTTAGAAGACGGATTAAAAGATATGAAGCAAATTAGAAATATTGAATGATCTCATAAATGAATCTAAAAATTTATTATATTTTTTTAATTGATAATTAATATTAAATAAATTCAGCTGGAGTAAATATAATGGAAGAACCTAATTCTTCAGGAAACCACAGAAAGCTAGATTCTCGATACAAAACTCTCGTCAAAAATACTCTATTTTCTATTTTTCTGAGTTATGGTACTTTCATTATTTCATTAGTAACATCGTATCTTTTTGCGAGAATGATTACAAGAGATGAATGGGGTATTCTGATTCTGGCTACTTCCGTTATTGGAATTTTTTCAATATTAGTTAATTTTTTACCACCCGGTACAATTTTTGCTATGAATTTTTATATTCCGCGGTATAGAGCGAATAATGAACAAACTAAACTTAAATATTTCATTTTAAAGACCTTTTATTTGAGAACCTTAGGAATTGTAATTATCTTTTCTATAGCAATGATCATTTTTGGGATATTTAATTCCAATTTTGCTAATTTTCTAAAGGATCATCTTACATTATTATACATATTATCTCTACTTATTATATTAAGTAATTTGGATAGTTATTTTAGTGCGTTTCTTATTGGCTTTAATTTATTTAAAACTAATTTATTATTTTTTATAATAAAGGCTTTTTCTAATCTAATACCATTATTATTTTACTTTTTTATCGTTAAAAGTATTACAATTGAAACAATAGCATTGATTAATGTCATCTCTTTGATATTACCTTTAATCGCTGAATTTTTTATTTTCATTTTAAAAATACCTAAATTAGAATCTGAACGAGAAAATGGTTTAAGCTTTACTAAAGTCATTAGAAAAACTATAAAATATGGAAGTTTTTTCAGAATTGAAAATCTTATCTCTGATTTATGGAGAGAGACTCAAACTCAAGCAATTGGAGGTTTTGAAAGTAGCGAAATAGTCACGGGTTATAATATCTCTAGAAATTACACTCATATTGCTAACTTATTTTTAAGTTCAATAACTAGCCCATTAATTTACTCATTTTCAACTCTTGATTATAAAGAAGATTATGATAAAATATTGAGAATGTTTAAGACTATTCTTAATTATTCTTTGTATCTCTTTTTGTTGTTAACTGGGATTTTCTTCTTTCTCTCTGAATTTTTCCTAAGCTTTGTTTACGGTGATATTTATGTTCAATATGCCTCAATAATCAAGTTGATGCAAATTTCTAGTGTTATTAGCATTTATCCTTCTCTCTTTGGAATTTTATTAAGAACTACCAATAAAATAAAACTTTTAGCAAAACTGACGATGATTTCATTCCCAATCAATGTTATTTTTGTTTTTACTGGATTGATTTATTTCGGGATCTATGGTATGCTTTATGCAATAATATTAATTAATATATTACTTCTAATTACCGAAATCGGATTGACAATAAAAATCTTGAAAATTAATTTAGAATATCGGAAAATGGTTGCTTTGTTTTTTTCCTTTTTCGTTGCGGTTTTACTCACTATAACTCTGAATTATTTACTATTTGATGAAGTAAGTAAACAATTATGGTCTTTATTTAATCTTTCGATATTTGAACATCTCAATATCTTTAATCTCCTTTCTTTTACAATTATATTTGTTGTTTTAAATATAATTTTTAAAAGTTTTAGCAAAAGAGATTTGGATTATATAGAAATGCTATTTACAAAAGACAAAACAACTCATAAATTTATTAAAAAGCTTATAAACGTTCTTAAAAAGTTTTTAAGGTAATAGTTCAAGATTTCTTCAAAAATTCCTTATGTCTTGTTTAAGATTAGTTTAAAAATCTCTCATATACTTTCCTATTTTGTTTAGCAATATCATTCCATTCAAAATTTTTTGCTAATTCGAAGTTATATTTACCCATTTCTAATAATTTATTTTTATTTTTCATCGCTTTCTCTAAAGCATTATATAAACCATTTTCATCTTTAGAATTATAAAGAAATGCACCTTTTTTGTCAATTGTCTCTGGAATACAACCTAATCTAGGAGCAATAATAGGTTTACGAAAACTCATAGCTAGTAAAATTCCTGCAGAAGTAAGTATTTTATTATAAGAAAAAACTAATATATCACAGGAGTTCATAAATAATTGAATTTCATCATCAGGGATAAATCCACATTTTAAAATAATATTTTGGTTATTAATAGCTGCCTTTTCAATAAGTTTTTTCAATAATGAGTTTTCTGGTTTTCCCACAATTAATAATAATATTGTAGGATGATTTGTACTTAATTTATTAAAATTGTTTATTAACTTTAAAATTCCTTTATAATGCCTTAATGGTCCGAAAATAAGAAAAACAAAATCATCCTTTTTAAGATTTAACCTTTGGCGAGCATTCTCTTGGGAGATTTGATTTTTGTAAGTGTTATGATAATTTCCAATCTTAATAATATAAAATTTATCTTGAAATACACCGAATTCTTTTTGAAATAGCTTTTTTGCATAATTACAATGACAGATTATTGCGTCCGACAAAAGAGAACAATATTTTCTACTTAATTTCTCAATTTTTGGATAATAGACTTCATGGCTATATAAATTATGGATTGTCCAAATGATTTTTGTCTTTAATATAAATTTTGTCATAATTGTATCAATTATGAATAATAAAAACTTAATAATGCACAAGAAGATATTTTTTGCATTTAAACCTGAATATCCTTCAATCCAATGAACATGTAGCAGTTTAACTCTACATTTTAAAACATTTCGCATAATCGGAAATAGAAACGGGAGTTTATTGAATCTGATTGGCTTTCTGACTCCAAAATGCCCTTTTCTAAGCTCGGTTGCTAGATTATGTACATATTGAGCCCCCGATTCAGGATAAGGCATCATTAGAACCTCTTTTTTCAATTTCTGTCACCCTAATCGATATTTATAAATTTTGGGAGATATAGTTCATTTTTTTTATTTCAGTGATTTTTATATTTCTTCTTTAAGAAGATTGATGCATATTTTACGACCAATCTAATACAAAAATTTATTAAAATTATATTAATATAAATTTTTGATGAGATTAAAGTGTTTACGCTCAAAAATTAATATTATTTATGAAAAGTATCTCATTAAAATTGAAAAGGGATATCTTCTACGATATAATTTATTTTATAAAATTTATCTCAGATTAGTTGAAGGATTAAGATTTAACTTAAATCTCACTTCTCGAGTACCATGGTTTAATACTAATTTAAAAACCAAAGATGAGCTAAGGCTTGCAATTAAAATTATTGAGAATTCTAATTTAAAACTTCATCCTAATATTCCTGAAAAGAATTGGGATTCATTAATTGCATTAAATCTAATAACACAAAATATAGCCAGATCAGCAGTTATTTTAGATGCCGGTGGTGAGCAAACTTCATTAATTCTCCATTGGCTTTACCAATTAGGGTATTCTAATTTAAATTGCTTAAACTTAACGTTTAATAAACGAATTAAAAGAGGAAATATCGAATTTTTTCCTGGTAATTTAACCAAAACCCCCTTTCCTAATAATTATTTTGATGCAATTACTTGTATTAGTGTAATCGAACATGGTGTTGATGAAATTAAATATTTTAAAGAGATGTATAGAATTCTTAAAAAGGGAGGTTTATTGATCACTTCGATGGATTACTGGGAAAATGAATTAGACCGAACTAATGGATTAGCATATAATAATCCTATTTATATATATAATAAAAATTCTGTCAAAAATTTATTAGAAAAAGCTTTAAAACAAGGATTTATTTTATTCGGTCCTGAAATTGATCTTAAATGCCAAAATAAAGTAGTAAAATGGAGAAAATTCAATTTAGATTTCACATTTCTGATTTTTAGTTTGGAAAAAGCAAAATAATAAACAATAAGAGGAAATCTGCGTGGAAAAATTAGTATCAATTATAATCTTGAATTATAATAAATATAACTATACTCTTGAATGTTTAAAATCACTGCAACAACAAACTTATAAGAATATTGAAGTTATTCTCGTTGATAATGGTTCAAAAAAGAATCTATATTTAAAATTAAAAAAAGAACTTAATCAATTTGAAAATTATTTGAAAATTTTGCTGATCCGAAACGAGTATAATTTATATTTTGCTAGTGGAAATAATAAAGGTATGAAAATAGCAACGGGGGATTACATTTGTCTGTTAAATAACGACACAATTGTAGAACCTGACTTGATTGAGAAATTGGTTGAATTTATGGAAAATAATCAAGATGCTGGAATGATCTCACCAAAAATCAGAATTTATCGAAATAAGAATTACATGTACTATGGGGGGGGTGAGATAAATATTCGAAGTTCATATGTAGCAAAACCTAAAGGAATATGGGAAAAGGAAACTAAAAATGAAAAGTATAACAAAATATCACTTACGGATTACACAGCGGGGACCGTATTATTCTTAAGAAAACGTATTACGGAGAAAATCGGTTTATTGGATGAAATATATTTCATGTATTTCGAAGAAACTGATTGGAATATAAGAGCAAAAAGAAATGGATTTAATAATTACTATGTACCTACTACTACGGTATATCATAATATTACTCGAAACTTAAATAGAAATATATTCCAACAATATTTTTTCAATAGAAACAGGCAAATTTTTGTATGGAAACATGGTACTTATATAGATTTATTAATTTTTTATTGTAGATTTTTATTAAAGAATTTTCGATCGTTTCTAGGAATATTAAAAAATAGAGACTTATATTTAAGATATTTACAGCTACATTCATTGCTCCAAGGTTTTAGAATAGGTCTCAAAAGAAGAACTAATCAATCATGTAAAAATATAATTATTAGAGATTATCATTTTATTAAAGAAATGCAAAATAAAATCCAATTATTAAATTTGAAGAATTGATTTAATCCACTTCAATTGTTCTGAAAAAAAGGTTCAAGATGTAGATTATTGAATGTTTTGATTTAAGATAATATAAATCTCAATAAAAGCTTATCTGACACAATGAGTCAAAATTATGATTAAGGAATATAGAACACTATTGGTATGGTACATATTAAATCCGATCTTTTATTTTAAATGATATTGTATTATGTTTATGAATTACTTTATAAGAAAAATTAAGGAATGGTTTTTTTCATTAAAAAACGGTAATCTAATAAAAAATATTAGAAATGAATTGCCTGGACTACTAAAAGGTAGATTTACATTTATAATAAAAAATATTATTCAAAATTTATTAAAGGAAGCATACTCTTTAAGAGAATATAAAAGGGAATTTATATATTCTATAAATTCAATTAAAAATAAAGAAAATTTTGAAGAAATCATAGATTTTGCCTTATATAATAAAAAATTTTTTATCAAACCTTCCCAATTACGTAGTGAAATCGCCGGGTTACTAAAAATACTAAAAGAAAATAAACCAAAATATATTTTAGAGATTGGAACTTATGCTGGAGCGACATTATTTTTATTTTCTCAAGTTGCATCTGAAAATGCAAAAATAATTAGTATTGATTTACCAGGGGGATCTCATGGGGGAGGGTATCCTGAATGGAAGATACCAATATACAAGGCATTCGCGTCCTCACCTCGTAGAATTACGCTTATTCGTAATGATTCTCATAAATCCGCAACTTTAAAAAAAGTAAAAAGAATTTTAAAAAATAATAAACTGGATTTTTTATTCATTGATGGAGATCATACATATCTCGGAATAAAAAGAGATTTTAGATTATATAGTAATTTAGTTAAAGAAAATGGTTTAATAGCTTTCCACGATATCGTAATCCATCCCCCAGAATCAAATTGCGAAGTAAATAAGTTGTGGAATGAAATTAAAAATGAGTTTGTTAGTAAAGAACTAGTTGAGGACTGGAATCAAAATTGGGGTGGTATTGGAATTATTGTAAAGAAGAGGAAATAATATTATTTTATGAAATAATAATTTTCTTTGATACATTTTATTTGGGCTCATTAATTTCGGAATTTATGGTATCATTATCGTAATAATAATTGTTAATTCAATTCTGCTTATTTGTGAATTAATTTTGACTTCGAAACTATTAAAAATTCGTTTGGGTTTTTATAAAATGATCTTTCAATATCTAGCTTTCTTTATTGCTATAATTGTTTATATTAGGAAATTTTATATATGACGATTTAAGTTATCAATTCTGGATAAATTCTAATTTGACTATTTTTAAACATCTCAATTTACTAAATTTATTAATTTTCATTATTATTTTTCTTCTGGTAAATATTGTGTTTAAGACATTCATGAGAAGTGATTTAGAATACATAGAAATGCTCTTCACAAATGATACGTTATCTCATATTTTATTCTTTTGTTAAGTAAAAGATTAGAAGCTTTATTATGTAAATATGTGGGAAAATCCCAAACCAACCACTAATTCATTTTAATTTAAATTTTGAAATTTAAAACGCAAAATTTTTTCCAAATATTTAAATTTATTTTTTTTAATAGCTAAATATAATGTCGTTAAGTTTCATTAACAAATGCATGCCGAAAAAATATGCAGAAATCGGAATAGCCGAAGGAAATACCGTCTTAAAAGTATGTGAATTTTTGGAAAAGGGATCAACTATTTATTTGTTCGATTTTAAGGCTCAAGTAGAGAATGTTTTTAAAAAAATCATCGATAAATATGGTAATAAATTTAAAGTCAAGATATATGGAGTAATAAAGCAAAATTATAATTGGGATTTGATAAAACTTATATCAAAATCAAAGAAGAAATTGTTTGACTATGTTTATTTAGATGGTTCCCATGATCTTACAATTGATGGATTATGCTTTTATTTAGTTGATAAATTATTAGAAATCAATGGCTATATAGAATTTGATGATTATAACTGGACTATCGCAAAGAGTCCCTCTTGTTCTCCATATCCTCCAGTAAATTTCACTCATACTGCTGAGCTCTATACAAAAGAACAAATAGATACACCCCAAATTAAATTGATTGTAGATAATTTAGTTAAAAGAGATAATAGGTATAAACAAATTGTAGAAAATAGAATTTATCAAAAAATAAATTAAACATAGCTCTTTAAGTTTAAAGAAAAATTCCCTTTCTTTTAAAATATATAAACTAGCTTATATATCAACAAGTTTTATTAAATAATAATGCATGTTCTATAGAATAAACACTACAAAAATTTAAGCAAAAAAAGTGATCGGTATTACGGAACGTATGAATTGTCCACACTGTGGAGAAACGTCTTTAGGTGTTAGTGTTTGGGTTAAAACTGAAGTTGGAGATATACTACGATGTGGAAAATGCGGTTTAGGATTTCTGAATTTAAATCCAAAAGATATTCCAGTTTTTGAAGAATTAAATCTCTCAACTTATAATTTGAAGTCATATTACAAACTCTTAATTCGAATGCAACATCAACTTACCAATCGTTATAAAAACCAATTGAAAGAAATAAGTAGAATTGTAAAGGGAGGCGGGAAATTGGTAGATATCGGTTGTAGTATCGGGTTGTTTTTAAATACAGCTGCGTTTTTTGGCTTTGAACCATACGGTTATGATGTCAATAAAAATAATTTAAAGAAGGCTAAAAAAATCTTTGGGATTAATATCTTACCGGATAATTTTCTAGAAGATAAAAAGAATAAGAATTTATTTGATGTTGCAACAATGTGGGATGTTCTTGAACATTTGAAAGATCCTGTAGAATATCTCTCAAAACTTAAATATGTAATAAAACCAGGTGGTTTATTAGTCGTTCAATGTCCAAATATGGAAAGCTATGAATTTTTAAAATTTGGAAACAAGTGGAATTGGTTGACTCCAGGAGACCATCTTCAATTTTTTACACCTAAATCTTTATTTAGAGTTCTAACCACAGCAGGATTTATTCCAATTAAAATTAAACTTTGGTGTAATCCATTAACGTTCTCAAATGTTATGCTATCTTTATGTAATAGAAATCCAACGCTTCTTTTTAATCGCCTTTTATTTAAACTGATAAAAAAATTAAATTTTTTGTTTCAAAAGTTCAAATTAGAAATCCCTCTTGAAAAAGTCAGAGGATTATACGGATGGCTTCTTCAACTATTAACCCATGGAGGTCACCGCCATAGTTTAATTAAAATATTTGCATTAAAACTAATTGATAAGTAAGTAAATATTAGATGATAAAAGAGAAATAGAATATTTTTAGGAGATTTAAAGAAGAAAATTCAGAATTTTTTGTATTTTAAATTTTCTAACGTTTTTTTTAATTATTGGAGCTAGTCGTGTCTTTCTAAAAGTCAATGCATAAACTTCTTTTAAAATTCTTCGAATTTTTTGATATATATTTAAAAGAGTTAATTGATATTTATTTTTGTTATAATTAGAAATTCGAAAAGCCCACTTAATTAAAGTTTTTAGTGAATGTTCATACGTGTAGTAAGGAGGGGGCTTTGATGTGAGCCAATAATTATCTTTAATAATGCCTTGCGCTTTAGCGAGGTCATACAATTCAGTTCCTGGAAAAATCATTGTTTTCGAAACAGATAAATTTGTTGGCTTGATAATTTTCATCAAAATTACTGTTTTATTAACAGTTTCATCTGTTTCTCCAGGATTGCCAACCATTAATAAGGGGTATGCGTGTAATTGATTTTTTTTTAAAATCGAAAAAGCATTGATAACAGATTCAGGAGTGATGCCTTTATTTATTGTTTTTAAAATCTTCTTAGAACCAGATTCAACTCCAATCGCAACAAAGAGACATCCCGCTTTTTTTAACCAAGTTACTAATTCATCTGTAATCCTATCTGCTCTTGTTGTACAATCAAAATATATTTTTAAATCGCGATTAATGATTTCTTTACAAATTTCTATACTTCTCATAGGTATAATTGTAAATGCATCATCAGCAAAATTAAAATACCTAAAACCAAAATTCTTATAATAAAATTCAATCTCATCGACAATATTTTTTGGAGATCTAAAGCGATATGTTATTCCCCAAAATTGAGTTGATGAACAAAATTGACAATTAAAAGGGCAACCCCTAGAAGTCACTATAGACACAATCCTTCCGTTCTCATATGTCTCAGGGGGGATATTTTTAAATAAGTGAGGCCGTAATTGTTGTATTGATGGATAATTTTTAAAAATCTCATCCACTTGATCTTTAGAAAAAGGAAATGGAAGTGCATCTAAATCTTTGATAAAATAATTTTCTTTGATAGAATTTTCTATTAATTTACCATCTTTTATATAAGCAATACCCTCAACCGATTCTAGAGGAATTTCACCTTCAATTGCGCGAATTAAATTTAATAATTTTATCTCTCCTTCTCCAAGTACAATGTAATCGATATCATATTGTTTTAGTAATTGCTTGTACATGTATGTTGAATGATGACCTCCAAAAATTACAATTGTATCTTTTTTAACTTTTCGAATAAGAGATAGCAATTTAAACGCATTATAACGCCCTTCAGTTAAACACGTTATCCCAATAATGTCCGCATCTTCTTCGATTAGCACTTTTTTAATATAATCCCATGTATCAAAATAGAAATCATAAATTTTACAATTATATTTGTGTTCTTTCAAATATGAACATAAATAACTTAATCCTGTTCCGGGACAAGGACTGAGTAACGGTGATTTTCCATACATTGAAAGATCAAGTAAGGGAGGATTCACTAGTAGAATTTTCAAAAAACCATATCCTTTCTTTTTAATTATGATAAGATTCAATAATAGAATCTTCAAAAAACTATCTCTTTAATTATATTCGTAATTTCGTTTTATTAATAATTGTTTCTGTAGAGTGGAAATAATAAGTCGTTGTATATACTTTTTTTCAATTGTCTACAAATGAAAGTTCTAAATTTAGACAGAAAATCGTGAATTGAGTTAATGTAATAATGATTAAAGTCATCTTCTTTTTAACATTTCTCTAAATAATTTCTGAATAATCTTACTCCAATAGAAATTGTTTTCAGCGAACCTAAGAATTTTAGGATAAAGTTGTTCTATAAAGTCGTCGTTATTAATAATTTTCTGAAGTTTTTTAGCAAGGTCATCTTCATTTCCACGTTGATAGATAGTTCCCAAAGTTCCATTATTAGTTATATCAATAGCAGTTGGGATGTTAGAACTAACTAAATAACACCCATTAGTTAACGCTTCAACCAATACTATTTCAAAACTACCATAAAATGTTGTTAAACAAAAGATTTTGCACTTTTGGTATATTTCATAAAGTTTTTTTCTATCTGATACTTCACCGACAAACTCAATTTTTTCCTTGAGATGAGGATAAATCTTAAAAAAGTTTTCACATATCTTATAAAAACTTTTATCGATTGGTCCAATATATAAGATCTTCCAATCTTTTAAGTCTTTAAGTTTTGCTATTGCGTACATTAAGATTTCAGAAATTTTTCCTATTGTTCCAATTCTACACACATTTAGAATTATATTTTCTCGTTCATGAAAAGGAATTTTACTTATTCCACAATTTTTAAAATAATAATCATCAATTCCATTCGGTACATAAACAAATTTGTTTTTAAGCTCGGGATATTTCTTTTTGAAAAAAGTAACTAAAGCTTTATTCTCAACACTTATCAAATCCACTTTTTTTAAGAAAGCTTTGTATAACTGAATTCTTAGATAGAAGTATAATATTTTTAAGAACCCTTTATACGATGCCTTTCTGTAATTTCGTTGATATAGATCTACTTTTTTAAAATATTCATGCACATCCAACTTCAAATATAGAAATCCTTTTTTATTAAGTAATTTATAAAAAACACCAAAGATTGGAACGTCATCCATATAATGAGTTAGATTTAAAAAATCGATTTTTTTTGCATTGAATAATAAATATTTTAACACATTTCTTTCAATGATTTTACTAAATCTTTTAGCTTTTTTAATAAATTGTAACTGGACTCCAGGACAGAAGGTTTTTAAAAAAGGGTAATCTCCATTATTATAGGTTATAATTTTTCCATTAAAATTAAATAAGCGGCTGAAATAGGTTGGTATCATCCCTATTTCTTTAATCAGATGTACATTTTGAGTTTTTAGAAATAAAGTAACATAATTTATTTTTCTTCGATTTCTTGTAATAATAATCTGCTCACTTATCTTAATTCTTATTTTAAGTAAAATAAAAATGAAAAAATTATTATTTTTTACTAATTTAGAGTATTTTTTTATTGCCTTTAGATTTATGAAGAATAATTATTGGTTTCGTTTTTTCCCTTAATTGAAAATTAGGACAAAAATAAACAGAAGACTCTAAAAGTATGTAAAATTTTAAATTTTAACTAAACTTTTTATTAAAATTATTAAACCGATTTACTGATTAAAGGTTATTAGATATGAAAATTATGATCGTTGGAGCAAGTGGTGGTATTGGACGCTTATTAACTGAACATTATGACAGAAAAGAAAATGAACTATTTCTCACCTATAATACTTCAAGGAATAATATTTATCCCGTCAAGGAAGCAAAATTTACAATTTTAAAGTGCGATTTTACTAAAAAGCAAGAAGTTGAAAGAACATATTCGAATATTCAATTATTAAATATAATTTTCAACGCTTTAGGGACTATTGCAAATAATTTAATTTATAGAATGGAAGAGGAAGAATGGGACACTGTTATAAATAGTAATTTAAAATCAATTTTCTTGTCTTGTCGTTATGGGTATGAGAAAATGGTTGATGGAGGTCATATCATAAATTTTTCGAGTGTACTAAACAAAATGGGCATGATTGGTGCAACAAATTACGTTTCTTCTAAGGGAGGGATCGAAGCATTTACAAGATCTTTTGCTTTAGAATGCCTCCATAAAAGTAAGATATTTGTGAATGCTGTTGCTTTAGGGTACTTTAAAATAGGTATGGGATTAAAATTATCTGAAAATATAATTAAAATAATTAAAGAAAAAATTCCTTTAAAAGAATTTGGAGAGCCTGAAGAGATAATTAAAGTAGTTGATTATATCATTTCTTCTAAATATTTAGTTGGGCAAATTATTAATCTGAATGGTGGGCTTATTTTTTGAACTAATTATTAAAATATATCATTATCACCCATAGTGAAATAATAATAGTTTACATCATTCATTTTGTTCAAATCAACTGAATTATTATTGACGTGCACAATGGGTATAAAATATCTCGCAAGTCCTTTAAAGCTATTTTGTTTTAGAAAATCATAGAATCCTAATTTCCTATTTATGATTAGGTTAATCTTATCAGCATTTTGCTTAAGAGCGAAGTCAAAAGTAAAATTTAATAATTTCCTATAAACTTCTTTACTATCAGGAAGAATGAAGTCAATAATATGTATAGTTTTCTTATTTTCTTCCTCATATATTTTTAAAACAAAAAAACCAATAAGATTTTCGCTTTTATCTAAGATTTCACAGCAATAATAAGAATATCCAACTTTTTGAAAATATCTCCAATTTAAGTATGATCCTGTGCGGTTTAGCATAATGGGACAATCTTTTTTATGTTGTAAAGCAAGAACATCAAATCTATCATCAAAATTTTTTAATTCCCTAATAGAATAATCATTTACCTTTTCAAATTTATAATTATTTAGATTATTATTCTCATAAATCTTTAATTTATCTAAAAGAGTCCAACCCACCTTTTTATGCCCCGGAATTGCGATCCCATTAACCCAAGGATATCCCAAAGTAAAACAAATGTCTTTTTTGCCCGCTTCCGCTAAAGAATAAAAACCTAGTTTGGTAAACATCCCTTGATATCTATAATCCGGATGAGTAGCAAGATCAAAAGCTAATGATCCGATAATTTTTTTACCATAATAAAAATATTCTTGTCTTTGGATAGTGTATTGACCAACAATTTTTTCATCATCATCTGCAACCCAAGTATCTACGGGGCCAAAGGGATTTGAATAATATTGCCAATTGAAAAAATCTTCTTCAATTTTTCGCTTATCGACAAGATTTCTCCAAGCGATAAAGTTCACGCGGTCAGATTCTAAATAATCTCGTATTTTCCATTTTATTTCCATTAAAAACCCTTTTTATTAACAACTAAATAATTTATATTATGATATTTAATATATTTTTCATAGTAAAATTTATCATTAGCAATCTGTTCTTTACTACTTCTTAGCCAAGTTTTATGTTAAATTTTTAATGGAGATATCATTTAAGAAAATTAAATCAACAATTTACCTAATAATAAAGAATAATAAGTTAGGAGATTTTAAAATGGGAATATTATTTATTGGAGCTCATCCAGATGACATAGAATTAGGATGTGGTGGAGCAATTTGCCATTTTGTTGAAAAGAAGCCTGAATATGAAATTTATTGTTATCATACCACAAATGGAGTATATTCTGATATAAATAATGAAAAAGTTCGGGACTTTGAAGAGATTTATGAGACTACATTAAAAAGTTTATCTTCTTTAGGTGTTAACCACAAAAATATTTTTTTTTCGAATGTCCCAGCTACTCAACTGAGAATTGATAAGGAAATTATCTCAGAACTACAAAAATTAATTATTTCAAATAATATTAATATTATTTTCACTCACTCTAATCCAGATACTTACCATCAAGATCACATATATACTCATTTTATTTCATTAGCTGCGGCTAGGAGATATATAAATAATGTAATCGTCTATGAATTGTATTCTCAATATGCTGGAGGATTGATGAATCCAAATTCTTATATTGATATCTCAAAATATATTGAGAAAAAGTGTGATGCAATCAGAAATCATAAGACAGAATACGATAAATTTGGTGGAGAAAAGTGGATTGAGGATGTTAAAAGCTTAGCAAGATATCGTGGGATGCAGGTAAATGTTGATTATGCTGAAGGCTTTCAAGTTATGAAATATCTATTAGAATAGCAATAGAATTAAATTAGATGTGTGCAACCATTTTGAGTTTTGAGAAAAAAAAAGTATTGGTAACAGGGGCTGCTGGTTTTATTGGTAGTAATTTAATCGATGAATTACTGCAATTTGGCGCAAGAGTTATTGGAATAGACAATTTATTTAATGGAAATATTTTAAACGTGAATAGTGCTCTTAAAAATCCTAAATTTATTTTTTATAAAGCAGATATTAGAGATTTTAATTTTTTATTAAAAGTTTGTGAAGATATTGATATAATATATCATTTAGCAGCATTTACTAGTGTTCCCGATTCGATTATCATGCCACTTTCTTGTAATGATATAAATATTACAGGTACATTTAATGTGCTAGAATGTGGAAGGATAAAAAACGTAGATACAATTATTTTTTCATCATCTGGAGCAGTTTATGGAGAAACAAAAACCTTGCCTATGAAGGAAGATATGCCTACAAATCCAATTTCCCCTTATGGTGTTACAAAATTAGCAGGAGAAAAGTATCTCTTTCAATATTCGAAAACTTTTGGATTAAATACAATATCATTAAGATATCAAAATGTATATGGTCCTAAACAAGATATGTCTCCTTATAGTGGTGTTATTTCAAAATGGTTAGGAAATCTTCAAAGAAATGAAAAGCTTCTTATATATGGTGATGGTGAACAAATAAGAGACTTTGTGTATATTAAAGATGTAATAGAAGCTAACTTTAAGGCAGCCCTTTCTAAAAATGCAGCTGGTGAGGTATTTAACATCGGTTCAGATAAAAAAATTACTATTAATGAACTAGCGCATACAATGAAAGAAATATGGGGGCATTCAAACGTTGAAGTTGAATATAATGACCCAAGACCAGGGGATATTAAAAAAGGTTATGCCGATATCACTAAAGCACGAAAATTTTTGAAATATGACCCAAAATATGATATCCACTCGGGAATAAGTGATTACATAGATTGGATAAAAACTCAAAAGAGAATTGTTAAATAATATTAAGGTTTAAAGGTTTTATTTTTAGTTATTCACTGTTAAATTTGTTTATTTCTTGGGTCAATAAATCAGAGCTTAAATAATTCAATTGTTGAATTAGGATTAGTGGCATTAAGAATTGCACTCGTACTAGAAATTATATCAACTTTATCCAAGTATTTTACATTTTCTAAAGTAATTCCGCCATCGACTGCAATTTGAAATTGATGATAATCATCTTTCAGTTTAGTTAATTTTCTAATTTTGTCAATAGTACTAGGAATAAATTTTTGACCTGAATATCCGGGATTTACTCCAAGTATTAATACAAATTCAATAGTTGATAAGAAATTTTTAACTTTCAGAATTGATGTACTTGGATTTAAAGCGATCCCTACTTTCTTTTTAGATTCATGTATTAGTTCAATTAATTTAGATTTATCTCCTACACTCTCATAATGGAAATAAATTGCGTAAACTTTTTCCACTATTTTACTTATATAATCTATCGGATTGATTACCATCAAATGAGCTAAAATAGGAATGTTATAATTTTGTTTGATGATATCAAAAACTTTTAGATTTAAGCAAGTGGATTTTACAAACTTCCCATCCATCACATCAATATGAATATAATCTAATCCTATGATATTCCGTATTATTTCGGGTGAGAAGTCTTCCGTTGCATGTAATGAAACAGCTACTTTCTTCATAAAATTAGATTTTACGTTGATTGAATATGTTTAATAATATTCTTTATCTTAAATAATAAATTATAATTTATGTGTACTATATACTTTAAATTCACCATTAAGCGTTTCAGAAATCATTGGTAAAGTAAATTCAATTTATAGGAATAATAATGCAAAATATTTTAATTACTGGATCAAATGGGTTCATTGGTTCTCATTTAATTGATTGGTGTTTAAAAAAAGGATTTCACGTATATGGTTTAGATAGACCTAACTCATCCTTTAAGAATTTGATTCATTATACAAATGGTATAGAAATTTTTACTGAAAAACAAAAGAAAAAAATTTTCGGAAAGAAACTTCAAATTCAAAGTAATAACGACAATTTAACGTTTCTAGAATGTGATATAAAAAACAACTCTTTATTAGAGAAGATAATTTCAGAATTTAAACCTAAATACTTCTTCCATTTTGGAGCTCAGCCTTATATTATTCCATCATGGAAGGATCCTATAAATACAATTGAAACGAATGTAATTGGAACAATAAATGTCTTTGAACCAATTAAAAAATATAAAATAGATACAAGAGTGATTTTAGCATGTACAGCAGCAGAATTTGGAACTACTACGAATATAGGACGCCCCTTGAAGGAAACGGACCCATTATTAGCAATTCATCCTTACGGTATTAGTAAAATTGCGGCTGAACTTCTTAGTCGTCAATACTATATAAATTTTGGAATAGAGAGTATTAATCTAAGATTTTTTAACCTCACAGGTGTCCGAAGGGTTAATGACGCCGCTTCAGACTTTATCAGAAAAGTTGCTCAAATTGAATTAGGTATCACAAAACCTGAAATTGAGGTGGGAAATTTACAACCATATCGTGATATTTTGGATATTGAAGATGCATTACCTGCCATTTGGTTAGCTAGTACAAAGGGTAAACCAGGTGAAGTTTATCATATCTGTTCAGGACAAAAAATGCAGATTAAAGAACTTTTAGATATCGCATTAAGTTTCTCATCAAAAAAAATAAAAGTCATTGAGAATGTACAAACAAAATTAAGACGAACCGATGAGGATATCATTATAGGAGACAATTCTAAAATCAAATCGGAATTAGGTTGGGGAAAAAAAGTCCCTATTCAAGAAACACTAAAAAAAATGTGTGATGCTTGGATGAACTATTATAAGAATATCAAGAATTAAAAGAAGTTTGTTAATAAATAACATTAAAGGGTAATTAAGAAATGGAAAGTTATTTATCCTTACTAAATAGGAAATATATGGATTTTATTGTGTTTTCGCTTAATTTTGACCCACAGTAAGGGCACTTTGTATCCTTATTTTTCTTTAACTTGGAATAGACATTATCTTTCAGAGACGCAGAACAGTCTTTATTAGGACAGATATATAATGTCCCAAATCCTTTATCGCCTTCTTTATTTAACTTATTTTGACTCATTGTAAATGTAGTAGCGGTAACTTTATCTGAAATCTCATCCTTCTTCGTTTCGATGTAGTTTTTCAAATAATCGGTTGCAGTGCCAATTTCCAAGGAAATTTCCTCTCCAACTTTGTATTTATTTTTCTTTCGTGAAAATTGAATATGCCTAATTAAATCGTTTACTACTCTCTCAGCAAGAATATCATCATCAACAGTAATATCTAAGTAAATATTTGCGTATTTAGTTTCTCTTTTAATCAAATTGTTTGATGGCTTAACTTCGTCTCTAACCTCTAATTCATTTACGTTTCCTATTTGTTTTATAAGATTTGCAAATTCCAGTTCAGGCATATTTTCTTTAGGTTCAATAAGAATCGCTTTATTAGGCCATCTTAAACGTATTTTATTCTCATCCTTTAATGCTCTTATTTCTTCTATTAGATCACGTGTAAAATTCATCTTCTCTTCTAATTTTAGATCGATTAGAATCTCATCATATTGAGGCCAATCTTGGAGATGAATGCTTTTCGTTTCTTTCAAACCCATCGATTTTATATGAGATTTGAACATGTTATGATAGATTTCTTCAGTTAACATAGGATTTACTGGAGCTAATAATAGCAGAAATTTGAATAATACTTCAAATAAAACCGCCATAATTTGTTCCTTATTGGGGTCATCAGAATAGATATCAAGCTTTTCGCGATTCAACATGATATACCATCTACTGATATCATTCACGATATAATCTCTTAATTCCCCGGTTATCCATGGCAATTCATAAGCATTAGCAAGTTCAGTGACTTTCTTAATGGTAGATTGTGTTCTTGATAATATCCATTTATCGAGTTTACTTAT
>Ga0307433_1000563_pt1 | contig 27530 bp, 28 predicted proteins | sample SalMarWE160210MG_FD_202166 | JGI IMG/M metagenome (GOLD analysis project Ga0307433, IMG submission 202166) | Salt marsh sediment microbial communities from the Plum Island Ecosystem LTER, Massachusetts, United States - WE1603-210 | ecosystem: Environmental > Aquatic > Marine > Intertidal zone >... | reverse complement strand
GACTTATCGAGGATAATAAAGAAGAAAACGAATCGCTATTTAATTGTACAGAATTTCTTTTCAATAATTCCAGGGACGATTACGATATTTTTTCTCACTTCAATGTTAAATATTTATTATTTTTATGAATTACCATTAGAAATACGGTTACAAACAGCCACTATTTTCGCAGGTCTCTTAGGGATAGGTTATATTTTAGGTAATTCCATTCTATCATATCTAGGGGATATTTTATATAGAAAAAACAAAAAAAATCGGACGAGGTTAGCGACAGTTTGCTTAATATTCTCAATCCCATTTTTCGTAATTACTTTGCTTGTTATAACACCCATACAACTAGCTGACTTAGATATTACTTATCCAACACCAATCCCATTGGCAGATATAGCAAGATTTATGTTTTTAACTATTGGTGAGATTTTTTCTAAGTATCCAAATTATATTTTCTATTTAATTTTTGGATTAATTGGTACAATATTCAGTGCTGGACCAGTTGCAAATAGAAATGCGGTAATGATTGATATAAATTTACCCGAACATAGGGGCACTTCTGTTTCATTTTTAAATCTTTCAGAACAAGTGGGCAAAGGATTGACTCTTCTTATATCCTATCTTTTAATTTCTCTCTTAGGTAGTATCTTTCATATGATGCTTTTTTCTACATTGTTTTGGATTCCCGCCATTTTTATGTGGATCCTTGCTACACGTTCTGTTGGAAATGATCTTACTTCAAAATCTATGATTTTATCAGAAAGAAAACAGATCAGTTTGTTAGATTATATTTTTGAATTGGAAATTCAAATGGACAGAGCTATTCAAAAGATTCAAGATGCGAGATATTATATTTTATCTAAGCCAGGAAAATTTAATGTACTATTAGACGATGCAATTAAAATATTTAATTATTGCGAGAAAGAGGGAAAAAATAGGAGTATAACTAATATTGGGGAGAAATGTCGAAAATTAAATATGAGAGCCAAATCAATTAAACAGATGGCTAATCAAATATTTAAATTATTGAAAAGTGATGACCTATCAGCTAAAGAAAGAGATATATTAAGTGAGGACTTAAGACAAATTGATTTACTGATCGCTGAAGGCAAAAAGAGTACTTTTGGGGAACTTCAGATTTACTATGAGGATGCTTATTTAAAAATTATTGAAGCACGACTATTAAGAAAAAATGATTTGTTGAAAAGTATCGCTAAAATCATTCAAGCAATAAAAATATATGAGAGAGTTAAGAATCTTTTAAATGAGCGATTAGAAATCATAGATGATAATTCTGATTTAAGTAAAGAAGATTTAGTTGCATATGATAAAGAAAAGGATTTATATAATAAAACATCAGAATCTTTAAAAGCAACTATCAAACTAAAAGAAGAATTCGAAGGGATTTTTAAACAACTTGAAGAAAAAGGGATTAATAGATTAGATTTAATGAAAATTTCTGAGTTAACAAATGAGTATGATGTTAATCTTTCCAATGTAATATTAGAAACGTTTGGACAAGAAAAGGAAACAAAAAATGCGATTTTAAAAATAATCAAGGAAATTGATGTAATTTTTAATGAATATGATAATTGGAAAGAAGTAGAATTAAACGTTTTTTGAAATTTTATTAATTATTCATTAATTCTCTTAACATAATCTCTTTAAAATTGTGCTTTTCATCATGAGATAACTCTTGAATATCTTTTCCTTTATTATTATAATGATCTGCACCACCATCATTGCCAAATAAATTAACTAATAATATTAAACAGTTTCTAAACTCTAAGCTATTAGCATTTCCATTGAGATTAGACATTATCTTTATTAATAGATTGCTTAACCACAATTTATTTAAATCGGACTGGAGTATTCCCTCTTTTTCTTTCTTATCGTAGAATTCTAAAATTCGGGCTACACAATCCATTATTTTATAACCTAAAGTTCTATTAAAAATCCAATAGTGAGAAAAACTACCAGATTTGATGATGATATATATATTCTTCTGTAATACATGTAAAAGTTCGAGTATAAAAATTTTTTTGATTGAATTTCCCGATAGTTCAATGAAATTGAAGTATATAATTATTATTCTTCCAAAAAATCTGATATAAGAGAAGATATCTGTTCTTCAATTTTTCTTGTTCCCCAATATAAAATATTCGTAAAAATTGAATTTCGGTTTTTCAGCATGCTGTAAAAGAATATGACTGATTATAAATTTAAATTTGAATAAATTTTAGAGAAAAAGAATGTTCTAAGAATTAAATTATAGTTCAACTTCAATGCTTTGTACAAAACTATCAATAGATTGCTCTAAATCAATTAAATCCGCAACATCTTTTATATCTGAACTAGCAAGCTTGCTTAAAAACTCTTTTAAAAGTTTCTCTTTATGTTTATCATGTGGGAAGATTAGCGAGCTCTTATAATGTTCCCAATCTAAAATATTGGTAAAGACTAAAAATAAAATTTCTATATGACTGTAATCAACTAAACTGTGCAATTTATCTTTTGTAATGAGAGTTTGGGTTTGATCCTTATAAAATCCAGATAAATCATTGTAATAATTAGTGATTCTTGCGATATTATCTAGTTGCGTCCGTAATGCAGCTTGATTAATAGGGCTTTCCTCATCTTTATACATTATTTCAAAATATTGATTAATGAAATCCTTGAGCTTTTGGAGCTTCTGTTGGAACACGCGCGTCTTCACAATTCGCTCGAACATTGGCGACTCCTTGTCCTTGTAAAATCTAAGTTCGAATTTAACGATTGCGAGAATGTCCAAGAAGAGCTCGCGTATATTTATTTCCTCGACCATTATCTCACCGTTTCGGTTAATCTCTTTAAAGTTTAGAATAATTCAACCCACAATTTAGGGGTTCACAAAAAAAAATGCAATTGTATTTACAATTTAAAAAGAATTTTCCAATATTTATATTTTTATGTTTCAAATCAAAATAATTAGTCTGTTAATTACATATCGTCAATTTTTCCGGAATTTTCTTTTACTTCATAAGGAGCTAATAATACTGTAATTTTTTCATATCGTATTACTAAGGGAAGAATTTTATCGGGCAATCCTATTTCAGCGTTTTTAACCAGTTTTAATGCCACCTTAAGATATCTGAGAGAATATCCAAACCGAATCTCTTTTCCAACTAAGATGAAATCAGTATAAACCCATTTGTCATTTTTATCCCATTGATCCCTATGAATAGGAATAAAGGCACCTCTCGTTAGTTCAGCGTTTTTAATAAATTTATTTACGCTAGTGAATTCATAGATAGCAGAATCACCAGATTCAGATTTAAATTTTTTATACATATTACTTTTGCCAGGAACAATTCTCATATTTCCTACTGAATCTAATAATGTTCCATCGTGATAATTAAACTCTGCCCAATGAGCTTTTCTTTTAACCCAGTTTTTAGAAATCATGAAGCATCTATAATATTTACGTTATTTAATTATTATTTACCCAGGAGTAGACTAAGGAAATTCCTCGGGAGTGCCTCGTTCAATGTTTCCTTTTCTCAGTTTTTCATAACATTCCGAACAGTACCATACTTTCCGCACGGGATTGTAGGTCATATCTTTATCGGACTTGAAGCATACGGGGCATTCCAGAATGGAATCTCGTAGCGGTTGTTCGATTGCCCAGTATTCATCATTAAGCTCTTTCATCTGTCGCTGAATGTTTTCATTGCCATAGAAATCTTTATTTTTTCTTAATGAGCTCTTATTTTCGTGGATCTTAGCCTGCTCTGCTCTGCAAGCAATTTTAATGAGCTGCCTAAGATTAGTCCTGATTTGTCTCAACTGCGGATCTTTGATAATAATAGTCCGCTTCTTTTTAAGAGTCATCATTTTATTCAATCTTGTATTATTTAATTTTTTAGTATAAAAGAAATATGGATATTTAAAACCTTTTATTCAAGAGTTGCTTTTTAAGAAAGAGATAAGAAAAAGGCTAAGGAGATTCTTCGGGTGTGCCTCGTTCGATGTTTCCCTTTCTCAGCTTCTCATAACAGTCCGTGCAGTACCATACTTTCCGCACGGGATTGTAGGTCATATCTTTATCGGACTTGAAGCATACGGGGCATTCTAAAATGGAATCTCGTAGCGGTTGTTCGATTGTCCAAATTTGCTCGTTGAGTTCTTTTGCTTGCCTTCGGATATCAAGATCATCATAATAATTAACATTTTCTCTCAACTCCGAATCTTTATCATGAATCCTATCCTGCTCTACTCTGCAAGCTATCTTTATGAGCCTTCTAAAGTTATTTCTAATTTTTCTCAACTGCGGATCTTTTATTAATATTGTTTTTTTATTTTTAAAAGCCATCATTTCCTTCAATTTTTTATTTTTTAGGGTTATGAAATGTATGGAAATCACATTATTTAAATCTTTACGCCGTAGAAGTTTTCCGAATTTTGCCTATCTTCACTCATTTCGAATCTTGACCTTATTATGAATATAATGTAGAATTTATGAAAAACCTAAATCTTTATACGTTGTTGAATACTTTTACTTAAAGCAAAAGTGTATCGCCCTTGATAAATGATGTTGAGGAAATCAGCATTACTTTGAGTGGCGAGAAGATTTTTAGTTAAAGTAATCTTGCTAACTTCTTTAAAATATGCAGAATACGCAGTATCATAATTCTGGGATAAAAAGTATTCATATTTACCATTGAAAGCATCTTCCCTTCTATCATTAAACTCATCTAAAGTTGCAGTAAAATCTGATTGGTGATCGCCATTCATCCACCGATCTAATATTGCCTCCCCTTCCGTCTCGCCGAAGTTTCTACGCAATACATCTCGTATACGCGTCTCATCGATTTTCATGAAGTTTCCGTTCTGGCCTTTCATTTCGATCAATTCCACCAAGCTGCTCATGAGTTGTTTCACGTAAACTTCCGCATCGAGTCCATTTGCCTTCAGGAACTTTTCATATTCACTGAGATGGATATCATCGCTGGTCAGCACGAAGTCGTCAACATGAGAAGTCATCTTGCGGAATATAAGCGCAAGGAAGTGGTGGCGCTTATACCCTCCCGCTTTTTCACCGCCTTTAAAGATTTCCTTACTTAACGGAGTGAACGTCCACGGGTCAAAGCCTAATATAAATCTTAAATATTAAAATTGTAATGGAAAGGAACGACTTGGATCAATTTTAGATTTTGGTTCCGATGGAATTCTAATACCGCCTTTAGTTATCATCTTTCTATACGTAATTGCTTTGATATGAATTTTTAAGATTCTAATTGGGCAACGTAAAATAAAACCTAAATTGTTAACAGGTTCCTTTCTTAATTTTAAAAAGTTAGTATAAAAAGATCTTGCTTTTTCTTTACGTTTATCGCTTTCAAAAGATATAAATCGCTCTACTATATTATCTAATTGCTTAGCATCACGGAAACAGTAGTAGTTAGAGGATCGTAATGACCATTTAATAGCTTCTAACTGAAATTTAATAGACTTTAATTGTCTAAAAGGGCAAAGTAATAAAGCAAAAAATGAAATAAATAGATTCATCACAGTACTCTTAAACATTTCAAAAACAGATACTTTGATATTTTTTTTTATTGTTGCTGTCAGATCGACACCATATAATATAGTACTATTTGATATAACATTACTAAGAACTATATTGCGAGGTGCAAATATTGCTGAAAACACTTTATTTACTTGAAAAATTTTATGAAAGGTAGCATTCCTCCAAAACTTTTCTTTCGTTAAAAAATGACTTATAAACATTCCTGTGGCATGCTGTATGACTGTTATTAAATTTCTCATGAAATTCTTGTTTGCATCTTTAAATTTATGTTTTATTTCAAGAGCAATAAAATATTTTTCAATTTCGCGTATATGTCTTGAAGATACTCTGTTTTTAAAAATGAAAAGAAGATCGCAATCTGAAATTATAGTATTTTCTTTTTTATTCTGAGATTGTTGACTTCCAAAAAGTACAATTGAAAGAATTTTATTTATTCCAATCTCTTTATTTACAAGAGTGACAACATCTTTGATGTAATTCCTTGATCTCTCATCAATACCGTTAATTTTATGAGAAATTTTCTCATTTACATCAAGTGAATTGGTTTTTTCATCAAGAGATTTGGTTTTCTGCAATATAATCAATAATAGTTTTTGCTATATTTTAAAAATTATTTAAAAAAAAACAATAATATTGAATTTTTAGAATTATACGTTATTCCCGATTTTATATCCTCTGCTCACAGCTTCCATTACTGTTTCTGGTTTTCTAGCATCCCCAATCTTTTCAATCTTTATATTACCTAATTGCTTTATTTGTGTGGATAACTCATCGTCAGGGATGACCCCTGTTGCGTAATATACATAATCTACATTATTGATTATCTGATCTCTATCATTTGCATCCTTATAATTAACGTAATCGTTCCCGATTTCTGTAACATCAACACTTGTAATTAAATCTACGCCTAAAGCTACGCATTTATCTAATAGAACCCATTTAGTTGTTTTTCCTAGTGCAGACCCTAATTTAGGTAACTTTTCTAAAACAGTTACTTTATTTCTTCCAGCTTGTAGCATCTCCAAAGCCACTTCTGGTTCTAAAGCATGATAGAAGGTTAAAAAATCAAATGCTTCAAGAGTTATCGCCCCATATTTAGAAATATAAATTGCTAATTCGATGCCAGTAGCTCCACCACCAATAATCACATTATTTTTTCCAACTGGAGCATCGCCACTAAAAACATCATTTGCCCAGAAAACATTCTTATTTTTTATTCCTTTAAGCGGGGGAATTACTGGTTTAGAACCTGCTGCATAAAATACGATATCCGGGTTAAAATCTTTAACTGAATCAATAGTAACATTAGTTTGTAGATGAGTATGAATTCCATATTTTTGAATCCAATAAGTGTAATTTTCAATCACTCGTTTAAATTCGTTTCTTCCAGGGGGAATCCAAATGATATTTAGGAGACCTCCAATTTTATCATCCCGTTCGAAAATATGTACCTCGTGACCTCGAATGGCCGCAATTCTCGCCGCTTCTAATCCTCCAGGACCAGATCCTATGACCATAATTTTCTTTTTTTCCTTAAGAGGTTTTAATTCTGTTTTTGCTTCATTTCCGGCTCTAGCATTCCTTAAACAAGTAATTGGCATCATTCTAAATACATTGTCAAAACATCCTTGATTACATCCGATACAATTCATAATATCTCTGATTTCTCCACTTCTCGCTTTCATAGGTAAATATGGATCCGCAATTAATGCACGTCCCATACAAATCGCATCTGCTTTTCCTGCCATTAATATTTGCTCAGCTAACTCAGGATTATTAATCCTATTAGAAGAGAAAATTGGAATATGAACATGATTTTTAATATTCTCAGCTAGATAAGTATAACATCCTTCTGGTACATCCATTGTTAATTGAGGTGTTTTAGTTTCATGCCAACCGCCGGTGATATTAAAATAGTCAAGATTTTTGCATAGTTGTTCTGCTATAATCGCTTTTTCCTTATAAGTGTTACTTCCAGGAACAAAATCATCACCAGAAATTCTATAACCGATTATAAAATCATCCACATTAGATCGCATCAATTCAATAGTTTCAAGTGGAAATCTTAATCGATTTTCAAGGACCCCACCATAATGATCCGTTCTTTTATTTGTTTTCGGAGAGAGAAATTGATCAAGTAAATATCCAGCATTCGCACAAATCTCTACAGCATCAAATCCTGCTTTTTTAGCTCGAACTGTAGCATCAGAGAAAGCTTTTTGCTCTCGTTTAATGTCTTCCATAGTCATTTCACGAGGAGTAGTTTTACTAAATTTACTATAAACTGCAGATGGTGCGATTGGTTGCCTGCCAATTATGTCAGGAAATGCATATGCTCCACCATGATATAGTTGGCAGCATATTTTTACATCATCCCGAGCATTATGAACCTCTTTTGTAAATTCTGTAAGTTTAGGCAAGTACTTATCATCATCTACGGCGATCATGGAAGGCAATCCTTTTCCATAAATATCCACATAACATCCACCAACAATTAATAATCCAGCTCCTCCCTTTGCTCTTTCAACATAAAAATCTATTAATTTATCTTCAATAAAGCCATTCTTAGCTAAATTTAAATGCATTGCAGGCATTACTATCCGATTGGAAAGTTCTAAATTCCTTATTTTTAACGGATTAAAGAGTTTAAAGAATTTCATTATATAAATTTCCTAATTTGGTAATTATTCAAAATTTAATTAGGTAGTAAAATTGATTGCAATTTAAAACATTATCTTTTCAAAAATAAAACTAGTCAAATAATAGAGTTTTAATTTATCGAAAATATGAATCAGGACCACGATCTTGCTGTAGATTTTTCATGAAATGATCTGTCTGCTTCTTATAAGAATTTATAACGGTTTCCATTTCTTCGATTTGCTTGTCAAGCTCATCAAAATTCATTTCAATACTAAAGTAATCTTTTAATATGGTAACTAAAGCCTTCGAAGCTCTTGGATCCAATGTCATCATAGGTAAAGGTAATGTTTCGGCTAATAAACAAATTCCTGTAGCATATCCCTTCTGTCCTGCCCAAGCAGGTAATATTCCATTTGCTCCTGCAATAACTCCATTTTCCATTAATTTTGTATTTTCAAACTTTAGAAATGAATTTACAATATCCTCGTCTGTTCCACAGATATGGACATTTGGGGTAGATTCTATACTTTCTGAAATCATTGCACCAGTACTTACATACATCTTAATTTTTCCGTTAGTTATTCTATCCATCTCTTCACAAAACTTTTGGGAAAACTCGAAAACTCCTTTAGAAGTTTGCGGTTGATAATTTGCTGTTAAAATGAAGAAATCATTAGGATTTCTTTCGCTCTTTTTTTTATAATACACATTTGCAGTGGGTATTTTTAATTCGCCCTTTTCGACGTTTGATTTTGGAGGAAAATCAAAATATTCAATAGTCATATACTCTTCTGCTTTTAAAGAATCTTTAATTGAAGTTGTTGCTATTTTTGCAACTAAAGCAATACCAGGCCATCCAATTAATACAATGGGATCGTTTAAGTCTCCTGATCTTAACTCAAAATTATAGTTTATCTTAAAATGCATAAAACTCACTTACAATTAATTCATGATTCAAATTCTAATGACTCTCCGCAATTCGCGCAAAATCTTAATTTAGCAGGCATATGAAAACCGCAAAATGGGCAATAAAAGCCTTGATCTTCTCGTAAGAGGTCTCCTTGTGATATCTCAGAATCTATTGTTGGAATAGTTGACTTTTGAGTATATCCTTGGTGCATAGAATAATAGCCTTTTTGGTATGTATATCCTAATTGACGTTTTGCCTTTAGTGTGGTATAGAGAGGAGTCAATAGACAGATAAAGAGAGGAGAAAAAATTATACCTATTAATTGATAATAAATCAAATCATCTAATATTATCATAGAATAATTTCGAGTACTTGGATTATACCACGATATATATGTCGCCGAATCAAAGTTCCAGGCTAAGCCGATAAGACTTTGATATAATAAATTGATTATGCTAACCAAAAAGGCTGCTAATAGAAAAATCCCTATTATTTTCAAGAAAGCACCTCGAGACAGATTTCGCGCTTCTTTTAATGGTTTTTCAATAGATTTATCGCGATAAGTAAAAAATATGAAAATATAATAACCCAAAATTATGACACTTGGGATAAAAAGAAGTAGCGTTCCTAAAGGTACAAATACACTGAATAACAAGAGAATAATCAATATATTCTTATTAAAGCTCCCCTTAAATCCTTCTGTCAAGTTGCTGGTGTAATTTGTATAATATCTATAAAGATAAGTACCCGCAATACTCATTGCCAAAGCAGTAAAAATCGTTCCAATAATACTTGTGATTATATTTATTACATACGTTAGAACCAAATATTGGAGCAATAAAATTAAATGTTCTTCAGTAATAGCTGTAGGATCCATTGCATAGATTGCTTCTACTGCTGGAGTTAATTGAATATATTGCCAATTCAATTCTACAACGATTATATTACTGATTACAATAGAAATAATCGAAAATAGAGCGAAGGGAAGAATTAACCTTAACCAATTTTTCGCAAAAAGTCTAAGTCCATCCAATAGAACTTCAGAGAACCTTTTATTTGCAAATCTTATTAAGTCTTGATTATCTTCCGACATAAATTTTATTATTTTTGAAATTATTTATAATTTTTTAATAAAAAACATAATTATACAAATTATTCATATACATATTTGAGGTATTAATCGAAAAAATTATATTTAGCAATTATATATTATTTACTCAATACTAATGTTCACTCAAAAACCCCCTTCTCGCCAAGTTCCCGGAATTATTTCTTATATGGAATATTTTTCATCGAAAAAGGCGGCTTATTCGATATATTTTAGTATTGTAGGGATTATTGGACTTCTTTCATTTATTTTTAATTCAATATATACTGATATTTGGAACTTTTTTTATCTCATTCTTATTGTTATTATGTTTCTTGCAATTTCAGGGATAGGTATATTATTGGCAATATTTTATTATTCAAAAAGAGCTCCAATATTAGGAATGCCCCCTAAAGGTTGGGCAGTTCAATTAAATGCGTTTTTAAGTTGTATAATCGGTATTTCTCTATTAATAGGACAAGTTTTAGTATTATTTTTTAGAAATATAGCTTTTCAAGAAGTATTTTTTATTCTGGGTACGATTATAACATATATTATAGGATTTGTTATCTATTATTCATTTACTACTGCTGGAACTTATGGTAATTTAATTTTAGCATTATCCCAACCAGTGGTTGGAATTTTATTATATAGCATTTTTACTGCCCAAATAAGTCTTATATTTTTTATGAAAGCTATAATTTTTTTCTGCTCTTGTGCATTGATCTTTGCTATCCCTTATGCTCGATCTATGTCGCAAGTAAGCAATATATATCGTGAAGCAACAGGTATGGGAGGATATCCCTTTATTCGGGCTTTTATTCTATCAATGATGACTGATGGAAATGACCAAATGATTGAGAGTTTTTTCGACCGAATTGGAGTAGGTATGGATGTAAAAATTCAATACCTAGGGATTCGTAATTTTACTACTAAAAAAATAAAAGGATTATTCTTTATTCCAAATATTCATTTTGGCCCATTCAAAACATGCGGTTCATCTGATCTACCAGAACACATATATAGAAAATTTAATTATATAACAGGAACTACAGTTTATCACACAACAAATGATCATTCACAAAATCTAACATCTCAAGAAGAAGTGGATAAGGTTCTAGAACAAATAGCAAAGGATGTAGAAAAATTAGAACATGACGAGACACTTTCATGGACAAACGATATTAGAAATGTGTCAAGAAAGATTTCGAACTCTGCTAAGTTAATTGGCACCGAAATTGATAATACCGCTATTGTATTCCTAACACGGCATCCACTTCCTTCAGATGACATTCAAGCCGCTGTAGGAGAAGAAATCCGGAAGATTTCCGAAAAATATGGTTTTAAAGACATAGTGATTATTGATTCGCATAATTCAATTATCGGAGATGAAATTTTAATCAAACCAAATTCATTTGAAGCACGAGATTTAATTAATGTTTCAGAAAAATTTTTAAAATCTATCAAAAAAGAAAATAATAGTGAAAAAAATATAGTTCAATATGGCGTTGCGAGAGATCCACTAAAAAAATATTCCGAAAAAGATGGTATTGGTTATGGAGGATTATTGGTTCATATGTTTAAGGATACTATTACAAATCAAAAAACAGTATTCGTTCATTTTGATGGTAACAACGCATATGTAGATATAAGATCCTATATATTAAATATGCTGCAAAATAGAGGGATTGAAAGAGGTGAAATTACTACCTCGGATTCACATACTGTAGCAAGAAAATTTACTCGAAGGGGTTATTCTCCTATAGGTGAAAAGATTAAGCTTGAGACGATACTAGAAAAATTGGAAACTTTATTACCTAAAGCTAACCAAGATTTAGAGGATGTTGAATTTTGTTATTACAGTTCATTTGTTCCTCATATTAAAATTTGGGGCGATCCAAAATATTTTGATGTTATAATGAACACTCTCCAAGAATGTATTAGAATTTCACAAAGATTATTTACTCTTAGTTTAATATTACCTACCTTCTTTTCGTTAATATTACTCTTCTTTTTCTATCAAATCACAGATATTTTTAATTTATTCTGAGATATATTGATGTTACTAATGAATCAATAAAAAAAGAAGATAATGTATTACCCTAATATTATACGGATATCATGCAGATTCATATAAACAAATGGCTCCTTTTGTGTTAATAAATTCTTTTCAATTGAATTTTGCATGTTGAGTACTGAATTAAATAAATTAGTGAAAATCAGTTTTATTGGCCATCCTGCTGTTGGAAAGACAAGCATGCTCAAACTACTCTCAAAAAATACTATAGATCGTATATATTTACCTACTCATGGATTTGACTTGAAAACTGTAAAAATTGAAAGTTTTACACTTAAGATTTGGGATCTAGCAGGTCAAAGCAGTTATTTAAAGGCTTATAGCAAGGACCATCTCTTAGGATCTGATATTGTTATAGTAGTTACGGATTCCACTCCACGAAACGTTTTAAGATCAAGAGAGTTAATTAATTACGCAACTCACTTTGTTGAAAAAGAGTGTCCAATAATCGCTATAGCAAACAAGCAGGATTTACAAAGAACGGATGGACGTATGGATCCTGAAAGAGTAAGGGAGATTCTTAAAGTACAGACATATGGGCTCACCGCAATTAATCCAGCGGAACGTATAAATCTTATAAATATTATTAGAAAAGAATTAGAGCAAGTAGCAATAAAAAGAGGTATGCGATAAAATGAATTTTAATGAAAAGGAACTATTTGGGGCCGCTCTAATCGGTTTTGATATGATAGATGGCCCGTTTTTAAAGTGGAAGCGAGAATATGAGAAATCGGATGATATGATGAATTTAGATGATTTCGCGATGAATTTTTATTTAGCGTTTCGAGGAGGAAATGCAGGGAAAAAACCAAGAGCAATCTTATATGACAAATTTTACATCGTAGCGTTTCCAAAAGATTTAGAACTCTGCTGTCTTTTTATGAAACCTCAAGGAATTGAAAATAATCTCAAGCAATTAAATAAAGTTGCTTCTAGAATTATGTTTGAAATGGAATCAGATGACGAAAATGAGGGAAATGATATTGTTGACAATTCTGATGAGGATACCATGGAAGAAGTAAAAAGATTAGTTGAAAATCTATTAAACGGTACGGAAATGTCTACTCCTGAGTTAAGGAAATACTTTAAACTAAGTAATGCGGAAATTTGGAAAATCATGTCGGATTTAGAAAACGCACATAAAATCCAAAGAACTAGAAAAAAAGGAAGAGCTGTATTCTGGACAACTTGTTAGAAAACTAAATTTTCCAATATTTTTAATAATTTTTTATATTAATACTCAAAAATGTTATAGACTACTCAAATTACTTTATCTTGTTCTATGCTCCCAACCCTTTTGCTTTGTAAACATTCTTGAAAACATTATCTGACAGATGTCAGGAAGGGGTTTTTCTTCATTATGAATTGTAATATAGCGTAAGATATGGTTAATTATAAAAATCCCAATCAATTCAGCATGATAACTACTCATAACTTCAAGATTTTCACCTGAAAACTCTATATCTAAATCATTATCTTTACTCCATATAATTTCAGCAAACATTTGAGGAAAGAACTCTTTTTTAATTCTCCATCCATCAGAAGTTTTCCACACTTTCGCTCCAATGAATTCTGCTAACTTTTCTTTATCGTTTTCTTTCAAATATTTGAATGGTCCAGAACGTTGAATGAGTATTTTTTCCATTAGCTCTGTTTTCTGATTATAGGATTTTTCAAAAGGTTCTTTGCTTTTTAAAAGACGCTCTATAAAATCCATTACGATATCGATGTATGTTGCAATATCCTCCCCGGGAACCCAATATACGCGTTCACCTGAGAAATAGAATTTAATTTCTGCCTCAATCTCATCCCCAAACTCATCGCCGAAATACGAATAGGCAAAATGAATTTTTACTTCAGGAAACATCTCTATAGTTATTGTCCAATCCTCATTTACCCCAATATTGTCTACCTTTCCTCCTAAATTATCTACAACGATCTTTTCCAATGTATTTAGGTCAATGTCAATAAATAAAGGGTACTTATTATTACTAATATTTTGGAGCTCAACTTCATGAGGACCACGCAAACCGGTTGCATCGATTTGGCCAACAGTCCATAATTTAATTTTATTATTATCCATAATATTCAGATTCAATATTATTAACAATTAAAGTCTTAATTAGTTTTTATTTCTTTTTTAACTTACTTACAAAAAAACCTTGGGTGTTGTGAATGGAAGGAAATAGTCTACCTGTTCCCTTTAAAGGTTCCCCATCAATCTTATAACTAGGAGAAAAATAATGCGGTAAATCTAAAGGATCTACATAATCTAAAATATTTTTGATTTGATTTTCTCCTTCCTCGGGGTAGAGACTACACGTTACGTAGACCAAAATACCACCTGGTTTTAATAACTTTAAACTTGATTCAATCATCTTACTTTGTAATAATAAATTTTGATTAAGAAATTCATAATTCTGACGCCATTTTAATTCGGGATGATTCAAGAAAGTTCCACTCCCTGTGCAAGGAGCATCAATTAAGATTTTGTCAAATGAATTATGGAAGTAATTGTTAATAATTGTACTATCGACATTTAATAAAAATGAATTTGAGACTGCCAATTTTTTTAATAACTTTTTCAATTGCATTAATCTTTTAAAATTAAACTCACAAGCTATTAGTTTGGATTCATTATTTGAGAGTTGCGCAATAATACTTGTTTTAATTCCAGGAGCTGCACACATATCACAAATTAATTCATTTGATTTGGGAAGTAGTAATTGAGAGATTAGAAATGAGGCTTTATCATGTAATATAATATATCCTTTTTTATACCACTCACTTGATAATAATTTGCTTTTAAACTCATTTTTTGTATAATAAATGAAAGGTACCTCTTTATCTTGATGAGATTTAATTCCTTCTTTTCTTAAATCATCTATAATAAATTTACAAGTAGTATTTCTATCATTTTTAAACCGTAGATCATTAATTCGAAAAGATACGTCCAAACTGGTAGGTGTATAGTTCATAGATTTGATAGTCTCAATCAAAAATTCTTTTGAAAATACTGGTGTTAATCGTTCTATAAAAAAAGTAGGTATGGCTTCTTCCAAGCTTAAACTTTCATTAAATGATTTACCTTCTAAAGCACGAGACCATGAAAAGGAGGTTAACTTCTTTAAGAGTTCTAACAACTTATCTGATGGCTTTAACTCTTGGATTATGATTCTAATTGGGACTTTTTCCTGGAATATACGATATGTAGAATAATAGAGATGAGCTTTTAAATGAGAGTCTAAATCAACTTTAGTTTTCAGAGATCTCGTAGTTTTATTTATAATAAAATTTAATTTATTCCAATTTCTCACAATTTCTTGATAATAATGAAAAACAGTGGCATTTTTCCTATGCTTTTCTTTCAATAGTCTTGATTTCCCATCAATGAAATCGGATAAACCCTTTAAGAGAATTTCTAATGATTTTAAATCTATGATATAAAACAACCCACAATCTGATAATAAGCTTTACCGATTTAAAATATATTTATTATCTATATAAGTAAAGACCGCAACTCCCAAAATTGCCAGGATAACTTCTGAAAATAAAACCTTAATAAATGACAACCATACAGGCTGAATCCCTATACTGATGTATAAGATGATCGCTACATATAGTGAAATTATATTTGCATATAATATTGCTCCAAGATATCTTAATTTAGAACTTCCTCTGAATAAAATTATACAATATAAAGCGGGAATGTTCACTACACAACTAATTAAGTCGATAAGCCCTAGTGGGGAAAAAAGGTTAACAATAAAGACACCTATTACTTTTCCAATTAAGCCTTCATATGGAAAAATAAGACACATTCCTACTACAATTTCAGCAATTCGGAATTGAATATCTAAAAACCCTATAGGGATACTGATAAATCCTAAAGCAACATATAATGCTGCGGTAATAGAAGTTAGTGCAATTTTCAAACTAATGCTTCGTTCTTCAAATGAGAGGACTTTTTTTTCATCGGTTCTTATCTCATCAGTCATAGCGTTGCCCCAATAATTGTATATTTACAAACCTATAACTAACAAATTAAATGAATTTGTAAAAAAGTTTATGGTTTAAATAAAATTTAAGAAAAGAAAAAAAAGGATTTTGATGATGTTGTTATTTATTTCTTTTTTTCATTACCAAGTATATTAATCCAATAGCACTAAATCCGCTTACTCCTAAAAGGATGGGAAATTCAAATCCAGGAATTGCGGCAGTGGTAGGTAATTCAATTGAAAATTCATATATCGTGGTACTATTAGCTTGTAACTTATATCCAATCCATGATCCATACGTCCCATCATATGTCCACGTCTCAGTACAATTATGATAATAGATAAAATAGTAAGGAGGAACTGCAAGAAGACCTACATCTAAATATTCAGCATGATGCACAACCGTATTTCCTATATTTTCCCATTTTGGCTCCCATACTATAGCCCCTAAATATTGAGCAACCGGAGTGGGTAATTGAGCTAAATAAATAGCCCCATTCTGTACTGTCACATTTTGATGAAAAATTAAATTAACAAACCAAGTTATATTAAGAGGATTATATAAACTGGTAACATTAATACCACTTAAATCGTCAGGTGCACTTGGAAAATCCCCAGTGGTCCATTTCCAATTATCTGTTGTATAATTTGTAGCGGGAAATCCGGTTAATGAATCTGTTGCTGCAAAATCAACTGCGGTTACAAGGGATTTTTTCTTGGCACCTACTTGTAAGGCTCCTACTCCAAAAGAAGTTTCTAATACAGTTATATATTCTGGCTCCCCGAAGACTGCTTTTAGACTATCATTGTTTGCTGTCCTTACCACCAAGGTTTTTACATTTCCAGCAGCTCCATGAAATTGATACGTGCCGATTTGAGGTACAACAGGCGGAACTATCGCAAACATTATACTTAGAAACACCACGAACGTTAAAAAATATCTCGATTTTTTCATTTGTTGTAACCTATTAAAGTTTTTAAATTAGAATTTGAGTTAATCTAATATTTACCAATTAGCTATATAAATATTACTCACATAAATTAAGAGATAAAAATAAAAGTAAAAACTCAAAAAGATTATATAAAAATATGATATATGAATATATAGCAATTAAAATATCAATTATGGGTTAATTAAAATGGATACTTTTTCACCAGAAAAAAATATTGAAATCTATTATCAAATCAGTGGTTTGAGTGACGGTCCAAAATTAGTATTGATCCATGGACTTTTTTTAAATAGTGATTGTTGGAAGTTTCAACCCCAATTTTTCGAAGATAAGTTCCAAATTCTTAGATTTGACCTTCGAGGGCACGGAAGATCAACTAAACCAAAGAACCAGTTCACCATTCGAAATTATGTTAATGATATGCATGCATTATTGACCCATTTGAAATGGACAGATAATTTATACTTAGTAGGACATTCTTTAGGAGGGATGATTGCGCTTGTATATGGGTTAGAAAATCCATCACACGTCAAGAAAATGGTGGTTGCAGATAGTTTCTGCTTTATAAGCCAAGAAGCTATTACAGATGTATTAGGAAGGGTTAATAGTAGTAAACTTGAGAAATTTGCGCTTGGAATTAGTGTGAGAGGATTAATGCCCTATAATGAGGAGGTGGCGGAATTTCTTGCAAAGACAGTAACTGATCATATGACTAAGAAGGATTGTTTGCGTGCAACGGCAGCTTCAGCGGGCTTTAATATCTGTGAGCATCTCAAATCTTTGAAGATTCCCACATTAGTTTTAGTGGGCAAAAGAGATATCACTACGCCAGTATGGGCTAGTGAAATGATACATGAATGGCTTCCTCAGTCTGAGTTAATTATCATGCCCGATGCTGGTCATTTAACGATATTAGATCATCCAAATGAATTTAATGAACTTGCCTATTCATTCTGGCAAAAATAAAAGAAAAGAAAAAATTAATTTAAAAATTTAACCCCACTTTATAACTCCCGCATTCCATGCCCACCCTATTCCTGCGGCTGTAAGAACGACAATATCACCATTCTTTATTTTTCCTTCTTTTAACCCATATTCTAACGAGATTATTCCATCATTCTGACCATTATGACCAATATTTTCCAAATAAGTAGCTTGAGAATATGGATTTACTCCAACAGCTTTCGCTACGTATTCGAAAGCACTTCGCTTCATATGTAACAATGCTAAATAATCTATATCCTTACGAGTATAACCAGAGAGCCCTAAAGCATTATCAATAACCTTAACAAAGGAATCCATTGAGAATTGGTCAAGACGTTCTTTTAATCCTTCAGGATCAGGTACATCAAGATATATAAGATCTTCTTCTATTGCTTTAACAGAGATTGGTAGAACAGTACCCCCTGCTGGAACATACACATCATCAGCAAACCGACCATCGGAGATCGCAGAGATGCCTAAAATCTCATTCTTATTATAATCAGCACGAATAACTGCTGCCACACCACTCGCTGCTAAACTAATCATGAATCTAGATCTCGGATTTTTATAATTGATTAAATCCGAGTTTCTATAACCGCTTGCAACTAGTACACGGTTAATTTGAGGATCGGTCTGAATCAGACTTTTTGCCAATAACATCCCAACTAAGAAAGTACCGCATCTTTGATTAATATCGAAAGCCCAAGCATTTTTAGGATTTCCTAAGAGTTGTTGCAATTTTATTCCATAAGTCATCATAGGTCTTTCAGCATATACTTCCCCCGCCCAAATAATGAGATCAATATCATTTGTGGTTATATTAGCTCTTTCTAATGCTTGATAACTTGCTTTAGCTCCCATTGCTACGGTGTGGTCTTCTTTTCCAGGAACAGTTTTACTCTTAAGACCAAATTTATCCTCTATAACTTCAATTGGTATTCCTGTTTCTTGTGAAATATATTTAGAGGTATGCTTTTCACTTGGCAAATAAATCCCCCATGATTCCAACCCAACAGTGCGATTCTTCATTCCCTGTACCTCCTTTAATTATTTTAGGTCTTTTTTTAAAATTTTTCCCGTAGCACTAGTAGGTAAGGAATCTCTTATTTCGTAGTATTTGGGAACCTTAAATTTTGCTAATTTCGAAAGTAAATACTCCTGTATTTCTTCTTTATTAATTGATTTTCCTTTTTTAAGAGTTAAAAATGCTTTTCCAACTTCACCCCATTTTTCATCAGGAACGCCAATTACGGCAGCAAGGTCAATTGCAGGATGTTTAAATAATATTTCTTCAATTTCGACAGGAAATACATTTTCCCCACCACTAATAAACATCTCTTTTCTGCGACCTACAATATAATAAAATCCTTCTTCATCTTGCATTGCTAAATCTCCAGTATGGACCCATCCATCGGGCTCAATGGTCTTTTTTGTCTCTTCGGGTTCATCCCAATATCCAGAGAAAATATGAGGTCCCTTAAGTAATAGCTCTCCAACTTCTCCTTGAGAAACGACTTTATCTGTTTTTGTATTAATGATTTTCATATCACAATGAAATACAGGTAACCCAACAGAGGTAGGTTTTTGTTTAATTTTATCTTCTGGCAAGTAAAAGTTATTTGGTCCAACTTCTGTTAATCCATACCCCATTTTAAACAATTTTCCTTTATTCCAATAGGGTTCCATTATTGCCACTGGGCAAGGAGCACCTCCAGAGATGAAGATTTTTACTGATGAAAATTGAGTTGAAGTGAATTCTGGTGTATTCGCAATCATATGAAACATCGTAGGTACTCCAATAACAATGGTACACTTTTCTTGTTCAATAACTTTAATCGTTTCCTCGGGATTAAAATCTCCCATGAGAATTGTTTTCGCTCCGAGATGATAGAATGGCACAAGCAGTACATTCCATCCCCCTGTATGAAATAGTGGAAATAATAATGGTTGAATATCATTGGGAGTTAAACTCCAAGAGAGAATAGTATTTAATGAATTCCAAAAGATAAGTCTATGTGAGATTATAGCACCTTTAGGAAGACCTGTAGTTCCCCCCGTAAATAGTATGAGATGTGGATCCTCAATATTTAATATTGGCTTTTCAATATTATGTCCGGAAGCCTTTTGCATAAGATCATAGTAAGGAGTACCAAGCTCTCCTGCTTTTTTGCTCAAAACTACAAAATCCTTAATATTTGACTTTTTATTTATCTCAAGGGCTTTAGTTTCGAGTTTATCTTCATAGAAAAGAATGGAGGGTGAAATTTTCTTCATCAAATATTCCAATTCTTCAATGGATAATCGAATGTTATAAGGTACTAAAATCGCACCAATCTTGCCTGTTGCTAAAAATAAATCAACACACTCAATTCTATTGCTTGAGAATAAAGCTACTCGATCACCTTTTGAAACACCATAATTTAACAGAATTCTTGCTAATTTATTTGCACGATTATTTAAATCCTCGTAAGTATACCGTTTATTTTCCATGTTATCATAAAATGCCTCTCTATGAGGGGTTAAAAGGGCTCTTCGGCCACCCCAATCACCAATCCAAGATAAATCATATGGAATCGAGAAATCCCCAGCTTTAAACATACTTATCAATCACCCAACTGCTCTATAGATAGGCCATTTTCTCCATACATAGGCAAATAGGATCTCGATCCACAGAAACCAGAGAATGAAAGGTGTGGGATTCATCTGCCAGTAATTTGGATCGTCTCCAAACAATATTGGGGATAAAATATAATATGCAAGATATGTTAAGGTTCCAATTCCAATAACCAGTAGAAAGCGGATAATGAAATTCTTCCATTGTGAATATTTCTTTGGCCAATTATCAAAAAAGAGAGATACAAGCACAACCGCACATATAAGAAAGATTGCATATGTAATACTCATCATATACCATCCTTTAAATCTAGTAACAGATATTATATCAACACCACCTGGAGGTACTCCACCAATTGCAATAAAGAATGGATCGAAAATTAACTGAACAATAGTAGGGAAATAATATGAGACAAGTAGTCCTAATAAAATACAAGATACAAATGCAATCATCCCTATAAATGGTTGTTTCCTTCCTAATTTACTCCACGGCCAATACTCAAATACCATCAATGTTAATAATGAGAAAAAGATTAACCACTGTGTCCATCCAAGAGAAAATGCATAACTAGGGAATTCTGTAATTGGCTTGACAGCATCTACTTCTGTCCCTGCTGTCCTTTCTCCTGTAGGTAAAAATAACAGAAACCACACTAATATTGTTATGGCATTTCCAATAATCCAAACAATGATCCCACGTTTAGGTTGTTTAATTTTAAAAAACGGCCAATACATGGTACCAGCAACCCATAAAACAGCAAAGGAAAAGCATGATCCACTTAAAGCACCAAAAATAGATGCACCCAAGTACCAGCTAATATATTCACTAAATGGACCAGTAGTTTCAGTTCCATAAAAAGAATTGAATAATGGAAGTAAAATAAGAGTAAATAACAAGATTATCCCCGCATTAATCACCGTACCTACTATCCCTACTTTCCAAGGTTTTCGAAACCAATTATAATAAGGCCAATTTTCGAACCAAATCGCCCAGACTACCCCAATTAATCCAAATCCACCGATAACAGTTGCCCATGCGGTAATTTCCATGGTTTGCGATGGATAAGGGTTATGCCAACGAGGATCAAAGAAAATAAGCCATGTTACATAACTTATTATGAATACTATTATTATTGAGAGAAAACCCGCAAGAGGTTGTTTGTATCGAGCCATTACAACCATTGGAGCCTCATCAGCAGTAGGAATGCCCACTTTTTCACCGGCAAGAGCCAATATCATCACCTCGAAGTCTTAAATCATTACATTTCAAATTATATATTATCATATTTAGAAATTCACCTTAAATTTTTAAAACATTTTCAGTTAAAATTAATTAATGAATATTATACTGAATCACTATTTTAAGATTACTTCTAATTTTCTTAAAGAATGATTCAAAGTTTTAACAATTTAAAAGCGTTTTTATAAAGAATTTTATTTTTAAATTCATCCGAGATGGGAAGTTCTTTAACAGCAGGGATAATCTCATTCCAATGGACAAGAGGGTGGTCCGACGCAAATAATACTCTATCTTCAAGATTATACTTTGAAAAAACGTCAAATGGAAACCATGAATATAATTTTGGGTAAGCAGAGATGTCAACATACACGTTTGGATTTCTTTCCACCACTGACCATGCTTCCCACATCCAAGGAACTCCCATATGTCCCATGATTATTGTTAATTCGGGATGTCGGATTGCTAGCTCGTCAACAAGTAAGGGATGTCCATATTTAGTTATAGGATTTATAATACTTTTCAATTGAGCGGTATGAGTCCAAAGTGGGACATTAAGATCAATCATTTTTTTCCAGAGAGGGTCATATTTTTTATCAGAGATATCAAATTTTTGTCCCGGAGGGAGTACTTTAACTCCTTTGAGATCTAATGATTCAATAGCATATTCAAGTTGTTTCATCGCATCAGGAGCAGGAATGTCCACACATGCGTATCCAATAAATCTGTTAGGATATTGATTTACAAAATTAGCAATATCATCGTTAGTAACGATACAGACACTATAAGCCGTTGTAAGGTTATAGGATACAATAACTGCCTTATCTATACCCCATTTATCCATTTGTTCTATATAATCTTTAATTGAAACCTTAGTTCGCATTACATCGAAGAACTTTTCCATCAAACGCCTCCCCCTCTTATTGTCACCTAATAAAGAGTGCGCAACAAATTCGAGATCATCACCCCAATAGGCTTCTTTACAGAAAGGATGAATATGCATATCAATTATCAGAATAATCCCTCATTAAGCAAATATGTAATTATAATAAATTTAAGTAATCAAATTGAGTTAATTATAAAAAATTATCGATAGTTCTTTGGGTTTTAATGAAATTAATAATTTTACTACTTTTTTTCCAGTACTTCAAGTCAACGGTAAATCCATCCATCATCTTTATAATAGCATCATCAAAATTATCGATAACTGAAGGTTGAGTTGAATTCATTGCATTTTTTACCGTTTCTCGAATTACCCATACTCCAAGTGGAACCACATATCCGCCTCTTACTTCGCGAAAAATTAAAACTCTTGCTTGTCTTCCAATTTTGTATAAGTATTCACATATCTCCTTGCGAGCCGCATAATATGCCCCTGTAATGTTACTTGCATAGTTTTTCCGACCTTGATAGAATTCAAAATCAGTAGCGATTTGAGGTTCATATGTTGGGTTCCAAAGTGAATGAGCATTCCATACTTCATTCATTTCATAAATAAACTTACCAGGAAAGAGAAGTATTTTAAAATGATTATCAAGATAACTACTCTGGAATATTTGATATTCATTAATTTCAGGAAACTTTTTTATTTCTTTAATGAGAGCTTTAGAGATGATATCATCTACAGCTGTAATGCTCCAGCGAGTTGGAACTAAGCGCCTGTTATCTTTTTGACCGAGTAATCCAGCAGAGAACACACGTTTAATTGTTGATTGAGGCACATGACCCTTAAAGAAAAGATACTCTGAAACCGCATCTGCAGCTTTTAGGTCAGTATCGGATACACAATATTCAACTTTTGGATGGACTTTCACATTTTCGGTGATCCGTATACTCTCTGTCATTCCAGTAGGCCCTAATGGTGGAGTATGATTATCTAACATCATTCGAAGGTTCATTTTATCCAATTTTGTTTCCGTATCTACAGGACGAGCCGCCATCGCTAACTCTTGTGAGGAATCCAATAACTTTTGAGTTTTGATTGAAGGGGTAGCTTTCCTTGGTACCTTCCCTATTCTCACATTCGTTTTAAAATTATTTCTAACCAAACTACTTCTATATTTAATTACCTCAACCATATCTTTTCCAAACCATAATTCGGGAGCATCAAGAATATAATTATCTGCAATTTTTAAATCTAATTTGAAGTCTTGAAAAGGGACGAGAGGACCAAGATATACATTAGGATAATTAAAATGCCCTACAAAAAAACCAGGCGGACTCGCTCCAAAAATCTCCACATTCCTCTTCGTTTTATCTAATTCAAAAGGTATAAGAGACTTTAAGACAGATTTCTTTAATAAAATAGGGCAAGTTTTCTTACCACATAACAATCGAGCACCTTTACAGCGAAGACAGATGTTCTTTTCTGTTGGAGGCCGAACCAAGGTTTCACTGCCTATTTCATATTTATATAATTCAAATATAGATATTTATTATAAAAAAGGATGAGGAGTTTAAATTTTTAATATTTATATTAAAGAAGAAATAAATGGAATAATAAAGAGAATAATAACTATATTTTAAAATTCAAAGAAATACAATAAAACTATTTACTATAAAAAATTATAATTTAATATAACTTATAATATTTTGTAATAATTAAAACTAACAAATTATATTATCAATGATTTTTATGGAAAAAGAAAAACCAAAAGTATTACATACTGAGTTAAAAGGTAATCTATCAAATCGTTTTGAAATTATTAAATCCTCATTAGGAATACAAAATGATGCAGAAGTTGTTCGATACCTAATTCAAAACTACTACAAAGAATACTTAGAAGGAGAAAAAGTAATAGCTCGGGAAGGTTTAGAAGAAGATCGAGAATTAATTAAAAAATTTATGGAAAAATATGGCGAAGAATGGAGAAAGCTTGGTGAAGAATAATGGTATGGATTCCCTCAATAGACTATATTGAGATTTTATTTAAAGATCAGATTAATATTGGATATTTAATAAATCGACAGGGATTGATCTCTACTTTTGATAAAGTTAAATGGGGTATTCCTTTTCATGACACTCCATCAATCTGGGATCAGGTCACAATTTTGTATAAAGAAATCATTGAGAATCACTATTTTTCGGATGGTAATAAAAGAATTGGTTCTTTAGTAGCTTATATATTCTTATACAAAAAGGGGTATGTATTTTCTCCACCTAAAGGAGAGATTTATCAAACCACCATTGAAGTTGCCCAAGGATTAAAAAATTTTGATGAAATTAAGGAGTGGTTCAAATTAAATTCCAAGAAAGAAGATTAAATAATGTAAAAAAAAGATATTAATTATTAAACCTGAATTGAATAGGACATCCTTATTCAGGTGCTTTCATTCCAATCATTCCCATTGCTTCTACTACATTGAAATAAAAATCAATGGTATATTCGTATCCTTCGATGTCATGATACATAATCATAGCATTTTGTTGTCGGATGAGAGCTTCATTCAGTTTACCTTCCTTTACTTCAGCAATATATATAGATTTTATCTTATCTTTATCTACCTTTATTGCATTTGGTACTAGTTCTTTTACTAGGGATCTATCTGGAGGAAACGATTTTCTCTCCTCAATATATTTTTCAGCAACCTCAGTTGCCTTATTAAGGGGGAACCGGGCAGTTAAAACAATATATGGCATAAATTATACCTCTTTAATACTTAGATTTTTTTAAAAATTGGTTTTTGAACCAAGGATAAATTCATTAACATAACACTTAAATATTTACAAATTTGTTAAACATAACACTTAAATATTTACAAATTTGTTAAAAGTATCTTGAGAATGATGAAGATGAGGAACTAATTTGTGCTAGAATACTTAATGTGTATAAAGAATGCTTAGTTAATAATAATATCAAGGTCAAATTAGAAGAGATCGAGGACTATCATGAAGAATTTGTTTGGAAGCATGCTACAATTAAAGAAGATTACCATGATTACGAGTGGGTCATTAAGATTTACGTGGAAAGGATTGATCCATTTATTTATGATGAATATAAAATTTTTTCCTTGTATAATGGGAAGATATGGCTAGAGCTGGGATGATAGTCTGGATCCCTCTACAGAGGAAAAATTTAATGATGATGATGTTTATTGATGATATTATCAAGTTTTGGAAATGTAAATTCAGAGTCTGATTTCAATAAAATTTCTATTAAAAACCAAATGCTCTATCATTAGAGTTCTATTCTCTTAGAGCCGTGATAGGATTTCTAGATTGGTAAGATCATAGAATGAGATAGCTTTCTAGGGAAAAAATTTTTTTAAAGATCAATCTTCTTTAATCGTATGTCATTTTATGAAAAACTTCAAAATCCTAAAAATGCTATTTGGACCTCTATTCTTATAACATTGGTATTTGGATTCATGGTTATTATTTCTCAGTTAATTTCCACATACCTAATAATTCCTCTTGGATTAGATTATCTACCTGAACTATTTATATCATTTTCTATTCAATTTGTTTTTGCTGGTTTTGCCTGTTTGTTTATGATACCATTTTTATTAAAGACACCAAAAGAACTTAAGCCTTATAAGGATTTTCTTCAAGTAATACGTCTCTCCAACCATAAACCAGTTGATAAATTGTTATTTATTGGAGTAACAGGAACAGTTTTCGTACTTTTTTTTTCCTTGTTTCTTACAAGCATACCTGGAAATCTAATTCTTATTCCTCAAAATGTCTTTGGACCACCGATACGTGATGAAACGATGGGATGGTTTGGAATTATTCATCATCTTATTCCAGGAGTTTGGGAGGAAGTTTATGCCAGAGGTCTTGTATTGGCAGTATTATTAAGACTATATCCCAAGGAACAGGGTCGTCAGCGTAAAGCGATAATAATTGGAGGAATAATCTTTGGATGTTCCCACATGTTGAGCGTTCCAATCTTGATTTCTAATCCAATATACATATTAACTCAAGTTGTATATGCATCCATTATAGGCATCGCATTTGGTTATATTGCTGTTGGCACAGGAAGTCTCCTCCCTTCCATAATTTGTCACTGGTTAATTGATACATTCTCAGTTTATATCGCTCCATCAGGAGATTTTATTTTGTTTTTGATTCTTTTCATGACAGCAATTATAGTCGCATCAGGATTCATTATTGTATTGGTGTATCAAACTACTGATATTGGAAACTTTAATAAAGATAAAAAGTAATTATACCTTTTTTCTTTCATTTTTTTAAAAAAAGCTTTTTCATCCACTCAGGGAGCATGAATCCGCCATAAAATTCAATCGAACTAGATATTAAAATTAGTCTAGCGATTATCATTATTACTATTGAAATTCCGCTTAATATTTCTAAAACTGCGCCTATGACGAAAGAAACAAATGCAATTATCAGTAACTTACCCTTTAATCGAATTTCTGGGTTATCATCTCTTAGAGATGCCCTACCAAACAGAATTCCTGTAATTAACATGTATATTACAAGAAAAATTGATAAAGTGTAATCAAAAGAT
>Ga0307433_1000561_pt1 | contig 27612 bp, 23 predicted proteins | sample SalMarWE160210MG_FD_202166 | JGI IMG/M metagenome (GOLD analysis project Ga0307433, IMG submission 202166) | Salt marsh sediment microbial communities from the Plum Island Ecosystem LTER, Massachusetts, United States - WE1603-210 | ecosystem: Environmental > Aquatic > Marine > Intertidal zone >... | reverse complement strand
TCATAAGATATCATTATCCAATCTATAATAAATTGGTTATATATTATTAAATATGAGAACTAATTTAATTTAATAAATTATTTACCTATTTTTTTATGCTCCGAGAAAATCATTGTTTTCTAGTGAGAATATTCCTAAAATTTTTGAGTGTATTAAGTTTTCTATTTATATTAGTAAAATTGAATTAGCGCATTTCATTACTCATATTATTCATTAAGAATTTGTAGCGATATTACTTGTGAGTATTCCATCGAAAAAGTATTTCATTGTTTTAGATAAGGGTTTACAAAAAGGAGATGAAATCCATTACAATGTTAATTTCTTTTATTTGAAATCATTTAAGCAAAAAACCTCAAAGTTTTCATACGTAAGTCAGCCTTTCTTTCAAGGATATGTGATTTTTGGTTTTGATATGAGGAATAAAATAAGACCTTTATCGTTCTATAAGATTAATAAAAATGGTACGCAAGAAGCGATTAATCCTAAACTCTTCAAGAAATTTATTTTAACAGAGAATAATGTGTTTATTGGATTTTCGAGTCAAGCAAATCAAGAAGAATTTATCCCCATTAAAAAAATGCTTGATAACTTTCAATTCGATGAAAACAAAATTAAGCTTCTTACATTTTGTAGTAGATGTTTGGAAAATCGTAAATTTAAAATTCTTTCCAAAGGTTTTCAAATAAAAAATATAAATGATCAAACTATTTGTCCCGATTGTGCATTAGAGTTAGTTATTAGTCAAGCAGAGGTACGCGGGTTAATTCCAAATAAGAGAGTAAACCCTAAATTAAAGAATTTTTTTAGTCATATGATCTTAAAATTTAAAGATATAAAAAAAATTGTAAGTTCGTTTAAAACGGATTTTAACCCAGTACAAAATAAAGAAATCACGCTCTATGATGTTGAGAAAAATCCTACAATAAGTGAACGATTACTTAAATTTCCAATTGATGATTTAGAGATTCCTATAGAATTTAAGACAATTTTATTGAAACAGAATATTAAAACACTTCTACCAATTCAAGCACTTGCTATTGAAAAGGGATTGTTAAAAAATAGAACCAACCAATTAATTATGGCACCGACATCCGCAGGGAAAACATTAGTGGGAGAAATCGCAGGTGTGAGCCAAATTCTATCTCAAAAAGGAAAAATGCTGTATTTAGTTCCAATTGTAGCACTCGCGAACGTGAGAACAGAAGAATTCAAAAAAAAATATGCTCCATTGAATTTAAATGTAGTAAAAAAGATAGGAGAATCATTATTAGAAAAAAGCGACGAAAATGATATAGAAAATTTATTGGATGCAGATATTATCATTGCTACATATGAAGCAATAGATTATATCTTAAGAAGTGGCCAAAAAGAAATTTTAGGAAATATTGGTACCATTATTATTGATGAAATTCAGACTTTAATAGATCCTGAAAGGGGATATTTACTGGATGCATTAATTTCTCGATTAAAATGCATCTACACTAATGCACAGTTCCTTTATTTGAGCGCTACAATAGGTGCTCCAGAGTTGCTAGCTAAAAAATTAAATTGTAGTTTAATAAATTACAAGAACCGCCCAGTTCCTATTGAGAGACATTTAATTATGTGCATCAATGAGGCGATGAAGCACAGAATAATAGCAAAATTGGCAAAGTATGCTTTTCTACAAAAATCAGAATATGGTTTTAAGGGGCAATCCATAATTTTCACAAATACAAGAAAAAAATGTGAGACATTAGCAACCTATTTGATGAACAAAGGTATTAAAACGGAGGCGTATCATTCAGGGCTAACTAGTGAAGAAAGAAGATATATCGAAGATGAGTTTCAGGCTCAAAAGATTGCCGCAGTTGTGGCTACCGCCGCACTTGCTGCAGGAGTAGACTTTGCAGCGAAGCAGGTAATTTTTGAGTCTTTAGGTATGGGAATAAAAACATTAACCGTTGCTGAATTCGAACAGATGTTAGGACGTGCAGGTAGGTTAAAGAAACATGAACTTGGTTATGCTTATATTCTTATAGAGCCAGGAAAAATATATAATCCTAAAATGAAAACCACTGAAGATAATGTAGCCATAAATTTATTAAATGGAAAAATTAAAGACTTTGAATTAGAACCAGATGAAGATAAATCATTAACAGAATTATTAGCAATAATTTCGACTTACATTGAAGGATCAACTCTAAATACTCTTATTCAATATCAAAATTTCTTGATTAATGGGAATTACGATTTGCGTAAAATGTTAGACAAATTATTACTTTTAAACTTAGTGAAAGTAGATGATAATTCTAACTACAAATCAACTAATTTAGGGAATGCGATAGCTAAGTCTTTTATAAGTATTACAAAGAGCTTTGAGATAATAAGTAAATTGAAAAAGAAAGAAGAAGCTTTATTTGATATTGTTCTTGAACTTAAGCCAATAAAAAATGTGTATTTAACTAAAAGCGTTGTTGCCGATTTATCAAAAAATATGAATATGAAATATTTTAGCAATAATTTCTTTAGTGCCAGTGTTCTCTCTCTAATGAATGCGGAATATGTTAAGAAAAGAAATAAGTTCTCTCAAGATTTCATTAATTATGTATCAAAATGGACAACTGATATCTTTAATTGTAAATGTAAAGATAGTCCATACTGTGGTTGCGGCAGGTTAAATTTGGAAAAGATTTTACTAGAATTAAGAATTAAAGAAAACTTTTCTATTGAGGAAATGCGGCAATATTTTGATGAGGAATACAAAATCTTGATATTTAAAGGGGACATTATTGACTATTTAGAAAACTTAATTTATACATTTGAAAGTATTGCACACATTGTTAAAGCGATAGTAAAAATTGATAAAGAATATGATAATGAACTGGAGCAAATCCCCGATACAATAGCGGCAATAAAAAATTTAAATATTGATAATTAGTAGAAGTTTTTTCAAATTGTATGAATTTCAATGATATCATTATTTTTTAAATGATAATCCAATCCCACACGTTTTTTCTTTTGTCTCGCACCCTTTCTAATGACAATCGCATAATCAAATAAGTCATAGAAGCTTCGATGGATTTTTAAAGCAACATCTTTAACTAGTGAACCCTTATTCATAATTAGAGGTTTTTCAGCTACTCGTCCGGCATGCATTGTAAAAATTCTTATCTTATCCAAAGTATCTAATACAATATTGCCGAAATTTTCTGGAAATTCTTTCTTTTTGACACTGCTTCCAATGATAACTTCAAATCTATTTGAATAGTCATTCTTTAGGCTCTCAAAGTTATCTTCTGTTGATGGAAGATCTCCCTTTGTTCCGATGATTATGGCTTTCTTAAATACTATTGAGGGGTCTAATGCATCAACTACATCCGCTATGGTAATCCTTCCAAAGATTTTAACCACAACATTTCGTAATCCTCCCTCGAAAACAACTTTTTTAATATTTTCTGTTAATTCTTTAATCTGGGGTACTTTTTTAGAATCTCGAGTCAAGTAAAATACTTGTATTTTATTAGAACCCGTCTTTTCTATGGATATGGGAGGAGTTTTTGCATTAAGTTTTATACTTGCGCTATTTAGTTCTGCAAGAATTAGATTTAATTGATTTTTATAATCACGAGTTAAATCTGCACATATACATATTAAATCACAGGATCGTAATTGGGAAAGAATTTCTTTTCCATTCCCTACTCCGATCGATGCTCCTTCCATTAAGGAAGGCATATCTACGATTTGAAATCGTATGTTTTCAAATTCATAAATACCAATTTCTGGTATTGCAGTAAATTTTCCAATTTTTTCCTTTGCTGCATGAGTGAGAAAATTTAATAAGGATGTTTTTCCTACTCCTGGAATGTAATAATCACTAATTAAAATAAGCTGTATTCCTTCTTTCTTAATCGAAAATGGACTAACAACCTTCGATGTACTTTTTAATCGAGCTTTTCTTTCTTCCTGTTCTTTTTTAAGTTTTGCTAGACGAGATTTATTTAAAGCTACTATATTTTCTGTAGCTTTATGTTTTGGAATAAGAGAAATAAATTCTTCCAATCTTTTTATTTTTTCATCAATATTGCTAGCATCAAGGTATTTTTGATACGCTGCTTGAGCTTCAGGACCTATATTACTTGACACTAATTACCTACCTTTTTAAATCTCTTATAATATTGATCTAAAGCGATCTTCTGTTTTTAATTTTAAATCTCCAATTATCTGATCAATTCTTTCCTCAAAGCTCTTAAAAAATTTAGATTTTTTAGAAAAGATATCATTAAGAGAATATCTATTAAGAAAGTGGTTATTTATTTCACGTAAATGTTTTTTAACAATTTCAGCGTCAGTTTCTTTTTCAATTATTGCATATGATAGCATTGGTTGTTGTTTATTTGAATGATCTTCAGAAGGTAATGAAATTAAATCACAATAACATACCAATTTAAATGACGCAAGAGATACAACATTTATATTATCTCCAAAAACTTCTGAAGTAAAACTCTCAAGAGCAGATAGGAATCCTGCTCTTAATTCGGGATCTAATCCTACTCCTGCGTCAGAATGATAATACCTTCTATTGATTAGGTTTCGGGTTCCTAAATTTATTCCAAGTTCTAATATCGCCATTTAACTTTCTTAGATTTGCTTGAGATTTGAGATTTAGTTTTATAGTTTTATATTTATTTCGTTTTAGTTTATATTAAAATTTAGCTTATTTATTTAATTGGAATATTGGTCAGACTTTAATTAATTTTTAATTGCTTTTTAAATACGTGAAAGCTGTTATGACATAGAAATGAAACTGTCAAAGGACCTACTCCGCCAGGTGAGGGTGTTATGCGGGAACATTTATCTAGAACATCATTGAAATCAACATCACCACACAATCTTCCATCTACTCTATTAGTCCCCACATCGATTATAACAGCATCTTTTTTTATTTTTTCTTTAGTTATGAATTTTGGTTGTCCAACGGCTACTACGAGTATGTCTGCTCTTTTTAAATGACTTTCTATATCAATTGTAGAAGTGTGACATACTGTGATTGTTGCATTTCTTTTCAGAAACATAAAAATCAAGGGTTTTCCTACTAAGTTTGATCTATTGATAATCACTACTTCTTTCCCTTGGATTTCAATATTATAATACTCAAGCAATGCAATTATTCCCTTTGGAGTAGCAGGAGCAAATTCTTCATCATAATTAAATAACATTCCTTGATTAAAGGGATGTAATCCATCAACGTCTTTTAGAGGAGATATATATCTAACAAATTCTAATGTATGCTTTTTAAGATGTTTAGGAATAGGTAATTGTAAAACTATCCCATTTACGCTCTTATTATTATTTAATTTTTCTATTTCGGTAAATAGCTGTTCTCTTGTGATATCTTCACTTAAGGAAATTAATATAAAATCAATACCAATTTGTTCACATGTTTTGCGTTTAATATTAACATAGATCTTTGATGCAGGGTTATCACCAACTAGTATCGCTGCTAATTTAGGTCTTTTCCCAATCTTTTTGAAGGTAGCCTTAATATTTTCCCTTAATTTTGCATTTAAATTATCTGCTAATCCTTTTCCATCAAGTATTTTTTCCATAATTATCGTAATTAAAAAAAATTAATTTAAACTTTATATTTTTACATTAGTAATTTTACTCTAAAATTAAATCACTATTATTAGATATTTATTAAAAAATAAAAAAAAGATTATATTCTTCTCTTCCGCCATATAAAGTAAATTAACGCAATTGCAATACCAATAGATACTAAAACTATTATTAATATAATAAAGTTAAACTCTACCATGAAGATATCTTCATTTAATAATCCTAATTCGTTGAAATTCATTAAAAGTTTAAATGCATAATAAGAAGCAGAAATAGATGACAATCCTTGCACTGTTCCGCCAAAAAAATCGCTAAAGCCTCCATCTTCAAAATTTTGATGATTTAAAATCCAATTTATTGTTGCATCTTTATTTAACTCGGTTTCATCTAGTAAAGTAATTCCTTTTACACAAAAAAAGGTACTACTAAATAATGCGCTTTCAGACAAGATTTCGGGTAAATAACCCCCATAATTGTAAATATTATTAGAATCACTAACATAAAAAGATTTCAAATAATTTAATGTTAAAGTTCTATTATCTAATTCATTTAAATTTCCAATTTGATCGATTAAATAAATAGCGAGGTACGTTGTTAAAAGCGTTGAATCTAATGTACTATTCCCTCCATAACCCCCATCGGTATTATTACACGATAATATCCAATTTTTATGTAAAGTTTGATTTATAAGTGGCTCATTTAAATATTCTTTAATTTCATAAGCAAAATAAGTGGAAGTCATGTCTGCCATATTTGTTGAATTTTTAGATGAAAAACCACCATTTAGTTGTTCTGTTTCATTTATATAGCGTGATATTTTAGTTTTTATAATTGAATTTAGTGATGAATCTAATATATCTAATGATTTGACAAGATAATAAAGATCATATAGGCGAATCTCTTCATTGTTAAACATACTTGAGATCTCGGATTCCAAATTCTCTCTGAACAGCGCGACATCTACTTTTGTCTCGACTCCAAATAATCCTTGAATTTGATAAAGATTATAATAATCAATAATCTCCAAAGCATAGGCCGTTTCTTGGTATGAACTCCCAAATTTTACACTATCATTTTTCTTTTCAAAAATGAAATCTACTAAATATGATTCTCTTGTTTTTGCTAATACAATCGGAGTTAATAACATGAAAAAAATAATTAACGTCGATATTAGGACAGTGGTTCGAATTTTAAGTTTCAATCTAAAAAAAACCTCAATCTGGTTTTAACTAAGTTTTAATTTTTTAAAATTTAACTTGTAATTAAAAATTAACGATATGTAAAGAGAAGAGTCTAAATTTTGTAAAAAGAAATCACTTTTTATAGTCATCTTTTATTTCAAATTCAGCTTAATGTTTACTTAGAATATTTCGCTTATATCTTTATATAAAAGAGCACTATTTTGAATAAACTGATCATGCGTAATAAATAGACTTTGAAAACTAGGTAGACTCCCTAAAATTGCGGCACCATTAAAAATCGCATAGTGAAGATTTTCAGGTACGAAAAATCTTAGAATTTCATCAATGGATTTATAATATCCTGAAAATTCTCTGGCTGGTTTTGTTTTTTTAATTATTTCAGGGGGAACATCAACTAAGCTCGGAGGTTCTAAAGTCTTTCCGCAATAAGGACAAAATATAGAACTCTCATCCTCAATTGGTTTATTACAATGAGGACAAACTAATTTGCCATCGATTATTTTTAATTTTTTCGGAGTTACTTTTGGCATGATGGGCAATTCAGGTAATACCACTCTTCCACCGCATGAGGGACAAAACTCTTTACCGTCAGAGAGATCTACTAAAACACCACAATGGGGACACGTATCTTGGTTTTTCTTAGACACTTCTAAAGCTTGCATTTTTAATTTTTGACTTGTCATTGAAGTTGTTTCTTTTGGTTTAGGTATTTTTCCCAATTGGGGCAAAATTTTGTTTAATTCTGATCTTAACCTTTCCTCAAATCCTGAATATGAGACATTTCCTCCAGAAATTACAATATGTGATAATAGATCACTCCAATGATGATTATCAATACCTTGAAGAGACGTTAGGATTGCTTCAGGGATATTCATCATTGTATATCCGAGAAGCTGAGGATTGAATAATACTTCAGGTGCTTCATAAAAGATATAATGTGGTATCTTAATATTTGAACCATCAGGCATGGCAAAACTAAACGAATCATTAACTTTAGGAGGATGATCGGGATCAATAGCAAAATAACAGTTTTTTTCTTTTATTTCTTTGATGATTTCATCTACAGCTGACGATTCTATATTAATACCTTCTCTCATTAGCAGATTTTTCAAGTATTGATTGACATCAGTTCCAGCAAGAGGTAATTTTTGAACGGCTTGATCAACTATCTCTCCATTTATAACAGGGCAAATCCACGTTATCCCATCTCCACTTTCGATCACCAATCCTGTAGTTAACCCGACACTAAAGATCGAAAGAATAGGTGTAGGGATCATAATTAAGCTCCTAACCCTATGAGTTTCAAATAAAACGCGAGCTATGTATTCTTTTGTTTCTTTTTGAACAAATGGTTGCTCTGCATATAATACTGGATAATCTGCAAGATTTGGAATTCTTAAAAGTGAATAAAAACAATAATTTATTATATCATAATAATCATTCCAATCCATTATTGCCCCACGCTCGATCGGGTATTTAATCTTGAGGACTCCTCGCATTTTTGCCGCATCTGAGCCAATATATGTATTTCTTGCACTCACATCAACCATTACAGATTTATATTTCTCCTTTCCTGTCATCGTTGGAAATACAAATCGTGGACTTGGTTCACCAGCAAATCCTATCTTAGTATAAGCTGAACCAATATCTAAAATTACAGGCGTACCGGGGAGAGGGATTGCCATGATCTTTCAACCTTTTTTTTATTAATATTAATTAAGACTATATTTTCTTCTATATAATTATCAAAATTTAAGTGTTAGTATCCTTTAAAAACTTAAATAATCGTTCTATAATAGATTGTTTTGTGATTAAACCAATTAATTCATTATTATCATTAACAACGGGTAATCGTTCGATACGGTTAGATATCATTTTTTCTAACGCGAGATTAAATGTATCATCTTGTCCTATAGTTATGGTATCTGAAGTCATAAGATCCTTAACTCTTGTATTAGGAGAATCTAAGTTAGTCGCAAATTTGGCTAAACGAATATCTCTTTGAGTTATAATTCCAATTATTTGCTTATTTTTACTATCCTTAATAACTGGTAATCCTCCAACATTCTTTCTTAGCATTAAGCGTTCTATTACGCTTATTTTTTCATCGGGAGTACAATAGTAAGGATCACGAATCATAAATTCTGATACCTTAATTTTACTTAATAATTGATGCTCTTCTCCCATAATCAAGACATATCCTTACTAATGCAATATTTAAGCAAGTAAAAATAACTCGTTCTTAGAATAAATAATATCCCTTTCATTTAAAAGATAATTATTACTCAATTTTTAAGGTTTTTTCGAGTCTTTTTTCAAGAATTTTTAATTCAGAATGTAAATTATTGAATGTCGTAAGTAAGAAATTTCCCCACTCATTAAGTTTTACCCAACCACCACCACCGCGTCCACCTTTGCCTGTCTCTACAGGTGAGATCCCGGTTCTAGCCTCTATTCTTTTTAAGATGCTCCAAGCATATTTATATGAATATCCACATTCTTGCGCAGCATGAGATAGAGAGTTTGAACCCTTAACATGTTCCGATTTTATGGTTTCTAATAATTTTGCCCAACCTGACCCTAAAATGTTTGCTGATTCTTTATCTTGGAATTCTAACCATATTTTAATCCCAAAACCAATTTTAGATTTTAATTTCTCTATATCAACTTTTTTAGTAGATTTTTTCTCCATATGAGGATGTTATTTTTCAAAATATAATTATTTTATATTTTTGAATGGCAAAACATTTTAACAATGCCATTTTTATTTTTTCATCCATTTTAATAACAATATAGCGTGTACAGTAATGTTTTCTAATTTTAGACGCAATGTAAAAGAAGGAAGAAAAGTTGTTAATAACTTATACTTTTTTACAGAAGATCAGATGTTGGATTGCAATCAATATATTATTGCTGATTCAAATAGTGATCAATTGACCTTGTTTGATGCGGGAAATGGATTATCTTTAAATGGATTAATAGAAGGTATGAACAAACTGGGGTTAAACTATAAAGATATTACTAATATTTTTTTGACTCATGAACATGTTGATCACGTCCTTGGTTTATATCCTCTAATGAAACTATTAAATGAGGTCCCTCCTAAACTTTATGGATATGGAGAAACTGCAAAGATTTTACAGGCAGGGGATGAATCCAAAATTTTTCCGGGAAATCTCGGAATAAAACCGAGCATGTTCGGAATCGAGATTATTCCTTTAGATATTATTGATTTAAAAGAAACTAAGAATATTCAAATTGGTACGGATTTTAATTTTGATATCTACTATACCCCCGGTCATTCTTTGGGATCTATCTCATATTATGACCTTGATAAGAAAATTCTGATCCCCGGCGATTTAGTTTTTACAGGTGGAAGTTTTGGAAGATATGATTTTCCAGGAGGTTCGCTTAAAGTGTTGACGCAATCAATTAAATTTGTAAATGATCTAGATGTAAGACTTTTACTTCCTGGTCATATGGGGATTAGTTATAAAGGAAATGAAGATATTGCTCTTTCATATAGAATGGTTCAATCAATTGGTAACTTCTTTTAGAAAAAATAATAAAATAAAAAAAAATTAAAAGATTTGTTACATAAGTTTTAGCTATTCTTATAAATTATCTAATTCGTCTGGTTCCATGCTGATATGGCTTAATAAATAATCTATCTGTTCCTGTTTCTTGTTTATATTTAATACAGTAGTTAAAGGAATTACATCTCCTTGTCCAGGAGAGAGCACTATACTACCTGCGCGCAAAACAAAGAATTCAAAGACATCGGGAATCTCTTTTTTTATTCGCAAACTCTTGGTTGGTAAACGCTCAGCAGAAGAGAAGATACCCTTTTTATGGTAAATTTCATTTCGTTCAATTTTCCAGTAATCAAATCGTGAGCTCAAAATAACAATTCCAAGAATGAACCCAAGAATGATAACCATTAGAAAATAGAAGTCTGCAGTTAAATTGGGGTTAAAAGCGATTGCGGGCGCTGGTAGTGCAACATTTGGTAATACTAAGAATGCAAGCAGCAATATAACAACTACGGCAACGAGAACTAACACAAAAAATTTCGTCGAAGAGAAATCAAAGGCCGTTATGAAAAGATTAATAAAGAACATGATCAGCCAGAAATTTCCATACCAGGCAACTGGTGTTGGAACAAGCAATTGAAGTAGCCATAAAATGAAGGATGTTAGTAGTAAAGGCCAGAAAAATATCACTTTTGGATAAGATCTTAAAATAACTTCGGTTATTGGTTTTTTTGGTTTTTGACTCATACTAATCACATATTTCGTATTATATATTATATTTTAATTTTAAAATATTATTTTTAATTAAATAATTGAATTATTAAAAGTATATATAGAAATGGTATTTAAAAAACCTTCTTATAATCCTAATATTATGATGGTGTAAAATATATCCTCCCTTATTTTCCTAAAGCACACATAAAGAATCATACGCGGTTTATACAGTATAATCTTTTCATTTTGCATTTTTTCTTTTCATTTATGTATTTTTTTTTAATTTAATTTAACAATGTTATTTTGATGTTTTTTTTTAATTAAATTTAAGAATTTAATAAAATTTTTAGATGTACAGATGTCTCATCCTCCAATTTTATTATTTGATTTTGATGGGGTTGTTATTACTCAAAAAGCGCTAGAATTCACGGCATTACTTTATAAGAGAAAGAGTTTTTACAAATGGGAAAATACAAAACATTTGAGATTAATAGACTTTGCTCGATTATTTGAACAATCTGACTCGGATAATAGATTTAAAGCCATTTATCAAGCATATAAATCATACAGAACTTATATACCAAATAGATTAAGACGTATCTTATTTTTCATTAAATTTAGGCGTACATACCCTAAATATGAAATTTATGAGACATTGAAGCCAAATTTAAAAAATATTTTAGAAAAGTTAAAATTAATAAAAGTTCCATTAGGAATAGTATCCAATACAAAAGGTTCTAGATTATTATTTTTCAAAGAACATTTAGATTTAGATAAATATTTCTCTGCTTTCATTTCAAGGGATGACTCACCATATAGAAAACCACACCCATATCCCATTATCAAAATACTAACTCAACTCAAACAAAGATACCATTTTTCAATAGATAAAAATAATATCTATTTTGTCGGTGATCTTCCGAGTGATATTTTATGTGCCCATAATGCTGGTATAAAAAGTATCGCCCTTCTTAGTGGACATGGATCAGAATTGGGATTAAAAAAAGTAAATCCTACTTATCTATTACAAGATATTACTAAATTAATCGAAATAGAACCATTCAAAAAGTTATTATTGGATTGAGTATTATCAAGATATTGTAATGTTTAATCCGGAAGATTTTAGAGAGTTTATTTCACTTATTCCTCTCGTTAACAATTTAAATAAATATCTAAATAAAAATAAAGCTGAAAAAATCTCAAAGATAATAGAAGATTTAGAAGAGTTAACACAAAACGAAGAATTAGCAATTCCAATTACGTACATTTTCAGTATTTTAGCCGAAAAGGATATTAAACTAATCCCAGTCAACTTAATTAAAAAATTAGAACCATTCTTAAATTCGGATGACAAAAAATTACAACTAAATACAATTATCATTATCGGATTTTTTATTTTAAATAATCCCCAATCTATTAATTCCTACCTACCAAATTTCATGGAAATTATCACGCAAGATTCTGGCGAGATTTTAGAAAATGCTTATTTTTTTTTACAACAATTAGTAGATACTAATCCTTTATTATTATGCTCTTATAAAAGTGCTATTTTGGAATGCCTTAAAGCTGAGAAAGATGAAAAAAATCAACTATCACTATTAAAATTTATAGAATCATGTGATAATTTCGATTTTGATGGTATGTACCAATTTAGAGAGGTAGCATCTGCAATAATTTCTCAATATTCTGAGAAAAAAGACAGCATGGTATGCACTATTTTGATTGCCAAAATATCTCAGCTTTTTCCTATAATCCAAGATATTTATAATAAAGATAGTGATTTTAAAATCCTTAGCAAAGAAATTTCAAACCTTCTCCTAATGAAAAGATATAATTTTACTACAATTGAAAAGGAGAAAGGAATTAAATTAAAAGATTATATTCAAGAACGGCGGAAAAGCCCTCTATATGATATAAAGGTATCTTTCTATATTCACAATCCAGATGAGAACTTAATATATTTTTATGAAATCGAAAAAGCGAGACTTAATACTTTTTTTGAAAGAGCAAATAAAATTTCCGGAGATTTAATTTTGAAAAGTTTTTCACAGATTCTTGAAAATGATTCTGAATTGAAATTATTTATGAAAACTTTAGTTAAATTAAACATTATAAAAGGGTATTTTTCAGAATTGAATTATTTTTATCCTTATACATATTTAAGGGAAATTATCCTTAAAGACGTTCAAGAGAAAGGTTTAGTCAACTTTGATAATTATAATTATATTCCTCCCGAGTTTTTGCAAAATATTATGCAGGACTTATCAGAAAGTACGAAACAGGTTTTTCTTATAGGAAAGAATAATAAAATTTTTTATTCTTTAAAAAAAATAAATCAAAATATCAATATTGTAGCAGCAAAAAAGAGTTCAATTGATTTAAATTCATATCACGAAAGATTAATTGACGAGGGATTTTTAAAATTAATTGAAAGTATACCAAAAGAATATTTATCACCATTTCATAAGGGGACTCAATATCTTACTAACTTAGGATTATTAAATGTAAAAAAAGAAATTGAAAATTCCAAAATTATTGGTTATTTTTCACTTTCTGAAGTTTCTTCTAAATTAAAAGTAAATAAACTGATACTTTTTGATGTGTTGGGAGAAAATGTAGACATGAGAAGTGGTATTTTTGATGAAAACAGAAATAATTTTTACTATTCTAAATTCTTAAACGAAAAGATTGAAAAAGTTAACTTAATCAAAGATGAAATCGAAAAGAATGAAACTATCTCACAATTAGCTAAAAAGCTGAATATTAATAAAAATATAATCCTCTCAAAGTTGGATGAAAATCTTAAATCTATTGGAGAAGAAATTAAGATAAGAGATTTTATTGATATTAACGAATATCTTGATAAAACAGGTATGGATTATGATGAATTTTTGCATTTTGTTCGAGATTTAGGTATCCCATACTTTAAAAAAGGAGATCGAATAATCATAAATCAAGATCGAATAAACGAAGCTAAAAATGATATAAAATCTATATTAATTAATAAAGCAAAATCAGAAGATTTTATATCATTGGGTGATCTTGATTTAACTTTGAGTATTGTAAAAGAGTTATTACTTGAATTACAAGAAGCTGAAAAAATTATAGGTATTTTTTATAATGACGGTGATAAACTAATATTTTATACAAGAAAGGGTATTGAGAACCTAATGTTAGAAAATCAACAATTATTTTCGTTTCAAGATTTCTTCTTTGAAAAGCAACTTTCAGAATCTGAATTGCAAATATTACGTTCCATATTAGATGATCTAATAAAAAGCAAAAGATTAAAAGGTATTTTTGATGAAGAAAATTTAGTTTTTTCAAGCAATGAGGTCCTCTTTGCTCAAAACTATAATTCTACCCTTTCTGAATTTGAAAAGATAATTAAGAAATATTTTGAATATTTTGAATCTGAATTTCAAAAAATTAAAAAGATTCTAATAAAAAAAGGGGACACAATTCTTCCACAAGAAATTAAAATAATTCAAGAAATAATTATCAAAATTAATAGTAATTATGTACATTGGAGAAGTGGATTAGAAGCATTTATTCGTAAAACTAACATACAATTGCTCAAAAAACAGGGTCTATCCCTTAAGAATTATAAATTCATGATTTTGTTACCCGATAAGAGGAAGGACATAAAATTATTTGAGGAAGATCCTGAAGTAGTTGATCTCTTAAATGGTTTTAAAGAATGGGTAAGAACTTTCAATAATATTGAATTGAAGTATGGTAATGTCATTTTTTATCAAAAAAGATTAATCACAAACCCTAATAATGCTGAGGATAGTAAGAAGCTTGAAATTTTACTTGCTCAACTCAAACTCATAAACAATTGATGTAGGAGTACTTATTTAATAAAAGTATGTTTAAAACTTTAAGGAGAACTTTTTAATCAAAGAGCTTAATCATTATTCTTTTTAGTTTCAATTGTTGATACTAAACTTTCCACATCTAATTTCTCATTAGGTTTTATTTTGTAAGTTTTTGGTGAATATGTCCCGTTTATCTCTAAAATTCCTTCTTCTGCAAGACAATCTAGAGATCTCCATATGAAATTAATTTTTGATCGATCTGAAGATTTAATTTTATTACATCTTCGAATTCTTTTAGTATTAACTATATTAACGTTATTATCTATTAACTTATTAATTGCTTCAATAGTTTCTCGTAAATTTTTTAAAAAGAAGTCCATAGAATGCTCATTTAAATTATTTTTTCAGATATGGAAGAGTAATTTAAATTTATTTTTAGAAATATATAAACTTTTTTTATATCGCTTGAAAATCGCTAAAATCCCAAATACAAAAGTATAGAAAACGAAAATTAGATTTGTAATTTAAAAATAGATAATTTATTGAAAAAAAAGAACCTTTTAGGAAATTAGTGAAAAAAATAATGATTAAAAGATCAATGTCTAAAAACTCGTTTGTCACAGAATACTAAAGCACAGTTAAGTTCATTTGCTTTCTCGATCACCAACTTATCTCTAATCGATCCTCCAGGATTTATAATTGCTTTTGCTCCCGCTTTGGCAGCCACCTCTAGCCCATCTGGGAACGGAAAGAAAGAATCAGTTCCCATGAGTGAATCCTTTAATTCATCTTTATGCCCAAATTCAATTGCTTTTTGGATAGCTAACTTTACTACATGAACACGACTCTGTTGACCTGCTCCAATTCCTATTGTATATATTCCATCATTATAGGTCTGAACAAAGCAAGCTGAGTTTGATTTTGCCCATTTTGATACTTTATAAGCAAAGATTAACGCTTGTTTCTCAATTTCATTAACTTTTCGATTGCTAACAACCCTCCAGTTTTTAATTATTGACTTATTATCATACTCTTGAATTAAGACGCCTCCCAAAACACTTCTGAGTTCAGGATTGCCATATATCTCATCCCTTTTACTTAAAAAGTCATCAAATTCAAGAAGTATCATTTTCTCTTTTCTTTTAAAAATCTCAAGGGCTGCTGGTTCAAAGGATGGTGCCATCAATACTTCTATGAATATTTTCTCTTTATTTACAATAAAATCGGCAACCTCTTTTGAGACTGGCTTATTTAAACCCCAAACACCCCCAAAAGCGGACATAGGATCAGTTTTAAATGCCATTTGCACTGACTTAAACTGACTTTTTTTATTTATCGCAACTCCATTAGGGCTAGTATGCTTTAGAATTGCGGTATTATAATGTTTGTTATCAAGATCCAAGAGAATCTGCATACATGAATCAATATCAAGATAGTTGTTAAACGAAATCTCTTTTCCTGATAATTTTTTGATATTTTGTAATCCATACTTGGAGGAAATATCCCTATAATATGCTGCTGATTGATCCCAGTTTTCACCATAGCGACAATCTTGCACCTTTTCATATACTTTAATTATATTGTTTCTAAAAGTCAAGTCTGGGTTATAATAGTGCTGTAAATAGGTAGCAATCGCAGCATCATAATCTGCCATGATAGAAAAAACTTCTTGAGCTAACTGAGCCCTTGTTTGATCGCTAATTCCCCCGAGTTCTCTCATTTCTTTAATAATCTTAGAATAATGATCTGGATTAGGTACAACCACAACATTATTGAAGTTTTTTGCTGCAGCTCTTATCATTGTTGGACCGCCAATGTCTATCATCTCTAAAGCATCCCTAAGTGATATATTTGGTTTATTAATTGCCTCTTTAAATTTATACAGATTACATACTACCATATCTATAGGCTTTATATTATATTTTTGAGCATCTTGAATATCATTTTCATTATCTCGTCGAAATAAAATGCCTCCTTCGATTTTAGGATGCAATGTTTTAACTCTGCCATCAAACATTTCAGGTGATTGAGTGTAGTCATCTATATTAACAACTTCAATATTATTGGCCTTTAAAAGCTTGCTAGTTCCCCCTGTTGAGAGGATCTCAACTCCAAATTCATTTCTTAATACTTTTGCAAAATCAACTAATCCATTTTTATCAAAAACAGAGACTAAAGCTCTTTCTATTTTTTTCATCATATCTCGTGTTATATTATTTATTATTAAATTCTTATGCTAATATGAATTGTAAAGATTATTCTCGTAAAAAGATTTTTAATTCACGATTAATAACACCGAGTTAAGAAAAAAGATAAAAAATAGATAAAAATCGACATTTTAATACTTTCCAATTAAATCATGAGTTTGTGTTTCACGTTGTCCCGTTGGTGTGATTATACCAATCTTCGCCTTTTTCATTTCTTTAATATTTTTACAACCCGAATATATCATTCCATTAATTAATGCTTCCTTTAATGATAATAAAACTCCTGAAAGATCTCCCGTAAAGGGAACATAATCACTTACACCTTCAGCTAGCATTTTTGACCCTTCAGTGTATCGATCTGCTACATATCCTGAAGTGCGAGCTTCTTTAGAACCCATACCTCTATATACCTTCACTTTTCTCCCTGCTATTGTATCAATAAATCCGGGACTTTCTTCTGTTCCTGCGAAGAAATGCCCGGACATTATGAAATCCGCACCTGCAGCAAATGCTTTAGGAATATCACCTGGATTTTTAAATCCTCCATCAGCGATTAAACTAATCTTAGGATTATAATCATTAATAGCATCCGCAACTTCTGCTGTTGCAAACATAGTAGGTGCACCAACACCAGTTTGAATAGAAGTTGTACAAATAGAACCTGAACCCATTCCAACTTTTAACCCTATAAATTTTTCACTATCAAATCCACTTTTCGTAATTATATGTTCTGCAGCTTCATATGTACCTATATTACCTAACACAAAATCAGAATCTAAAAAATCCATAAGTTTTTTAGTTCCTTCAATATCAGTAGATTTAAAATAATCCGCGACATCAATAAAAAAGATGTCAACGTAGTTATCAATTTCCTTTAATATAACTTGAGCCTTTTTTGAATCGGGAAATTTAGGAGATAATGCTATTGCACATAATAAATGCCCCTCTTCATCCATAGATGCAAGGGGAAATTCTGGGGCTAAGTCTTTTTTGGTTATTAAACCTTCCAAATACCCATCATCATTGATAATGGGTAATTTTTCTTTCCGAGATTTAAATAATAGATTTAATGCATCAATCCTAGAAGCTCCAGGTTTAATAGATATTACATCTTTGGTCATATAGTCTTTTACTAAACCATTATTTATCTGTTCCTCAGAATAAGGGATATCCCTTTTAGTTAAAATACCACATACTTTTTTTTCATCATTAATTACAACGAGTCCACTGATATTATAATTTTCCATCATGAATTTAGCCTTCGATATGCGCTCCTCAGGAAATATTGTCGCTACATCATCAATCACAAATGATCTAGCTCTTTTAACAATTCTCACCATCTCTAGCTGTCTTTCAAATGAACAATTGCGGTGTAAAACGCCAAGACCACCCAAAAGGGCCATTCTTATTGCCATCATTTCTTCGGTGACTGTGTCCATAGCAGAGGTTAAAATAGGCATATGTAATTTGTAATTTCCTAAATTCGATGACAAATTGACTTCATTGGGATCAAAGTATGTATAACCCGGTAATATTAATACATCATCAAATGTGGCAATAATATTTTCATAGTGTATTTTTTTACGATAGTAATCAGTCATTTTAAACACATCCATGATTTTTAGAGATAATTGATTTTTTAATTCTTCTTGATTATATTATGAGATTTAAATATTAATAATATAGATAAGGCATATATTAAATTTTTATCAATTTAGTTTAAATAATATATATATTTTTTTAAGAATTGGAAAATTATTGCGTTAAGATAGACTTAGATTACTATTACTGCTTGATTACAAATTTTTTAGAACGAAAAATCAAAGGATTTGCAGCTGAAAGCGTTTAATCACATCTGTGTTAAATTCTTTCTTGGTAGAATTTGAATTCTGGGATCGTTAATATATTGATCTAACGTCTTTAAGAACTTTTCTCTATCTTTCTGAATATTGGAAGTTTCTAAGGAACAATAATTACTCATATGATCATTAAAGACTTGAGAAGTAACATTATCTCCTAAATTTGCTATAATTTCCCTTTCTTCTTTAAGATTTTCGACAGGAGTTAATAACTTAAAATCACCTTTTTTCCATATTTCCCAGAGTTCTGAAAAAGGCACTATATTTAAAGTTCTAAATCTAAAAATTGTAGGATTAATCTCTGTTAATACTCTTGAGGTCTCTTTCACATGTTCTCTAGAATATTTTTTACCCCCTAAACCAAGAATTATATATAAACTTAATTTTATACCAGCTTTCAAAATGCGTTTTCCAGCGATTATCATAGATTCAGCATTTGTACCTTTTTTCATTTTCCTTAATATGTTACTGCTTCCACTTTCTAACCCCATATAGACAATATCTAATCCTGCATCTGCCAATTGTTTGAGTTCATTATCAGATTTTCTTAAAATATCTAAGGCTTTTGCGTAGCAACTCACTCTTGGAACATTTTTAAGTTGCTTTCTAATATGTCGAATAATTTCCGCTAGATATTCTGTAGGAGCAGAGGTAGGATTTCCTCCTGCTAAAAATACGGGGTATCCATGATAATTATGTTCAGCATAATAATCAATATCTCTTAAAACATCTTCTATTGGACGGATTGCATAATTTTGGATTACATTATACATTCCTTTATAAGTTCCACAAAAAAGGCAACGATTCCATGAACAACCGCCCGTAACTGGAATTAAGACTGAGTGAGAGGCTCCTTCAACTGGAGGTCTAATAATTATATATTCTGGTGGTACAATTTGTAAATCTGAATTATCCATTTAAAAAACTATTATTTTTATATTTCTTTTAGGTAAGCTTAGAATTAAGAATTAAGTATTATAATGAAAAAGAATTTTAATTAGTTTATTTTTAAAAAGTAAATTGAATTCTCTTAGAAAATTAATTTTATTTTTAGTCACTATGGGAAAATAATTCAGAAAAGATAGCCTTGGGTCATATATGAGAAAAAATAGCCTTTTAAAATCGTAGAAGAGTGCTATTTTCACATATAAAAACATTTTTTTATAATAATACTTTTTCTTGATCAAAGATTTTATAAATTCAATCCATATGTTTGAATGAAATGGTATTCCTCTTGAATAAAAGTCCTGAAAAACAAAAAGAAATACTTTATACCTTTAAAATAGTCATCATTGGAGGGGGAGGGGTTGGAAAAACATGTCTTTTTAACCGATTTTGTTTTAACTCATTCAATTTTGACACGTCGATGACAATAGGTATAAATTTCCATTCAATTAATCTAAAAATCCAAGATAAAAATAATACCGAAAAAATAGTTGAAAAGTTCATTGCAAACGCTATATTTGATTTTGGTGGTCAAGAAAGATTTAAACCATTAATACCTAAATTTATTGGTGGAGCTAATGGTGCTTTATTAGTATTTGATCTATCACATATATTGTCACTTAAAAAATTGAATTTCTGGTATGATCAAATTATTCAGCATGCAAATGGTAATAATATTCCAAAAATATTAGTAGGAAGTAAAAGTGACTTGGTTAAACCTGAAAATGGAGCTTTCGAAAAATATAAAAAGACGTTTTTAGACTTTGCTTCCAACAAAAATCTTGATGGTTTCTTTATGACATCTTCTTTAAATAATTATAACGTAGTAGATGTTTTTAAAGAGTTGAACAATTTAATGTTAGAAAAAATAAAAACACCTTATCAAGTCATTTAGTGATTATTTTCTGTGTTATAAGGCTCTCATATAAATGAAATCAGCAAATTCATTAAAGAAGAGTTTTTGTTGCTTGTTAAGATCAGGGTAAATATCACTTAACAAGTTCTTTGCTTGGGAAACTAAATTTTTGGAGAAATGTTCAGCAATAATAATAGCATTCGTTTCCGCAAAAATATTTAAGACTTCCTTGACATCAGCTTTGGACAATTCTTCTTTTCTATAAATATCATTTAAACTACGGGATTGTTCTTCATTTGTATTTTGAACTGCTAGGATATAAATAACTTTTTTAGCTCTATTTTCCACATCTTTTTTCATATCCAAGATATCATCTCTTATTGCATATGCTTGACCTATCCTCAGCATAGCGTCGCTTAGAGGTTTGATTTGATAGTGTATATTGCCTTTTGCCAATATAGCTCCGATTTTTGCTGATTTTTCTAATAAACTGGCACGTTGTAACTCTGCGATATATAAGTATTGTTCTAAAGACATAGTTATATTATGATAACGCATATATTCTTCAATAATCTGCCCTTTTAATAATGAATCCATTGCAGCATTATATTCGTTAATTGCTAATAATTTTAGATTATCAGGGAATTTCGATTGTTTAATAATATCTAAACCTAGTAGATATCCTTGAATTCCTCCCAAAATGCTTAAGTCCCTCCCATAATGCATAACAATATCTTCCTTGCTTTGAAATTCAGAATTTTTGTACAGTTCTCTTATCTCATTTTCTAGTTGTTTATGAAAAGTCGGTTTATCTCTTCTTATATCATCATTATCAATAAGATCGTCATGGATTAAGTGACCACTATGTAAAAATTCTACAGCTAGAGATACTTTTCGTATTTGTTCAATCTGATCATCTAAAAATTGGGGATTCACAATACCAATAAAAGCGGCTATTAATAAAATTGGATGGATTCTCTTTGCGTTTTTATTCAAAATAAATTCTTGAAGTTGTAGGAAGAAATCTTGTAATAAAATTTCATTTTCATTATTTTTGAGTATATCAAAATAGGATTTTAAATGATCATCTATCTCAATCTTCTCTTTTTTCAAAAAATCTTCAATCATAGTTATATCACGGAGTTAAAAAAACACGCTCTTTTATATATAGTATTGACATTATGTCTTTTTAAGTTAACAATATTTTTATTATTATTTTTCTATTACAATCTTAAAAATATTTTAATATAATGGATGTGATTCAATATGTTAATTGGAGTAATTTCAGATTCACATGATCATAAAAATAATATTCTAAAAGCAGTTGAAATCATGAATGAAAAAAATGTTGAAGCCTTAATTCATTGTGGAGATTATTGCTCACCATTTGTAAAAAATTGGTTTGATAAATTAAATACGAAAATTAAAGAAAATTTTCACGGAGTATTTGGAAATAATGATGGCGATCATGTGTTTTTAAGGCAGAATTTGGGGAAAATATGTAAATTAGTAGAAAATGGATATGAATTAATAGAAGAGTTTGATGGAAAATCCATTTATGCATCGCATATGCCTAAGCAAAAAACTATTGAGGCTCTGGCTAATTCAGGTAAATTTGATATTGTTCTTTCGGGTCATACTCATTCGATGGTAAATAAAAAGTATGCGAATGGTGTTTTAGTTGTAAATCCTGGAGAATTATGTGGATATCTAACAGGAAATGCAACATTTTCTATTATAAATACCGAAAAAGTAGAAGCAGAGATAATATATATATAAAAAAATATTATATTTAGGACTTTTGCTTGAGTTATATCATTTTAGAGTATATAATAAAATTTTTTTAGGTATTTCACATTTATCACTATTATGCAATTACCATTAGAAGGAATTAGAATCTTAGATTTATCAAGAATGCTACCAGGTCCTTATTGTTCGATGATTTTAGCTGATCTGGGTGCAGAAGTTATTCATATTAATAATCCAAGATACCCTTATGCTAATCCTCCTCCTTTTTACCAAAAAGGAAGATATAGGGAAAGTGCGTTCAACTCAATTTTAATGAGGAACAAAAAATCGATTTCACTAAACCTCAAAAAAGAAAGAGCAAAACAAATTTTTTATGAATTGGTAAAAAAATCAGATGTAATTTTAGAGACATTTCGCCCAAAAGTGACAAATAAATTGAAAATTGATTATGATACTCTTTCTAAGATAAATGATTCAATATTGTATTGTTCCTTAACGGGATATGGCCAGAATGGCCCATATGAACAAATAGCAGGTCATGATATGAACTACGTCGGTTTATGTGGAATTTTAAATTTAAATAAAGAAAGAGAGATAAGTGGAAGAGACCAAACAGAAAAGAAGCCCATAGTTCCAGGGATTCAAGCCGCAGATATAGGAGGGGCATTAGTTGCTACAATTGGAATTCTAGGAGCCATCATTGAAAGAAATAATCATGCCCAGAAAAAAGGCCAGTATATTGATATATCTATGCTAGATAGTGTATTTTCTTTCATGCCTATGGCAGCAGCTATCAATTTTTCTAAAGATTTAAATGATGGTATACAGAATGAAAATATTCTCCATGGTTCTGTGCCTTATTATTCAATATATAAAACAAAAGATAATAAGTACTTATCTATTGGAGCGATTGAGCTAAAATTCTGGCATGATTTATGTAAAGGTCTTAATCGAGATGATCTAAAAAATAAACAAACGTTAAAAATAGAAGAAAGAGAATATGTGTTTGCTGAACTTAAAAAAGAGTTTTTAAAGAAAACGCAAAGTGAATGGCTTGAAGTTTTTAAAGCGTTAGATGCTTGTGTCATGCCAATTAAAAGTTTCAGTAAAGCATGTGAAGATCCTCAAATCATAGCACGAAAGATGGTGGTATCATTAGATCACCCTAAATTTGGATATCTCCCAAATATTTCATCGCCTATTAAATATTCTCGTACTCCTCTTTCAATTAGAAGTCCCGCTCCAAAAATAGGACATCATACAAAAGAAATTTTGAAACAACTTAACTATTCAGAAGAAGAAATTAGAGAATTCAAGAAAAAGGGTATAATATAAATTATTTTTTTAGTATAATTCTAGATATGAGTAAAAAAGGTATATATATCAAATTCACTTTAATATTTATTATTCATTTCTTAATTTCTATGGTGAAATCCTTTTGGTGGAGTATTGTATTGAATGTGGAAAACCTTTAAAAAAAGATTCAGAATTTTGTATGTATTGTGGCAAAAAAATAACCCATGATAGGGAGAGAAAGAATATTGTTGTAACAGATGCCCAAACTGATTATTCCAGAATTAAAGAACCTCATGATGCGACTAGTGAAGTAAAATCAAAAAGACAATCAAAATATATATTGAATGATTCTCAACGAAAGCTTTTCCTCTACAAAATAATACCTTTACTAGTATTGGGGTGCTTTATATGGTTATTTGGCGAGATTATGCTTAGCTTGATATTTTTTGAAGCCAGTTTTACCTCCGAGTTTATAATTTTTTATATAACTTTTATCTCAATAGATATAACCACATTTATATCATTTTTATTGACTTCACGTAAGAATTATATATTTTTGAGTCTATTATTTTACTTCATCTTTGCTTATTTCGCAGGAGCAATTAGTCTGCCAATCATTATTATAAATTCGGAATTATCTAGACAAGTGACTATGTTTATTGTTGCTAGTCTTGAAGGAACTCTAGTTATTGCTTTGTTAGGATATTCCTTAAGAAGTAGATATCTGAGAAAAGGGAATTTTTTCATTCATGTTATCTTATTCTTAACTTTTGTGATTATAGCGGAATTATCTTTCTTCTTAACATTTTCAATAGAAAATTGGGTTGTGACATTAATAATCACCTTTCCATATATTTGGATTGTATCTCTTATAATTCTATTTTATGGTGCAATTACAGTAAAGAAAGAAAACGAACAACCATGGGTTTTTATCCTTTTTAAAATATTAGGTATACTCCTATTATCCCTCTTATTAGCGGTTGTTGTTGTTATCATAGTTCTCATAATAATCGCTATTGCTATTGCTTGTGGAGATTCGGATATTGATTTATCAGGTCTTTCTTTTGGTGGATCGGGTAGCAGGAAAAAAAAGAAACAAAATTTACCCTAAAAATACTTCTTCAATTCTATTCGAATGAAAAGACAACCTTAACTGCATTTGTAATCTTCTTGTTAATAATTGTATCAAAAGCCTCTCGATATTTTTCAAGCGGAAATTTATGCGAGATGAAAATAGATATTTATACTGGAAAGAAGTTAATATAATTTAAATCATAAATCAATTTTATTGGATGAAACTTTTTTGGAAAAAACAATACAGGCATTGCGGGATTTGTTAAAAGAAGATAAGAACAATTCAGAAATATGGTTTAAATTAGGATATGCATATTTTCAAAATAATAATTTACCTCAAGCAGTTAAAGCCTATGAAGCGGGATTAAAAATCAATCCCGATAGTGCAATATATTGGCAAAATCTAGGGTATTTTTATTATGAATTAGAGCAATATGAAAATGCAATAAGCGCATTGCAAAAAGCGATAGATTTAAACCCGAAATTATCAATAGCGTGGACAGAATTAAGCTCTGTTTATATAGATACAGATAATTTTGATAAAACGATCAAAGCAAGCAATCAGGCGATAAAACTTGATCCGAGCGATGAGGTGGCATGGATAAATTTAGGATCTGCATATTATAACAAAAAGGAATATCTCTTAGCTATTGATGCTTTAAATACAGCGTTAAAATTAAATCCAGAATTGGAGTTTGCAAAAAAGATTCTTAAATTAGCACAAAACGAATATAAATAATAAGAATCTTCAATTTGGATAAACCATAATTTTATTTAATAGCAGTTTTATATTATTCTAAAAAGCGTTTTGTTAAGCATAATATTTCATAAATAAAGGAGTAATTATGCCTGAAGAATTGGAAAAAAGGAATTCTTTTGATCCTCATGAACAAGTAGAAAAAAACACTCAAGAATCCTCAGAAACAGATCTTTCAATTGAAAAAGAAAGCAAGCCTGTTATCATTAATGCTGAAGCTTATAAAACGATTATTTTATATGCGAGTAGATATGCAAATAAAGAAATACCACAACCAGAATGGAAAGAAATTTATGGTATATTAACTGGATATGTGGATGATGAGTTTGTACGAGTCAAGAATGCATATGCTCTTACTTTTGGTCATGATACTGATGTTCAACTGGATCAAAGACATTACATCTTTATTGGGGAAATCCAACAACAATTAGATGAAGAAGGAAAAAACCATTTCGTTGTTGGATGGTTTCATTCTCATCCAGGGCTTTCACTATTTTTCTCATATACAGATTTGATTAATCAACTAGGATTTCAAGCTAACAATAACGACGCTATTGGTCTTGTTTTTGACCATACGCTTCTAGGAAAAAAAAAAGAAGAAAAAATTGGAGATAATATTTTAACGAAATATGATACTGGCTTCGAAATATATAAACTTACCGACGTTAATATGGATATAAATTCACCCAATTATGATAATAATTACCACAAAGTTGACTATATTGTTGAAGGGTTGAATAAATTCTTCTTTGCTAATGTCCTAGCTGAACTATCCTCACTCTCTTATGCTGGTAAACCACTTCAATCTGCGTATAAAGAGATTGAAGATATCAAAAAAAAGCCCGAACAAGACCTAAATTTTTCAGAAGTAGATTATAATACTAATCAAAATTTTCTAGTAGATATCCCTATGTCTGAGGACATAAATTTCAACTTGGATAAATTATTCTATGAGGTTCCTACTCAAAAAAAAGAAATTAAGATCACACATAAAAAAGAAAATGCAGAAGAATTAATTTATGAGGGAAATTTGGCTTTTAAAAATAAAGATTACTATACTGCCATTGAAAAGTATAGGAATGGAATAGAAATATATAAAAAAGTTAACGACATTGAACGGGCAATGGATTTATTGCGAATATTAATAAAACTCTGTATCACTAATAATCACCTTGTATTAGCAAAAGAATTCACAGAAGACTTAAATGAATTAGCTAATAAGCACGATAATACCTTTTATAAAGGCGTGGCTAATTATATGGAGGGATATTTATTGCTAAAAGAGGGGGATATTACTCTTTTGAAATCTGCTCTTAATAAGATTAGAGACTCAGCTATTCTTTTTGAAAAGGAGAAAGATTATGCAGGAGCCGGTATGGGATTTAATAAAATAGGTACTATGTATCAAACACGTATGGAGAATTTCGATAGCGCCTGTTTATTTTATAGAGAAGCAATAGAGAATTATAATAAAGCCATTCTCCACACTCATCCATTAAGAAAATCATTTTGGAGTATGCCTGAATCATTACAAGAAAAGATTCTTGAATTACGAGATCTAATTGATGAATTAATAGACAAGTTAAACCCGAGCATAAGAAAAAAAATTTTAGAAGACCTTCAATTAATAAACTATAATTTTTGATGAAGAAGTTTATAGAATTTTCTTTTATTTTCAACTCCTACAATCAAAAAAATTATATTTTAAGAATAATTATATTATATACTTCTTTTGGTGATTAATAATTCCACGTAGAAAGCAGAAAATAAAATACTCAAGAAAAATAGCTTGTAAACATCTTGAACCGATGGGAGATATCAGTAATAATCTTCAACCTCTCTGTTTTTGTAAGGAAAGAGATTTAGTTCTTGGCAGAAAAGCCTATGTATGCCAAGTATGTGAATTGTATGACCCCCTAAAATCAAATCAGAAGATTGCAGAAATTTACGAAGAAAGTAGAAGAGTAGCAGAAAAAAAAATTAAAGAGAAAACTATAGAAT